>OFHJ01000760.1_pt1 | contig 10970 bp, 11 predicted proteins | sample 1522001 | NCBI WGS metagenome assembly OFHJ01 (sample SAMEA2464838, study PRJEB22497) | soil metagenome | biome: Grassland; feature: Farmland; material: Clay | place: Australia | collected 2013-02-01 | depth 1.2 m | reverse complement strand
AAATCTCGTCCGTCTGCACCCCGCCAAAAAAAGCATCAAGGTCAAACGCAAGCGCGCCGGATGGAACCCAGACTTCCTCCGCGAAATCCTCCAGAGCAATCCTCGTTAACCCCGACTCCGAACCGTGCGCGTTTCAGGACGCGAACCAGAGCGGATCCTTGACTGAACGTTCGAGAAAGCGGCGATGCGCCTCGATCTCGGCCTCGCTCGCCGCATGCGGCCGGGAGGGGCGCGGGCGCTTCTCGGCGGCGGTCTGGACTTCCGCCGCCGCCTCACCAAGCCCGAGCGCCGGCTCGCGGCCGCCGTTCAGCTCAAGATAGACTTCCGCTAAAAGCTCCGCGTCGAGCAGCGCGCCATGGCGCCCGCCCCCCGAGGCATCGATGGCGAAGCGCCGGCAGAGCGCGTCCAGGCTCGCCGGCGAGCCGGGGAACTTCGATCGCGCCATGGCCAGCGTGTCGACCACGTTATCGCGCCCGAGCGGCGGCCGGCCGAGCCGCTTCAGCTCGGCGTCGAGAAAATTGAGGTCGAATTCCGCGTTGTGGATGACCAGTGGCGAATCGCCGATGAAGGCAAGAAAGTCCTCCGCCACCTCGGCGAAGCGCGGATGCCGGGCGAGAAACTCGCTCGACAAGCCATGCACCTCGAAGGCCGCAGTCGGCATGTCGCGCTCAGGGTTGACATAGGTGTGGTACTTGTCGCCGGTGGCAATGCGATTGACCAGTTCGATGCAGCCGATCTCCACCACGCGATGGCCCGAGTCCGGATCGAGCCCGGTGGTCTCGGTATCGAGAATGATTTCACGCATGGCGTTTTCCGTTCCCTGCCGGCCGCCGCAGCCGGCGCACGATCGCCCGCACCTGCTCCAGGGCGGCGCGGCGGCCCAATCCGGTGCGGACGACGAAATCGGCGCGGCGGCGCTTTTCCCGGTCCGGCACCTGATGGCTCAGGATACCGAGAAACCGCGCCTCCGTCATGCCCGGCCGGCGCAACACCCGGGCGCGTTGCAACGCCGCCGGCGCGCTCGCCACCGCCACGTAATCGACCCGCGCTTCGCCGCCGGTCTCGAACAGCAAAGGAATATCGAGCACCACCAGCTTGACGCGGCGGCGGCGCGCCGCCGCGAGGAAATTCAATTGCGCGCGCCGCACCAAGGGATGAACGATCGCCTCGAGCCGCTTGATCTCGTCCGGCCGGCCGACGACGCGCCGGCCCAATTCGCCGCGATCGACCGCGCCGCCCTGCATCACACCGGGAAACGCCCGCGCCACGGCGCGCACCGCGGCACCGCCCGGCGCGTAAAGATCATGCACCAGCCGATCCGCGTCGCAAACCGGAACCCCGAGACGGCGGAACATCTTCGCCGTCTCGCTCTTGCCCATGCCGATCGAGCCGGTGAGGCCGAGGCGGATCATGCCAACACCGCCGCGCGCAGTTCCGGCGTCACCTCGGGGTCGCGGCCGAACCAAGCGGCGAAGCCCGGCCGCGCCTGGTGCAGCAACATGCCGAGCCCGTCGACCGTGCGGTTGCCGCGCGCCGCCGCCGCCTTGAGCAGACCGGTTTCGAGCGGGCGGTAGACCAAGTCGGTGACCAGCGCAGCCTTCGGCAGCGCGTCGAGCGCGAGCGCGAGCTCGGGTCCGCCGGCAAGCCCGAGGCTGGTCGAATTGACGAGAAGCGCGGCATCGGCGAGCACGTCGCCGCGCGTCTGCCACGGTTCGACCGCGATCCGCCCGGCCGCCCCGTCGCGGTCGAGATCGGCGGCCAGCGCCTCGGCCCGCGCGCGATCGCGATTGACGACGCGGATCAATGGCACGCTGGCGTCTTGCAACGCGACCACCACCGCCCGCGCGGCGCCGCCGGCGCCGAGCACCACCGCCGGACCGGCCGCGGCGCGCCACTCAGGCGCGCCCAGGCGCAGGTTTTCCATAAAGCCGAAGGCATCCGTGTTGCGTCCCTCGAGGCTGCCGCCGGCGCCGACGATCACCGTGTTCACGGCGCCGATCCGCCGCGCCAGTGGTTCGACCCGATCGACCGTGCGGAGCGTCGCTTCCTTGTGCGGCAAGGTGACGTTGGCGCCGCGAAAGCCCAAGAGCGGCAGCGCGCGCAGCGCGCCCGCGATGTTCTCCGGTCGCACCGCGAGCGGCAGATAGGCGCCGTCGATGCCATAGGCCTTGAGCCAGAATCCGTGCAGCCGGGGCGACAGCGAATGGGCGACCGGCCAGCCCATGACGCCGGCAAGCCGGGTCGACGCCTCGGCGGTCATCGCCGCCACCCGCGGAGAAAGCCAAGCAGCGGCACCAGCGGCAGACCGAGGATGGCGAAGAAATCGCCTTCGATCTTGTCGAACAGCTGCACCCCCACGCCCTCCACCTGATAGGCCCCGACCGAGGTCAGGGCGTCGTCGCCGGCGGCATCGAGATACGCCTCGATAAAGGCCCCGCCGAAGCCCCGCATGGTCAGCCGCGCGGTCTCGGCATGGCGCCAGAGAACCTCGCCCTGCCGCATAACCGCCAGCGCGCTTTCCAGCTCATGGGTCCGTCCGGCGAGGCGAAGCAGCCCGGCCTTGGCCTCCGCCCGGCTGGCCGGCTTGTCGAACCAGGCGCCATCGAGGTTCAGGATCTGGTCGGCGCCGAGCACCAGCGCCGTCGGCTCCGTCGCCGCGACCGCCATCGCCTTGGCCTGCGCCAGCGCGGCCGCCGCAGCACCGGCTGGCAGGTCGTGCGCGCGCAGTTCTCGCTTCATCGGTCCCTCGTCGAAGCCCGAGGGTCGGACCCGGAACTTCACTCCCGCCGCGGCCAGAAGCCGCGCCCGGACGGCGCTGGTCGAGGCCAACACCAGATCGATTTCCGCGTTTTGCCCCAAGATGCCTATTTTTGCCGAACCGGCGCTCATGTTACGGTTATCGGCGATAACGGTTTTCCCGGCAAGTCCGGCGGACGAGCGAAAGCGGCGAGCGGATGGAGAAATTCAAACCGGTTCTAGTGCCGACGGCCGCGCCGGCGCGTGACGATGACGCGCGTGGCGATGCCGCCGGCATTGACGCCTACGGCGCCGCCGCCGCGCGGCTGACCGATTTCCTCATCGGCCACGCGCTGTTTGACAGCTACGTCAACTACGAAATCCACGGCGAGGTCTATCCCTTCGTCGAGCCCGACGCGGTCTTGCCGCGCCACGCCGTCGCGGCCGGCGAGCGACGCTATCAGAACACGGCCTTGATCTTCCTGCTCGACGGCACGCTGCCGCCCGGCCTCAACAAGCACTTTCGCCTGCGTGCCTCGAACCGCGTCACCTGGGGCAACCTCAACCGCATCGCCCCGCATCTCGATTGCACCGACTACAAGGCCGCCCATTGCGCCCTCGACACGCCCGAGGTCGAGGGCTTGCTGAAGAAGCTCTGCAGCCTCGATTACGCGGTTATGATCGAGCGGCCGACGACCAAGGGCGAGGCGCCCGGTCCCTGCGTCGTCACCCATATGCATGTCAAGGTCGAGCGGCTCACCGACGTCGCCATCCGCAACCTCGCGGTTGAGCTCGGCTATATCGATCGCCGTCTGTTCGAGCGTGGCGAGGATTACGTCGACGCGCTGGAAGCGAAGTATTTTGAGTATTACGGCTTCTCGCACAACGCCTCGGGCCGCAAGGGCGCTGCCGCCGTCGCGGCCCAGCTTTTCGCCGAATACAATGTGCGCGCCTCCGTCTTCGTCGCGAGCCAGGAGGACGCCCGCCTCACCGTTCTCGACGACGGTCCGCTGATCACGCAATACATGCTGATCCAGTTTTCCGGGGAAGATCGCTTCCGCTTCGACATCGCGGCCAAGGCCGCGGGCTTGACCTCGGAATTTCCGAGCTTCCGCGGCGACGGCTATCAAGTAATGCTCTATCGCGTCCGTTTCCGGCGCACCGCCGCCGGCTTGCCCTCGGACGAACGGCCGCGGCCGGCGAGCAACCTGCAAGCGCCGTGGATCGAGATCGCCGACGAGGCGATTCTCTCACCGGATGCCGGGAAGCGCCTCGAAGTCCCCTTCACCTGGGCCAAGCGCGACGCCTAAGCCGCCGCCGGCACTCTTTGGCGCGTCACCGCGCGCCGATCCTAATCGCTAGCCTGGCCTTTGACGCGATCGAGATGAAGCCTGAGGATCGTCGCCGCGGTCTCCTCGATCGAGCGCCGGGAGACGTCGATGATAGGCCAGTTCTTACGCGTGAACAGACGCCGCGCTTCGGTCACTTCCCGGCGCACGACGTCAATATCGACATAGGCCGAAGCGCCGCTCTCGTGCAGCGCCAACAGCCGTTGGCGGCGCACCTGCACTAGCCTCTCGGGCGAGGTGGTAAGGCCGACGACCAGGGGCTTCTTGAGTTGCTCGACCTCGTCCGGCAGCGGCATGTCGGGGATCAAGGGCACGTTGGCGGCGCGTACGCCGCGGTTTGCGAGATAGATACAGGTCGGCGTCTTCGAGGTGCGCGAGACCCCGACTAGGACCACGTCCGCCTGCTCGAGATCGTTGGTCGATTGCCCGTCATCATGGGCCATGGCGAAATGCACGGCGTCGATACGCCTGAAATAGTTGGTGTCCATGACGTGCTGGCGGCCGGGCAGGCCGCGACTCTCGATACCGAGATAGCCGGCGACGGCAGCGAAGACCGGATCCAGAACCGCGATACAGGGAACCCGAATCTCGGTGCAGCGGTGCACCAGCAGATTTCTGAGGTCCTGATCCACCAGGGTAAAGAGCACGATCCCGGGCCGCTCCTTGATGCTACCGATAACCTGTTCGAGGCCGGCCTTGGTGCGGATCATCACCCACATGTGGGTTTCCGGCTGCGCCGCCTCAAACTGCACCAGCACAGCGTTCGCGACCGAGGTTAGCGTTTCGCCAGTGGCATCCGAAACCAGATGAAGATGAAATTCCTTGATCGGATCACTGTGCATAAGGCCTCGAATGTTTGGCGCAAAGCGGGGACAACGCCGCGGTTTTGCACCGCCTCATAAAATCGTTCCCCGGAAGCGAGGTTTTTCCCTGCTTTTACCCCCCGAAGAATATCTTTATTCCACCCTGGGGAACACGGGGGTTTTCGTGGCAATCGAGAATGACTATCCTCTTCGTTCGTGTTTTTCCCGCTTTTCGTACCTGCAAAAAACCGCGAATTTTTCAAGGTTATCCACATAAATCGCGATATGCAGTTCAAAAATCACGATTCATTCCAAATTTGGGGATATCGCGCCATCCCCAGGTTGGGCCGCAAGCTTCTACCACCTCCTTTTCTTATTTTAAGAGATTCCTTAAGGAAGTAGACATGCTTGAGAAGCTTTCTCAATGACGGCCGCGACGCCGATCCGGCCCTCGCCCAAACCCTTTCTGCGCGCGTTTCGAACACCGGGCGTCATGCCGCCGCCAATCTGGCTGATGCGCCAGGCGGGCCGCTACCTGCCCGAATACCGGGCGCTGCGGGAAAAGGCGGCAGGTTTTCTCGATCTTTGCTATCGGCCGGAATACGCTGCCGAGGCGACCTTGCAGCCGCTCCGGCGGTTTTCCCTTGATGCGGCAATCCTTTTCGCGGATCTGCCGCTGCTCGCCGATGGGCTCGGGCAGAAACTCGATTATCGTGAGGGCGAGGGTCCGGTGCTGGAGCCGATCCGTCGCGGCGCGGATCTGAAACGGCTCAGGCTCGAGAATATCCATCGCCGTCTGGCGCCGGTCTATGAAACCGTGGCGCGAGTCAAGGCGGCATTGCCGGCGGAGGTCGCGCTGATCGGCTTTTCTGGCGCGCCTTGGACCTTGGCCGCCTATATGGTGCAGGGCCGCAGCGGCGCCGAATTCGCCGCCGCCAAGCGCTGGGCATTTTCCGGCGATCCCGATTTCGACGCGCTGATCGCGCTTCTCGTCGAGGCCACGGTCGAATATCTCGACGGCCAGATCAAAGCTGGCGCGGAAGCGGTGCAGCTTTTCGATAGCTGGGCCGGGCTGCTGCCGGCGCCTGCCTTTGCGCGTTGGTGTGTGCGCCCGGTGGCCGAGATCGTAGCCAAGCTCCGCGCCCGCCACCCCGATCTGCCGATTATCGCCTTTCCGCGCAACGCCGGTTTCATGATCGAGACCTATGCCGAGCAGACCGGAGTCGATTGCGTCGGCCTAGATTACACCGTGCCGCTTGTCCAGGCCGCGGCGCTGCAGGCGAAAAGCGCAGTGCAGGGCAATCTCGATCCGCAGTATCTTGTGCTCGGCGGCACGGCCATGGAAAGTGCCGCGGTGGAAATCCTCGAACGCCTGGCCAAGGGCCGCTTCATCTTCAACCTAGGTCACGGCGTGGTGCCGGAAACGCCGGTCGAGAACGTCGCCCGCCTGGTCGAAATCGTGCGCGGCTGGCGGCAATGACGAGGCGGCGACCATGAACCGGACCGCTGTCGTTCTCTTCAACCTGGGCGGCCCGGATAGCCTCGGCGCGGTCAGGCCCTATTTGCGGAATCTTTTCTCCGATCCCGCGATCATCGGCCTGCCGACGCCGTTGCGGCAGATGTTGGCGGCGATCATCGCTTGGCGGCGCAGCGGCTTCGCGATCGAGAACTACAAGAAGATCGGCGGCGCCTCGCCGCTGCTGCCGGAAACCGAGGCGCAGGCGACGGCCCTGGAACAGGCCTTGCGCGACCTCGGCGATCTTGGCCAAGCCAGCGTTTTCATCGCCATGCGCCACTGGCATCCGCGCGCCCGTGCCACGCTTGCCGCGATCAAGGCCTACGGCCCGGACCGTATACTGCTGCTGCCGCTCTATCCGCAATATTCGACCACCACCACCGGTTCGTCGCTCGCCGAATGGCGGCGCGAGGCGAAACGGGCCGGGATCGCGGCGGAGACCCGTGCGATCTGCTGCTATCCGCGCCAGCCCGGCTTTGCCGCCGCGCTCGCCGGCGAGATCCGCGCCGCCCTGAACGGCGCCGCCGCGACGCCGGCGGCGAACGGACGAAAGCCCCGCATCCTGTTTTCCGCCCACGGCCTGCCGCTCCATATTGCCAAGCGGGGCGATCCTTATCCCTGGCAGGTCGAGGAAACCGTCAAAGCGGTGCTCGGGATCCTGGACCAGCCCGATCTCGACTGGGTGATCTGCTACCAGAGCCGAGTCGGGCCGCTGGCCTGGCTCAGCCCGGCGACCGAGGCGGAAATCGCCCGCGCCGGCCGCGACAAGACCCCGATCGTTTTGGTGCCGGTCGCCTTCGTCTCGGAACATTCCGAGACTCTGGTCGAACTCGACATCGATTACCGCGCCCGCGCCGAGGCGGCCGGGGTCCCGTCCTATACCCGGCTTCCGACCGTCGGGACCAACGGGAAGTTCATTCAGGGCCTGGCCGCTGTCGTCCGCGACGCCCTCGCCGGCGCCGGCGAAGACTGGGTCCTGGCGGCGGCCGAAGGCGGGCGCATCTGTCCGGCCGCCTGTCGGCAATGCGCGATCGAGCAACGAGGAGCGGCGTGATGGCGAGCCCGATCTATCTCTGGCTGAAGGCCTTCCATATCATCAGCGTCATCGCCTGGATGGCCGGAATGCTTTATTTGCCAAGGCTTTACGTTTACCACGCCGGAGTGGCAGCGGACGGCCCGGAGGCGGCGTTGTTCAAGATCATGGAGCGCCGGCTTTTGCGCTACATCATCAATCCAGCGATGATCCTGACCTGGGCCTTCGGCCTCAGCCTCGCCTTTCTCGGCCATTGGTGGATGGCGCCCTGGTTCCACGCCAAGCTCTTGCTGGTCATCGCGCTCTCGACTTTCCACGGCTTTCTTGCCCGCTGGCGCAAGGCTTTCGAGCGCGACGCCAATGTTCACAGTGTCCGTTTCTATCGCGCGATGAACGAAGTGCCGACGCTTCTCATGATCGCGATCGTTCTTTTGGTGGTTTTGAAGCCTTTCTGATCCCGGCTTCTCTTGAAACCGGATCGGCCCGAGCCCAATTGACAGGCGAGGGCTTTCGTACCATGCTGCGGTCCGAGCGGGGGTAGACCCTGCGGTCCACCGCTCGGGGCGGTCGTTCAAGCCGCCCAGACTTTCCACGATCAATCAGCCCCGCCAGACCGATCCGCCGCCCCATCCGGCCGCGCGCTCCCACGAGGACAACAGGTTTTCTATGAACCTTCAGGAATTGAAGCACAAATCTCCAACCGAACTTCTTGCCTTTGCTGAAGAGCTGCAGGTCGAGAACGCCAACACGCTCCGCAAGCAGGACATGATGTTCGCGATCCTGAAGCAGCTTGCCGAGCGCGACGTCGAGATCGCCGGCACCGGCGTCCTTGAGATCCTGCAAGACGGTTTCGGCTTTCTCCGCGCCCCCGAGGCGAACTACCTGCCGGGGCCGGACGATATCTACGTCTCGCCGTCGCAGATCCGCCGCTTCGGCCTGCGCACCGGCGACACCGTCGAGGGCCAGATCCGCTCGCCCAAGGAAGGCGAGCGTTATTTCGCGCTGCTCAAGATCAACACGATCAATTTCGAGGACCCGGAAAAAAGCCGCCACAAGGTCCATTTCGACAACCTGACGCCGCTCTATCCGGAGCGGAAGCTCAAGCTCGACATGGAGGCGACGACCAAGGACATCTCGGCCCGGGTGATCGACCTGATCGCGCCCCAAGGCAACGGCCAGCGCGCCCTGATCGTGGCGCCGCCGCGCACCGGCAAGACGATGCTGCTGCAGAACATCGCTCATGCCATCACCGCCAACCACCCCGAGGTCTATCTCATCGTTCTCCTGATCGACGAGCGGCCGGAGGAAGTCACCGACATGCTGCGCTCGGTAAAGGGCGAGGTCATCTCCTCGACCTTCGACGAGCCAGCGGTGCGCCACGTGCAGGTGGCGGAGATGGTGTTGGAAAAGGCCAAGCGGCTGGTCGAGCACAAGCGCGATGTGGTGATCCTGCTCGATTCCATCACCCGCCTGGCGCGTGCCTACAACACCGTCGTGCCCTCGTCCGGCAAAGTGCTGACCGGCGGCGTCGACGCCAACGCGCTGCAGCGGCCGAAGCGCTTCTTCGGCGCCGCGCGCAACATCGAGCAAGGCGGCTCGCTCACCATCATCGCGACGGCCCTGATCGACACTGGCTCGCGCATGGACGAGGTGATCTTCGAGGAGTTCAAGGGCACCGGCAATTCGGAAATCATCCTTGACCGGAAGCTCGCCGACAAGCGCACCTTCCCGGCCATCGACATCACCAAGTCGGGCACCCGGAAGGAGGAGCTTCTGGTCGACAAGGGCACGCTGGCCAAGATGTGGGTGCTGCGCCGCATCCTGATGCCGATGGGCGTGGTGGACGCGATGGAATTCCTGCTCGACAAGCTCAAGCCCTCGAAGACCAACAAGGAATTCTTCGATTCGATGAATACCTAGGCGCCGCGCTTCGGCGCATCCAAACGACAAAAGGCCACGCCCGAAAGGGCGCGGCCTTCTTCGTTTGGGGTGCGGCGATCGCTTAAGGGACGAGGACGATCGAGCCCGTGGTCTTGCGGCTTTCGAGGTCCTTGTGCGCCTGCGCCGCGTCCTTCAGCGCATAGCGGCCGGTGACCTTGATCTTCACCTTGCCATCGGCGACAACGCGGAAAAGCTCGCGCGCGGTCTTTTCCAGATCTGCCCGCTTCGCGGTATGGGTGACCAGCGTCGGCCGGGTGATGTAAAGCGAGCCCTTTTGCGCCAGCGTGGTGAGCGGGAACGGCGGCACCGGCCCCGAGGCGTTGCCGAAGCTGACCATCAGGCCCAAGGGGCGCAGGCAATCGAGCGAGCCGGCGAAGGTATCCTTGCCGACCGAATCGTAAACCACCGGCACGCCCTCGCCCTTGGTGATCTTCCGCACCCGCTCGACGAAGTTCTCCTTCGTGTAGACGATCGGGTGCTTGCAGCCGTTGGCCTTGGCGAGCTTGGCCTTCTCCTCCGAGCCGACGGTGCCGATGACGTCGACGCCCAAGGCCTTCAGCCATTGGCAGGCGATCAGCCCGACGCCGCCGGCGGCGGCGTGGAACAGCACGGTCTCGCCGGCCTTGACGCGATAGGTCTTGCGCACGAGGTATTGCACCGTCATGCCCTTCAGCATCATCGCCGCCGCCTGCTCGTCGGAGACGCCCTTCGGAATCTTGACCAGACGGTCGGCTGGCATGACGCGGGCCTCGGAATAGCTGCCAGGCGCGCCGCCGGCATAGGCGACGCGATCGCCGGCCTTGAGATGGGTGACGCCGGCGCCGACCGCCTCGACCACCCCGGCCGCCTCCGAGCCGAGCCCGATCGGCAGCGGCAGGTTGTAGAGCCCGGTGCGGTGGTAGGTGTCGAGGTAATTGACGCCGATCGCGGTGTGGCGGATGCGGGCCTCGCCGCGGCCGGGCTTGCCGACCTCGACATCCTCCAACTTTATTACTTCCGGACCGCCGGTTTGATGGACGCGGATTGCTTTGACCATATCGTGGTTGCCTTTCCTGAGCTTTAGGTCTTATCCGAGGTGGGTCAGCCGGGGTCCGGCGCCGCGCCGGCCGGCCAGGTCATCCGCCGGCGCCGCCGGCCCCAAACGCGGTTCTCTCTCGGCCATTGCGCGACCCCACCGAATTCTTCTTGAAGCGCTGCACTTTAGCGGATCGATTCCAAGCTGTCACCGGGCCACGCCCGATGCGCCACGGCTTGGCGTTCGGGTTAACGCTTGACAAGGGGCTTGCGCGGCGAGGTGGAGTTCGATTCGGTATCTCCTTGGTTCGGTGCCAGGGGGGCGTCATGGAACTGGAAGACGAGATCGCTCGGCCGCGGCTAGCGGCGCTGTTAGGGCATTTTGCGCAGGTCGGCGACGAGCGGGATCGATGGCGGGTTGCGTATCCGCTTGAAGAGGTTCTTCTGCTTATTACGTGTGCGACCATCTGCTCGTGCGATGATTTTGAAGAGATTGTGGAGTGGGGCGAGACCCATTTGGTGTTTCTGCGTCAGTTTTCCGAATATCACTTTGGGATTCCCTGCGCTCGCTGGCTGCG
>OFHJ01000759.1_pt1 | contig 10984 bp, 8 predicted proteins | sample 1522001 | NCBI WGS metagenome assembly OFHJ01 (sample SAMEA2464838, study PRJEB22497) | soil metagenome | biome: Grassland; feature: Farmland; material: Clay | place: Australia | collected 2013-02-01 | depth 1.2 m | reverse complement strand
GCGGATTCAGCTTTCGCGCCGACGGCCCTCTCGATATGCGTATGGATCCGACGCGCGGGCAAGCGGTGTCCGCGTGGCTTGCGCGGGCGAGCGTTGACGAGATTTTGGAAGTGATCGCAACCCTGGGAGAAGAACGGTTTGCGCGTCGCGTCGCGCAGGCGATCGTCGCGGCGCGCGCCCGCGAGCCGATCGTGCGCACCCGGCAACTGGCCGAGATCGTCGCTCGCGCGGTGCGGACCCGCGAACCGGGCAAGCACCCCGCGACACGTACCTTCCAGGCGCTGCGCATGCACATCAACGACGAACTCGGCCAGGTCGAGCGCGGCCTGGATGCGGCACTCGAAGTGCTTGCCCCGGGAGGACGCCTGGCGGTCATCAGCTTTCACTCGCTTGAGGACCGCCTGGTCAAGCGCTTCATCGAGCGCCATTCGCGCCTCGACCCGGCGCTGGCTGACCTGCCCTCCGTGCCGGCTCACCTCGCACCGCGCCTGCGCCGCGTGGGTCGCAAGGTCCGCCCGCAGCCTGCAGAAATTGCCGCCAACCCGCGCGCGCGCAGCGCCTTGCTGCGCGTGGCGGAGAAGATCGAGTGAAGGGTCGGCGTGCGACATTCGCCCTTACGGTGGCCACGCTGTGGTTCGCTGTGCTCGCCTCGGGCGTCGGCGCAGTGTACTGCCGCTACCGGGCGCGGGCGCTGTTCATCCATCTGGAGCAGCTCAGCCGCCAACGCGACAACCTGGACATCCAGTGGGGGCAACTGCAGCTGGAACAGAGCGCCTGGTCGACGCACGCGCTGGTTGAAAGCGTGGCGCAGAACAAGCTGCACATGAAGATGCCCGCGCCCAAAGACATCGTGGTCGTGCGCCCATGAAGTCGCGCCGCGCTCGTCCGCAGACGCTCCTGTACCGCTGGCGGGGCCGGTTCCTGCTCGGCGTGCTGGGAATCCTGGGTATCGTCCTGGTGGCCCGCGCAGTCGACCTGCAGCTGGTCGAGTACACCTTTCTTTCCGGGCAGGGCAATGCGCGCTTCACCCGCATCGTGACCATCCCGGCACACCGCGGCGTGATCACCGACCGCTACGGCGAGCCGCTCGCGGTCAGTACCCCGGTCGACTCGGTCTGGGTCAATCCGAAGCAGATCATGCAAGAGCCCGCACGGGTCACGCGGCTGGCCCGCGCGCTCGATTTGAGGCCTGCGACGGTGCTGCACGACATCAGCAGCAATCTGAATCTCGATTTTCTCTACGTCGCGCGTCAGCTGCCCCCGCCGCGGGCGCTCGCCGTCAAGGCTCTCGGCATCCCGGGGGTCTACCTGGCGCGTGAATACCGACGTTACTACCCGGCCGGCGAGGTGACCGGCCAGTTGATCGGTTTCACCAACATCAACGACCAGGGGCGGGCCGGGCTCGAGCTCGAGTACAACTCATGGCTGACCGGCGTCGACGGCGAGAAGCGCGTCATCGAGGACCGTTACGGGCGCATCGTCCAGGACGTCGACAGTATTCGCACGGCGCGTCCGGGGCACAACCTGGTGCTCTCGATCGACATGCGCATCCAGTACCTTGCGTATCGCGCGCTCAAGGCGCAGGTCGAAGCCCAACGGGCCCGTTCCGGCTCGATGGTTGTCATCGACGTTGATACCGGCGAGGTGCTTGCGATGGTCGATCAGCCGGGCTTCAACCCGAACGATCGTTCGCAGCTGCTGCCGAACCGTTACCGCAACCGCGCGGTCACCGACACCTTCGAGCCGGGCTCCTCGATCAAGCCGTTTTTCGTGGCCGCCGCGCTGATGAGCGGTCGCTACAACAGCCAGAGCATCATCAATACCTCGCCGGGGTACATCAAGGTCGAGGGCCACGTCTTTCGCGACGAGCAGGACTTGGGGCCCATCGGCATCTACACCATTCTCGAGAAGAGCTCAAACGTCGGTATGGCGCACATCGCGCTGTCGCTGGCTCCGTCGCTGATATGGCGCACCTTGCATCGCTTCGGGTTCGGGCAGTTGGCAGCCGAGGGGTACCCCGGGGAGTCGCCCGGCGTGCTACTGCCATACTCCGGCTGGCGCCCGATCCGTATTGTCACCATGTCGCACGGCTACGGGTTGTCGGTCACCGCGCTGCAGCTGGCGCATGCCTACGCCACCCTCGGCGCGCTCGGCGTGCAGCGTCCGATCTCGTTTCTGCGGGTCAATGCCCCACCGCCCGGGCGGCGCGTGATGCCCCGGCGTCTGTGCCGGGAGCTGTTGAAGCTGATGCGCGGGGTGGTGAGCGCAGGCGGCACGGCGCCCAAGGGCGCAATCCCCGGCTACTCGGTGGCCGGCAAAACCGGTACGTCCTGGGAAGCCGATGATGGGAGTTATCGGGAACACCATTTCAACGCGATATTCGCCGGTGTGGCGCCGGCCAGTGCGCCCCGCCTGGCCGCGGTGGTCGTGATCAAGGACCCGAGCGCGGGGCTGTATTACGGTGGGGACGTTTCGGCGCCGGTATTCGCCAACGTGGTCGGCCGGGCACTGCGCCTGATGGGCGTCGCTCCGGACGAGTCGCTGCCGGCCGCACAGACCCTGCAAGTGGCATCGCTGCAATGAGTGCCGCACTACAACACAACACCGGCGCGCGGCCGCTAGCCGAGCTGCTCGAGGGGTTCGCTGCGGTGTCGACCTCGGTGAGCGTGACGGACGTGACGCTCGATAGCCGCGCAGTCACGCCCGGAGCGCTGTTCCTCGCCTGCCGCGGCCGCACGCAGCACGGCCTTGCCTTTGCAGCCGAAGCGCTCGAGCGCGGCGCCGTCGCGATTGCCTACGAGCCGCCGGCCGAAGTGCCCGTTGCGCTGGCCGCAGGCGCATGTTTCGCTGCGGTGCCGCAGCTGGCCGCGCGCGCCGGTCTCATTGCCGAGCGGTTCTTTGGTGAGCCTTCCCGCGCGCTGATGATCGCAGCGGTCACCGGGACCAACGGCAAAACGACCTGTGCTTGGCTGCTGGCGCAGGCATTCGAGAACTGCGGCCGCAGTGCCGCGTACCTCGGCACCCTCGGCTACGGCAAACCTGTTGCATTGCACCATTCGGCCCACACCACGGCCGATGCCGTGACGGTGCACCGGCAGCTGGCCGAGGTGCGCGCCCTCGGGGCTCGCTGCGCGGCGATGGAGGTCTCCTCGCACGCGCTCGACCAGCAGCGCATCGCCGGCGTGCGCGTCCATACCGCCGCGTTTACCAATCTGACCCGTGACCATCTCGATTATCACGGCACCATGGACGATTACGGGCGGGCCAAGGCGCGCCTGTTTGAACTCGACACGCTGCAGCAGCGTGTCATCAACATCGACGATCCGTTCGGCTCCGAACTCGCCACGCGAGCAGGTCCCGGGAAACTGATCGTGACGACGCGCGCAGCGCAGGGTCCCGCCGGCGCGCGCCGGGTGAGTGCCGTCAAGGTCGATCCGCACGGCATCGGCTTGCGGATCGAAGTGGACTCCAGCTGGGGCGCAGGCGTGCTCGAGGTGCCGCTGATCGGGGACTTCAACGCCGACAACGTGCTGACCGTGCTTGCGGTTCTTCTTGGGGCCGGGGTTCCCTTCGCCGCGGCACTCGAGGCGCTCGGTCGCTGCGGTGCCGCGCCTGGGCGCATGGAGGCTTTCGGGGGCGAGTCCGGCCAGCCGCTCGTCATCGTCGATTACGCACATACGCCGGATGCCCTGGCCAAGGCGCTGGCGAACGCGCGCAAACACTGCCGCGGGCGGCTACGTGTCGTGTTCGGTTGCGGTGGTGACCGCGATCGGGGCAAGCGGCCCATGATGGGCCGCATCGCGGCCGAGTTCGCCGACGAAATCATCCTCACCGACGACAACCCGCGCACCGAGCCACCCGAACGCATCGTCGCGGAGATTCTCAAGGGCATCCCCGGCCAGACCGTGCGCACCGAGCACGATCGCGCCCGAGCGATCGGCGAGGCGATTCGCGCCAGCGGCGCCGATGACGTCATCCTCGTCGCGGGCAAGGGTCATGAGACCGAGCAGACCTATGGCACGCAACGGCGCCCGTTCAGCGACCAGGCCGTGGTGCGCGCAGCATTGGCGGGAGAGAGCGCATGATCCCGCAGCGCACCCTGAACCAGTTTGCCCGCGCTTGCGGCGGAGAGCTGCACGGCGCCGACCGCCCGTTCGCCGACGTGTCGATCGACACGCGCACGCTGAAGAGCGGGGATCTGTTCGTCGCGTTGCGCGGTCCCCGCTTCGACGGTGGCGAGTTTGCGGCCGAGGCGCTCGAGCGCGGTGCCGCCGGTGCGGTGCTCGAGCGGTCGCAGCCGCTCGAACTGGCGCAGATCCTGGTCGACGATGCGCTGCTCGCTCTGCAGCGCGCGGGCCGATTCTGGCGCGCCGCCAGCGCAATCCCGGTGGTCGGTGTCGCCGGAAGCAACGGCAAGACCACCACGAAGGAGATGACCGCAGCGATCCTCGGCCGTGCCGGTGAGTGTCTGGCGACCCGTGGCAATCTCAATAACCACATCGGCGTGCCGCTGACGCTGCTGCGCCTGCTCGACGCGCATCGCGCCGCGGTGATCGAGATGGGCGCGAACCGCGCTGGCGAGGTGGCCGAGCTGGTGCGCATCGCCGCTCCGACCGTGGGACTGATCACCAACGCAGGCGCGGAGCACCTGGAGGGATTCGGCAGCCTCGAGGGTGTCGCACGCGCCGAGGGCGAGATGGTCGCAGGGCTGGCGCCCGAGGCGATCGCAGTACTGAACGCTGACGACCCATTTTTCGGATTGTGGCGTGGCATGACGTCAGCACGGGTTGTCACGTTCGGCTTTGCGGCGGATGCGGATTTCCGGGCAGCCGATCTGCAAGCAAATTTGACCGCAGAAGGATTCCACACGCGCTTCACGCTCACCTGCCCGCTCGGCACGACGCGCGTCGAACTACACGTCGGTGGGCGGCACAACGTCACCAACGCGCTCGCGGCCGCAGCCGCGGCTGCAAATGCCGGTGCGTCGCTCGCGGACATCGTCGCGGGGCTTGCCGCAGTGCATCCGGTACCGGGTCGTCTCCAGTTGAAGCAGGCTCCAGGGGGCGCCTGGGTCATCGATGACTCCTACAACGCCAACCCGAGTTCGGTCCGCTCCGGCATCGAGGTGCTCGCCTCGCTGACCGGGCGGCATTGGCTCGTGCTCGGCGACATGGCCGAGCTCGGTCCATTTGCCGAGAGCGCGCACATCGACATCGGCGAATTCGCGCGCAGCCAGGGCATCGAGCGCCTCTATGCGACCGGCCCTCTCGCAGCGCTCGCCGTGGAGCGCTTCGGAGCGGGGGCACGTTGGTTCCCGGAAGGCGAGGCTCTCGCCGAGGCGCTGCGCACCGCGCTGGCCGAAACCGGCTCCGACGTCTCGGTGTTGGTGAAGGGCTCCCGGGTCAACAGGCTCGAGCGCGTGGTCGCGGCGCTCACCGGCGGCGCATCGACGGAGACCCACTGAATGCTCTACTGGCTCGCACACCGGCTGCTCACCTGGTACTCGGGATTCAACGTCTTCTCGTACCTGACTTTCCGGGCGATCCTGGCGATGGGCTCATCGCTGGTGATCTCGCTGCTGGTCGGGCCGGCGATGATCAAGCGCCTCTCGCGATACCAGATCGGCCAGGTGGTGCGCGATGACGGGCCGCAGAGCCACCTGCCCAAGGCCGGTACCCCCACCATGGGCGGCACGCTCATCTTGGTGACCACGCTGGTGAGCACCCTGTTGTGGGCTCAGCTGAGCAACCGGCAGGTGTGGCTGGTCCTGGCCGTGACCTTCTCGTTCGGCCTGATCGGCTTCCTCGATGACTACCTGAAGCTCGTGGTGCGCAACTCCCGGGGGCTGCCGGCACGCTGGAAATACCTCTTCCAGTCGGTGTTCGGTCTCGCCATCGCGGCCGTGCTCTATTACACCGCAACCGTTCCGGCCGAGCGGACGCTGTACCTGCCGTTCATCAAGTCGTTCGCCGAACCGTTGCCCGCGGCGGCATTCATCACCATTGCGTATCTGATGACGGTCGGCATGAGCAACGCGGTCAACCTGACCGACGGGCTCGACGGCTTGGCCATCATGCCGGCCGCGTTGGTCTCGGCGGCACTCGGCATCTTTGCCTACGCCAGCGGCAATGCCGTGTTCGCGCATTACCTGGAAATCCCGATGATTCCGGGGGCCGGCGAACTGCTCATATTCTGCTCGGCGCTCTCCGGGGCGGGCCTCGGGTTCCTTTGGTTCAACGCCTACCCGGCTCAGGTCTTCATGGGGGATGTGGGCGCGCTGGCGATCGGTGCGGCACTCGGGACGATCGCGGTCATCGTGCGCCAGGAACTCGTGGCACTCGTCATGGGCGGGGTGTTCGTGCTCGAGACCGCCTCGGTGATCCTCCAGGTGGCCTCGTTCAAACTGACAGGGCGGCGCATCTTTCGCATGGCCCCGCTGCACCATCATTTTGAATTGAAGGGGTGGGCCGAGCCGAAGGTGATCGTTCGCTTCTGGATCATCTCGCTGATCCTCGTGCTGGCCGGGCTCGCGACACTGAAACTGCGATGAGTGAGAGCAGTCAAAAACCTGCGACCGCCGTCATCGCCGGCTTGGGACGAACCGGCCTGTCGTGCGCCCGTTACCTGCGGGCGCACGGCTGGCGAATCGCGCTCACCGATACGCGCGTTGCCCCGCCGGGACTGGACTCGCTGCGCACGCTCGATCCGCAGATCGAGGTGCGCACCGGAGGGCTCGACACCGCGCTGCTCGATGCGGCGGTGTGCGTGGTGGCCTCGCCGGGCCTGCCGCAGGATCTGCCGTTTTTCGCCGAGGCGCGCCGCCGCGGCATCGAGGTGTTCGGCGACATCGAGCTGTTCGCACGCGCCGCAGGCGCACCCATTGCGGGGATCACGGGAACCAATGGCAAGAGCACCGTGACGAGCCTGCTGGGAAGCATGGCAGAGCGCGCCGGCGTGCAGGTGCGCGTCGGCGGTAACCTCGGCGAACCGGCGCTCGACCTGCTCGCGGCCGCCGAGCGGGTGGAACAGCCCATCGAGCTGTACGTACTTGAGCTGTCGAGTTTCCAGCTCGACACCACCCAGTCGCTCGACCTGAAGGCTGCCGCCGTGCTGAACGTCACGCCGGATCACCTCGACCGCTACGCCTCGATCGAGGCGTATGCACTCTCCAAGGCGCGCATCTTCGAGCGCTGCGACACCGCGGTGGTCAATTGCGACGATCCACTGGTTCGGCGCATGACACGCGTCGGGCAGAGGGTGCTCGGCTTCTCGGTGAGCGGCGTCGACGGGGCGGACTATGGGGTGATCGAGCGGGATGGGCGCTGGCTTGCGCGACGCGGTCAAGCCCTGCTGCCGCTCGGCGCGATGCGATTGCGAGGATTGCACAACGCCGCCAACGCGCTCGCCGCGCTGGCGCTCGGGGAGGCCCTCGAGCTGCCGCTGCCGGTGATGATCGAGGCGCTGCGCGAGTTCCCGGGATTGGCGCACCGTTCGCAGTGGGTGGCAGACATCGCGGGCGTGACCTACGTCAACGATTCAAAGGGGACCAATGTCGGCGCGGCACTGGCGGCGGTTCGCGGACTCGACGGCCCGCTGGTGCTGATCGCCGGCGGCGAGGGTAAGAACCAGGACTTCGCGCCGCTCGCCGCCGCGCTGCGCGGGAAGGCGCGCCACGTGGTGCTGATCGGCCGGGACGCGCCGTTGCTCGGCCGCGCGCTCGAGGGCGTTTGCCCATTGCAGACGTGTGCCTCGATGGGTGAAGCGGTGCGCGCCGCCGCTCGTGCGGCGCAGCCGGGCGACACGGTGCTGCTGTCCCCGGCGTGCGCCAGTCTTGACATGTTCCGCGACTATACGCATCGCGGCGAGGCGTTTGCCGAGTCTGTCCGGGAGCTCCGCGCATGAGAGCAGCGGAGCGCACCCCGATGTCGTTCGCCCGCTCGAGCGGACGTGGTCGTGCCGTCTACATCGACACAGTCACTCTTGCCCTGGTGCTTGCCATCCTGCTGTTCGGGCTGATCATGATGACGTCCGCGTCGATCTCGATCGCCGCGCAGTACACTGGCCAGCCGTTTTACTTCCTCGAGCGCCAGCTGATCGCGGTGGCCATCGGCGTGGCGGGCGCGGTGTTTGTGTTCACGTTCAAGTGCGAGCGTCTCGAGCGACTCGCTCCGTGGCTGATGATTGCTGCGATCGTGTTGCTGCTGGCGGTACTGGTGCCCGGTCTCGGTTTGCGCGTCAACGGTGGGCGGCGCTGGCTGCACATCGCGGGATTCAGCTTCCAGATTTCTGAACTCGCCCGGGTGCTGGTGCTGGTGTACGTCGCCAGCTACGCCGCGCGTCGTCAGGATGAGCTGCGCGAGAGCTTCGGCGGGCTGATCAAACCGCTGGCATTGCTTGGATTGATCGCGGCGCTGTTGCTCGGCGAGCCGGATTTCGGCGCCGCGGCAGTCATGTTTGCCGCCGGCTTTGGCATGCTGTTCCTGGCCGGTGCGCGGTTGCGCTACGTGGTGCTGTTGACACTCGTGGCGCTGCTCGCGTTCGGCGTGCTGGCGGTTACCTCGGCATATCGTTTGCGCCGTATCACCGGGTTCATCGATCCGTGGGCCTCGCCCTACGGTAGTGGCTTTCAGCTCACGCAGTCGCTGATCGCGATTGGTCGTGGCAAGTGGTTCGGTGTCGGTCTGGGCAACAGTGTCCAGAAGCTCTTCTACCTGCCCGAGGCGCATACCGACTTCCTGTTCGCCGTGCTCGCCGAGGAGCTCGGCCTTGCGGGTGTCCTGCTGACCATCGGGCTGTTCGTCGGGCTCATCTGGCGCGCCTTTCACATCGCCTCGCTCGCTGCGCGCGCCGGGTTGACGTTCCAGCGCCTGCTCGCAGCCGGCTTCGGCCTGTGGCTCGGCATGCAGACCTTCATCAACATCGGCGTGAACATGGGCGTGCTGCCGACCAAGGGGCTGACGCTGCCGCTGATGAGCTACGGACGCTCCAGCATGATCATGACGCTGGTGTGGGTGGGGTTGCTGCTGCGCATCTATCACGAGACGCTCATCGAGAGCCGCGGTACGGCGCGGCGGCTCGCGGAGGAGGGCTCGTGAGGGGTCCCATCCTGGTCATGGCGGGTGGTACCGGCGGGCACGTGTTCCCGGCGCTGGCGCTTGCGCGCGCGCTGCGAGCCAACGAGGTGGAGGTGGTCTGGCTCGGCACGCGGCGCGGCATCGAGGCGCGGCTGGTGCCGGCAGAGGGCATCGACATCGAGTGGATCTCGGTCGGCGGCTTGCGTGGCAAGGGCTGGAAGACACGCCTGGCGGCCCCGTGGCGGCTGACCGTCGCGCTCTGGCAGGCGCTCGGGGTGATGCGCCGCCGCCGGCCGCGGGTGGTCGTGGGCCTGGGTGGGTTCGTCACGGGGCCGGGCGGCATCGCCGCGTGGTTGACGCGCCGGCCGCTGCTCATCCACGAACAGAACGCAATCGCGGGCTTTACCAACAGGCGGCTTGCGCCGCTCGCGCGCGAGGTGCTCGAGGCATTCCCGGGCAGCTTCGGGCCCGGGGTGCACGCCCGGACCATCGGCAACCCGGTGCGACGCGAGATCGCCATGCTGGCACCGCCCGGGGAGCGCCTCGCAGGGCGCGGCCCGACGATTCGGGTCCTGGTCATCGGCGGCAGCCAGGGTGCGGTGCGACTGAACACCCTGGTGCCCTACGCGCTGGCGCGCGCCGCGGCAACCTGTCACCTCGAGGTGCGTCACCAGGCCGGCGAACGTTGGAGCGAGGCGTGCCGCGAGAGTTACGCCGCAGCGGGCTTCGCCGCCGACGTGCAGCCGTTCATTGCCGACATGGCTGCAGCCTACGCGTGGGCAGATCTCGTGATCTGTCGCTCCGGGGCACTCACCATTTCGGAACTCGCCGCGGTGGGACTCGCGGCGGTGCTGGTGCCATTCCCGGCGGCCGTCGACGATCACCAGACGCGCAACGCCCAGCTGCTGGTGGGCCAGGGCGCGGCCGTCTTGCTGCCTGAGCGCGAGTTGACGCCCGAGCGGCTTGCCGGCGAACTGGAACGACTGTGCACCGAACGCGGCCGTCTCCTCGAGATGGCCGAGCGTGCTCGCTCGCTCGCCCGTCCCGATGCCACCGAGCAGCTCACTGCGAGGTGCCTGCAATACCTCGGGAGGGCTGCATGAACGAAATGGCAGACGCGGCACGCGAGCGCGCGGCGCGCGGTATCGACCGCATGCGGCGCATCGATACCATTCACTTCGTCGGTATCGGCGGCAGCGGGATGAGTGGTATTGCCGAAGTGCTGCTCAACCTCGGCTACCGCGTGCAGGGTTCGGACCTGCGCGGCGGCGCGGCGGTCGAACGTCTGAGTTCTCTCGGAGCCCGCATTGCCATCGGGCATGCTGCGGCCAACATCTCCGGTGCCGACGTACTGGTCGTCTCCGGCGCGGTGCCGCGCGATAATCCGGAGATCGCCGCGGCACTCGCGCAGCGCATCCCGGTGGTCTCGCGCGCGGAGATGCTCGGCGAGCTGATGCGCTTCCGGTTTGCCATTGCCGTCGCCGGCACGCACGGCAAGACCACCACAACCAGCCTCATTGCGAGCATCCTTGCCGAGGGCGGTGAGGATCCGACCTTCGTCATCGGCGGACGATTGAAGAGCGCCGGCACCCATGCCCGCCTCGGCTCGGGGCGCTATCTGGTCGCAGAGGCGGACGAGAGCGACGCCTCGTTCATGCATCTGCAGCCGGTGCTGGCTGTGGTCACCAACATCGACAATGACCACCTTGCCACCCACGGCGGGGATTTTTCCCGGTTGGCACAGAGTTTCGTCGATTTCCTGCACAACCTGCCGTTCTACGGGCTGGCGGTGCTGTGCCTGGACTGCGAGCACGTACGTGCCATTCTGCCGCGTGTCGGCCGACATGTGCTCACCTACGGTCTGAGCCCCGACGCGGATGTGCGTGGCAGCAACCTACAGCGCCAGGGTT
>OFHJ01000758.1_pt1 | contig 10986 bp, 9 predicted proteins | sample 1522001 | NCBI WGS metagenome assembly OFHJ01 (sample SAMEA2464838, study PRJEB22497) | soil metagenome | biome: Grassland; feature: Farmland; material: Clay | place: Australia | collected 2013-02-01 | depth 1.2 m | reverse complement strand
CCGGGGGCAATAGCGGCGGCCGCCCCGCCTTTCAGCTTGGGCGGGCTGTTGTCCGCCCCTTTCGCCTGGGCCGCGCCCGCCCGGGGCGATCCGCCCCCGGCGCACCACAACCAAACCCCCCCCGCGGTGGGAAAAAATGGGAGGGGCGCCCCCCCCCCGCCTCCGTAATGGGGATTTTTTGATGCCCGATCCCGCGACCCGCAAACCGCCGTATCCAAGGCGGAGCTATGCTTGGTACGTCTGCCTCATCCTTCTCCTCGCCTATATCCTTTCCTTCCTCGACCGCACGATCGTGAGCCTTTTGGTGATTCCGATCGAGCACGATCTCCACATCGGCGACACCGAGATCAGCCTGCTGCAGGGCTTTTCCTTCGCGCTCTTCTACGCCGTGCTCGGCCTCCCGATCGCCCGCCTTGTGGACGCGCGAAGCCGCCGCGGAATCATCGCCGCAGGCATTTTCGTGTGGAGCGTGATGACCGCGGCCTGCGGTGCGGCGGGACGCTTCTCCGAGCTCTTTCTCGCCCGCGTCGGGGTCGGCGCCGGCGAAGCGACGCTTTTGCCCGGCGCGGTTTCGATCCTCGCCGATTATTTTCCGCCGAAGCGGCGCGGCCTTGCGCTCGGCGTCTTTTCGACTGGCATCTTTCTCGGCTCCGGGCTGGCGCTGATCGTCGGCGGGCTGCTCATCCGCGCCATCGGCAACCACACCTACGTGGTTCCGCTTCTTGGTCCGCTTGACGCCTGGCGTGTGGTGTTCCTCGCCGTCGGCCTGCCCGGACTGATCGTGGCCGCGCTGATGGCGACGGTCGCCGAGCCGCCGCGGCTTGGACGCAAGGCCGCAGCCGGCCATGGTCTCGATCTCGCCGAGGTGATCGCCTATTTCCGCCGCAACGCCGCCACGATCCTTTGCCACAACATGGGCTTCACCCTCGTGGCGCTGGTCGGCTTCGCCGCCGGTGCCTGGATTCCAGCGATGTTCATCCGCCGCTTTGGCTGGACGGCCGCCGAGATCGGCATCCGCTTCGGCCTCATCACCTTGGCCGTCGGACCGCTCGGCAGCGTCGTCGGCGGCTGGCTTTGCGACCGCATGGAACACAAGGGTCGGCGCGACGGCAAGCTTCGCGTTGGGCTGATCGCGGCACTCGGCGCCTTTCCCTTCGCCCTCGCCTTCCCGCTGGTGCCGAAGGCCGGCGTGGCGCTCGCCTTGATCGCGCCGTTCTACTTCTTCGTCAGCTTCGTCTGGGGCCTCGCGCCGGCGGCGCTACAGGAGATCATGCCGAACCAGATGCGGGGACAGGCGACCGCCGTCTACACCGGCATTCTCAACCTCATAGGCCTCGGCCTCGGCCCGACCAGCGTCGCGCTGATCACCGACTTAGTCTTCCGCAATCCGCAGGCGGTGAACTTCTCCATTGCGGCCATCGTGCCGGCCGCGGCGCTGCTCGCGGCGCTGCTCTTCCGCATCGGCTACACGCCTTACCTGCGCACCCTCGATCGCCTGCCGCACTGGGCGCCGCGGGAGAGGACCGTGGTTGCACCGGCGCTGGCGGACATTTGAGAACCGCGCCATCCTGGGCCGTCAATAAAGGACCGCCGAAAAGCACCGCGAGGGAGGAAAACCGCGCCATGGCCGCGACCTACGACTACATCATCGTCGGCGCCGGCTCCGCCGGCTGCGTGCTCGCCAATCGCCTGAGTGCCGATCCGACGATCAAGGTCCTGCTGCTCGAAGCCGGTGGCAGGGACCGCTCCTTTCTGATTCATATGCCGGCCGGAATCGGCCGATTGATCACGCCCGACGTCAACTGGCTCTACGACACCGTGCCGCAGCCCGCCATGAAGGGCCGGCGCATGTTCTGTCCGCGCGGCAAGACCCTCGGCGGATCGAGCTCGATCAACGCCATGGTCTATATCCGGGGCCAGCGCGAGGACTACGATCTCTGGCAGGCACTCGGCAATCCAGGCTGGGGTTACGACGACGTCCTGCCGTATTTCCGCAAATCGGAAAACAACGATAATCTGAACGACGATCTGCACGGTCGCGGCGGGCCGCTCAATGTCTGCGAGCGGCGCTACACCAATCCCCTGAGCCGGACCTTCGTCGAGGCGGCCGAGCAAGCCGGCATCCCGTTCAACCCCGACTTCAACGGCCCGGAGCAAGCCGGCGCTGGCTTCTACCAGGTGACGCAAAAGGACGGCAAGCGGTGCAGCGCCGCGGTCGGCTATCTCCACCCGGTGCGCGAGCGGCCGAACCTTACGGTGGTGACCGGCGCCCTGGTCTCGCGCGTCGCGCTGCAGGGCACGCGCGCGACCGGCGTCGTCTATGCGCTCAAGGGCGGGCGGATCGAAGCCCGCGCCGAACGCGAGGTATTGCTAGCGGGCGGCGCGATCAACTCGCCGCAAATCCTGATGCTCTCCGGCATCGGCGCGGCGGCGGAGATCCGCCCGCTCGGCATCGCCGTTCACCACGATTTGCCTGGCGTCGGCGAGAATCTGCAGGACCACCTCGACATCAACGTCATCCATGCCTGCACCAAGGCCATCACCCTGGACGGCTTCGCCACCGGCCTCGGCTCGCTCAAGACGGCGGCGCAGTTCGCGCTCTTCAAACAGGGGCCGGGGGTGAGCAATATCGCCGAGGCCGGCGCCTTCCTGCGTTCCCGCCCTAACGTCGCGACGCCCGACGTGCAGCTTCATTTCATCCCCGCCTATGTGCTCGATCACGGGCGGAAAAAGATCCCCGGTCACGGCATGACGCTCCACGTCTGCTACCTTCGTCCGGAAAGCCGCGGCACGATCCGGCTCGCGTCCGCCGACCCGGCGGCCGCGCCGTTGATCGATCCCGGCTACCTGTTGGCGCCCGGCGACGTCGCGCCGTTGGTCGCCGGCATCCGCCGCGCCCGCGACATCTATGCCGCGGCGGCCTTGCGGCCCTATCTCGGGCCCGAGCGCTATCCCGGCGCCGGCATACAATCAGACGCCGATCTCGAAGACTTCATCCGCGAATTCGCCGAAACCGAATACCACCCGGCCGGCACCTGCAAGATGGGCAGCGACGATCACGCGGTGGTCGACTATGAATTGAAGGTGCGCGGCATCGACGGGCTCCGGGTGGTCGACGCCTCGATCATGCCGACGTTGACCAGCGGCAATACCAACGCACCGACGATCATGATCGCGGAAAAAGCGGCAGACATGATCCTCGGGGCCTGACGCGGCACCCGTCCGGGACGGCGTCGACACCCACCCCGAGTTTGACTATCCTGAAACGTAACGAATAACGGGAGGGGACCATGTCGTCAGAGGCTTTCATCGAGGCACGCGACCTTCTGCTCCGCCACCGCCGCAACTACGCGCAAGCGGTCGCCGCCTTCCGCTGGCCGGTTCTCGATCGCTTCAACTGGGCCCTGGATTATTTCGATCCCATGGCCGCCGGAAACGACCGGCCGGCGCTGTGGATCGTCGGCGAGGACGGCCGCGAGACCAAGCTCAGCTTCGCCGACCTGTCGGCACGCTCGAACCAGGTCGCCAATTTCCTCCGCGGCCTCGGTGTCAAGCGCGGCGACCGCATTCTGCTCATGCTCGGCAACGTGGTGCCGCTCTGGGAAACCATGCTGGCGGCGATGAAGCTCGGCGCCGTGATCATCCCGGCGACCACCCTTCTCGCCCGCGCCGACCTCGACGACCGCTTCACCCGCGGCCGCATGCGCCACGTCGTCGCCGGCCAGGGCAGCGTCGCGAACTTCGAGGGCCTGAGCGGCGATTTCACCCGCATCGTGGTCGGCGGCAACGCGCCCGGCTGGCGGCGCTACGAGGACGCCTACGCGGCGCCCACCGCATTCGCGCCGGAGGGCGAGACCCGGGCCAGCGATCCGCTGCTGCTCTATTTCACCTCCGGCACCACGGCGCAGCCGAAGCTTGTCCTGCACAGCCACCAGAGCTACCCGGTCGGGCATCTCTCGACCATGTACTGGCTCGGCCTGGAGCCCGGCGACGTGCATCTCAACATCTCCTCGCCGGGCTGGGCCAAGCACGCCTGGAGCTGCTTCTTCGCACCGTGGAACGCCGCGGCCACGGTGTTTGTGTTCAACCAGGCGCGATTCAACGCCAAAGGGCTACTCGACACCATGACGCGCTGCGGCGTCACCACCTTCTGCGCCCCGCCGACGGTGTGGCGGATGCTGATCCAGGAAGACCTCAAGGGCTGGGCGGTGAAGCTGAAGGAGGCGATTAGCGCCGGCGAGCCGCTCAACCCGGAAGTGATCGACCGGGTCAAGGCCGCCTGGGGCCTCACCATCCGCGACGGCTACGGCCAGACCGAAACCACGGCGCAGATCGGCAATCCGCCCGGCCAGCCGGTCAAGGCGGGCTCCATGGGCCGGCCGCTGCCGGGCTATCGCGTGCAACTGCTCGATGCCGACGGCGGCGCGCACGAGGAGGGCGAAATCTGCCTCTCGCTCGATCCCAAGCCGCTCGGCCTGATGCAGGGCTATCAGGGCGACGATGGCGCCATCGTGCCGCTCGCCGGCGCGGTCTATCGCACCGGCGACGTCGCCATGCGGGACGCCGACGGTTATCTTACCTATGTCGGGCGCGCCGACGACGTGTTCAAAGCCTCCGATTACCGGATCAGCCCGTTTGAGCTCGAAAGCGTCCTGATCGAGCATCCGGCGGTGGCGGAAGCGGGCGTCGTGCCCTCGGCCGACGCGATCCGCTTGGCGGTGCCGAAGGCCTTCATCGCGCTCGCCCCCGGTTTCCAGCCCGACCGCGAGACGGCGCTTTCGATCTTCCAGCACCTGCGGCGCCAGCTCGCGCCCTTCAAGCGCATCCGCCGGCTCGAATTCGCCGAGCTGCCGAAGACGATTTCCGGCAAGATCCGCCGCGTCGAGCTGCGCCGAAACGAGGCCGCGGCGCGGACGGCCGCGGATCGCCATGCGGCCGAGTTCTGGGAGGAGGACTTTCCCGAGCTGAAGTAGCCGCGCGGCGCCCTCAGACGCCGAGATAGACCCGGCGGATATAATCGTCGTCGGCCATCGCCTGCGACGATCCCTGATGCACGATGTGCCCGTGCTCCATGACGTAAACGCGGTCGGCGACGGTTACGGCCGAGCGCGCGTCCTGCTCCACCAGCAGGATGGCGGTGCCATCGCGGCGGATATCGCGGATGGCCTCGAAGATTTGCATCTTGAGCCGGTGCGCGATGCCGACCGAGGGTTCGTCGAGCAAGAGAAGGGTCGGATTGCCCATCAGGGCGCGGCCGATCGCCACCATCTGCTGCTCGCCGCCGGAGAGCGTGTTCGCCTGCTGCTGACGCCGCTCGCGCAGCACCGGAAAAAGCGCATAGACCCGATCGAGATCGGCCTCCACCGCCGGCTTGTCGCGGCGCAGATAGGCACCCAGCATAAGGTTCTTCAGCACCGATAGCTCGGGGAACAGCCGCCGGCCCTCGGGGCAGTGGCAAATGCCCTCGGCCACGACGCGGTGCGCCGGCAGCGGCTGCAGCGAGCGGCCATTGAACTCGATCCGTCCCGAGCTTGGCACCGCGCGCGAGATTGCCTTGAGGAGCGTGCTCTTGCCGGCGCCGTTCGGCCCGAGCACGGCCACAAGCTCGCCTTCGCCGACGGTCAGCGACACGCCGTCGAGCGCCAGCGCCTTGCCGTAATGGACGACCAGATCTGCGACGTCAAGCAATGCCAAGGTCGGCCCCGCTCTTGCCAATATAGGATTCGATCACCTGCGGATGCCGGACGATATCGGCCGGCGTGCCGATCGCGACGACTTCGCCGAAGTCCATGGCGATGACCCGCGACACCAACTGCATGAATTCGCGAAGCTTGTGCTCGATGATCAGGATCGTCAGACCCTGCGTGTCGTGCAACTGGCGGATCAGCCTCACGATCGGCTCGATCTCGCCGGCGCCGAGGCCGGCGAAGGGCTCGTCCAAGAGCAGGAGCTTCGGCCGCGTCGCAATGGCGCGCGCGATCTCAAGCCGCCGGAGATCGCCGTAAGGCAGAATGTCGACCGGCTGCGCCGCCTTGTCGGCGAGACCGACCTCGTCGAGAATCTCGCGCGCCCGCTTGCCGAGATCGCCGCCGGTATGCACCCGCGGCGCGAGACAGCCGACCTCGACGTTCTCCTGCACGGTCATACCGTGAAACGGCCGGCAAAGCTGGAACGTGCGGGCCAAGCCGCGGTTGACGATGACATAGGGCTTGAGCCGGAGGATGGATTCCCCGTCGAAGCGCACCGCGCCGTGATCGCTCGGCAGAAATCCGGTCAACAGATTGAACAGCGTCGTCTTGCCGGCGCCGTTCGGGCCGAGAACGCCGGTGATCTCGCCGGCTTCGAGGGTAAAGGAGACGTCCTTCACCGCGACTAGGCCAGCGAAGCGCTTCGTCAGTCCCTCGACTTTGAGCAGCGCGCTCACGACGCGCTCCCGCGTAGCCGGCCCCAGAGCGGCGCCACGAAACCACCCCGCATGAAGAATAGGATCAGTATCAGGATGACGTAATAGACCCAGAGCCGGAATTCACCGAGGCCGCGCAACAATTCGAGCATCAGGTTGAGCAGGATGCCACCGCAAGCCGCGCCCCAGATCGAGCCGATGCCGCCGACATAGACCATCACGATGACGCTGATCGAAAGGAACACGTCGAGATCGTCCGGCGTCACCGCCTGCTGGTAATGGGCGAACAGCACGCCGCCGAGGCCGGCGAAAGCGGCGCTGATGGCAAGCCCCGCGATCTTGTAGAAGGTGACGTTGATCCCGGCCGCCTCGCAGGCGCCCTCATCGCCCTTGATCGCGCGCATGATCGTGCCCCAGCGGGAGTTCGCGATCAGCTTCAGCACCACCACCGTCGCGAGAAGCATGGCGAGGACGAAGTAGTAATAGCCGAGCGCGGAATCGATCAAGCGGTCCATGCCGTAGATGCCCTCGGTACCGCCGGTGTATTGCCAGAAGATGACGGCAAAATGCTGCATGATCGAGGCCGCCGCCAGCATCGCAAGGGCGAAATAGGGCCCTTTGAGGCGAAGCGTCGGAAAACCGATGATCAGGCTGAAGGCCACCGCCACGATGATTCCGGCCGGAATGCTCCACCACGGATTGAAGCCGAAGGTCCCGTTCATGAAAGCGGCGGCATAGGCGCCGCCGCCGATGAACAGCGCGTGGCCGAAATTCTCGCGGCCGGTAAGGCCCGAGAAGAAGTCCCAGCTCGCCGCCCAGATGCCGTCGATGGCACAGACGATGAAGACGCCGATGAAATACTGGCTGCCGAGGATCGGCGGCAGAGCCACGAGAAGCGCGATCAGCGCCGCCGCTCCGAGGCGATCTTTGTTCGACATCGTCATCGTTCAGGAGCTGATTGGCTTGCCCATGAGACCAGAGGGCTTGAGGATTAATGTAAGAAGCACCGCAAGCAAGGATACGGCACCGGTCCACTGCGGGTTGAAATAGAATGCGACGATGGTCTCGCTGTAGCCGATCAGACAGGCTGCGAGAATGCTGCCCGGGATCGAGCCCAAGCCGCCGACAATGACCACCGAAAAGGCGGTGATCATCGGGATCAGGTCCATGGTCGGCCGCACGGTGAGAAATGGCGAGGCGATGACGCCAGCCGCGCCCGCGATCGCCGCGGACAGTCCCATCACGATCGAGAAGATGCGGTTCGACGGAATGCCCATGTATTGCGCGGCCTCGGGGTCCTGCGAGATGGCGAGAATGGCGCTGCCGAGGCGGGTGCGCTGGATGAACAGCCAGAGCGCCGCGATCAGCGCGACGCCGACGCCGAGCGCCACCAGGCGCTGCCCATCCACCGATACGCCGTGAATGTAGATCGGATGATTGATAAAAGCCGGAACGTTCTTCGATTGCGAGCCGAAGACCAGGAACAGCACCTGCTCCATGGTCAAGCTGACCGCAAGCGTGATCATCAGAACGGCAAGAGCGGAGTGACGGAGCGGACGCACCAGCACCCGCTCCATTACCACGCCGAACGCGGCAACAAAGGCAACCGATATGATGGCCGCCGGCAACAGCGGCATCTTGTACACGGCCGTCAATGTGAAGGCCGCATAAGCGCCGATGGCGTAGAACGTACCATGAGCCAAGTTCAGGATCCTCGCCACACCGAAGATGAGGGTGAACCCCACCGCCAGCATGGCGAAGATCGCACTTGTCACGGCGCCATAGATCAGAACCGTCAGCACGGGACCGACTTGCTTACTTATTCAGCCACGGCGGCATGATGATCTTTCCGGTGGCCAGTTCCTTCGGCCACACGACGACCCGCTTGCAGCCCTTCTGCCACTGCACGAAGAGCAGGTTCTGGTAGCCGGGGCCCGCAAGATCGTCATGCACCTTGTCGAACTTGATCTTGCCGGCGACGCCGAGGTAGTCGGCCGTCTCAAGCTCCTTGATGACCGGATCGGCGTCGGTGGTGCCCGCCTTCTCGACCGCCCAGGCATAGAGATTGACGGCGTTGTAGGCGCCCGGCGCAGTATAGACCGGCGCGCGGCCGTTTTCCTTCACGAACTTGTCCCAGAACGGGATCGTGGTCGGCGTGATCGGCGCCCGGGTGATGAAGTTCACCGTTGTCTCGCCCACCGCATCGCCGTTGATGCGCGAGCAGAAGTTCGGCGTCATGCTCTTGACGTCAATACCGCCGTAAGGCATCGGCAAGCGGCTTTCATAGAGCTGCTTGATGAAGACGTCGGAATTGGCGTGCGAAAGAATGGTGAGCAGGAACTGCGCGCCGCTCGACTTCACGCGGGCGAGAAGCGGCGTGAAATCGTTGAGGGTTTCGTCGAACAGCTGCTGGTAGACGACCTTCATGCCGTTCTGCTCGAGACCCTTGACGAGAACCGGCACCAAGCCGCGCACCCAAACGGCACTTTCGCCGAGGATCGCGACCTTGTCGCGGCCGAGCTCGCCCTTGACCACGTGGGTCGCGAAATCGACCATCTGCGAGGCCTGCCGCGCCGAATTCAGCGGATTGACACGGAAGATGTACTTGTACTTGTTGTAGTCTCGGCCGACGAGCGCGGTGATATTCGGCGACGCTGAGCCAATGCCAAGCCAGATGGTCTTGGACTGGGCGATATGCGGCTCCTCGGCCAAAGTCACGCCGCTGTCGTAGCCGCCGATCAGCACATTCACATGGTCTTCCGAGGTCAGCTTGTTGATGGCGCTGACGCCGAGTTGCGGGTCCATCCCCTCGTCGGCCACGACATAGGCAAGCTTGCGGCCGAGAACGCCGCCTTTGGCGTTGATCTCGTCTATCGCCATTTTCGTCGCGGCGACCGTGTCCTTACCGACTTGAAGCTGGATGGGGGTATCAAGGCCGATCAGGATCGGCTTCTTGTCCGCGGCGTTCGCCGGGGAACTCAGAGACAACGCGCCGACAAGGGCTGCCGACGCCAACAACAGAATTGTACGCCTCATGGGGGTCCCCTCCTCAGTTTCTCTCCGCTTTTAACTCCTTTAACTTTTTATAAACTGCCAACCGCATCTTTCGCTCCGACGAAAAGCCCTCGGCAGCCTCTAAATTCTTGACTCGATACTATGAAGACAAAAAAACATCGAGGCAAGCGGTTAAGAATTAACGTCCCTCGCCGTGATCTTGCCGCCGGCGCGCTCATTCGCGACCGGGGCCAGGCCATGCGGCTCCCCCGCTGGCGCAACATCGGCCTCGAAATCGCCGACGGATCTGTGCTAAAGGAGAGCCGCTGGCGCCGTCGCGCCGGCCCGGTCGCGGCCACCCGGTAAAAACAGGACTCGAAAATGTCGTCTTTCCCGATCCGCCCCGTCGCCGCGGGGCTCGACCGCCAAGCGTTCGCGCGGGCGGCAAAACGCGGCGCTCGACGCCTTGCTTTCACGGCGAGGCGCTGATGTTCGGCCTTATCTTTACCCGGCGCTACAGCATGGCGCACCGGCTTTTGGTCGGGACGGAGAGCAAATGCGCCGTGCCGCACGGCCATAACGAGCAGGTCGTCGTGCGCCTCGAAGCCACGGCGCCGGGGCGGCTCGATGGCACCTACAACATGGTCGCCTCCTTCGCCGCGGCCAAGGCGCGCTGGCACCGCTGGATCGACGAGTCTGTCGATCACACGCTCCATCTCGCCGAAACCGACCCCTTGCTCGATTTCTTCCGCGACCGCGAGCCGACCCGGTTGTCGCGCCTTCTGATCACCCCCGGCGATCCCACGACCGAAATGCTGGCGCTCTGCTTCATGACCAAGCTCGACGCCTTTCTGGAACACGACGGCCTGCGGCTTCGCTGCGCCGAAGTCCGCATCGAGGAAACGCCGACCAACACGGTGGCTTTCGCCGGCGATCCGGCGGACTTCCTGCCCGCGCGCGCGGAAGAGGCCAACCGGCCGCCATGGTGGCGGCGCCCCGACATGAGCATCAACGACCTGGATCGGCCGGGGACAGCATCGTGAGCGAAATCCGGGTTTCGGAAATCTTCGGCCCGACGGTTCAGGGCGAAGGCGCGTTGCTCGGCCGCCCCAGCGTCTTCGTCCGCACCGGCGGCTGCGACTTCCGCTGCACCTGGTGCGACACGCTGTACGCCGTGCTGCCGGAATACCGCCACGATTGGGTCGCGATGACGCCGGAGGCGATCCTCGCCCGCGTCAACGAGCTTGCCGGCGGCCAGCCGATCTTGGTCACCTTGTCCGGCGGCAACCCGGCGATTCAGCCGCTCGCGCCCTTGATCGCCAGCGGTCACGCGCAGGGCCATCGCTTTGCGCTCGAGACGCAAGGCTCGATCGCGCCGCCCTGGCTCAAGGATCTCGATTGGCTCGTGCTGTCGCCGAAACCGCCTTCTTCCGGCGTGGCACCCGATTGGCCGGCGCTCGCCGCCGCGATCGCCGCCGCGGCGAACCGGCCGCGATCGGTGCTGAAGATCGTCGTTTTCGACGACGCGGATTACGCCTATGCCCGCGAGGCCGCGGCGCGCCATCCCACCCTGCCGATCTATCTTCAGG
>OFHJ01000757.1_pt1 | contig 11004 bp, 13 predicted proteins | sample 1522001 | NCBI WGS metagenome assembly OFHJ01 (sample SAMEA2464838, study PRJEB22497) | soil metagenome | biome: Grassland; feature: Farmland; material: Clay | place: Australia | collected 2013-02-01 | depth 1.2 m | reverse complement strand
CATTAATATATTTTCATTCCAAATTTTTTCAACTAACATTTTACAAAACTGAAGCAACCATTAAAACAAGTAAAGCACGAGCTAGTTTTCATTTTCATCATTATCAATTCATTCTTTAAAGCAACTGAAATTCTAAGTCGCATAGATTTCGGGGACAAAGAGTATACTTGACAATCGTTCAATAGAGTTTAACGTGGTGGTAACAAGAGGGATGGTTTTCTAACACAACCAATTAAATCTAATCTAAAACAATATTTAGAGTTTGGGCGAAAACCAAACTCCTTGGCTAATTTTTACTCCTCTGGAACCTTTTTCAGGGCGCTGCCCATGGCTTTCAGCGCATTTAGCACTGCAGTAAGGCCCGCTGATATATCCGGATCCTTGATCATAGCGTAAAGCTTCAGGAGTGAAGTTGCTTCCGGATTCTTGGCTCCTGATACCATTCCATCCCATATGTCGTCACTGTTATACATTATGGCCTTTACTACATCGGATGCCTTCTCATTTGACATGGCATGGGCAATCGAGGAGACTACATTCACAGTCTTGACCAGCCCATAGACAAAGTCTTTTGAAGTAAGGAAAGTGGACAGGAATTCTATATCACTTGGGAGAAATTCACCAGAGAGATTTTCCAGAGTTTCAAGCATTCCAGAATTCTTGAGTTTGCTGAAAAGGCCAAGCATTGGACCAAACGCATCAGTGTTGTCCAGCAGTCCCTTTATCAGAGGCTCCAGATCGTCCTGTTCAACTTCCGGTTCTTTCTTCATTTTACTTTCTGTATTTTCTGTCATTGTTTACACCATCCCTCTGATTATGGTTGAAAAGTATGTGTCATTGGAGGTCCACCTAAGCATGAAATCCCCCTTGTTCTCTGTAATGTGTTTTGACCCGCTGTTCTGTGAGCTGAGATAGGAGAACGCCCTGTCTTTTCCAGTTATGATAATCTGTGGAACGTGTGAAGTATATTGTGAGTCTGAGAGACCACCCACGGCGTCCGAGATTATTCTGGAGGCGGCAAAGGAAGCCTGGAGATAGCTGGTGGCTGCAGTTTTCTGCTCTTTCAGGTTATTGGCATCTCCAACTGCATAAACTGTGTTAAGACCTTTGACAATTAGCGTCGAAGGGTCCACTTCAATGTAACCAGATTCATCTGCAAGTCCTGAGGTCACCATTGCCTGCTGACCTTTATGAGGTGGAATCAAGACCAGCAGACTGTACTTGTGCTTTGACTCATCTGTTGTTGATACTTCCTTGTTCTTCTGGCCAACAGAATTCACCATGATATTCTGGTGCAGCTCTATGTTCTTTTCGGCAAGCTTCTCTGCAATAAACTTTGCAAGCACTTGATCTGAGGCAAGATCCTCTGATGGTGAAAGGTAACTGATCTGAGACTTGTCTCTTAAACCTCTTGAATCCAGGTAGGAATCGAGGAGAAATGCAAACTCGTAAAGAGCCTGCGGGTATTGGATATTATGACCTGCACTTCCTATCACGATGTTTCCCCCGGTGAATGAACCCAGGGTTTCTTTAAGTTCAAGGGACCGCTGGAGGTCGTAAAAGTGCTTTGCCTCTCCGCTGTATCCAGGTACCTCTTCTGATGCAAACCTGTTCCCGGTGGCAATGACAATATAATCTGCCATGTAACTCTTGCCGGACTTGAGGAAAACCAGATGTTCTTCCGGGTTGATCCTGGTCACTTCATCCCTTAGGTATGTAATACCTCCATTAAGGAGGAATTCCACAGGCTTTACACTGTACCTGTAATTCTTGTATCCGAACGGAATAAAGAGACCATCTGGTTTGTAGAAATGCCTTGTGGTATTTCCAATTACCATAATTTCAAGTTCTTTTTCAGTTGCATGGAATCTCAGTTTGTTAGCGGCAACAAGCCCGGAGGAACCGTCGCCTACTACAATGACTCTCTTAGGAACTACCATTTTTATCACTTTTCCAGTTGTTAGAATAATTTGTCTTCTGACCTTTCTGGGTTGCAATCAAAGCTAGTCTGCTTTCATGCAATCCGGCATCTCCACCAGAAATTCTCGCGTGTAAAGTGGCAGAGTAAAGGTCTGAGAGCACCATAAATTATCGTTACTTGTTATTAGAATTTTTTCGTTGAGCAATGAATAATTATGCCACTATGCAAAATCCCTATTCTTTGTATTCAAAAATGTAAAAAATAAATAGTAATCTCCAATAAACCTCCATGGACTGCCAGATGAGGGTTCTTAACAAGGAAAAGAACACCATAACCCTTGAAATGCTCAATTATGACAACACAATCCTTAGGCCTCTTATAGATGAAATACTTAAGGATGATCAGGTGGAGGAAGCCAGATACTACATCAAACACCCGATTATTGATAACCCTGAAATTTATGTAAGGGTAAAGACTGGCAAACCACAGGCTGCAGTCAAGAGATCAATAAAGAGGCTTAGCAAGGTCTATGAGAATCTTGAAGCCGATCTTGTCAAGGAACAGAAAAGACTCGCGGAAAGCAGCTAAACCAATGCCTGATGAATATTTCGTAGAACTTGTTCAGGATATACCGGGGGCCTCCGATTATGAGCTGGAGGTACTTGGTAAATTACATGGTTTTTCAATTATTCAGAGTGATCAGAGATTTGCCATAATTAGTGGCGACTGGAACTCACTGAAGGATGCAGCCTTTGTAAGAAAGGTTTCCAGGATTCTGTTCAGGGCGAAATCGTTCGAATCCCTTGAGATCCCTGAACTCCCGGAGGGAAAATTTTACGTCAGATTTACTGACAGCAGCGACTGCCATGATGCTAAAATAGAGCCGCAGATAGGAACTATGCTCAAGGGGCAGGGAAGAATTTCTTTCAAAAACCCTGATTTTATCATAAGGGCTTACCATCATGGGGAATGGTTCCTATGCCTCGAAGTCCATTCTGGGAACTCAATCGATTTTGAGAAGAGGCGTGCACCCATGAGGCCTTTCTTTTCACCAATATCTATAGACCCGCGTCATGCAAGATTCATGGTGAACTGTTCCGAGACCGAGCCCGGAGACCTGATTTTCGACCCATTCTGCGGAACAGGGGGAATTCTGCTGGAGGCAGGGTTGATGAACAGAAGAATAATGGGCAATGACTGGACACTCCAGATGTCAACAGGAGCCAGCCTCAACCTGAAATATTTTGGAATAAGGGACTTCAACATAACCAATGAGGATTTCCTGAAATTAGACATAGAAGGGCCAGTTGACGCAATAGTCACTGATTTGCCTTATGGGAAAAATTCAAGATTATCACAGAAAGATATTGCTGAACTCTACAGGAACAGTTTCAAGAAATTTCAGGATATCCTGAAGGACAACGGGGTCTGCGTAGCCGTTGTGTCAAACCGTGCTATACTGGATGAGGCAGAACCGTATTTTCAAATAACAATGGTGTTTCCTTACAGGGTGCACAGGTCATTAACGAGGTATTTTGCCATTTTGCGAAGAAAGTGAGAGGTGACTAGACTGGTGTATTTATATAGAAGAACAAATTTACTTGTGCAATGTCTTCCCATTCCAGTACGAACGATCAGTTGGTGAATCCGTTGTCGGTAGAATCAAGCAAAAGCAGGGCTAGGGCGTTGAGCAGGGAACACCTGAGAAATCAGCAGGTGGAGAATGAACTTAACGACGCCAGAACACAGCTCACTCAGTACAAGGATCTCTATATCAGGCAGAGAGCCGAAATGGAAAACTATTCCAAGGCAGTGGAACGGGAAAAGAGCCTTATCAGCAGAAATGCAAGCAGGAATGTGATCAGGGATCTCCTCCCCCTTATAGACTCATTTGAATCGGCAATTGCAAATTCCAAAGATAATAACAACGTGGTTGCAATAAGGAATCAGATGATCAAAATCCTGTCTGCCTATGGATTCACTCCCATTGAAGCTAAAGGGAAAAAATTCGATCCATATGTGCATGAGGCCATAGCAGTAAACCAGTCTGATGAAGATGGAATTGTATTGGAGGAAGTGCAGAAGGGGTATAAACTGAATGACGAAGTCATTCGCACATCAAAAGTCATAGTTGGAAAAAAAGGTGATTAAGAATGTCAAAAATTATAGGAATAGATTTGGGAACTAGTAATTCAGCTGCAGCAGTGGTTATATCAGGCAAACCTACGGTGATACCGAGTGCAGAAGGCGTATCCATAGGAGGTAAAGCTTTTCCAAGCTATGTGGCATTCTCCAAGGAAGGAGAACTTCTTGTCGGTGAACCCGCCAAGAGGCAGGCCCTTTTAAACCCTGAAGGAACCATTTATGCAGCAAAAAGAAAAATGGGCACCGATTTCAAATTCAAGGTGAAGGACAAGGAATACACCCCACAGCAGATTTCAGCCTTCATTCTCCAGAAAATAAAGAGGGATGCCGAGGCCTTCCTCGGTGAAGAAGTGAAGGAAGCAGTAATCACTGTGCCAGCTTACTTCGACGATAACCAGAGACAGGCAACAAAGGATGCAGGTCTCATTGCCGGCCTGGAAGTAAAGAGGATCATAAATGAGCCTACTGCAGCGTCCCTTGCTTATGGTATAGACAAGCTCAACGAATCACAGAAAATATTAGTTTTCGACCTTGGAGGAGGAACCCTTGATGTCACTATCATGGACTTTGGAGAAGGAGTCTTCGAGGTTGTTTCCACTTCAGGCGATACGCATCTGGGAGGTACTGATATGGATGAAGCCATTATCAAATACCTGCTCGACGACTTCAAGTCAAAAGAAGGAATGGATCTGTCCAAGGACAAGAATGCATACATTCGGCTCAAGGATGCCGCCGAAAAGGCAAAAATAGAGCTTTCTTCCACAACTTCAACAGAGATTAACCTCCCATATATTACTGCAACTCAGGATGGCCCGAAGCATCTCCAGTTGAACCTGAGCAGGTCCAAGCTGGAGGAATTGATTACACCTATTGTAAACAAGTGTAAGGCACCAATAGAGGATGCCCTGAAGGCAGGTAAACTTGGAAAGGGGGACGTCACGAAGATTATCATGGTTGGCGGACCAACAAGAATACCCCTTGTCAGGAAATTCGTCGAAGATTTCTTCGGCAGAAAGGTGGAAGGGGGCGTTGATCCGATGGAATGTGTTTCAATCGGGGCATCAATTCAGGGAGCCGTACTTGCAGGCGAAATCAAGGATATCGTGCTTCTTGACGTCACTCCCCTCACTCTTGGAATAGAGACACTTGGAGGCGTTGCAACACCGCTAATACAGGCAAACACCACAATACCCACTAAGAAGTCACAGGAATTCACAACAGCAGCAGATATGCAGACGGCCGTTACCATCCACGTGGTACAGGGAGAAAGAGCAATGGCGGCAGACAATGTATCGCTGGGTATGTTCAACCTGGTTGGAATACCGCCTGCACCAAGGGGAGTTCCCAAGATCGAAGTTACATTTGATATTGATGCCAATGGAATTCTGAATGTCTCAGCTACCGACAAGGGTTCTGGCAAAAAGCAGAGCATATCTATAACAGCTTCAACAAAACTGTCCGATGAAGAGATCGAGAAGATGAAGAAGCAGGCAGAGGAAGTTGCAGAACAAGATAAGAAAAAGAAGGAAGAGGTCGAGAAGCTCAACACCGCTGAAAACCTAGCATACACCGTAGAATCAACTCTGAACGATGCGGGAGACAAAATCGACGAAGCAGCAAAAAAAGAGATTCAGGGAAAAGTCAAGGATCTCAGAGATGCAATATCTGCCAAGGAACTGGATAAGGTGGATTCATTAACCGAAGAACTCTCAAAGAAAATCCAGGAAGTCGGAGCAAAGATGTATCAGCAGCCGGAAGCAGGGGACCAGGAAGCTCAACAACAGGGGCAGTCTGAACAGGCTGGAGATTCCAAGGAAGAGACAGTGGACGCAGACTTCAAGGAAAAATAATCTGGTGGAGACCCAGAAGGTAAATGGCCAAAGATTACTATGAAACCCTGGGGGTTGCCAAAGGCGCCTCCCAGGATGAAATTAAAAAAGCATTCAGGGGACTTGCGAGAAAGTATCACCCGGACACCAATCCTGAAAACAAGGAAGAAGCTGAAGAGAAGTTCAAGGAAATCAGTGAGGCATACGAAGTCCTGTCCGATGAAAACAAGAGAAGGATGTATGACCAGACGGGAAGGGTTGACTTCGGATCTGGAAGATCAGACTTTACATGGGAAGATTTCTCCCACTTCAACGATTTCAGCGATCTCGGCGACATCTTCAGAAACTTGTTTGGCGGAAACTTTGGCTTTGGAGGAGGGTCTTCCGGTTCGTTTTACTCTGGTTTCGGCAACCAGCAGGAGAACCTTGACCTTGTCACCAATCTGAAGGTTAGCCTTGAGGAAGCCTATTATGGTGTCACACGAACAATCAAATACAGAAGGAACCAGAGCTGCCCTGACTGCAATGGCACGGGTTCCAAGGACGGGAAACTGAAAACATGTTCTGCGTGCAACGGCTCAGGCCAGCAGAGGGTGGTTCAGGGACAGGGCTTTTTCAGGATGGTCACGGTCACCGCATGCCAGTCCTGTGGCGGCAGGGGGCAGACACCAAGTGAATCATGCAGCACCTGTAAGGGAACCGGATCCAATCCCACAACTGAAAATCTGGAAATAAAGATTCCAAAGGGGGCTCCGGACAGGTTGAGGCTGAGAGTTAAGGAGAAAGGCCAGTCAAACTACGGAAGAACCGGGGACCTTTATGTTATACTGAATGTTCAGGAACCATCCAGCATGAGGAGGGTAAACGATGACATCTACCTGTCTGAGGACATATCATTCCCTGAAGCTGCTCTTGGTGCTGAAAAAGAAATCTTACTGTTCAGGGAAAAACTTAACCTGAAGGTTCCCGCAGGAACCCAGCCTGGTGAGATTATAAGGGTGAAGAATGCAGGGATGCCCAGGATGAATGGAAAGGGCTCAGGGGATCTTCTTGTGGAGGCAAGGGTTGTTGTTCCAAAACATCTTTCCGCTTCACAGAAGGAGTTGATTTCCAAACTTGCCGATGATTCCGGCAAGAAACATACATGGTTTAAATCATGAAGAGGTTTCAACCATATTCTAAGTCCTTCATGATCGAAACCTATAAATTTCTCTAAATTAATAATTGCACATGAAATTTCTCATTGCTTTTGACAATTCAGATGGTGCAAAGAAAGCGCTGAAGTATTCCATGAACCTAAAAGGCATCTCAGATGAATACATAATCTGCTATGTTTCCCCTCTAGTCATGGGGGCTGGCCCCAATTTTGATGCTTATGTACCGCCGTCTCTTTACAAGAAGAGCGACGAAACTTCTGATGTAGTGCTTAACGCAGCCAAGGAATTAATTGAAAAGGAAAATGTGAATGCCACTTTTCTGAAAATGGATGCCCCCGGAGAACAGATCGCCAGAGCAATGGCAAACCAGGCAAAGGAAAGGGGCGCGGACATGATTATTACTGGCACAAGGCGCCTTTCAGGCATCAGCAAAATGCTTCTCGGTTCAGTGAGTTCGGAACTTGTAAAATTGAGCACTATTCCAGTTCTTGTGGTTCCACCGGATTAATGACTAATCTTTTAATAAGATCTAAGGATTTCAGTGAACCTATGGGAAGCATAAGACCATCCAATATCAAGAGAATTGCAATTGAACTGGTTGAAAAGAACCAGGGAACATTCAATGAAAATTTCGACAAGAATCGTGAGATCCTTAAAACATCACTCTCAGGAGTTTCCAAGAGGACCCTTAACCTCATTGCGGGATATGTTACAAGATACGTTCTCAAAAAGCAATCCAGATTGAAGAAGGAAATAGAGGAAGGGACTGTTGCGCCTCCCGCCTCATAATTTTATAGCTCCCTGTAAGCAGTAAGTCTATTATTAAACTGGACAATTCCGCATGGATACTACATGAGGAAGGTCTATATTGTAGCAGCCAAGAGAACTCCAATCGGTAAATTTGGGAAATCTCTGGCTACAGTTTCTGCACCGCAACTTGGTGCCCGTGTTATCAGTCATATTGTCAAGGAAACCGGAGTCCCCGTTGATTCTGTTGAAGAAGTAATAATGGGCAACGTCATTCAGGCTGGAGTTGGACAGAATCCTGCAGGACAGGCATCTTCGCTGGCCGGCCTTCCCGACGAAGTTGTGAAATATACAGTGAATACAGTTTGTGCCTCCGGCATGCTGGCAGTTGAAAACGCTGCAAGGGAAATTATGCTTGGGGAACACGATATAATTATTGCTGGAGGAATGGAGAGCATGAGCAATGCTCCCCTGCTGCTGCCACCGGCCTCAAGATGGGGTGTTGGACAGCTTCTGGGCAAGGAATTGAAATTTGAGGATGCCATGCTTAGGGACGGCCTCCTGGATGCATTCAATTATGAACACATGGGGCATTCAGCCGAGGAATCTGGCAGGAAATACGGAATAACAAGGAAGGAGGCAGATGAATTCTCTGTGAGAAGCCAGGAACTCTCAGCCAAGGCATGGGAGAACGGGGAATTTGCAAAAGAAACAATCCAGATGGATGAACTGCAGAAAGATGAGGGTCTGAGACCCACAAGCATGGAATCAATGGCAAAGCTCAAGTCCGCATTTGCAAAGGATGGAGTGCTTACTGCAGGCAATTCTTCACAGCTGAGTGACGGGGCATCCGTCCTGATGATCGTATCAGAGGCCGCAATGGATCAGTTTGGATTAAAGCCCATGGCAGAAGTGACAGGTTTTCAGGCTGCTTCGATGGCACCCCGGGACTTTGTTGAGGCCCCTATTCCTTCAACAAGGAAGCTTCTTGACAAATTAGGCAAAAGGATTGATTACTTCGATCTCGTAGAACATAATGAGGCATTCTCGGTTGCATCTCTCATCATTCAGAGGCAGCTTGGAATAGAAGAATCAAAATTCAACGTTAACGGAGGGGCAATAGCAATTGGCCACCCGCTCGGCAATTCCGGTTCCAGGATAATGGTAACCCTCCTCAACGCCCTCATGCAGAGAAAACTGGAACATGGGCTGGCAACAATTTGCCATGGCGGTGGCGGGGGACACAGTATTTCACTGGAGATGATGTAATGAAAGTAACGGTCATTGGTGCAGGAACAATGGGCAGGGGAATTGCCCAGGTATTCGCGCAGGCGGGAAACGAAGTAGTCCTTACGGATGTTTACGACAGGGCACTTGCCTCAGCAATGACTGAAATCAACAGATCTCTTGAAAAACTAAAATCCAAAAATCTTATTGCAGAAGATCCAGAAACAGTCATCTCAAGAATAAGCCCAACAAATAACATGGTGGATGGAAAAGATACCCAGATCTATGTTGAGGCGGTACTTGAAAAGATGGACTTAAAGAAGTCAATCTACAAAGATCTGAATGAAATTGTTTCAGCCACTGCAATTGTTGCAACCAATACTTCCTCGATTTCAATAAATGCACTTTCTGCCTCTTTCAAATACCCTGAAAACTTCATAGGATTGCATTTCTTCAATCCGGTTCCAGTTATGAAACTGGTTGAAATTATTAGAGGTGAGAAGACTTCAGAAGATGTAGTCACAAAGTCTCTGGGAATTGTAAAGAGCCTGGGGAAGGAACCAGTTACTTCCAACGATTTCCCCGGTTTCATTTCAAACAGGATACTCATGCCCATGATAAGGGAAGCAATTCTCACACTGGAGCAGGGAGTATCAACCAGGGAGGATATAGACAAGACCCTGAGGCTTGGGATGAATCACCCCATGGGCCCACTTGAATTGGCAGATTTTATAGGACTTGATGTGGTTTATGATATAATGCACGTTCTATATGCAGAATATGGCGATCCAAGATTCATGCCGCCTGTCACCCTGAGGAATCTTGTGAATGCCAGAAAGCTGGGAAGAAAGAGCGGCGAAGGATTTTACTCATATCAGGTGAAAAAATGAGTTATGAAAATATTGTAACAAAAGACCATGGCAAAGTAAGAACCATAACCCTGAACAGAAAATCTCCACTGAATCCCCTGGACATGGACACCCTGAGGGAGATCAAGGACGCCATTGCAACCTCAGGTAGCCGGGTAATCCTGCTCCACGGGGCAAATAAGGCATTTTCAGCGGGGGCTGATATCAACAACTTCATGAAGCTGGATAACTCGACCGCTGGCATATTTGCCAAGGAGGGCCATGATATAATGAATTATATCGCATCATACGAAAGGCCGGTTATTGCCGCTATCCATGGATACTGCCTGGGTGGTGGCTATGAACTTGCTCTTGCTTGTGATTTAAGGATCGCCCATCCGGACACGACATTCGGGCTTCCGGAAGTCAATCTGGGAATACTCCCGGGCTTCGGAGGCACTCAAAGGCTCAGGCACCTTGTAGGGGAAACAGTCGCATTTGGCCTTATTGCAACAGGTAAGAGATACAAGGCGGATGAAGCCCTGAAGCTTGGCATACTGAATGAGGTCACGGAAAACTATCTGGAGGTTGCTGAAAAGCTTGCAGAAGAACTCTCAAAGAAACCAAAGCACTCAGTGAGACTCATAAAGGAACTGGTAAGAAACAAACCTGATGACAGATACGAAAGGGAAGTGGATGCATTCGGCGAGGTCTTTGCATATCCCGACAGGAAAGAGGGTGTACAGGCTTTCCTGGAGAAAAGGGAAGCAAAATTTGAGGATTGATTTCCTAACTACAGTAATCTGACCTTAATATTTTTATTTCATTTGATCTATATCAACCAAATGGAGAATTCTGTTGAGAATCCTAAGGACTCATTGTCATGACCCATATTCTTCATCATTTCTTGCAGTACAGTCATAGAGGTTCTTTTTATCCACTTTATTCTTGGCGTTTCTTTCATCAGTGTAAGTCTTGTTCCATTTCTATTGATGGGGATTGCATATTACACACTTACTTATTATCTGGTAATAAGGAAGCTGAAGCTGGACCTGGGCAATTCGGAGTTAGCAGCCATTATCCTGATCATAATAATGATCTTTACGCTGGCATTCATAATACTGGGCATA
>OFHJ01000756.1_pt1 | contig 11030 bp, 11 predicted proteins | sample 1522001 | NCBI WGS metagenome assembly OFHJ01 (sample SAMEA2464838, study PRJEB22497) | soil metagenome | biome: Grassland; feature: Farmland; material: Clay | place: Australia | collected 2013-02-01 | depth 1.2 m | reverse complement strand
CGATCCTGCCCCAAACCACCCCGCCCATAGCTGCATACCCACCCGCCATAGCCCCCCCTTCCCCGGCCCCGGCCATAACCGGGCGCCCCTTCGGGGGCGCCGATCCACAGCCCCTGCCAATGAAGCCGGCCATCATCTTCAGGGGCATGGAAGCGGGCAAGAATCGGGCCGCGTATCGGCCACGGCAACCGCCCCCGTAGCCTGGCAAACGGCATGTGATTACCGACCGTGTAGGGTTCTGACTGAAGCACGGGACGCAAGGAATTCAGCAATTGCTCGACCTGCTTACGTGCAATCTCCAGATGACGGAGGGCCTCCCTGTGACTCGCGATGCGGGCTTTGAGACTTGCTACCGCATCAGCCCGGTCTGCTCGATCCTTTTGTAGCGCGCGAACCGCCGCCTGCCTTTTCCGTTGCAGCTGAATGAGTCGATGGCGGCGATTTCGCACCTGCTGAGCCAATTTTTCGAGACGATTGAGTTGCTCCTTCACCGCCTTGATTTGGGCCGCTCGTGCCTGTGCCACCCGCCCATAGTAATCCAGCATGCGACCGACAAGGCCGGGGTCCCGGCTCGATAAAAAGAGTTGCAACGTATCCTGATCCTGCTCCATGTAGGCAGCCCGTAACTGGCTAGCAAGCAATGCCCTCTCTTTGTCGAGCCTTGCTTGGGCCTCCTGCCGACGGTTCTCGGCTTGACGCAGGTTTTGATCAATGACTTTTATGCGGGAATTTATTTTCTGCAACGCCTGACGACCGCGTGCCAGTTTTTGTTCAGACTGCTGCACTCTGATTTGCAGTCGGCCTTCCAAACCGAGATCAAGGTGTAGCGAGTCCCGAACCTGATTGATCCGATCTCGGATATGATGCAGTCGAACCGATTGCTCGCGGGTTGTCGCGGCCGCTGCGACCGCACGACCCGAACCAACCCCTGAAAGAGTCAGAATCAGTGATACGAAGAGCCAAATAGGCTTGTCGCTCCAGATACAACGCGTGATGGCCTTTCTAGGTACGGACATGGGTGCGATAATCATAACTTTGACATGCCAGCAACAACATGGCTGGAATACGACATACTCATGAATATCCCGTCGAACGCACAAATCCTTGACTTTATCCAACACAACCCGATTCTGTTCGCTGCCTTTGGCGTGGTCTTGGCGCTGCTGATCGCCAACGAACTGCATGGCCACTTTACGAGTGGACCGCGACTGAGTCCCGGCGCAGCAGTACGGTTGATCAACGATCGAGACGCCCTGGCGATTGATGTTCGGCAACCTTCCGAATTCAAAAGGGGACACCTTCTGGATGCCATGAATATCCCGGCAGCCAAGCTGAAGGATCGCCTACAGGAATTAAGCAAGTACAAGGATCGGCCAATCATTATCTATTCCGGGATGAGCGGTGGCGCACTCGAGCCCGTCAAACTGCTTCGCAGTCATGGGTTCGGCGAAGTCTACGCGCTGCGAGGCGGCATCAACAGCTGGACGACCAGCAACTTGCCGGTCACCATCAAGTAATGCGGGTGGTGATTTACACAACCCGCCTTTGCCCGTACTGCTTGTTGGCTCGCCGATTGCTTGAAGCTAACGGTGTGGTCTACGAAGAGATCGCAATCGACGATGATGTCTCTCTGCGCGATGAGGTTGCCCAGCGCAGCGGGCAACGAACCGTTCCGCAGATATTCGTCGACGACCGGCCCATCGGTGGATATTCGCAACTGGTGACTTTAAAGCGCACCGGGCAACTGAACCGCGTTCTTCGAACGACCCCCGATCACTGATACAACGCTTTGCAGGCGCTGGAACTAGCAGGGGCCTGGTTCTTCCAGAGGGATTCAGGGTCACGCACATCGCGTATCTCGGACGTATTTTAGAAATTTGAACGACGACCATTCAAAACAAGGACAAGACACATGAACGACGAACAACCCGCTCATCCCAACAACCCTGCGATCGACGGAGAAGAGCCAGCACGGCAGATCAGTCTGGTACGAATTTACTGTAAGGACGCATCACTCGAAGTGCCCCTGGCTCCCAAGATCTTCAATAGTGAATGGAAACCGGAAATCAGCGTTCAGGTTAATACCAATGTCGATCAACTGGAAGATGGCGCTCACCACGTGGTCCTCGTCCTTACGGTAACTGCGAAAACGGGCAGTGATACCGCCTATCTCGCGGAAACCCATGAGGCTGGCGTTTTCAATCTGTCGGGCTTCACCGACCCGGCGGAGATTGGCGCAGTTCTGGGCGCCTATTGCCCGAACATTATTTTTCCGTTCGCGCGCGAAACCATCGCCAGCCTGATCCAGAAGGGTGGATTTCCGCCGCTATTGTTGCAACCGATCAATTTCGACCTGCTCTACACCCAGCACGTCGAACGCAGCAAGGCCGCTGCATCCGGCAATGACGATGCCGGACCAAATCGGGTGAATTAAAGGCTCCAATGACCAGGATCCCGATGTTGCCGGTCGCCTGACAAATGCTCATATGCCAGCGAGCTTCTATGGGCTACCTCACTGAACGAGCTGCTTCTACAATCGATGAATGAAGCGGCCGCAAGCGGGCCTGACGGCGACACGCTCATCGAGGGACAATCGGCAACACGCGATCCATCGTCCATACTAGGAGGAAACATCCTTCAAGGGGGTTTTCAATGAAGGGAACGACGATCGCCAATCACCCACGGAAAGCACAAACGAGGCGGACTTCGGTCGCGAGCGAGGGCTTGAAACCTTGGCATCATTGCAATAGCCCAAGGGAGACAGGCCGTTTCTCAGGTCTCAGGTTATGACGCGGATCGCGGTGATCGGTGCGGGTTCGTTTGGCACGGCACTGGCCATCCAGCTCACGAGACGAGGTGCTGAAGGCATTCTCTGGGGTCGCAACACAGAGATCCTGAAAACGATGGATGCGGAACGGCTCAATGCCCATTACCTTCCGGATTGCCACTTCCCGGCGAGCTTGCGACTGGAATCAAACTTGGAGCTGGCTGTCAGCGACGCTGATCATCTGATTGTTGCCACACCCAGCCATACCTTTGCCGAGATCCTGCGGACGCTGCGTCCGCTGTTGCGCCCTGGACAAGGAATCGCCAGCGCATCCAAGGGACTGGAACCCGGAACAGGACGGCTGCTGCATGAGGTTATGACCCACGAGCTGGGCCCCGAACGGCCGTTCGCCGTTATTTCCGGACCAACGTTTGCCAAAGAGCTAGGCCTGGGACTGCCAACCGCCGTAACGGTTGGATCCGATGACCCGGACTTTGCACACTGCATTGCACACGCCCTGCATGGCGACGGCTTTCGCAGCTACACGTCCGATGACGTGATCGGCGTCGAGATCGGAGGCGCTACAAAAAATGTACTGGCTATCGGGGTCGGTATCGCCGATGGCTTGCATCTGGGTGCCAACACCCGGGCCGCGCTCATTACACGCGGTCTCAATGAACTCACCCGCCTGGCGGAGCCACTTGGCGCGCGTCCCGAGACACTGATGGGTTTGTCGGGATTGGGCGACCTGGTCCTGACCTGTACCGACGATCAATCCCGCAATCGTCGACTCGGCCTCATGGTCGGTCGTGGCCGGGAGGTGCAGGCCGCGATCGCCGAGATCGGCACGGTTGAAGGGGCACGTGCCGCTCCAGAGGTACTCCGGTTAGCCCAACGCCAGGATCCACCTATCGAGTTGCCGATCATTGAAAATGTAGCAGCCATTCTGAGCGGCGCCCTGTCGCCCGTGGAAGCGGTCCGTGCGCTGGCACTGCGTCCTGTGAAAGGCGAGCTGGACTAAACCAGCGGTCTGGTCTCAGTCCGATCAGCCATCTTCGGCAACGTGTTGGTAAAGATCAGCAAACCGCTTGGCCTGACCTTCACGAGTAAAGGCTCTTTCGAGGATGAACTGTCGCGCCAGCGCGCCGCATTTTTCACGAAGCAATCGGTCCTCGGCATAGCAGGCCATCGCATCATGCAGGCCATCGATGTCTCTCGGTTCGACAAGCCGCCCATGTTCCGAATCGATGAAGGTTTCCGGGATCCCTCCAAGCCTCGACGCGATCACGGGCTTACCACATGCCATGGCTTCCCAAAGGACCAGCCCCAACGATTCCGTGCCAACCGCCGGATGCACGAGTACATCAGTCATGATAGTGATGCGCTCCACGTCATCGATAAAGCCCGTGCACCGGATCTGCTCGGTCAAACCAAGATCGTGGATACGGGCCATCAACGACGGCACCAGGCTTCCTTCGCCGACAATGAGCAGCCGGACCCGGGAGTTCTTGCCAATCAGTCGTGCACCGGCCTCAACGAAATCCCGCTGACCCTTTCCATCCGGAAGATTGGCCGCACCAATGACCGAATAAACAATATGAGAAGCGTCCCACCCGAATCGTGATCGTTCATGTTCCTGCCGTTGAGGGTCGGGACGAAATCGCGTGACGTCGACACCTGCATAGATCTGGTGAAGACGTCGATGATCCCCAATCAGTTCGCCACTTAACTGTGTGTGCACTGCCCTGGAAACAGCAACGACATGTCCGAGCTTTAACAGATGTCGTGCACTGGTACGGCTTAGCGGTGTCATCAGGTGGCGGGTCAAACCGGCCTTGCAGCCATTGGCCGCCAGCCTGCTGGCTAACCCAGTGGTCCAATAATCGCGTCCGTGATGCGCATGGAGAATATCGGCGCCAAACTGGCGCGACAATCTCGACAACTTCAATCCCTGAGCCAGCTTGCTTCCACTGACGGTTTTGACACGTAAGCCGGAAATACCACGTGCACGCCCTGCCCAGCGCGCGTTTTCGTTCATCGCAAGCATTACATGGTGGCCTGCCTCCACGAGGCCAGTACTTATTTCTAGCGTCTGGGCGTCGACACCTCCGCCGTTGAACAGGGAGTTGACTTGGAGAATACGCATTTGAGGTATAGAGCTTAAAGCGCAGCCAAAAAATTCGATGGACTGCGCTCGGCTCCCGACCAAACCAACCTTCTTCGAACAAGAATCATATTGGTCAGTACGCGTTCCGGTCAGAAAAAATCCGCAACGCGGTGAAGAGAATAATTTTCAGATCAAATGCAAGCGACCAATTCTCAATGTAAAAGAGGTCGTGTTCAATGCGTGCCTGCAAATCGGTATCGCCACGCCAACCGTTAACTTGGGCCCATCCAGTGATCCCTGCTTTGACAAGGTGTTTTTGCATATAACCTTCAATCTGTCCCCTAAATTGACTAACAAACTCAGGGCGTTCTGGACGTGGCCCAACTATCGACATGTTTCCGAAAAAGACGTTAACGAATTGTGGCAACTCATCAAGACTCGTGCGACGCAGAAACGCCCCAAATCGAGTTACCTTTTTATTTTTTGCGTCACCCCATCGCACATGTTCATTTTCACTGTCTACTTGCATTGATCGAAACTTCAGCATTTCAAAAATTTGCCCATTCCATCCGACTCTTTTCTGGCGAAAAAAAACTGGGCCGTTGCTGGACAGCTTGACCCCCAAGGCAATCAACAACATAAGCGGGGAGAGCACAAGAAGAATCAGCGCGGATAGCACACGATCCTCAATTGCCTTGAGCAAACGAGCATATCCTTCGAGCCGCGATCCACGCAATGTTATTATTGGGATGCCCGCAATCTCGGTAGCATTTTGATTTATAAGACGATAATCAAGGAGATCTGGGATTAAGCGCACGGTAATGGGTAAATCCTGCAGGACATCAAGGCAATGTCGGATCAAAGGTTCTGCGCGCAATGGCAGAGCCAGCCACACCTGATCCGGAAAGGAATCCTTTGCCGAAACTACGTAAGATTCGACAGTTCCGATGCATGGCAGATTCCCGTATGTCCCTTTGTCAAAAGGAGTCGAAACGTAACCAACGATTTTGAGTCCGCCCCATAAGGCTTCTTCCAAAATTTTTGCGAGGCGCTGTCCGCTAGCAGTAACCCCCACAATGACAACGCTTCGAAAATCTACCCCATCTCTTCTTATTTTGCCCAACACCACTCTAACGAACCATCGCTCAACAACGAATAGAATTGCTACCAACAGAAACCACGAGCCAACCCATAGTCGTGAATATTTGGAAGTTGACTTAAGCGTCCATTGAATTACGAGAAAAATCGCGAGCGTTAGCGCCCAACACCCCCAGACACGGATTATTTCGTCACGGAGCCTTTCATTCCACCAACTCCTATAAGCTCCGCTGGCAGGAAAAACGATCATCATCAACAACAAAACGATCACAACCCCGAACATATATTGGCGTGGGATGGTGGTACTCCCAAAACGCAGACTCCAGCATAGCCATGCGCCTACAAATACAATCAACAGATCAAATACTCGCAGAAATACATCAAGTAATACTGCGTACTTAGAAAGCTGTATCGTTTGTCGCTTAGATATTTCGAATATGGTACGCATCGGAATCATCTACACGATACAAGCATAATTCGGGAATAAGATTTTGCTCAATCATTGCCCTGCACCAAGCATGTTGATGATAGAAAAAACCAGCCTAAGCTGGAAGCTAACACCACGGCATCAGATAAATTCCACTCATGCACTCCATGCACAAAAACTACAACAATAAACGTGTGCCTAGACGCAGAATCCTTTGCGAAACATGTTTCGCAAATGAAATAGTCGGAAGCTGAATGAAACAGACTCTGCATGAGAAAAATACCATTCCCATTTCGAATTGACGGGGCAGTGGACGGGCTCTTAATCTGCAAATACTCGCACAGAGTCAATAAAACTCAGGCATTCATCTTGCTGAGCGTTTACTCACTCTCTGCGGTTAGCCGAAAACGAATGGCTGCAATGTAGTTAGCACAAACTCCTGCAAGCAAAGCAAATATTATTCCCAAGACAACTCCTAGAGAAATAAAAGCGAAACGCGTTAGACGCCCGGTCCGCCTCAGGGAACGAAAAGGAGGTGAGACGATTTGTACTGGCTGAGCTGCGTCGACTCTATCCCCCATTGGCACGATTTTGCCCATTTGGACATTCGAGTGTTGCCGCTGTTCACTATCCAATAATCCTAGGGGAGCTGACGCCTTGTCTAACGCTAAAGCTCTCCGGAGTCCTTCGCGAATAACCTTGACCCTGGGTAACATGCTCTTAGCAAGCAAAGTCGGCAGATGTTGTTCAATGGATAAGTAAACGCCCTCAAGCGACTTGGGTGCCGCACCCGATATCAGAATCGAGCTGCCTGAACCGGCGGATGCCGTAATCTTAATCTTGTTCGGGTCGACAGCAGAATGAGAAGCTGAATATTGCCTTATAGCCGTCTGTATGAGGCCGTTATTTAATTCAGTAGCAGCCGTGTCGGCGCTAACGTAAGGCGCAACTGAACCGTCAGATTTTACATACGTCCCTACGCTAAGAGTTGTGGAATAGTTGTAGTTGCGAGGAGGGAACATGAAAGCCAATAAAAATCCGCCGACGGTACATCCGAAAAAAATAGCAGCCATGAGTTTTCGACGTTTCCACAAAGCGATCCCCAAATCAACCACGTCTATTTCCGAAGTCGGATGCAGGCATTTCGTAACTCGTTCATCTTCCATAGGTTGCGCTGCCTTGATGCTCTCTTCAGTCATTGTCCGCTGGCCTTTTCTGTCCAAGATTGCACACTATACCTATATAAAAAAGCAATCTTGAAAAACAAGAAAATAAAAGCTGGATATCCAATAATTCATGCCAAATTCGGGCGAACACACTAGATAACTCTTAAAATTCAATGTTTCGACTACCACATTCTTTTGGTAACGTACAATTTTGCTTACTGCTTCATTAAAGCAACAATAGATATAACGAATCAAAGTGAAATTTGTCGTTCGACATGTGGTTGCTTCCGATTTAGGGTCATGACTGAAATTCCTAGATTGGTTACTTTGCAAGGATAGTGCAGTCAACCAATGCTACGACAAATGGCTAGATACCTATATCAACAAATCATTTGACTGGACTAGCGATACCACGCTTTTTATTGTCAATTCTTGACCGTCATGGGAAGGGACATCATTTCAACAACGGTGTTGGCGTACAAAGTTTCTTTTTCAATAAACGCAAATATATCGGCTAACTGTTGAGGGACTGCTTTATCCAAAAAATGAAGACAAAGAAAAGCACATGCTACCGATAAAACGTAATTGTAACTTCCACTGATTAATCCTAGTGGTTTCGCAGTCTTCTCAAGCTTAAAAAAGGAACACATTTTAAAGATGAAGGTTTGCACTGACCGGTCAAAATGCATTTAGCGATCTGACAACGTAAACTGTCTTGCGCATGGCATGCGTATACCTTTTCTGAAGCGATGCTCTAGCGAGAACAGCAACAACCCTAGCGATTAATATAGTTGCCTTTAACGTAAGGAATAGAGCTCAATCAGGCTGCGCCAATCGAGGCGCAATGTGTGATCGCAACACAAGAAATTTATACTGACTGCCTAACTCCTATACACAACTATTTAGGAACATAGACGCTGGTGGGACCAAAATAAGTTGTAACTTTTTAGTCGTCACGTCCTGCTTGTGTCTATTCTATATATTGGGGACTAGAAGATGAAATGCGTTGTTTTAGCAGGTGGTCTTGGCACAAGGCTTGCCGAGGAGACAAATCTTAGACCGAAACCTATGGTTGAAATTGGTGGGAAACCTATTATTTGGCACATCATGAAGATTTACTCAACTCACGGAATTAACGATTTCATCATATGTCTTGGGTATAAAGGCTACGTCATCAAAGAGTATTTCTCGAATTATTTCCTACACATGTCGGACGTCACGTTCGAAATTAATCGAAACCAAATGCAGGTCCATGGTCGGCACGCCGAACCTTGGAGGGTAACTTTGATTGACACCGGTGAATCATCCATGACGGGCGGGCGACTAAAGCGCGTTTTCCCCTATCTTGATGATGAAGATTTCTGTTTTACCTACGGTGACGGTGTTAGCGACGTGAACATTACTGCGATTATCAAATCACATAGAGATTCTGGAGTTCTAGCGACTGTAACTGCAGCTCGGCCACCAGGGCGTTTCGGTGCCATGCATTTGGAAGGAAACAAGATTATCGATTTCAGAGAAAAACCGATTGGAGATGGTGGCTGGATCAATGGCGGTTTTTTTGTTCTATCCCCTGGCGTCATCGACTATATATCTGGCGACGACTCCGTGTGGGAGAGAGAGTCAATGGAGAACTTAGCAAAAGACGGCCAGCTTGCAGCCTACAAGCACTATGGTTATTGGCGAGCAATGGATACACTTCGCGATAAAAATGATCTTGAAAAAGAATGGGCCGATGGCAGCGCAGCTTGGAAAATATGGGAATGAGCTGGGATTTCTGGCGCGGAAAATCTGCCCTTATAACCGGCCATACTGGCTTCAAGGGAGCATGGCTGTCACAGTGGTTGACTCGTCTCGGTGCCAATGTCACGGGGTATTCAGTCGATGTGCCCACGAACCCAGCGCTGTTCTGCCAGCTACAATTAAAAGACCGTGTTCAGCATATATTCGGAGACATAAGGGATCTCGATCATCTACACAAATCGGTGGATATAGCGAGACCAGATGTCGTCTTCCACATGGCGGCCCAGCCATTGGTTCGGCAATCATATGAAACTCCCCTTGAAACCTATTCCACCAACGTTATTGGCACGGCGAATCTCCTTGAAGTATGCCGCCAAAAACAATACGTGCGTGCCATAGTCGTCGTCACAACAGACAAATGCTATGAGAATAAGGAATGGATTTGGGGTTACCGCGAGAACGAACCGCTTGGCGGTCATGACATCTACAGCAGCAGCAAAGCATGTGCTGAACTGGTCACCCATTCTTATGTTAAGTCATTCTTTGCCCTCGATGATATTCTCGCTAACGTAGCTTCAGCCCGTTCAGGCAATGTCATCGGCGGCGGAGATTGGGCGAAGGATCGACTCATACCTGACGCTGTGCGCGCACTTCAAAGCAACAGAACGCTTATGATACGAAATCCGGATTCGATACGGCCGTGGCAGCACGTGCTTGAACCTCTTTATGGTTATATGCGACTCGCTGAACTGTTATGTTCTCGCGAGGGAGCATCCTACTGCGAGCCGTGGAATTTCGGCCCCCGCCAAATCGATGCCAAGCCAGTTCACTGGCTTCTCGACATGATTACAGCGCACTGGAATGGGAAACCTAGATGGGCAACAGACGAAACGAGCAGTCATCACGAAGCGAAGTTTCTGAAGCTTGACTGCTCAAAAGCTGAGGCAAGGCTTGGATGGCAACCTACGCTTAGTCTAAGCGAAGCATTGAAGCTAACCGCGGATTGGTATTCTGCGCTTACACGAGGAGTAGACCTGATCGAGGTCACCAACCAACAAATCGATATCTTTATGCAGAATCTAACCCAAAAAGGCAAACAGCATGCCTGTCTCTAAGGAATACATCAGAGTCCCTTATGGGATGACAGTTCATGGGAATGATGAAATTGCAGCCGTTAACCGAGTTCTAAATACTTCGACTCAGATGGGCCCGCATGTAAGCGAGTTTGAAGAAAAGATCGCTTGCTGCTTCGGGAAAAAACATGGTATTGGCGTCAACTCTGGTTCGTCGGCATTAATGTTGGCTGTTGAAATATTAAATCTCCCAAACGGCAGTGAAGTAATAACGCCGGCATTAACGTTCTCTACGACTGTCTCCTGCCTTCTCAAGAATAATTTGATCCCAGTATACGTCGATGTGGCACCTGACACATATTGTATTAATGTCGATCAAATTGAAGCTGCCATCGGCCCAAAGACTCGGGCTATCTGTGCACCTAATCTAATTGGCAACGTTGCCCGATGGGATCTCATCAAAGAGATTGCAGAAAAACATAAACTCAAGATCATCGAAGATTCTGCTGATACGCTCGGTGCAACTTTAAATGGAACTCCAACCGGAGTGTTTTCAGATGTGAGCATAACCAGTTTCTATGGATCACATGTCATAAACTGTGCCGGTAACGGAGGAATGCTGTGCGTTGATGATGCATCTCTTATGCAG
>OFHJ01000755.1_pt1 | contig 11036 bp, 14 predicted proteins | sample 1522001 | NCBI WGS metagenome assembly OFHJ01 (sample SAMEA2464838, study PRJEB22497) | soil metagenome | biome: Grassland; feature: Farmland; material: Clay | place: Australia | collected 2013-02-01 | depth 1.2 m | reverse complement strand
TCTTCAACTATCTTTCTAATAATCTCGCGTTTTTGCTCAAAGTCTTCTAGAAGCTCGCTCATACTCACCAATCACGCAAAAGCTTTTTGGGAATGCCCGAATTAAATAAATACCTTTCGTACTGCGCTGTTGATAGATTCTTACCCAAACGGGGCATATTCACCCACTTTACCACGACAGAACACTCTGTATCCGACCATTCCATGACGCTTTTACCATTGCACTGCAGAGAGTAGCAGGGCATTGCGCCATTCATTCCCATGATGGAACGCTCCGCCATCTTGATTCATGATTTCTTCCCTTTTGTCTAGATTAGGCGAAAGACCAAAGCTTTTATTGAGTGAGTAATTGTGAAAGATTACATAGAGTGCTTGCAAATGTCACCACTGTATCTTGAAATATCACTGGCGATCCTCATTGGAGCCATTACAATAGATTTCATCTTTGGTGAACCAAGGAAATATGTGCACCCTGTCACCGTGGTCAGAAGGGTAAGCCTGTTTTTTGATCCTTATATCCGGATGATAAAGGATAAACAGCTTGCCGGATTTGTCTTCACCTTATTCGTTTCATTCATCTTTGGAATACTCATCTACGTCGTTCTATCTTTTACAAAGGAATTTGTAATAGCGTACGTAATAATTGCCGTGATCCTCCTTAAGGGAACCTTTTCACTCACCGCAATAGGGCAGGATATCAATCCTGTTGTCAGGGCACTGGAAGAGGGGAGGATTGAGGAAGCCAGGACTTTTGCATCCAGGATCATTAAGAGGGATCCCACCGGCCTGGACGAGTCCGGCATCTCGTCTGCAGTAATCGAAACGGTCTCCGTGTCTCTGCTCAACGATGTATTTGCTCCGCTCTTCTATTTTTCGCTTTTTGGAATAGTCGGAGCATTCATTTCAAGGGTTGTTAACGTGATCGACACACTTGTGGGGCAGAAGAACAGGAAAAATATTGATTTTGGAAAATGGCCTTCTGTTTTTCACACCCTGTTGAATTACATACCCTCTAAGATTGTGTCCTTTTTTATCATGCTCGGATCGGAGCTGCTGAATTACAGGGTTGCCAGCATTTCATTCATAGCGGCCCGCATGGCAGCTGACAGCCCGAACAACGGATGGGCAATGGGTGCAATGGCATCTTCCCTGAATCTCAGGCTGGAAAAAGTGGGATACTATATCCTGAATGAGAATGGGTTCGAACCCACAGTGGGAGACATAAAGAGGGCCCTCAGAACATATTATATGGCATTCTACGTGTTCCTCATAATATACGTCTTGCCCATGATGCTCTTGATGTACTATGTGTTCACGCCAGTTGTCTAGACGCCCGAGACCTCTGCATTCAACTTTTTCACCACACCCATGGGGTCGCTGGAGTTGTAGATGGCTCTTCCCACTATGACGAGATCGGCTCCAGCTTTTACTGCTCCGGTTGCTGATCCACCCTGGGCGCCAACCCCCGGGCTCATTATCTTCAGATCAGGAGCAAGTTTCCTCACTTTTGAAAGCATTTCATAATCATTTCCCGGTGCTATGAGCCCATACACACCGGCGTCCCTTGAAACCCCGATGAGCTTCTCCGTATTCGGATAGATGAATTCCCCTGATCCCGGATGGCTCATAGCCACCACCGAGAAGACCTTTGTATCTCCTGATGAGGATACCACAGCTTTCAGAGAGTCACTTCCTACAAATGAGTGGCTTATGATCCCCCAGGCACCTTTCTCTGAGACTTTTCCTGCTATCAGGGAATTTGTATTGGGTATGTCTGCCACCTTCAGGTCACATATCACCCTGGAGAAACGTGCCAGCTCTGATATGATGGATGCCCCGCCCGCCATGATGAGAGGCCAGTTTATCTTTATGGCAAACAGCTCATCGCCAGTCTTCTTTGCAAGATCAATGGCATATCCGGTATCAAAAACGTCAATGGCCAAAACTATTCTAGAATCCAATTCAATCCTAGGGTTTACAATTGGCAGGTCCTAGTTAAAAGTTTGCAGCAGAAAAATAAAAAAAGGGAGGGAGGAGTTTCATCATGAAATTTACTGGACCATGTCTATGCCCAGATCCTCGTCGAATCCGCCAAGGAGTTTCCTAATGTTTCTGGCTTCGTTCCTTCCGGATATCATGTAAGGGGATTTCACGCCGGTAAGAAGCACAAGTACCTTGATCTTGTCGCCCATTTCCGGGTCTATGCTTGCTCCCCAGATAATCCTGGCGTCCCTGTCAATTCGCTTCTGGATTTCAGCCATTGCATTTTCAGCTTCACTGACAGTCATATTGGAACCGCCAATCACGCGTATAAGGCAATTCTTTGCGTCAGTGATGTCCGCCTCCACAAGGGGTGAGGATATTGCATCGTTAACTGCGGAAAGCACCCTGTTGCCTCCACCTGAAGCTTCACCGATACCCACCATGGCGACTCCGCCGTCTTTCATTATTGTCTTGATATCTGCGTAGTCAAGGTTGATGAGTCCCGTCTTGGTGATCAGTTCGGTGATTCCCTTCATGGCTTCCGAAAGTACCGAGTCAGCATACTGGAAAGCTTCCTGTATGGGCCTCTTTGGAACTTCCTTTAGAAGCTTGTCGTTGGGGATGGCAATCACGGTGTCTGAGTAAAGCGAAAGTTTCTCCAGTCCTGCAATGGCATTCTCCATCCGTATGTGTCCCTCTGCGGAGAACGGGAGTGTGACTATTGATATTACAAGGGAGCCTGCGTCTTTTGCAGCCTTGGCTATGACTGGAGCTGAGCCAGTGCCCGTTCCTCCCCCCAGTCCACAGGTGATAAAGGCTATATCCGACCTCTGGACAAGTTTCTGTATCATTGGGAGGTCCTCTATGGCTGCCTCTTCCCCTATCTTGGGGATTGCGCCTGTTCCGAGCCCACGGGTTCTTTTCTTTCCTATGAGCATCCTGTGCCTTGATCTTATTGTAGTGAGGTGGTTTGCATCTGTATTTATGGCCACAAGCTCAGCCCCTTCAACGCCTTCGCTTGACAGTCTGTTAACGGTGTTGGAGCCTCCTCCGCCACAACCCATTATCTTGATTCGCACCCTTAGCCTGTTGGCAATCTCAAGAATCTCGCGATCCTCCGGTGAAAGAAAATCATCGTTAATGCTCTCTTCCATCCTTGGAGATGGCTCAGAATTCTCCATCGCCGATTTATAAAGAAGGTCAACTATGTCTACCATATGTCTGATAAGATAATTACAAAGTTATATAATTTTTTTGTCTGACAGAATAACAAAATTCTGGAGGAGAAGCAAAACAGCTTTTGTCTGTTTTTGTCTGACAACAGCTAACTCCCTTCACCCCTGTGCCGAAGTATCATGGGAACGGGAAGCAGTGAAACCACTCCGGACAGGAACAGGATTATCTCCGAAGCATCATAGAATAGCGATATGTAGGGCCCAATGCTGCTGTTGGAGAGCCCGAGGAATATGCTGCTGACAATGTTCTGGGGGACGTATGCGGAGATGAGCATGAACACCACAGTCAGCCCCATGACAGACCCGAGGTTGACCATGAGCGTCCTGATGCCTGCAGTTTCTCCCCTCATTCTTGCCGGTACGGAGAGCATGATTATCGTGCTGTTCGGAGTATAGAAGAGGCCACTCCCGGCACCTACCAGGACCATTGAGAGGGCCACCGGCAGGTAAGGCGCCCTTATTGCCAGGAGAATACCCACAATTATTGAGCCTGTACCGGTCAGGACAAGGCCGATGACCTCGAGTGCAGTGTCGGTGATCTTCTGCTTAATGAAACCTGAGAAAAAGCTGAAAACGCCCATTGAACCTGCCAGCGGGAGAAGGAGTACCCCAGAGTACAGCGGAGAATACTTCAGTGGACCTTGAAAAAACAGAGTCAGGAGGAAAAGTACCGAGAATCTTGAGAGAGAGCCCATTACAAGTGCCAGGGCTGAAACGGACAGCTTTGGATTGCGCATTATTTCCGGATTTATGATTGGCGCAGGAGATGAGTGCTCCTGGAGCCAGAAAAGAATGAAGAATATCCCGGTGACAACGGCCAGCGAGACTATGGTAAGGGAAAGCAGGCCGGTCGAAGGCAGGATTGTGAGGGAGACAATGCCGAATACTATTGTGGTGGAGAGCAGCAATGCCCCCTTGAGATCCATCTGCCCCCTCTTTCCACGGGATATCTCATGGATGTGCCTGCTTGACATGTAGAAGCCGGCGAGAGATATGGGTATATTGAAGATGAAAATGGCCCTCCATGTTATGTCGGTAAGAAGGCCGCCAACCAGGGGCCCAATTGATGTCCCCAGGGCCAGTATAGCTGCGTTTATGCCCATGGCCTGTCTCAGTTCCACCGCCTTGAAAGTATCCGTTATTATTGCCAGGCTGTTTGAGAACAGGAACGCCCCGCCGATGCCTTGAATGACCCTGCCTGCAAGGAGCATGTCTCCTCTGAAAGCTGCTGCAGAAACTATTGAGCCCGCAAAGAACACCACGTAACCATACGAGTAAAGCCTTTTCCTGCCCACAATGTCAGAGTATTTCCCGAGAATGGGTGTGAGGACCGTAAGGGCAAGTGAATACGCCACTATGATCCATATGGCCAGGAAGAACGATATCTTCAGGCTCAGAAGGATTGTGGGAATGGCGATCAGGAGAGAGGAGGTGTTCACGACAGAAAGGAATGTGCCCGTTCCTGTAACCGCAATTATCTTTCTCCCGTAAGAGTCCATTTATCTTCTCCCGCATAGTTCCTGTGGTTAATTGACTGCATCGTTCTCCCCTCTTTAATTTATGGTGAATGCCGCATGTTTTCTGATGCGGCCAATGGAGTACCACAGGCATCGGGCAGGAGGAAACATATTATTCAAATGTTAAGCCATTTCCCATGGATGGATGAACTGGCTGATAAACTATCCAGGGAGCTCATGAACAGAGGAGCCATAAAGTTCGGGGATTTTACGCTGACATCAGGCAAGAAATCGAAGTATTATGTCGACATAAAGGATGCCGCGACCGACCCCTATCTGCTCAATCTCGTTGCTGAAAACTTCTCCCGCATGGTATCCGAGACCAAACTATCCGGCGTGGAGCTTGGGGCCGTACCTCTTCTCGTGGCCACAGCCCTCAGGAAAAATGTCCCTTACCTTATCATCAGGAAGGAACGAAAGCATGGGACCAAAAAACTGACCATTGGCGAGGTAATTGAGGGAGAAACCATAGAAATTATAGAGGATGTTGTTACTACCGGAAACTCGGTGCTCAAAGCGGCCACCTACCTGAGGGAGAATGGTGCCAGTGTGAGCCGGGTATTCTGCGTTGTGGATCGTGAAGAGGGTGGAAAGGAACTTCTTCAGGAGAATGGCCTGGAACTGCACCCTATCATAAGAATATCCGAAATAATGTGAGGCTTCCGGGTCTCAGGCCAGCCCTGGATCAGGACAGGATATCGTCTATTCTTCCTGTTTCGATCGGGGTTGTTTCCTTGCCCACAAAGACACCCCTGCTGTTGGCAAGTATTGAGGAGCCCACATACATGTTTCCGAAGTTTGCTGTGCCCTCTTTTACTGGAACCTTGAAAAATTCGGACAGGGAACGGATTTCATCTTCGGAGGCTTCCGGTGTCACGAGCATCCCTTTCTTCGTCAGTATTGCGGCGCTCCCTACCGTTTTTATGCCTCCAATGGTCCCCTTTATGACCTCGACACCAAGTGTGTCTTCTATCTTCTTCTGGGAAGATGCAGTGAAGGCCTTGTGTATCATTGCGGCATGGTCGTTCACCACGACATCGTTCCCGATAGCGTTTATCTTGTCCTTCAGAAAAAGAACATTCCTGTCCGATATCTGATCCGAGAAAACGTGATCGGTTCCATTTCTGGAAACTACAATTCCATTGGAATTCAATGCAATGAATGCCCCTATGAGGCTGGAGTTGTCAATAAGCAGTTTTTCGACAGGTGCCTGCAGTCCTTCTGAAATCTGGGCTGCAATTTCATCTTCCACGTTTGAGGGCAGGAAAACAATGTCTTCCCAAGCCTTCGAATAAACGCCAATGAAATTGCTTCTCAAAATTGAAATTTTCTGTATCATTTAGTATGGTTTCAGGGCAGAATTACTTCTGCAGTACCGTCCTGTAGCTTGATCACTTTGACGGCCAGTTTGGACACTACTTTCTTCCTGCCCCGGCTCCAAACTGTTTCGTTTACTCTGCTGTCAATCCATATCTTGGATTTTTCAACCTTCGTGTTTCTTGAAACGTATTCCTTGAGTATCTCTATGGCTGTATCCGCCCTTCTGGAGGATGAGGATTTTCTGGCTGCCCTCAACGGCACGTTAAGCACTATTTCGTTGGTAAGTTCACTTTCTACCATTTATATCACTCTTACAGTTTGAGACTGTTGCGTCTCCAGTTTCTTCTCTTCGGATTGGTTGTAACTCTTCTGGCTGTTTTCATCATTACCCAGCCGGGAACTCTTCTGTTCTCCTTCACTCTTTTCATAAGCCTGATTTTTCTTCCAAGCTCTTTGTTTCTGCTCATTTCTCTCTCCTCTCGATCTTTGTTTCTCTTTTTGTTTCTGTTAACTTTGACAGTATATCCCTAAGGTCAGCGTCCGTAAGCAGGCGATTTATCCTGCCCATTGATGCCAGTTGGATTAACTGATTTTCAACGTTTTCTGCGATGTCCGGGCGAACCAGCCTGACGTTTGCAAGGCGCTCCCTTGCATCAGGTGCGAGGATCTGCTTCAGGATTTGCTGTTTTCTTGCCTTTTCCTCTTCCTGAGCTCTTTGCTGTTCTTCCACCTGTTTCTGTTCTGCCAGGTTTCCCTGCATTTCCTGGAGTTTTCGGCGTCTTAATTCTTCCAGCTCGTCTTCGTTGTCCATTTCCTATCACTCAGAGGTACTTTTCGAGCGAAGGATCTGCCTGGACAAGGGATTTCATTACCTCCTTTGATGCTTTGTCCAGGATTGAAGTGCCTTGAGGTGAAACCATTCTGCCCTTCTTGTCTTTCTTCACATAGCCGAGTTTCTCAAGGGTCTGGAGCATCTGCCTTATTACATACCTGCTTCCCTTGCCGGGATGGTATCTCTGGGATCCCCTGTCTATTCTTCCGCCATATTCTTCGCTAAGCTTGGATATACCAATGGGACCATTGACATATACTTTTCTGAGGGTTGATGCCAGTCTGTTGTAAAACCAGTCCGGATCTTCCCAGGCTTTCTCCTTGTGCACACCTGCCTTGAGGTAACTGGCCCATTCTGGAACCTCAAGATTCTTTTCCTTCTTGAACTCAGATGCCAGTTGTCTCATCAGTAGCTCGGGAGGTACTTCTCTAACATTTACCATTGAACATCACGAATAGGGGTGCATTTAAAATCAGCTTATAATTCTTTCTGGCATTATTCGGGATATTGATTTTTTCATGCAAGTCCACGAAAGTGGAATGGCAACTCGTATATTAAACCTCAACGCAAGAGATCTGCTGAGTTAAATATGAAGACGGGACCTGATTTCCGGGACGCCTGCAACAACCAGGAGAAACTGCCTGAATATTTTTTCCCTTAGACAGACCTGTTCACAATGTTCATTACAATGAAGAGTGCACCCAGATTAAGTGCGAGAGTCAGCAGGTAGAAGGAAACAGGGTGTGAAAAGGGGGTGAAAACGACCAGGTATGTCAGCACAGTTGCAATCACAGTGGGGATCGCGGTAAACGCGAGGGTTATTGCAAAGAGCGAAAAAAAAGCCAGGTTTCCACCAAAAGAGTAGAAATTCACCGTTGTCGTCCCCCGGGGAACTTTCCTGAGGAGCCGCCTCAGGTTGAAAAGGGAACTGTAGACATAGGCTATTATGAGGTTTGCGGGAAGGAGGAAGAGAGTCATGACGCCCGGAGATTCTTTCAGGAGGAACAGAATGGAAATCGGTGTCACAATGACAGTGAAGATTACTGTCCCCACGTAATTCTTGGAATATACTATGTCCCTCAGTTTGAGTGGGAGTGCCTGAAGTACACTAATGCCGTTTCCCTCAGATATTATGAGGGCGATTGAGTAGAATGAAGACGACACTATGACTACTGAAAGGAGCGAATAATAGATAGAAATAGTGCCGAATGACACGGTGGAGGAATAGAAGAAGAGCTGGAACAGGGTGGGTGTGACAAATATTATCGGAATGAGCACCATTGTGGCATTCTGAGGCTTTCTGAAGATATTCCTGATGTCCTTTGCGAATGAGTTTCTGTAAATTCCTGAACTTATCCTCTTTCTCTTCCTTTCGTGTTCAGCAGACTGGGACCGGTAATCCTGCTCGGATATCCTGAGAAATATCCTGCTGTTGAACTTGAGGAAAGTGACGAATATGACAGCCGCATAAATCAGGGTCACGCCCGTACCGATAAGTGATGTGCCCAGTGACTGGACGATGGGGAAGGAGATGTATGAAACGTTTATGAGTGGAACTGCAAGGATATACAGGGTTGAAAACACAGACGGAAAGGCAGGAAGGCTGCCCGGTTCCTGAAGGGCGACTTCAAAGAGGACGAACACTATAATGAGGCCAAGAAGCCTGCTTATATTGGAGAAAGCGCCCAGTTTCCCTTTCTTTGTCGAAGAATTCCTGCCGGACAGGAATGACACAATAACTACCCCGCTGATGTACCCCATGGCCATCACGATGAAGCCCCAGATTATACCAAGGGGGATTGAGGCATAATTGCCCGAAGTCACAGCGTATTCGTACAGGAGCGGAATAACTACGAAAAGGCTGCTGGAACCGTTGTATGCAAACCAGGAGAGTGGCAGGATGTGGTGGCCTATATTGCTGGGCAACGGGCGCAAAGGTTCGAATAGCTTGTAGTTCCTTATGATGTTGATGAACATTATTACGCTGTAGAGGCTGAAAAGGAAGATGTAGGAGTAAATTATGAAGGAGATGGACTGCAGGTGTTCCAGCTGATTGTTGACACCATAATTTGCAGTGACCAGGAAAAAAGAGAAGAGCACCATCATTGCAGACGTGAACCCGTATGTGGTGAGGATCAGCCGCTGGATGTAACGGCCACCCTGCCTTGTGGATGACCCCATTCTCTGCTGGAATTTCTGGGAATCCTTCAGGGCAAGGTAACGCTGCTCAATCACGATACGCTTGCTCATCTCCCACATGACGCTCTTCATCGGCTCATCGTCTCTCTGAGTGAATTGATAACCGGCCCGAGATCGCTGTCCCCGGTCATGTTGAGGAATATGTCTTCCAGCTTCGCTTCGGAAGAACCCGAACGCTTCCTCATCTCACTCAATGTGCCTGTGTCCACTATCTTTCCTTTGTAGATTATGGCCAGCCTGTCGCAGACATTCTCTGCCACCTCAAGCACATGTGTTGAAAAAATAATGGTTCTGCCGGATTTCGCGTAGTCTACAAGTAGATTCTTCAATATTCTTGCTGATCTTGGATCCAGCCCGTTCATTCCCTCGTCAAGAACGATTATTCTTGGATCATGTATGAAGGCCGATATAATTGCAACTTTCTGCTTTGTTCCGAAGGAGAGCGACCCAATGAAATTGTCAAGCTTGTCCGTTATCTCGAATGCCTCAGCAAAACGCCTTATGCGTTCTTCGAGGACTTCCGGTTCAATCTTCCTGACGGCACCTGTGAAGCTCAGGAATTCTACCGGAGTCAGGGACTCGTATAGAGTGGGCGTTTCGGGGACATAACCCACAAGGGATTTGACCTCCAGGGGCTCCTCAATTGCATTGACTCCGTTCACATTGATATAGCCTGCAGTGGGTTCAAGTATGGAGCATATTATTCGCAGCAGTGTGGTCTTCCCCGACCCGTTTGGGCCCAGTATGCCGAAAACCTCACCAGATTCTATGTCCATGTCCACGCCGTTGAGGGCGTGGGTATCTCCATAGTTCTTGTACAGCCCCTTGATGGAAATTGATACTTCTGACATTTAGCACACCTTCACTTCTCAATCTGTCTTAAAGCTACTTGCATCACACCAGGGAAACATGCAGGATCATGTGGAAGATCTGTCCAACCAGATAAGATGCCAGGGCAGCAACGAGGGCAAGAGAAGCTGCTTTCACAGATTCCTTCAGCACCCTCATGTTCATTGAAATGGCTATTATGGAATTTGAGAGCCCCTGAGTCACTGCCACCAGGATTACCGATATCACCAGTGCCAGGTCCCTCCCCAGAAAGGCGAAGGGCAGTATGGGTATCATTGCCCCAAAGATGTAGAAGAAACCCACGTTGAATGCCGATCTTCTAGACTCTCCCCTGTAGAGTTCAACTTTCTCCTTGTCATGTTCATGGTTTCCAAGAATTGCCTCCCTTCTGAGCCTGGATATCTTGAATTGCGACTCCGAGTTCTTGGCCAGATACGCACCAACACTCATGCTCATGGCTCCGCTGACACCGACTATAAGGCCACCCAGGGCAACATCAAGATGGTTTGTCAGCAGGGCAGTGAGCCCTGCGATTGCTGCCAGGACTTCAACGAGCCCGTCGCTGATCCCGTATATTACATCCCGGTTCCTTTCGATTCGTTCCCTGTTCTGGTCGAGTGTATAGCTGAAAACATCCTCGTGCTCAATCTCCTCATTGATTATCCTCTCCAGGTCTTTCTTGAACTCCTCATCCTTTTCTGACCTCGAGGCGTACTCCCTGTACATCGCCACCGTTTCGACCTCCCCGTACTCGAGAAGCTTGACGGTAAGCCCTGTGCCAAGTATGCGGTGAAGAAAGAGCATGAATGATACTTTTGCCCTTCTTGGCTTAAGGGATGACATTTTCACGCCCTCCTTTTGCAGGTGCTTCTTCCAGAACTCAGAATGTTCCTTCTCAACACTGGAGAGTCTCAGGAGGCTCTGTTTCAGTTTTTCATCCTTGACCCTTTCAGACAGGCGTCTGTAGAACTCCAGGTCTGTCAGTTCATCTCTGCAAAATTCGGTCATTTCGCGAAGCCCGTCTTCTTGAGCCATTGCAGATGAAATTCAAACCATATTAAAAAGGCATGTCCTGTGGTCATGCTTTTATTCTGTATACGAA
>OFHJ01000754.1_pt1 | contig 11039 bp, 4 predicted proteins | sample 1522001 | NCBI WGS metagenome assembly OFHJ01 (sample SAMEA2464838, study PRJEB22497) | soil metagenome | biome: Grassland; feature: Farmland; material: Clay | place: Australia | collected 2013-02-01 | depth 1.2 m | reverse complement strand
CGCCGGGGCCGCTTCCGGATCCGCAGGCGCCTGCCCCCACGCCACAGCAAGGACCAAGAGCGGCCTGTCGGATCTCCGGACCGTCTCGACGATTGCGGGTGGGAGATCGAGCCACAGGGCCGTGTCGTCGAAGATCAGCGCCAGCTCCGAGCTGCTGCCGGGATCGTGGTTCACCACCAGCAGGGCGCAGAACTCGCCGGCGAGGACCTCGGGCTCCGCGTCGATCCAGATCGAGACGTTGACGCTGGCAGGGTCGGTGTGGACGCGGGCGGCAAAGACAGCCGGGGTCGGTGTGAACATGGCGGCACTGTCCGCCGGACCGAGGGCCCGTCAAGCAGCCCCCCGAGCGAGCTGATCGAGATGAAGAGCGAGGATTTCCGACCCGAATTCGGCTTGGTGGCCGAGAGCGGACGCGAGCGACGCAGCCGAGCGGATCAGGTGGAGCTCAGGGTTGCCGAGTTCGTAGCTGGCCAGCTCCTCGACGTGGTGGCGCAGCCGCAGCTCGGCCATCCGCAATGCCAGGATGCGATCGCCAACAGCATCGGGGTCGTCGGTGAGCTGCCTCATCGCCGCGGCGAGCGCCACCAGCGCCTCTTTGGCATCCCGACGCAGCATCTGGCGCAACTCGCCGAGGAGCTGGTCCCGTAGGGACCGCTTGAGCACCTTGCCCGACGGGTTGTGGGGGAGCGCCCCGGACCGGAGCCAGAGCCGGCTCGGCACGTTGTAGCCGGCCAGCCGCTCCCGCACGTGGTCGGCCAGCTCCTCGGCGGTGACCTTGGTCCCGGCCCGCAGCACGACGACGGCTCCGACCTCCTCGCCGAGGATGGGATGAGGCACGCCGATGACGGCGCAATCGGCGACCGCCGGGTGCTCGAACAGTGCCGCCTCGACCTCGACCGAGTAGACGTTCTCGCCGCCCCGGATGACCATGTCCTTGAGCCGACCGACGATGTTGCAGTAGCCCTCGTCGTCGAGGGTAGCGAGGTCGCCGGTGTGCATCCAGCCGGCGCCATCGACCGCTTCCGCGGTCTTTTCGTCGTCGTTCCAATAGCCGAGCATGACGGAATAGCCGCGGGTGCAGAACTCGCCCGGCATGCCGCGCGGCACGATCCGCCCCTCGGTGTCGATGATCTTGACCTCGATATGCGGCTGAACGCGGCCGACGGTCGAGACCCGCTTGTCCAGCGGATCGTCGGTCGAGCTTTGAAAGCTCACCGGCGAGGTTTCCGTCATGCCGTAGGCGATCGTCACCTCGCGCATATTCATTTCGCTCTGGACGCGCTTCATCACCTCGATCGGGCAGGGCGAGCCGGCCATGATCCCGGTGCGGAGGGTGGAGAGGTCGTGGTCCTTGAACTCGGGATGGTCGAGAGCGGCGATAAACATTGTCGGGACGCCGTGCAGCGCCGTGCAACGCTCTTCCTGCACCGTATCGAGGACCGCCTTCGGCTCGAAGGCCTCGGCCGGGTAGATCATGGTGGCGCCATGGGTGAGGCAGGTGAGATTGCCCATCACCATGCCGAAGCAGTGGTAAAGGGGAACGGGAATGCAAAGTCGGTCCTTGTCGGTGAGGCGGATCGCCTCGCCGACGAAAAAGCCGTTGTTGAGGATGTTGTGGTGGCTCAGCGTCGCGCCCTTGGGAAAGCCGGTCGTGCCCGAGGTGAACTGAATGTTGATAGGATCGTCGAATTGAAAGGTCGGGCCGAGGGCGGTGAGCCTTTCCCGGTCAGCCGCCCTCCCCATGGTCATGACATGGTCGAAATTGAACATGCCGGGCGTCCGATCGAGGCCGAGGCGGATCACGGTGGAGAGGTGGGGCAAGGCCGCGGCGCGAAGCGCGCCCGGGTCCGCGGCGGTGATTTCCGGCGCGAGCTCGCTCAAGATCGCGATGTAGTCGCTAGTCTTGAAGCGCGGCGATAGGATCAGCGCCCTGCAGCAGACCTTGTTCAGCGCGTATTCGAGTTCGGTCTGGCGATAGGCGGGGTTAATATTGACCAGGATCAAGCCCGCCTTGGCGGTGGCGAACTGGGTTAGCGCCCATTCCGCGCAATTTTGCGACCAAATGCCGACCCGATCGCCAGGCTCGAGTCCGAGGGCGAGGAGCCCGGCCGCAAGATCGTCGGTCCGGCGCCGAAGCTCGCCATAAGTCCAGCGGATATTCTGGTGGCGGACCACGAGCGCCTCGTTGTCGTGCCAGCGCTCCGTCGCTTCGTCGAAAAATTCGCCAATGGTCCGTCCAATGAGCGGCGTCTCGCTCGCGCCGTGGACATAGCTTAGGGCCGGTCGATTCATGCTATCCTCCCATTCCCGCGCCCGTTTTGCTGCGGCTTAATGGCCGCTGATGCACCCTTGTCGGGCTTTTAACAGCGATTTTACGGGCAACCCGGCGGCACAGCAAGGGACTCGCAAGCCCGCGGCGGCAGCGCTACGGCAGCGTCGGTGCCCAGAGATCGGTGCTGAGAAGCTTTGTCCGTGCCCCGAAATTGAAGCGGAGCTGCACCCCGACGACCACACTATTGTACTGCGGGCTGCGTTGGTAGCTGACGTCGCCTTGGAGGGCCCAATGGCTGCTCAGGCGATAGATGGCGTCGGTTGAGAGATAGTAGTTTGGCCCGGAGCCCGTTGTCGCCGCGGTGAAGGCGCTGGTCGGCGCCAGGGGAAAGAGCGGCGCCCGGTCCTGGAACGCGGTCTGCCAGCCGGCGAAAGCGCTGCCCTTGACGACGAAGCGACGCGCATCGAGGGTCTGGAAGTTGACCGCCATGCCGATCTTATGGAAGCGCTGAGGGCTGTAATAGCCGCCGTTGCCGAAGGTGAAGCCGCTCAGATTGTGCTGGAAATTCTCGTACTGATAGGAGGGGCCGACCGAAATATATTTGAACGGCAGGGGGCTCAAGGAATAGTCGAAGCTGGCGCTGCCGGAGAGGTGCCGGTTGGTTTCCACATGCAGTCCTGTGCGCTCGCCGAAGCTGCCGGAGAGCGCGACGCCCCAATGCGCGCCGAATTGGTGGAAGAGACTGACCGACCCGCCGCTCTCCACCACCCGGCCGAAGGTTGTGCCGGTCGCCGGATCGACGATGCCGGTAAGCGAGAGGATCGATTCCGTTACCGGGTGGCGAAAGGCGGTCGCCGTCACCTGCGTTCCGGCGACCGTGAAGCCGAGGCCGAGCTTGCCGATGATGGTCGAAGGCGCCTGGCCGTTCAGCGGCGTGGCGCCGATTTCGGCGAACGGCGAAATGGCACCTTCCCGCGACCAGCCGATCACCGGCATGACGCTGTTGCGAAGGCTGGTGGTGGCCGCGAAGCGCGCGCGCTTCGTTGCAGAGACCGAGCCGAGTGTGTTGACTTCCTGCGCCCGGGCGATGCCCCCCGCGTTGAGATTGATGACGTTAAGAGCCACCGTGAAGCGGTCGTAGTCGCGGATAATTTGCGCCTGCGCGGTCGCGATCTCGCCGCTGAGCCGGCTGGTGCCCGAGGCGCCGCTCTTCGACCACCATTCGAAACCCGCGCCGGCGGCCGGCGCGGTGATGCCGGCGAGCATCGGGAACTTCTCAGGCGCGCGCCGCGCGGCGTGCAGGAACTGGCCGCTGTTGTATTCCTGCTCGGCCACGACGGACGTCGCGAGACCCCGAAGCGGTCCGGGAACTTCCTGGGCGATGTGGGTAAGCTTGTCGAGTTCGCCCATACGCTGCAAGGTGAAGGCAAGACCGGAAGCGCTTTCCTGATCGGGTTGCGCGCGATAGAGCGCTTCGAATATCCGTTCTGCGGTGCTGTATTGACCGAGGTGGTAATTGTCCCAAGCCTCGAGCATCTTGGGATCGCGGCGGCCGGGCAGCGCGCCTTGTGCCAGCCGGGCGAGCTTCAGGCTCTGCGTGTAATGCCCGGCGCCGTAGGTGCTCCGGGCATGCTCCATCAGCACTTCGCCGTAGAACTGCTTGAGCCGCGCCGAGCGGTTGGACCATGCTTTGGCTGTGGCGGCGGCAGCGTCGTAATCGCCGTTCTTCATTTGCGCGAGGGCGAGGCCATAGGCCGCATCCTCGGCGCCCGGCCAGTTGGGTGATGCGTCTGACAAGGCGTCTTTGAACCACGCCGCCGCGGCGCCGTATTTTTTCACATTGACCTCGACCCAGCCAACGCTGGCCTCGAGGCGGTCGGAATGCTTGGCGCGAATGTCGTTCTGGATCTTCTGTACGATCCAGTCGGCCGTCTTGTAGTGCGCGGCGGTCATCGCGTCGTAGAGCCAGGCGGAGAAGAAGACATAGCGCGTGTCGGGCGGCACCGTGGTGGCGCCGAGGCGGACCACCGCCTGTTTGGCCGTCTTGAGCTTGATTCCCTTCTCGGGCTCGAGGATGGCGGTCAGGGCGCCGGGATATTGGTTGGCCAAGGCCATCGTCTGCCGGTAGTGCTTGAGACGAATGGCGGAGAAGATCACGCCGAGTGCGGCCGGCGCGCCGCGGTTTTGGCGATAGAGTCGATCGAAGATCGGCGCCGCCGCTACGGCGTCGCCCTTCTGGTAGTAGGCCCAGGCGCGGAACAGGTCGACGTCCGGACGCAAGGGCCCGAGCTTTGTGCTTTCGGCGACCAAGTGAAGGACCTTGCCGTAGTGTCCGGCGATATAGCTGGTGCTGACGGCGTTGGCCAATATGTCTTGGCGCAACGCGATAAGCTTGGCGTCGTGGGGGAAGCGGCTTGCCACCGCCAGCGCAAGGTCTGCCTTGCCGAGGGCGCGGAGCGACAGCGCGAGGCCGAGCGCCGTGTCGGGTTTGGGCGACCAGCCGAAGCTGGCATCGAACCAGGGCTGGGCAAGAGCCGGTTTATTCTGCTTTAGCTCCATCCAGCCGATTGTGGCGGCAGCGTTGGCGTCCTTCCGCGCCTTGATATCGGGCTCGATTGCCTTTGCCGCTTGTTCGGCGGCAGGCCAATGGCTTTGCCCCGCGGCGGCATAGAGCCACTTGGAATAGAACCGATAGCGGATCTCGGCATAGGCCTTGGCGGCTTTCGCTTTGCTGGCGCGGTTGGCCTCGGCGACGACGAGCGGCGCGACCTGCTGCGGCGGGAACTGTTCGACAACGCGGGAAAGCGTCGCCGGGCGGTCGTCTTCCTTGCTGGAGGTGGAGAAGATGTCGCGGTAGTCGAGGACGCTGCGGTCGGCATGGCCAGGGGCTCGTTCGGCGTCGGCGAGCTTCCACATGTGCGCGATCGGCTGGCAATCGAACACCTGCGGCCAGCGCTTATAGGCGGCGAGGACGCCGGCGGCGTTTTTCGCCGCCGTAGCCCGGTCGATCGCCCGTTGCGCGAGCCCGACTTCGAGATAGTGGAGAAGGTCGCCCGGCGGTTGCCAGCCGGGGTAATACTTCTTCAGCACAGCGATGTGTTGCTGCAGCGCGTCGTATTGGTGGAGCCGAAGGAGCTGCCAGAGCGGGCGGGTATCGATGGGGAATTGCTGCGCCGGGCCGGCGGTGCTGGTTTCGCTCTCGGGCGCCGCGTGTGGCAAGCCGGGAATGCTCAGGTTCGGCTGCGGTTCGGCGACGGCCTTTGATTCCGGCTCGGCCACCGGCGACTGGGGGACGGCAGCAGGCCCGGTTTGAATAATGGTCTCGCCGCCGGGGGCGCGGGTCACCGAGAGATTGGAGGGAGCGGAGGCCGTCGAATTCGCACTGTGTGCGCGCGGTGCCGATATAAAGCCGATGCCAAAGGAAATGGCCGCGGTTACCCCTGCGGTCGCCAGCCGTTTCACCGTTTTTGACGCCCCCCCGCGGCAAGATCGGCCAGGATGATCAAAGCGGAAGAATAATAGCCGTCCTTGGCATCGATCCGAATCGAATGATAGGCCCGTTTTTCCGATGCCGCCACGACGAGATTGCGCACCGCCTTGAAGCCGCCGGGAAGGCCGTAGGAGGCGATTGAATTGTCGTTAAGGTTGGTCCAGGCGCCTACGAAGGGCACTTTGGCATACTCGTTCCAGAAGTGGAGATAGGGCTTGAGTCGGTCCGGAGTCTCGAGCCCCGCCCATATCAGATAGAGCGGGATCCGAATCGCGTCGTAGCTGAACCGCTGCGGCCGATCGGCGGGAAGGAAGAGCTTGCCCTGGGGGGAGATGCCAAGCCAATCGGGTGGCAGCTTCCATTGGCCGAATTGCGCCTGGTCGATCAGCGCGAGGCCGCTTTTCTCGACAACCGCCCATTCCGGCGACGGGTCGAGCCGGTTCAAGGTGGCGAAAGCGGGAAAAATCCAATAGGAGAGATTGATCACGGCGCCCTTGTCGCTGACGAACCCATCGCTGCCGGGGAGCAGGATCGGCCGGCCGGCCTCGGTGCGGATCAGCTCGCGGCGGATATCGACCGCGATGCGCCGGGCCTCGGCGGTATATTTCGGCTGGTGGAATTCCTCGCCGGCGCGGGCGAGCGCCCAGGCGGTGAAAATATCGCCATCCGCCGCGTCATTTTTGTCGGGAACCGGATTGGCAGCATTCGGCACCCATTTCCAGGCCAGCAGTGCGTCGTTGCGCACCTGAAGGTTTTCGTGAGTCCAGCGCCAGATGCGCGCGAAGGCCGCCTTGTCGTCGAAGGCGGTGGCGAAGAGTAGGGCAAAGCCCTGGCCTTCGGAGTGGCTGATGCCACCTTCTTTCTTATCGACCACCCGTCCAGAGGGCGTGACGAAGGTGGCTTGAAAGCGTTGCCAAAGACTATGGTTGGGCGCACCGGCCTCAGCCCGGCCAGAGGAACCTAGCAGGCAAAGGATGAGCAGAGCCGCCGCGCTAAATTTCCGCATCGCTGCCACCGGGAAGGTTGCGCCGCCGCCGTCGGATGGTCCAGATGCGGATGGCAAGCGCGAGAACGAGACCGATGCCGAGCAGCGTGCCGATCCAATACAGCGGGTAGGCGGACAGATAATAACGGGCGAAATTAATCGGATTCACTTGGCCAACATGAAAGACCGACCCGGCGCGCTCGGTAAACATGGTCTTTTGCGACGGCTGCCACAAGGCGACGTTGCCGGCGAGCTGATACCAATAGTCGGGCTCGACGAGGTTCTGCATGCGCGCGAGCAAGGCCTGCGGGGTCGCGGCGGCGAAGACGGTCATGGTTCGGTTCGCCGCCCAGGGCGATTCTAAGGCCTCGATTATTCCCGATTGCCCGACCGTCATCCGACCAATCAAGCGCTCGGTTGGGGTCACCGTACCGCTTGCGCCCTGCGCCAGAAGCCGGTCATAGAGGATCTGCAGACTTTGCATGAAAGTCGCGTTGGCCAAATTGCCTGTCTCGGTGTTGTTCGCCGGATAGGCGAGCGTCGCGGTATGGCTGAGATCGATCGGCGCCTTGGCGAGGATATTGGGGCTGATGTTGTGGAGGGGGCCGACCATGATGACGTGGCGATTGCTCGGCCGCCCCGCGAAAGCGACATCCGCGAGCGGCAGGGCGTGGTCGTCGATTTGCGCGATCTTAGCTAGAAGCGTCCAGGCGGCGCTGACCACTTGCGGATTATGGCCCGCGACGCGCACTGCGGTGTCGGCGCCGAAGGGCATGTGGCCATATGGGAATCCCGTATGGGCGAAGAGCTTCAAGGAGGGTTGCGCGGTGTAGTGCTGGGCGGGGGGAAAGACCAGCCGCGAGGTATCGAACAGGGTGAAAAGCAGATTGTTCGCCTGCGAGGTCGCGCACTGGCCGCTCATCGAGGTGATGAGCGGCACCATCACCGCCTCGAACGTCAGAGTATTGGCACCCGGCTGGAAGTCGCGTAAGGGAATGTATATGTCGTAGTCGCGAAACACCGCGCCATTTGGATTGTCCAAGCGGATCGCCTGATTGAACTTGCCGTTGAGATAGATGTTGAGGACGGAATCGGAGCGCATATTGGCGCCATAGGCGAAGTTCAGGCCGAGGCGGACATTGGCCGATTGGGGTGCGTAGAGGTCAGGGGAAAGCGTGAAGTGCAGCTTGTAGCGCACTGGCGAACTGCCCTTCAGGGTTCCGGTTCGGAACCCGATGTCGGAGAAGCGGTAGCTGTGCCCTTGGTGCAGCCGGGCGTTGGGATAGAAAAAGGCCTCCCTGCGCAGATACAGCTGGTTGATCAGCGCTGTTGGCGCATTGGCGATCGGAGAATTCATCACCGAAAGCGCGACGGCCGCGCGCGTTACCTGATTCGGTGTTCTGCCCGAGACGACGAGGAGAAAATGGGTGGGATCGGAGTTCAGCGCATAGATGCCGAGAAAGCCGTTGGTGATCTGCTTGCGCAACGCTGGCGGCAGAAACGGCGCGAGCTCGGCCTCGGTGCCGAAGAGGACGCCATCATGACCGGCAACCTCGCTTTCGTCGATTTGCGGCGTCGTGGCATTGGCAGCAAGCGGACCGGCGGGGCGAGCGACCGCCCAGGTGATGTGCGCGGGCGTGTATTGCAGATGGAGGCCCACCGCTTCCGACAGAATGGCACCCCAACGGAGTGCCGCGTTGGAAAGCGTCGGCGTCGCGGTCAGGAGAACGAAATGCTGCGTATCGCCGATATTGGGCCCGAGGAATTCGCCGAGGGCCGAGAGATTGGGCGTCGCGAGCGGCAGCAAGTGGCCGGTGATGACGAGGGTGGATTTCGCGGTGTTGATCTGGGTCCAGAGCTCGGGCGCGCCAGGATTCTCGCACTGGTCGGTGTAGTGCTGCGCAACGTCGAAGGTCAGCGTGTTGAAGCCGTATGTCAACAGCGCCGGCGGAATGGAGATGTCGGCGCGGACGTTCGGTTGGCTCGGGCTAAGCGGGATTTGCGCCACCACGGCGCCGTTCATGAGGACTCGAAGCTGCGAGCGGCGGGGCAGAAGTGCCGTCGAGTTGGTGAAGGTGAGATGGAGCGTCGCCGCCGTGACCTCGAGCCGCGAGGCTAGCGGGATCGGCAGGTCCACGGTGTCGAAGGAATTGTGCAGCGTGATCGGCGCGGGCTGCGGCATGAATGTCTGTAGTTCGAAGGTCCGGGACCAGGGCGCGACGGCCGCTGGTGGCACGGCCGACGATGCGGCGTTGGCTGGCGCGGGAGCCTGGGCGATGCCGGCTTGCGGGGCCGCGTGGACGGTGGGGGCGCGAGATGGTGTCTGCGCCACGGCGATCGCGGAACCGGGCAGGAGGCATAAGACCAGCGCGATAATGGCGCGGCGGGACGGGCGTCGTTTCGGCAAGGCGATCGTCCGGTGACCGAGGCGCCGGCCGATCGACGCGAGAATGAACAAGAAATCCGGCATGATCTACTCTTTCCGCGGCGAGACCGGCATGTCCTTGCCAATGACGTACAGCGCGACTAGGTGCCAGAGTGGGGCGATACGTCGTGCGCCGCTGCGGCCGACACGCGAGGCCGCCTTAGGCGCCTGGGCGGGCAGCGCTTGAAGGTGGCGGGCAATGAATGGCGCCTCGCGGATGAGGTATCGCGTGGTCTGCGCGAGATAGCGACCGAAGTTCACCATGCCGCGCAGGACCAGAATAACCAACGAGCGAAGCACGCCGACGGGCTTGAGACGGGAGTCCCAAAAGCTCTTCCAGCGTTCGCTGTCGCCATGGACGAGAGAAACCACCTCCTTGAGGGCCTCATCGTCCTCGATCGCGAAGGCGAGGCCGAGAGATCGGCCGCGGCTGCGCGCCATGACCTTAAGGTCGCTGGGGCGACCGAGTGATTTGTTCTGCACGCGAAGGCGCAACGAGGCATCGCGCGGGATCGGCGGAATCTTCTGCCGGGAGATGAAAGCGGCGCCGCCGACCGAGAGATCGATCACTCGGCCCGGGATGACGGTGCCGTCGAGAAGCGTGAGGTCGGCCGGAAGATTTGCCGGCATGCGTGGCGCCTGGCGGCGTTGGCGGCGCTCATAAAGCGCACCGAGGGAGGCCAGGATGATCAGGTAGTTAAAGAGGTTCCACAACATCGTCACGATGTCGACGGGAATGTCCAAGGGGTTGCCGAAATAGATGCGATAGAATCCCGCCGCCATGGCGGCGGTCAAAATCAGGAAGATAAAATAGAACGGACCAGCGAGCGGCGAGATATAGTCGCGGTCGAGTTGCTCCCGCTTCGGGGTCACCTTGAAGCTCGGCGCGTGCGGGTTGCGAATGGCGAGGGTAACCGCACCCAACGAGAACAGGGATTGCATGACCTCGTAAATCGCCGAAATGAACGGCCAGCGCACCTTGCCGAAGAGAACGCTAGTGGCATACATCGAGGCGATGAAGTGCGGCAGCGTGTAGGCGAGGAACTGCGCCGCGCTGGCGTGGTAGATCTTCAATCCGAAAAAAAGATAGGCCGTCGGCGCCAGAAGATAGATGACCCGGGCGTAGGGAAAGAACCAGAACAGCGAGTTGCTGAGGTAATTCAGGCGTTGCCAGATATTCAGCCCGGGGATGCGGAAGGGATTGCGCAGCATGAATATCTGCACCATGCCTTGCGCCCAGCGCATGCGCTGAATGACGAATCCGCTAAAGGTTTCCGGCGCCAGGCCTGCCACCATCGGATGGCCGACATAGGCGCTATTGTAGCCGCGCGCATGCAGGAGAAGGGCGGTTTCGGCGTCTTCGGTGATGGTCTCGTGGCTGAAGCCACCGAGTTCGTCCAGGCAACGGCGGCGCAGAATGCCGGCGGAGCCGCAGAAGAACGAGGCATTCCAGTAATCCAGGCCCTTCTGGATCACGCGATAGAACATCTCGTTCTCGCCCGGCATGTCGGCGAAGGTGTTGAGGTTCTTCTCGATCGGGTCGGCGTTGATGAAGAAGTGCGGTGTCTGCACGAGGAAGAGCTTGGGGTCGCGCTGGAAGTAGCCGACGGTCTTCTCGAGGATATCGGCGGTCGGCACGTGGTCGGCATCGAGCACGAGGGCGAGGTCGCCGGGGATTTTCGGCCGTGCCTCGTTGCGGTTTTCCGCCTTGGCGTGGAGATTCCGCGGCCGGGGAATGTAGTGGGCCCCCAAGCCCCGGCAAAGATACTGGAGTTCGTTGTGGCGGTGGCGCACAAGCGCGCCGACACGCCGCGCCGGCGCCGGTCCTGGCTCCTCTCTTGCTGCGGCGCGTCGCCGCGCTGCCAGG
>OFHJ01000753.1_pt1 | contig 11052 bp, 9 predicted proteins | sample 1522001 | NCBI WGS metagenome assembly OFHJ01 (sample SAMEA2464838, study PRJEB22497) | soil metagenome | biome: Grassland; feature: Farmland; material: Clay | place: Australia | collected 2013-02-01 | depth 1.2 m | reverse complement strand
CATCATTGTTGGCACAGAGGGGATGGCGAAAGCCCTGGGTAATCGTCATCGGCTCATGATTCTGGAGCTTCTGGCCAAGGAAGAGACAAGCGTCGCGGCAGTGGCTCGGGGCGTTCGGTTGTCTCTGGCCAATGCCTCGCACCATTTACGGTTGATGCGTAACGCGGGTCTTCTCGCCTCACATCGGAACGGGAAAAGCGTTCTTTATCGGGTGCGCGACCCATCCGTGCTGCATTTCGCCGCTACTCTTAAGGACTTGGCCGCCAATGAAAGTCCGGGAGCTCACCACGAGGCCGCACGTGCCAACGCCAACGCGCCCCCTGGCCCCAGCTCAATTCTGCCCCCGCCCTCGGCAAGCCCAGCGGCGGCGCCCTGGGGCAAGCCCGATTGGCTTGGAGCGGCTGGTATAGTTCGGCTTCGCCAACTCGCTGCGGGCGAGTCCCTGTTCCGCCAAGAGGACGCAACGAGCGCGATCTATCAGGTAGCATCGGGCCGTGTCCGTCTGATCCGCCATACCTCGGACAACCGGCTCATTACCCTCCACACGGCGCGGGCTGGCGAGCTTTTTGCCGAAGCGAGCCTATTCTCGGCCAGCTATCACTGCGACGCTGTGGCCGCGGTGTCCTCAAGGGTCTGGGCCTATCCGAAGGCAGCGCTCTTGGCTGCGTTCCGAGCTGACCCGGCGCTCAGCTTTCGGTTTATGACCGTTCTCGCCCGGCAGATTCAAACGCTCCGCGCGCGGCTGGAAGAGCGCAATATCCGCTCGGCCCGGGAGCGAGTTCTGCACCATCTTGCCCTTGCCATCAGTGGCGACGATCGAAGCATTAAGCTCGACGGCACGTTGATGGATCTTGCCCGAGAAATCGGCCTAACCCACGAGGCGCTTTATCGCACACTTGCCGCCCTCGAAAAGGAGGGCACCATCAGGCGCCGAGGACGCGAAATCTCGCTCAAAAAGTCGAAGCCGATATGATTGCACTCATATACCCGCAGCAGGCAGCCCGCTAGGCTTGGGCCAGATCGTACGGCACCTGATCGGTTCGTGACGCCGGAACGCAGCCGAGGCGCCGAGCCGCTCCGCAGAAGCTGTCGAATATCCGGGATCGGGTTCTGAGGTGTCAGGCAGTCTCGTCCCCCGCACTTCGAAGGATTTTCCATGAAACATCCCTTGCCCGACCAAAAAAATATAGCCGTCGACGCCGCGGTGGTCCGGTCGCGCCGGCAGTTCCGCGCAGCGCCAAAATCCGCAAGCGGTGGAGACCGTAGTTCCTCCACCAGGGCGTCCTCCATCAGTGCGATGGTGCTGGCCTTTCTCGCCAGCCAGCATCACAACATCATGATGCTTCTCTTGGCGCTGGGGCTGAGCGACGCGGCGATGAGCTTCATGACGATCGCTCCCGTCGTGCGAGACGTGATGCTCGGCATGTCGCTCGTGATGATTGCCGTGATCCTATGGCAGATTAGGGATTCAAGACGACCCCGATCGATGCGCATCATGGGCGCGGTATCGATCGTCGCCACGCTTGGGCTCTCGGCGTGGTCGATCGCCCATTTTGGCATGTGAGGATAATTGGCCATGGACGCGCCCTTCCGGAAAGACTTGAGCCATATCACCTGGGACGACGTCTACGCGCGGCAGATGCAGCGGGCGGGCCTGGTGCCTGAGTGGATGGATGCCGTCGGTCTCAAGACAGGTGACCGGGTGCTGGAAGTAGGCGCGGGGCCCGGCTATGTGACCCTGGTGCTGGCTGAGCGGGTGGGAGCCGGCGGCTGCGTGTACGCGATCGACCGTTCATCCGATGCCTTGGGTCAGCTTGAACGCCGACGAAATGAGCGCGGAATCTCGCAGGTTCGATGCATCGTCGCCGACGTCGCCCATTTGGAGGGCGCCGGCCTTCGCCCCGATTCGGCTTTGATCACGATGGTCCTGCACCATGCCGACGACGCCTGTGGCATCCTCCATGGCGTCCATCGGGTACTGCCCCCGCATGCACGAATCGTCGTCGCCGAATTCCACCCCGACGGCCCGTGCGAGCAAGGCGCGCCGCGGTCGGCGCGGGTTGCGCCAGAAACGGTTCAGGCTTGGTGCGAAGAAGCGGGTTTCCGCGTTCTGGACTACCGGCGCCAGAGCTCTGAACACTATATGCTTGTCGCGGAACGCTTTTCCCGAGGGTAAAGAGGGCGCCATCCCTCCCGAACTCTTCCGTCCGGCTGGGCGTGGCCGCCGAAGGCCGTCTGTTTGCCACCGTTGGCGACCCGAAAATTTGACCTGAATCAGCGCGGCACGGGCGGAGAAGCGTAGGAAATCGGCATTTAGGATATCCGCGGGGCCAGCGCCATGGACCGGAAGTCCGCATCTGCCTCCACCGGGCTCGAACTTGACGCGCCCTTAACGAAGCAAACGAACGAGCTCGTTCAAGACGGCGGGCCTGGCGTCAAACCTTACCGTCGTTCTCGGCTGCTCCTCGGTGTGCTTGCCATGGCGGTCGCCAGTCTCGCGGGATTTTGGCTCTGGTCAGCGCGTTTCCGACCGCTCACCGTACCCATCGTTCAAACCCAAGCCAACGTGCCGGAGCAGGTCTTCGGGCTCGGCACGGTTGGCGCCCACGTCGAGTCCAACATCGGTTTCAAGGTCGGCGGCGTTCTTGTCGCTCTCGACGCCGATGAGGGCGATCACGTCCGCGCCGGACAGGCTCTGGCCCGCCTTGATGCCCGCGATGTTGAGGCTCAGCTTGCCGTCGCCAAGGCCGGGGTCGCTCAGGCCGAGGCCAATATCGCGAAAGCTGAAGCCGATGTGACGAGCGCCTCGGCGACACTCAGCAATGCGACCGCCATCAGCGAACGAGATACCCGGCTCATCAAATCCGGCATTGTTTCGACAGAGCAGACAGATACGGACCGCGCGACGGTTCGCATTTCAGCCGCCAATCTGGCTTCCGCACAAAGCGGCGTTTTGCTTGCAAAGGCGCAGCTCCAGTCCGCTGAAGCCGCACAAGCGGTGGGCGAGGCCACGCTCGCAAACTATGCTCTCTATGCGCCTTACGACGCCTGGGTCGTGTCGCGCAATCTTGACCTTGGCAGCGCCGTCAATCCCGGCCAATCGGTCTTCACACTGGTCGCCCCAAAGGGCATCTGGGTTCTTGGCTATGTAGATGAGCGATTGGCTGGGCGGCTCGCGGTGGATCAGCCAGCAGAGATCGTCCTCCGTTCGGAGCCGGGCAAGCGGTATTCCGGCCATGTCGCCCGGATCGAGATCCAGAGCGATGCCGTGAATGAGGAACGGCGGGTCGACGTTGCCTTTGACCATATCCCGGCCAACATCCATCTTGCCGAGCAGGCCGAGATCCTGATCACCACTGGCGTTCTGCCAACGGCCATTCTTGTGCCATCGACCGCGGTCTCCGACCACCGAGACGGAAAAGGCACCGTCTGGGACCTCGAGGATGGACGTCTAGCCCACCGCCGTGTGAGCTTTGGCCCTGAGCTTCTGGACGGGCAGCTACCAATTTTGGCCGGGCTCCCCAAGGGCGCGATGGTGGTCGCGGCCCCGGTGTTTGGCCTTCGCGTCGGTCGCGCCGCGGCTCCGAAGAAGAGCGCAACGCCATGAACCTGGCGATCCGCGACATCCGTCATAACCTCCTTCGATTCGTTCTCACTGGCGTGGGGCTCGGCGGACTTCTCGGTATCGTTATCACCATGGCTGGGATCTACCAAGGAGCGCTGGCCGACGCGCTTCGCCTGCCGCGCGCTTCGAACCCAGCTCTCTGGGTCGTGCAGCCAAAAACCAAGGGCCCTTTCGCCGAGCCCTCGCGTATTCCGCGCGATACCCGGGATCTGGTGCGCCGAATTCCCGGCGTGACTGCTTCGGGCGCAGTCACGTTCCAGACTGTACAGGCAACCGCGGAGGGCCGGAATCTCCGACTTTTCGTAGTCGGCTACGAGCCGGGCCGCCTCGGTGGGCCGGCCATTCTCATCGCCGGTCATGGCATTACCGAGAGCCATTACCAGATGGTGGCCGACGCTTCCTCAGGTCTCAGAGTTGGCGAGCAGGTGCCGCTCGGACCCTACGGCGACCACTATACCGTGGTTGGCTTGACCCGCGGCATGGTGACCTCGGCCGGTGATCCCGTAGCCTGGATCACCTTGCTCGACGCCCAGACTCTCCAGTTCTCTGTTCCTCCGCCCTTGCAGCGGCGCGAGAAGGCTCTGGGCAGGAGCCCGATTGCCACCGCCGATATCAACGCCGTTCTGGTAAGGCTTGGACCTGGCGTCTCGAGGGCGGCCGTTGCACGCGAGATCGATCGCTGGAAGCACCTCTCCGCCGTGACCGTATCCCAAGAAGAAGGCTATCTCACGGTCTTCGTGATCGAGAAAATGCAACGCCAGCTCGGGATGTTCATGGGCATATTGATCGTTGTCTCGGCCGTAATCATAGCGCTCATCGTCTACACGCTGACGATGGATAAGCTGCGCTCTATCGCAACCTTGAAGCTTTTAGGCGCACCCGATCGCACGATTATCGCCCTCATCGTGCAGCAGGCATTGATCCTCGGCGTTGCTGGCTTTGCGCTCGGCGTCGGCCTCGTTTGGGCCTTCAAGGGCTATTTCCCGCGCCGCGTCCAGATGGAGCCGTGGGACATTGTGATCCTCTTCGCCATCACCGTGGTGGTGTGCCTGATAGCCTCGGCGCTCAGTGTGCGGACTGCGTTGCGGATCAATCCCGCGAAGGCCCTGACCGGGTAGCGCCATGAACGATACGGCGAATGTTCAGGCACTGGTCGAGCTCCGCGGCATCTCCAAGCATTTTGGTGAGGGGCAGACCCGCGTCGACGCTCTGGTCGACATCACCATGACGGCATTTGCGGGCGAGGTGGTGGGCTTGGTCGGCCCGAGCGGCTCGGGCAAATCAACGCTCTTGAACGTCGTCGGCTGCGTCACCGAGCCAAGCCTGGGCTGGATGTGCCTAAATGGCGACACCGTCTACGACCGCCACTGGTTGAGACGCGACCTGAGACGCCTCAGGCTTGAGAAGATCGGTTTCATCTTCCAGACACATAATCTTCTTCCCTTCCTCACAGCCGTCGAGAACGTGATGGAAGTGATGGAGCTTGCCGGCACTCGGCCAGTTGAGGCGCGAGTTCGCGCGAACCAGATTCTCCATTATCTCGAGGTCGGGCATCGGCGAAATGCGCTGCCGGCCCAACTCTCCGGCGGCGAGGCGCAGCGTGTGGCTATCGCCCGCGCGCTGGCTAATCGCCCGAAAATTATTCTCGCCGACGAGCCGACGGCACCACTCGATTCGGTCCGTGCCGGAATAGTCATGGATCTACTGCGGCGGATTGCGACCGAGCAGGAAGCAACGATCCTGGTTGTGAGCCACGACGAGAAGATTTTCGATCGCTTCGACCGAATCTTGTATCTACGGGACGGACGCCTTGTCCGCGACGGATACCAACCGCAACTCTCGAAATCTCCGCCCATGGGATCCGGCTCGGCTCGCCGATTTTGATTGCCCCGGTTCGCCACTATCTCCGCCACGTTTCCTTCGCTATGCAAACCGGCAACATAAGCCCAAAGTGGTCCGACTGCTCGGGGTGGCTCTTCCCGGTGCACGGAAATGACTCTGAAAGGGTGCTATCTAGGCATTCAGCATCTGGCTAGGTAACTGATTGGCGTCCCAGAGGCTCAAGCGAGTGTGATGCGTTGCGGGTCGTCAGCGGGACGGCCAGACTTGAACGCGCGCACGAGGGAGGAACCGGTCCTTCGCGAGGCGATAGAGGAGCGCTCCGCCGGATCCATGTTGATGGCGTTATCAATGTCCTGCCAGAGCGGAAGCGGCCATCAGCGAGCGAAGAAAGGGTAAGCTACGTTCGCCCACACGGCGTGGGCGCTGCGGTGGGCGCGGTTGGGTCTCAGGGAGAAGATCATGCCCAACGAATCGCTTGATGCAAATAAGTCCGGTCGGCTTCAGCCTTGGAATAAGGGACGTATGATTGGCCAGAAACGCCCCCTCCGGCCGAAAGAGGTGTGGGCCATTCGAGCGCGCCTTGAGCTTGGTCGGTCCAAGAGAGATCTTGCTCTCTTCAATCTGGCCATTGACAGCAAGCTCCGCGCCTGCGATCTCGTCGCGTTGAAGCCTGAAGACGTTTGCCTGGGCGGCCACGTCCGCGAAAGAACGTCTATCGTCCAAAAGAAGACGGGGCGGCCGGTGCAGTTCGAGATCACAGAGCAAACTCGGAAGGCGCTGGAGGCATGGCTGGCGGTCCGGCGTGCCCCGTCGGGCGGTTACTTGTTTCCGAGCCGCTTTCGGAACAGCCCCCACCTGTCCACGCGTCAATATGCCCGCATCGTCCGTTGCTGGGTTCGAAGCATCGGCTTGGATAGCGGCGCCTACGGCACGCACACCATGCGGCGGACCAAGGCTGCGCAGATTTACCGGAAGACCGGAAATCTCCGAGCCGTCCAGCTGCTGCTTGGACATTCCAAAATCGACTATCTCCCGCGCCGGACTATGTCCCGCATGGCCCTCGCACCGCACGAATTCGACGCAAATGTGTACCCGAGCGGGACATAGTCCGTATTGTCAGAGGCTATTGAGAAATGCGAGAAGCTTGTCGTCCGGTCGATAGCGTCCAGGCTTGCCGTTTGGAGGTGCGACGGCATCAAGAACCCGTTGCTTCAACTCAAGGTCGGCGTCCAAGTAGATCTGGGTCGTCTCGATCGACTCGTGGCCAAGCCAGAGCGCAATGACCGACAGGTCGATACCCTGCTGCAACAAGTCCATTGCGGCCGAGTGGCGAAGCACGTGGGGACTCACGCGCTTGTTGCCCAGCGACGGGCGGGTGCGAGCGGCTACCGCGACATGCTTGGCTAACAGATAATGCACGCCGTGGACACTCAACTGACCGCCGCGTGCGTTCGGGAACACTGGCTGATCCGGTCGGCGTGGCGGTTCTCTCAGCCAGGCCACGAGTACGGAGCGCGTGTTTTTGCTTAGCGGTGTGCATCGTTCTTTGCGTCCCTTACCCATCACACGCACGTGCGCACCGGTTTCCAGAATTAGATCGTGGCGGCGAAGACCCGTCAACTCCGACAGCCGTAGTCCGGTCTGCACGGCGAGCAGGATGAACGCGTGATCGCGCCGCCCTGACCAAGTCCGCTGATCGGGTGCCGCGAGCAGCGCATCGACTTCGGCTCGGTTCAGGAACGGCACCAATTTCCGGGCGAATCGCTTGGGCGGGATGGCTAGTACGCGCTGGATCTGCGCTGCGTGCTCAGGGGCTTCGAACGCCACGTAGCGGAAGAACGAATGGATGGCGGTCAGGCGAAGGTTGCGGGTTCTCGGCGTGACCTTGCGAACCTTCTCGATCTCGTCGAGGAAATCGATCACGATGGTCGCGTCGACGTCTTCGAGCGAGAGTGCGCAGGGCGCCTTGCCAAGACGCTTCTGCATAAACTGCAACAGCAGCCGAAACGTGTCGCGGTATGACGCAACCGTATGGGAGCTGGCCTGCCGCTGCTGCATCAAGCGCTGTGTGAAGTAATGCTCCAGCATCAAGGGGAAGGTCGGTGTGCCCATCATGATGACTCTCCCCATCGCCGCTCCAGCCGCGCCATCGCCTGCACCATCAGTTCCGGGGAGTTGCTCAGATACCAATAAGTGCCGGCGACATAGATGTGCCCGAGATAGGTCGAGAGGACTGGGAGTCGCCGTGCTGGATCCTCGCCCGACTCGTACCAGTGAGTGAGTACCAGACTGGCAAAGCGGTGACGAAAATCGTGTAGCCGGGGGCCGTTGCGACTCCCGGGCGCTCGCAGGCCCGATTGCCGCGACAGTGTGTAGAAGACGCGATGAACGCGCCCGCCATCCAGTCGTGTTCCGCGATTGGAGATGAAGACGAAATCCGAACGTCGTGGACCGAGGAACTGTTGACGTCGCTGCAGATAATCTACAAGTACGGTGCGTGTGGTGGGATGCAGAGGCACGAGCCGGGAACGCCCGAACTTTGCGGACCGAATAGTGAGCACTCCCTGCACCAGATCGACATCTTCGAGCTTCAGATCGAGCGCTTCGCCGATACGCAGGCCTGTAACGCTGAGCAAACCCAGGAGACAATAGAAGACCCAGGGCCGCAACGGTGTCGATGGCCATGCCGTCGGCAGGCGCAGCGCCGCCGCCAGTAAATCCTTCACTTCCTGCTCGCTGTAGAGATAGGGCCGGGCGCGGGTGGATCGGTACGGGCAGAGCTCTCTCGGCGGCACCTCGGTAAGCGGATCGGTCGCGCTGCGATGGCGAGCAAAACCACGTATGAAGCACAGTCGCCGCGCGCGCTCGGCCGGCAGCACCGTCTGCGCCTGCTGGACCCATTCCAGGGCAAGCTTTGTGGTGATGTGCAGTGCTTGGCGCTCCTCCATGAAGGCAACAAACCGTGCGAGCACGCGAGCCGCGTCCCGCAGCTTGTAACCGAGACTTCGGCGCAGGGTGAGATACTCTTGCAGAGCATCGCGTAGGGTGTTCATCGCTCACCTCCCGGCCACGGCTGGGCGAGCGACCGCAATGCATCGATATCGACCCGAGCATAGATCGAGGTGGTCTGCGGACTTCGATGTCGAAGGACTTCCCCGATCTCCTTCAACGAAGCCCCGCGCCGCAGCATGCGCACGGCCAAGGCGTGCCGGAACTGGTGAGAGCCGCGATGCGGTGCATCGACTCCGGCTCGCCCGAGCGCGCAGCGCACGATCGTCCCAATCGCGTCTGAGCCTGCCATCAGAGCCCGGATCGGAGCCTGCGATCGCAAGAACACATGCCGATCGTGAATCGCGGGACGTGCGTGCTGTAGATAGGTGGCGATGGCTGCGCCTACGTCGGTAGGGAGCGGCAAGAGCTGTTCACGGCCTCCCTTGCCCCGCACACGTAGATGGCCTTGGCGCCAGTCGAGATCGCTGAGTTCCAGCGCGATGATCTCGTGAGCGCGAAGGCCCAAACGTGCCAGTAGTAGCAGCACGGCGTGATCGCGTAACCCGACGCCGGTATTGAGATCGCAGCTGTCGATAGCGCGCTGCGCATGCTCCGCCGATATCGCCTTGGGCAAGGCAGGCGTCGTGCTCCAGGCCGACACAGTCGGCACCGCGGCGGCGAGCACGGCTGGCGCTTCGCCTCGGAACTGCGCATAGCGCAGGAACGAGCGCAGGGCGTTCACGACACACTTGAGTGCCGGCGCCTTTAGACGGCGACCCTCACTCTTTATGAACGCGATTGCATCGCCGGCGTCCAGCAAGCGTAAATCTACCGCGCCGTGCCCAAAACAATGGCGGAGAAACTGCTGGGCGGTAGTGCGATAGCGCTCGATCGTTGCGAGTGCGAGCCCTTGTTGATCTTGAAGATGTTGTCCGAACTGAGCTGCTAGATCCTCAGTCGCAGTCGTCGTAACGTAGGCTTCGGGACAAATGCCCTTAAGGCGCAAGAACCGAAGCAGTTGCGTCAATGCCTTCCGCTCGATCTGCCACGTCTTGGCACGAATGCATTCGCATCGACGTCGAGTGCGGCTCTGATACCGAACAATCTGTGCTTCACAAAGAACAGCCAACACGATCTGGCGCTTTGCGAGCCAGCGGTCGAAGGCCAACCCGTGCCGGGCCTTGATGTAAATGACACTCGGTTGGTATTGCTGTTCGATCAGTGATGTAACAAAGGGATCAAGATGCCTCGTCAGCGGGCCGACGGCACGGCTGACGAGCGCTCTGGCGCTTTCATAGGTTCGCTGCATGGCGCTCTCCTCGTGGGCGGTAGTGCCCGACAAGGAGCTTGCTATGTCCCGGGCTTGAAGCATCAACAAACCGTGCGATGCTCCCGTCACGGTTCAACGGGACATAGTCCGGCGCGGGAGATAGTCGATTTTGGAATGTCCAAGCAGCAGCTGGACGGCTCGGAGATTTCCGGTTTTCCGGTAGATCTGCGCGGCCTTGGTCCGCCGCATGGTGTGCGTGCCGTAGGCGCCGCTATCCAAGCCGATGCTTTGAACCCAGCGACGGACGATGCGGGCATATTGCCGCGTGGACAGGTGCGGGCTGTTCCGAAAGCGGCTCGGAAACAAGTAGCCGCCAAGCGGGGCTCGCCGGATTTCCAGCCATGCTTCCAGTGCCTTCCGCGTTTGCTCCGTGAGTTCGAACTGAACTGGCCGCCCGGTCTTCTTTTGGACGATGGACGTTCTTTCCCGGACATGGCCGCCAAGGCAAACGTCTTCGGGCTTCAACGCGACGAGATCGCAGGCGCGGAGCTTACTGTCGATAGCCAGATTGAAAAGAGCGAGATCTCGCTTGGATCGGCCAAGCTCAAGGCGCGCTCTAATGGCCCAAAACTCCTTCGGCCGAAGGGGACGCTTCTGGCCGACCATACGTCCCTTATTCCAGGGCTGAAGCCGCTCGGACTTTTTTACATCAAGCGATTCGTTGGGCATGGTCTTCTCCCGTGAGATCCGACCTCGCCCACCGCAGCGCCCAGGCCATGTGGGCGAACGTAGCTTACTCTTTCCTCGCCCGCTGATGGCCGCTTCTGATCTGGCAGGACATTGAAAACGCCATCAACATGTATCCGGCGGAGCGCTCCTCTACCGCCTCGCGAACGTCCCGTTCCTCCCTTACGCCGACAGCCCATGTCCGGAGGCTCCTTCAGCGACAAACAGCTACTTCGGGTGGCGTACGGGAATGGTCCGCCGCCAAATTTCGACGCCCGAGGACCCAGAAGAAATCTGGCCGGCCAAGCAATGGCTGTGTAAACGGTTGGTGCACTTTTAATTATGCAAGTACCTATTTCGGCGCATCGGGGGTGACGCGCTGGAAGTTTTTCGCCTGAGCTATTCTCTGGGCTATAGCAAAAGAAAGCATCCCCGCCGCGCTCCCGTAAACTCCTCTGGTGAGGAACTCAAGGTCGTGTCGCTGAAGTGGTGGAAAATTGAAGTTGGCGTAATCTCCTGAAGTGCAACCTTCAATGAACCGGCGGTTGGCGCCGCCGGCGGAGATCACGCCATGACAAAGAATATCGCAGTCGAGAGC
>OFHJ01000752.1_pt1 | contig 11058 bp, 13 predicted proteins | sample 1522001 | NCBI WGS metagenome assembly OFHJ01 (sample SAMEA2464838, study PRJEB22497) | soil metagenome | biome: Grassland; feature: Farmland; material: Clay | place: Australia | collected 2013-02-01 | depth 1.2 m | reverse complement strand
GTTTGTGAAGCTTACCTCGGGCGCCTCCTCGACATCGAGCGTACGGCCGGTCATGAATTCATAAAGGAACCAGGCGCGTCGATTGTGCGCGCCCGTCGGGGCGCTGCGGACGAAGGCGGCGACGGTGTTCTGCGGAACAACGTCGAATATGCGTTTCAAGACGAGCAGGTCGAGATTTTCATTGCGCAGCGCAAAGCCGAGGTGAGCGTCGAAGCCGTCGCCAGGCCAGTAGCGCTTGTCGTAAATCGTCCAGTCGCCAACCTCGCGGGAACTCGCCTTGACGTACTGATCAGAGACGACGCTGGGCCGTCGTACCGGCGCGCGTGTGCCGAAGCTCTGGACCAGCCAGGCCCAGCCGGCAAGCCGCGTTTCGGCGGGCACGGTTTTCTCCTGAAAGGTCCTGGCGCGGCCATTGTCCGGCAGCTGGTTTTGGAGCGGCACGGTCGAAAATCCTTCTTGGGGGTCGAAAAACGTTCAATTTCAGGCTTCTCGGTCGAAAATTAATATAGCAGGTCATTGGTCGAAAAACCAATCTTTTTGGTCGAAAAACTTTCAGGAATAGTCGCAAAGGTCGAAAAGCAATTTGTCGAGGGACCTGAATAATGGTCTGGGCTTAGGACTTCACGCTTTCTTTGCCAGCGCCTCTTTATGTGCCCTGGAAAGGGTGGAGCGCACTTGCGCCGCAGAAACCGTCCGAGACGGGTTGGCCCTGAGCGCGTCGTATGTGGGCGCTACCGATTCCCGAAGCCAGTCTTCTACCGCCCGGTCGCGGGCGAGAAGGGTTCGCAGCCCATCCCGGATCGCCGTGCTTCGCCGGCGTCGCCTTAATCCTGGCTTACGGAATCAGCTGGCTCACCTTCGACATCGACGTTCTGAATGCCGCTCCGCACCGTGCAGTGACGACTCTGCCATTATGACCGGTACGTAATTTGGAGGCAGATGTACCTGGCGTGGGAGGTCCAGGTACTCATTGCCGGGAAGATATTTCGATTGGTAGCGCCCTGTGACGGGATCGACGTAGCGCCATTCCCATGCCCAGTTTCCATTAGCGCGGGCTACGCGGCGGAGACTTCCTGCTTGAAATGTGTTCTGCGTTGGTCATTTGCGGGATTCTCTTTCTTCGATTCCTCGCCAGCTCTGTATTTCAAATTTGCCAGCATCTTTCGGTCGCAACAGTTGCTCAGCAAAGACAGTCGAAAGGACCAGGAGCGCCCGATCTTGAAAGCGGGGACTTCTCCCTTTCGAGCCATTCGCTCGAGCGTCTTGTAATGGACGCCAAGGGTAGGTGCCGCTGTGCGGGAATCAACCAAGGGTTCGAACGCAGTTGTTTTGCCGTTCTGCGTTTCTGAAATTTCCATCGCAGTCCTCCAGGGTTTCGGTGGGAGTGGGAAACGAGACAGACGTCGACGGCAGCCATACGCAAAGCGTCGTCCGCCGAGTCAGGATTGGGCGCACTCCCTGAAGTCTCGGGATGTGCGTGAAGGTGAAAGGCGATTAGCTGGTAATGCGCAGGCCAGGACGAACGTCATCGCGTCGATTTCCACGGTTGGGGAAGGTGGTGAGGCTTTCGCAGTCGTCCACGATGCCGTCGGTAAAGCGCGCGGCGATGGCATTTGAGCGCGGCTGAGAAGAGAGCGGTATGATGCCGGAACGTATGCCATCCGATACTCCTGAAACCCCTTTCCGTAGCGAGCTGGCGACGCGCGTCGTGGATGGATGAGCGGCAGCCGGTCCATGTTTGATGGTTTTTCCTTGAATGCGGCCCACGTGGGCCGCAATAGTAGACATTCTCTGGCGTTATTACAAGTGATGTAATATTATGTACGTGGAGGCAGAAAATGACCGGATACGCTCTTCGTCAGGCCCGGACGAATGCCGGCATGACCCAGGTCGAAGCCGCAGCGCGGCTCTGCGTTTCCCAAGCGCTGCTTTCGCTCATGGAGAAGGGTGAACGGTCCGTTACGCCAGCGGTCGCAAAACTTGCAGTAAAGCACTTGAAGGCGACTCCTGAAGTGCTTCCGCTTTCCTTCGATCTCCGGCATAGCGACGATCAGCTTGCGGCGGATCTCGGCGCGCTTGGGTATCCCGGCTATAGCTATCTCCGGGGCCAGCAGCGGAATCCGGCCGAGCTTCTCTTGGACGCGCTCGATCGGTCGGACCTCGACGCTCGTCTGGTGGAGGCGTTGCCTTGGCTTCCGCTCCAGTATCCGAACATGGATTGGAGCCGGCTGACTTTAGAAGCCAAGGTCCGAAATCGGCAAAATCGCCTTGGGTTTGTGGTTGCTCTCGCCGCAAGAGTTGCTCAGAAGGAGGCGAAGCACGACGTTGCGAAACGTTTGGCCGAAGTTGTACGCACGTTAGAGGAGGCACGCCTCGCGAAAACAGATACACTGTGCCAGGATTCATGGCCGCCAAGCCAGCGAAGGTTCGCACATAAGCAGCGGTCTGCCTTGGCCGCGCATTGGAATCTGGACACGCGCCTTACGGAGGAGGACCTTGCCTACGTTGCCGCCTAGCCCGTGGAAGGAATTTCTTCAGGCACTCGATGCGAAGGTGACCGAACCCTGCAGGTTGCCATGTTTCGGCGGATTCGCCGTAACCCTGGCTTACGGAATCAGCCGGCTCACCTACGACATTGACGTTCTGGATGTCGCTCCGCACCGTGCAGTGGCGGCTCTGATGCGGGAGGGCGGCAAGGGCTCGCCCCTCGCAATCGAGCACAAGGTCCATCTTGATTTTGTTGGTATCGCCAATCCGCCTTACGAATACGAATCGCGGCTCCGTCCGATGTATGAAGGGGCATTTCAGCATCTGCATTTGTTTGTTATGGACCCATACGACGTAGCCCTTACGAAGTTGAAACGGGACAGTGACAAAGATTTCCAGGACATGCTCCAGTTGGCCGAGAAGATTCCCTTCGATCTCGATGTATTCGAGAAACGCTATAAGGAAGAACTCCGGGATAACACCACCGGCAAGCCTGAAGCCAACGACGTCACATTCAGTCGTTGGAAAGAGGCAATACTGGAGGAGAGAGCCAGGAAGAAATAGACCGATCCTGCTCCTCAATATTCGGAATGAGAAGGGAAATAGATCCGGCCTGCAACTGACGGCGGACGGCAGATGAAGGTTGCTTATCAAGGAGGGAAATATGGCGGCGAAGAGCAACAAGCCGGTGGTGGTGCATATGGATGGCCGCAAATTCAAGCCGGAACCAGAATCCAAACTTCCCAAGCTGAGTGAGGCGAAGCTGGAAGCTCTGGTCGAAGAAGCAATCATTGATGCATACGGTGAAGAGGAACAGAGGGTGGGCTTCCTGACAATGCTTCAAGAGCATCTTGCGCTTCCATTTTCTGTCAGCATTCTCGGTGTCGAGGCGGCTGTGCAGAAGGTGGACATGACACTTGATGGCCGGATTGTGGCGATTTGCCGGCGCGAAGGTGTCCGGCAATGGGTCGAGATTCTCGATTTACCACTACCGAAGCCAGCGCCCGCGGGGGCGGAATGGATTGCGGCCTACAGCTACTGGAGCAGAGGGTTCTAGGTGAGCGAATACCAATACTACGACTTCAAAGCAATGGATCGCGCGTTGACAAAATCGGAGACAGCCGAGTTGCGCGCAATCTCCACGCGCGCCGTGATCACATCGACGAGTTTCACCAATCACTACGAGTGGGGAGACCTCAAAGCCAACCCGCTGAAGTTGCTGGAAAAATATTTCGACGCGTTCGTCTACGTGGCCAACTGGGGAACGCGAGAATTGTACCTTCGTTTGCCGCTGAAACTGATTGACTTGAAACTGTTCAGGACGATGCTCCCCGGCGAGGCCGCTCATATGCGCAGCGCCGGAGAGTATGCGATCGTCGCTTTTGAAAGCGAAGTAGAGGCGGACGATTGGGACGACGGCACAGGGTGGATGGGGTCGCTGATGTCCTTGCGCTCCGATCTGCTCCGCGGCGATCTTCGCTGCCTTTATCTTGGTTGGCTTCATTCTGTCGAGTGCGAGGATATTTCCACGGAAGCAATTGAACCGGCGGTACCGGATGGCCTGAACGAGCTGTCTGCGTCCGTCGAATCACTCATCGAATTTCTGGGAATCGACGAAGATCTGGTCAGGGTTGCCGCGGCGGCGTCAGCACCGTTGAAAGCCGGACCGTCCAACGAAGAACTTGCGGCCTGGATTCGTTCTCTTCCTGAAAAAGACAAAGATGATTTGCTGATTTCTGCAGCCGCAGCTTCACAACCGGGAGGGCAATGGAAGCACAACCTGCTGCATCGTTTTCGGGGGCAAGGTGCATCCGAATCCGCTCAGCGCCGCGCCCCACGACGCAAGGCCGGCGATCTGCTGGCTGCCGCGCGGGTTCGCGCTGAAGAAAGAGAACGGCAATTGAGCGCGGAACGGGCTGCGAAAGCGGCGCAGAAGAAAGCCCGGGAAGAAGCCGAGCGGGCGAAGTATCTGGACGATCTGGCGAAGCGGGAAGGCACAGTCTGGAAGCAAGTTGCGGCACTTGTCGAAGAGCGGAAGCCGAAGGATTACGACAGGGCCATTCTTCTGTTGACGGACCTGCACGATCTCGCGATTCGCCGGGGCCGCGAGTTTGCATTCGACGCTGCGCTGGAGAAACTCCGCACGGCTCATTCATCCAAGAGCTCATTTCTGCGCCGGCTGACAGAAGCGCGACTCGTGGAATGATATGGAAGAAGACGTGCAACCGCCTGACACAAAACGTGATCTTGAAGGGGAGAACCGCGCTCTCCGTGCGGAGATCGACCGACTGCGGAGGATATTAGCGGCCAATGGCTTGCCGTCTGCCTCCGCGCTTGCAAACACGCTGGAGACCAATCCCAAAGCAACTTTGGGACAGCGGGAGGACCGCGAGGTACGAGCAAAGCACCGAATTGCGCTCTTTCGGAACCTTTTCCGTGGACGAGAAGATGTCTATGCCAAACGCTGGACACGTGCTGATGGCCGTTCCGGATATTCACCTGCCGCGCTGATGGATTGGGACGCGATTCATTCCAGCAGGCCCGAAGACCGTAAAAGGGTTGGCCGAAAAACTCGAACCTTCCTTCCGTTGACCGAGGCTGTTATTGAGAACCATCTGCTTGGGAAAGAGACCATAGGCGTTTATCCGTTGCTTTCAGACGAGACCTGCTGGTTTCTCGCGGCCGATTTCGACAAAAAATCATGGCAGGATGATGCTCGTGCCTTTCTCGACGCTTGCACGGAAATGGGGGTCTCAGCAGCTTTAGAGCGGTCCCGTTCTGGAAATGGAGGACACATCTGGATATTCTTCGAGGAACCGTTACCCGCTACGGTCGCTCGTAAAATGGGGAGCACCATCCTGACGCGGACCATGGATCGGCGACATCAACTTGGCCTCGATTCCTATGATCGGTTTTTCCCAAACCAGGACACGATGCCGAAAGGTGGTTTTGGCAATCTGATTGCTCTTCCTCTTCAGCTCGGTCCGCGAAAGCAGGGAAACAGCGTTTTCCTCGATGCCGATTTCACACCTTATCCAGATCAGTGGAGCTATTTGTCATCCGTGCAACGAGTGTCTGCCGCAACCGCAATGGGAATCGTCAACGAGGCACAAACCAGGGGTGACCTTATTGGAGTTCGCATGAGTGTGTGCGAGGACGACGCGGCGCAAGATCCATGGAATCTGCCGCCTTCAGGCAGAAGAGCGGATCGCCCCATCGAAGGCCCATTTCCTGAAGTTGTAAAGATCACACGTGCGAATCTCGTCTATGTTGAAAAGCACGGACTCCCACCCGCGATGATCAACCGCATACTGAGAAGCGCGGCATTTCAGAACCCCGAATTCTATAAGGCCCAAGCGATGCGGCTTTCCACCTTTGGCAAGCCACGCATTATTTCTTGTGGCGAAGAGTTTTCTCGACACATCGCAGTTCCGCGCGGATGCTTGAATGACGTTCTTGACCTGTTGCTGGCGCACGCTGTGCGGCCAGTAGTATCGGACGAACGCTATCAAGGCACCGCCATCCTCGCTGAGTTCCGCGGCAGTCTTCGCCCAGAGCAAGAAGAAGCAGCAAGTAAGATTTTGGAATCCGAGGACGGCGTACTTTGTGCGCCAACGGCATTTGGCAAAACAGTTATCGCCGCGTGGCTCATTGCCAGGCGCAAAATCAATACACTTATTCTCGTTCATCGCCGCCAACTGCTCGATCAATGGAAAGAAAGGCTCTCGATGTTCCTTGACCTATCGCCTGCATCAATTGGTTCGATTGGCGGCGGCAAGGTAAACAGGACTGGCGTCGTGGATGTCGCGGTCATTCAGAGCCTGCACCGCAAGGAAGCCATTCAGGATTTTGTTGCTGAATACGGACAGGTCATCGTCGATGAGTGCCACCACCTTTCGGCGTTTACATTCGAGCAAGTCATGCGAGCAGCAAAAGCGAAATACATTGTGGGGCTTACGGCAACTCCCACAAGGAAAGACGGTCATCATCCGATTATTCAAATGCAGTGTGGCCCCATCCGCTTTGGCATCAGCACGAAAGCGATGACCGAAACCACGCCATTTCGACATATCGCGACACCACGTCTGACAGCTTTCCAGATGCCAACTGAAACCGCGGATGCAAGTATCCAGGACATCTATCGCGCACTCGTACAAGATGAGATACGCAATGCGCTCATAGCTTCTGATGTTCGAGCATCTCTCCGGGAAGGCCGATCGCCCCTTCTCTTAACCGGCAGAACAGATCATCTGTTGCGCTTGGCGGAGGTATTGAACAGCGATGCAGAGCATCTCTTTATTTTGAAAGGTGGAATGGGGAAGAAACAAAGGAAAGCCATCGAAGAAGCGATGAAAGCGGTCCCTGACGAGGCACCGAGGCTACTTTTGGCTACTGGAAGTTATATCGGCGAGGGATTCGATGATGCGCGCCTCGATACCCTTTTCCTGGCGATGCCGATTTCCTGGAAAGGAACACTTCAGCAATACGTTGGCCGTCTGCACCGCTTTCATGACAGAAAACGTTTTGTCCAAGTTTATGACTATGCGGATATTGAAGAACCGATGCTGGCTCGGATGTACAAGCGTCGATTGAGAGGTTACGCTGCCATCGGATATGAACTGGTCACGGCCTCTCCGTAATCAACAACTCTGTGGTTTGGTAGTAGCTTCAAAGAGGCTGCAGTGAATTCACCGCGGAAGCGGCGAAAGCCGCAGCCGCGCAGCCATATCCCAGCTCATGTGCCCAGTGCCGTTTCTATAGCGGCACCATCTCCTTAAGGTATCCCCTGCTTTTCAAGCGCATCAATCCCGCCGTCTCTTCTTAGGAGAGGCTGCCGGCTTCTCCATGAACTGGGAAGTGACGAGAATAACCGGTTCCTGATCAGGAAACGTTGCAATCATCGTCAAGTGGCCTCCCATTGCAGCTACCGTGCGCTGTATGGTGGAGAGCCGCGGGTCTTTTCGCTTCTCCAGGCGTGAGATTTGCATCTGGCCGATCCCAAGCGCCTCGGCCATTTTCGCCTGGCTGATCTTCCGTCCTTTCCGTATTTCACTAAGGGTCATGCGCCGCTGCACCTTTGCCAGCAACTCGTTCCCTCGTGCCGAAATCCTCTTCTGTCGCTCCTTCGGTAAGGAGGCAATCACATCATCGACTGCAATCATTTCACGCATTATGGCCACTCCTTTGGCTAGGGATTGTCGAGGTGTTCCTTGTACCTCTTGTCGGCTTTCTCAATCAGCCGTTTGTAAAACTTCTTCTCGCTGACTCCCGATTTGTCTCCAGCGACCAGGAGAATTGCGTTTCTCTTCGGATCGAAGGCAAAAGCGACGCGCCAAACACCGCCGTCTGCCCTGAATCGAAGCTCTTTCATATTCGCGTACTTCGAGTCGTTGAGCGTGTCCACTTCAGGTCTTCCCAATGACGGTCCATACTCCCGCAAGGGAATAAGCGACGCGAGGAGTTCATCCTGGACCGCCGTAGACAACTCATCAAATTCAATCTTGAATCTGGGATGGAAGTACGCGGCCCAACTCATGGAAGTATTATGCCATATAGAGCATAATGCTTAAAAGGGCATAATGGTTGTCTTGGGAGCGGTTGGAGCGCCCGGCAAATTTCGCCACAGAGGAGATGAGACAGACTGGTATGGAAGGAGCAGGAAATGGGCAAGGCAAGGAAGCATGCGACTGAGCGGCTTGTGAATATTCTGCGACAGATTGAAGCAGCGGTGGTGAACGGAAAGACACATCCGATGGCGAATAGGGAACGGCAGCCATGGTTATCCCGGACAACCGTTGTGTGCCCTTGGTGCGACCCGCTACTGAGACGCCGCCAACGCGCGGTAGCGGACGTTGATTGTTTCTTGAATATCTCGGCACTTTTCAATCAGTTGCTCAAAAGGCTCAGCCTCATCAAGGAGTAGGCCGTCATCTACCATCCTCTGATAGTCATCGCTCAGCGCGTCGCTGGCTTCTCCATCGGGCGTAAGAACAAGCGCCCCGCGAACTGCAGCCATGTAGTCGATCCGATTACCAGATGCGTCCTTTTCAACAAAGAACGCTCCCTTATGAATAGCGACTGCTTCTGCAATGTCCCTCGCTTCCATTGTCTTGTTTAAGTATCCAGCTTTTTGCAGATGAACGAGATCATGAAAATGCCGGGAAAAGCGCGCGCTCAGTCCCTTTTTGCCCTGGGCACAGTAGACATGAGCGGCGGTAGCCTTTTCCCAAAAGATTCGGGTCACGTCCATTACCCGCGGATTTGCTGCCGGGAAGAAAACGTCAGGAATATGTTCCTCCAGATCGCACTGAATAGCGTGGACGCTGCTCGGCTCGCCCGTGGCACGCGCACCAAATTCAAGCATCACGCGAGGCAGTGCATAGCTGGAGGCGGGTACAACAGGCTTATATTCGATGAATATGCACCCGTCATTCGCGCGGCTTGTAACATCGTCAAGTTCAGCAAGTCCTCTATCGATGACAGGGAGCGCGCGTTCCCGGAGCTAGGCGGGAAGAAGTTCCTTGCGAATTTTATCGGTCCATTTCTTCTCTTGGCTCCGATTAGGAGGGATAGCATCAATCCCTGCTGGTGCGTTGTTGACAAGGTCTGGTGCGAGTACACGGATGTCGTAGGTGAGATCGACGTCTTCTGAAAATCGACGGATAGCCCGATACGCTTTTGAGAGAGCTGTCCCACCTTTAAATACCAGATGTTCACCAAGTGGAGACTCGTAGAGTGTGGAAAGCGCCCATACTACCCAAATGTCTTTTTCTAAAAGATGCGCTGGGCGACCTGAGGCCGAAGCTCCTACTTGCAGAACTTCGGCCTTGTCTTTGGTGTTCAGGTGAAAGAAATTCTCAGGCATAGACAGCTTTGTGACTCAATGCACTTGCCAGCCAACCGGGAAACGAAGAGATGTGTTGGTTGACCTTCTGTAATGCAGATGAGGGAACCTTCCCATCGATTTCCTTCAGCACTCCCTGGGCATGCTCCGGGCCAGCCCAGGCGAGAACGCGAATGATCTCTCCGGCAGGTTCTTTGGCAAGCGTAAGCTGCCATGACGGAACATGCTGAAACTGTATCACCTGTTTACCCAGATTGAGTTTGCGGCTACGGCCAGACGTTAGGTAGATCATTCGCACGGGCACCTGAGTCGTCAGACCAAGAGCATTCGCTGCGGCTGCGCCAGAGGGAACGACCGTTTCTCCCCGCTGCGCTGATAGTCTTTCGACAAATTTCTGCACAGAGGGTGCGTGAGTGCCGAAGCGGCTCTTCACGGGAGCCACATACACTCCCCGGCCCGCTCGCAGAAGCTTGCCCCGTCGAGCAAGGCGTGAAAGTGACTGATCGATAGCAGCCCTGGTACCAAGATGCAACAGCATTTTGGCGCTAACCGGCGTGCCTTCGGGCAGGGCATTGGCCTTTTCGAGAATGGTTTTTGCAAGTTGCTCCATAAGCCACCTGTCAGAAGTATATACTGACTTCTGACACATTGAAACACAAAAAAGGAGGCATCCCTGGCTCCCGATGCCCGTGCTTCAACCCATCCTGGAAATTCCACCTACGACGCGGCGGGGAACCTGGCTTCGATGACCTCGGCGGACGGGGAAGTGTCTGTGGATTACACGTGGGACCACCTGAACCGGCTGAGCTCGGTGACGGACAACAACCTGAACGGGACGAGCGGGACCACGACGTATGCATTTACGACGCGTTTGGGAATCTGCTGAACAAGACGGGCACCACGCCGAACGAAATGCTGTACCGCGGTGAGCAGTGGGACTCGGATTTGGGGCTGTATTACCTGCGGGCTCGGTGGTACAACTCGCAGACGGGCCGGTTTATGAGCCGGGATCCATATCACGGAGTCACGATCAACCCGGCTTCACTGCACAAGTATCTTTATACAGGGGGTGATCCGGTCAACTTCGTTGATCCTCGCGGCAGGGCAGACCTTTTTGAATATGCGATACGAAGCAACGCAGCGATTCCCGAGGCAGAACTCATCGATACTTATGGATGTGTCGCTGATGCCAGCTTCGCAGCGGTTGACCTTATCCTGAATGACACTATCTCTGCTGGGAGTGCATTGGGCACCGGGGCAGCCGTTATAGGCTGTGTTAGTTTGACGCCGGGACTAAAGGATCTTGCCGAAACAGGAAGTAACATTACTAAGAGAGCGATAGGCTTTGTTAAGCTTGTCGGTGTCTCAGCTGATTGGGGGGCATGCGCAGCAAATGTCGAAGAGTTCGTCAACGGTCTCAATGACCTATTATCAGGGACGCCGGACGGAGTCCAGGTTACCGATTCCATAACAGCACTAGGAGGTTGTGTGAACAACGCGTTGGGGTATTTGCTGACTCACCCAGGTCAGTCGTTGCAAGGGTTAAGTCTTTGACGATGGGCTTCCAAATGCATACGAGCCTGACAATGACCCCTTTAATCCTAAATCCGGCAGTAGACGGTCTTAGGAGGGGTATGCGAGCAGGCGGGTAGTTTTGATTCGGGGCAGAATACGGGCCACGATGTAATCCAGCAGGGTTTTCCAGCGATTGACGTGGGGCGACTGCT
>OFHJ01000750.1_pt1 | contig 11085 bp, 6 predicted proteins | sample 1522001 | NCBI WGS metagenome assembly OFHJ01 (sample SAMEA2464838, study PRJEB22497) | soil metagenome | biome: Grassland; feature: Farmland; material: Clay | place: Australia | collected 2013-02-01 | depth 1.2 m | reverse complement strand
CCCATCCCACTTTCTTCGCGCTCAGGGCAGCGGTAGCAGGCAGCGAGGACAGGCGAGGACGCCCATCCCACTTTCTTCGCGCTCAGGGCGGCGGTGGCAGGCAGCGAGGACAGGCGAGGACGCCCATCCCACTTTCTTCGCGCTCAGGGCAGCGGTAGCAGGCAGCGAGGACAGGCGAGGACGCCCATCCCACTTTCTTCGCGCCGACGGGCCGATGGTGAGTTGGGCGCGCCTCCGCCGTCGATTAGGCTAGCGGGGGATGGTCAATGGGTGGGCCGGCGGGACGCCGGCGCTCCCATTGACGGGCGCGGGCCGCCGTGCGGAGTTCCGCGGCCATTCCGCGCCTGCTTTGCCCCCGGGCAAAAGGCGCGAACCCCGCGAATTGAAACTGCATGTTTCACCTCCTTGCGTGATTGCAGAAAAACAACCGCCAGGCGGTCACTGCCCAGCGTCACTCCCTGGCGTCACCGCTTAGCGCCGCTGCCTACCTTGGCGGCCTTGCTTCAATAATGGAACCGGTAGCGCAGTTGCACATAGACCTGGCGCGGATATTCCCAGTGCGTGCCGCCAAACGTGTTGCTGTTATCGAGCAAGAACTGGGCGTTGGTTATATTGGTTACGTCCAGGCTGGCGTCGAAGCTTTCGCCGAAGGACTTGCCTAGGGAAAAATTGACCACGCTGTGCGGCGGCAGGTGCGCCGGGCCGTCGCCATTCAAAAAGCCCGAGCCGTAGCTATAGACCAGCGAGGCCCAAGCTTGCGCGGGCAGCGTGGTGGTCAGCACCGTGTTCAGCGTGTTGCGCTGGTCGTGGTCGAGATAGAAATAGCCCACCGGGGCGTAGGCCAGCAAACCGCCGGTGATGGGGCCTTGGCCCTGGGCGATCTGGTTGGAATAGGAGACGTTCAGCTCGGCGCGGTTGAATAAGCGCGGCGAGTGCAGGCTGACCTCATTGCCCGAAATGCGGGCGGCGGCGTCGGTGAGGGGCAAAAAGATTTCCGAGTTGCCGATCTCATTGTGGTCCAGAAAATTGGTCGCGGCGGTGCGGAAATGGTCGAAGTTGATGTACCAGCCGCGATAGGGGATGGTCAGGCCCACGTCCCATTGCTGGTCGCGCTCGCCGTGCAGGGGCACGAAGCTGAAGCCCTGTTGCACCGCGAAATTGAGCAGCGGCCCGGAGATGGTGTCCAGCGGCGGCGGCTGATAGTACGCCGAGTAATAGCCGTGCGCCGTCCAGCCGACCCAGGGCAGGCGGAGGGAAGCGCCGGCGCGGGGATCGGTGGCGGTCTCGGAGACCAGGCCGCTGTAACGGGTGACGTGCACGCCGCCGTTCAGGTGCAGCCAGGAGAGGGGATGGTAGCTGTCCTCGAGGAATCCGGCTTCGGAGTTGGCCGTGGGGATGAACAGCTCGGCTTCCCGGCGGCTGCCGGGGTTGGCGCGCAGGTTGAAGTAGGTGACGTCGTGCTGGCCCCAGAGATAGAACCCGGTGGTCAGGGTGTCGTTGCCCAAGGGGACGGTCAAGCTGGTCAGGTCGCCGTAATAGTTCGAGCGGCGATTGTCGTTCAGTACGTAGGGCGTGTCGCCCGCTCCGCCGACGTAGTCGACGCGGTTGAAATGATAAAACGGCGTGGTGACGAGGGTGACGCCGTTGGGCGCGGTGTGCGTCCAGGTGAAGCCCACCAGGTTGTCGCGTTCCACGTCGGCGTCGGCGATGCCGGCGGCTTGCTGCCCGGGGGTGTTGGGGATTTGATAGGTGTTGCCGTGCAGGGAGGCCACGAAGCGGAACTGATTTTGCGGCGAGGCGTTGTAGATCGCCGAAATCAGCCCGCCCACACCGGTCGCGTTATCGTGCAGCACGGACGGCGAAGGAGTATAGAGTCCGAGATGGGAAAAGTTGCCGTCCAGGCTGGCGTAATACGCGAAGCGGCTGCCGTGGCCGCCGAAGCTGAGTTGATCGTTGGTTTGGTTGTAGCTGCCGTAGGTGGCGATCAGTTGCGCCGTGTTGTTCTGGTCAAAGCCGGAAGGCGTGATGGCGTTGAAGAACCCGTAGGCTTGGCTGTCGTACTCGGCCGAATAGCCGCCGGTCTGCACCTGCAACTCCGAGATATTGTCGGGGTTGACCAGAGGGCCGACGTTGGCGGCGATGTTGGTGTTCAAGTCCGGGATGCCGTCCAAGAACCAAGATTCCTGGTGGCCGCCGCGCACGTGCAGCATGTCATGCACCACGGTGGCGCCGGGCACGAAGTCGGTCACCATGGCCAGGCTGTTGGCTTGGCCCGCGCCCGGCGCGCGGGCGATTTGTTTCGCCGAAACCATGGTCTGGGTGGTCGAGGTTTGGGTGCTGAGGCTGGCGGCGTGCTCGGTGACCGTCACCTTCTGCCGCGCCGATTGGATGGCCAGCAAAAGGTGCACGACCGGTGTCTCGCCGCCGGCCAGCGCCTGTACTTGGCGGGAGCGCGGCTGGAAGCCGGGCTTGGAGGCCGTGACCGTATACATTCCGGGGGGGATGTGGGGGAAGGAAAACGTGCCGTTGGGCTGGGTCTTCGTCTCCCGCGCCGGCCGTGAGGGCTGCGAAGGCCGCAGGGTGACTTCGGCGGCGGGAATGGGACGGTGATCGGGATCGTGGACCACGCCACGAATGGTGGAAGGCTGCTGCGCTACGGCGCACAGCGGCCAGGCAAGGGCGAGCGCCCCGCCTAAAAATGCGGATCTGAACAAGGCGTACTCCTCCGCTTCCCGGCCGCAGGGGCCGGCGGGAAGCGATTCGCGAGGATTCCATTGGAGGCGTCGCCGCAGGCGCGGCGCCCGGGGGAGGGGCAGCCTAGGCTAGCGGGGGATGGTCAATGGGCGGTGCGTGGGCGGGGAGCGGGGAAAGATCGAGTTCCGCCGCATGCGCCGCGATTGGCGCGGGGCGAGGGATGCGCGCCATCATGCCGGCGGGATAGACGGGAACCGCCGGCGCCGGCAGGATGAGGTGAATCATGCCGGACATGTGGCAGGCGGGCCGATGGTTGCAACCCGCCATGGGCGGGCCGGAGACCGCGCGACCGGAGTGGGCCGCCATGGGACAGTGCTTCATGTCCCAGCAGCAAATCGGCACGCCGCCGTTGCTGCCAACCCAGCTCAGCAGGGGCATCATCAGCAGGATCAGCACCAAGGACTGGCGCCGGCGAGTTGGACGGGCAGGGATCAAACGCGAGGGACCACCGAAATGCGATTCACGAGGCGAACGCCTGGTTACATCTCTTCGATTCAGTGTATCACGGCCGTTTCCGCGGTCATCCGTAGCGGGAGGCAGCTTGCGCCGGCGGTCGGCGCTTGCCGGGGCAGAAATGGCGTTCTGGCAGGCAGGAATGCCTGCCCCACTAACTTTTTCGCCAAAGCTGGGAAGCGATTCCCGGTGGCGGTGGGGCAGACAATCTTGTCTGCCTGGATCCTGAATCCTTGGCAGGCAGGAATGCCTGCCCCACGGCGAAGGGCGGGGCCCCGCGATTGGCCGCTGCCTTCAGTCCCCCTAGGCCTGCGCCTCCACGGCCTCCCGCGCGGCGGGAGCCTCCTCGGGCAGTGCGTCGCCGGGCCGGGCGAAGGTGACGTAGAGAACGGGCAGGAGGAATAAACTAATCACCAATGCGAGGATGAGGCCGCCGACAATGGCGATGGCGAAGGGCCGCTGCGCATCCGAACCGATGGCATGGGACAGCGCCGCGGGCAAAAGGCCGAGGATGTCCACCAGCATGGCCATCAGGATGGGACGCAGGCGAATGCGCGCCGCCTCCGTGGTCGCGTGTTCAATGGAATAGCCGCGCGCCCGCAACTGGTTGATGTATTCCAGCAGGATCATGCCGATCTGGATGGAGACCCCGAACAGGGCCAGCATGCCGACGCCGCTGGAGACGCTGAAATAGGTGTGCGTGGCCCACAGCGCCAACATGCCTCCGAGCGGGGCCAGCGCCACGTCCAGCAGAATCACCAGCACCCACTTGAAGGAATTGAAGGCGAAATACAGCAGCAGCGCGATGCCGATCACGGTGATGGGAACGATCTGCGCCAGCTTGTGGTTGGCGGCCACTTCATTCTTGTACTGGCCCGCCCAGCGCACGAAGTAGCCGGGAGGCAGCTTCACCTTGTTACGGACGACCTTCTCCGCTTGGCTGACGGCGGCGCCCAGCGAGCGGCCGCGGACGCTGAATTTGATGGGAATGAACTGCTCGTCATGCTCCCGGTAGATGGTTGAGGCGCCCTCCTGCACGCTGATATGGCAGAGCTGTCCGAGGGCGACGCGCGCGCCCGTGGGCGACAAGATGCGGATGGCGGCGATGTCGGCCACCGAGGTGCGGAAGCGCCGTTCGTAGCGCACCGCCAGGGGGAAGCGCATCTGGCCGCGCAGTACATGGCTCACCACATGGCCGCCGACGGCGCCTTCCACCGCCCGGTTGATGCGGCGCACGCTGATGCCGTAGCGGCTGGCGGCGGCGCGGCTGACGCGGATATTCAGGTCGGGCTGGCCGGTGACCGGGAAGATTCCGGTGTTGATGATTCCGGGAACGCTCTTCAACGCGGCTTGGATCTTCGGCGCCAGCTTCGTCAGCGCGGCCAGGTCTGGCCCATAGATCTTCACCGCGTTGTTGCCGGAGACCCCGCTGACGGCGGAATAGAGATTGTCCTCAATCGGCTGGGAGAAGTTCCAAACCGCGTACGGCACCAAATTCGCCAGCTTGCGGTTGATGGCATCCTGCAACCGCCTTCGGTCCGCTGAGCGGTACGGCTCGGGCCATTCCGACTGCGGCTTGAGGGTGACGGCGTACTGGGTGCTGAAGAAGCCGGAGGGAGCGGTGCCGTCGTCCGGGCGTCCGTCCTGGCTGACGACGGTGGTGACTTCCGGGAAGGAAGCGAGGATCAGGCGCACCTTGTGGGCGACCTTCGCGCCCATCGTCGGCCCGGTGCTGCGCGGCAGCACGCCGCGGACCCAGAGCATCCCTTCGTTCAGATTGGGCAGGAACTCCGACCCCAGAACGCCGCTCTCGCCCAAGGCAACCATCGCCAGCAGCAGCACGGCGGCGCCGGCCAGCACCGCGCGGCGGTGCGCCAGGCACCAGCGCAAGCCCTTCGCATAGGAGTTCTCCAGGAACTCCATCAGCGGATTGCGCCGCTCGCGCAGGCCGGGGCCGAAGAAATAGCTGCACAGCACCGGCGCGATGATCAGCCCGAAGACCAGCGAGCCCAGCAGGGCGAAGGATGTCGTCCAGGCCATGGGCGAAAACAACTTGCCGGAGACGCCGGGCAACGTGAAGATCGGCAGATAGGCGACGACGATGAGGATGATGGCGAAGAAAACCGGGCGCTGCACCTCATGCGCCGCGGCGCTGATGATTTCGGTCTTGGAGCGGTGTTCGCCGCTCTCACTGGCCATTTTGCGGAAGATGTTTTCCACCATCATCACCGCGCCGTCCACGATCATGCCGAAGTCCAGCGCGCCCAGGGACAGCAGGTTGGCGGGGATGTGGCGCAGATCCAGGCAGGTGAAGGCGAAGAGCAGGGAAAACGGAATGGTCCCAGCGACGATGAGCGCGGTGCGCGCGTTGCCCAGGAATATGAAGAGAATGACCGTGACCAGCAACAAGCCGATGGCCAGATTGCGCAGCACGGTGTGCGTGGTGTAGTGAATCAGGTCCAGGCGGTTGATGTACGGGACGATCTTGACCCCGGGGGGCAACATGCCGTGGTTCAGCTTGTGGACCTCGGCCATGATGCCTTGCAGCGTCTTCTCCGTCGGCGCGCCCTCTTGCAGCAGGACGATCCCCTCGACCACGTCATTGTTGTCCACGATCGTCCCGTTGGGCTCGCGGACGGTTTTGCCGATCTGACCCAAGCGGACGACGTGGCCGACCACGACGCGGCCGATGTCGCGGACGTAGACGGGGGTGCCGTTGACTTCCTTCAGGAAGATCCGGCCGATGTCCCGGGTGTTGCGCACCATGCCGAGGGAGCGGACGTCGAACATCTGCTCGCCATGCTGGAAGAAGCCGCCGCCGGCGTTGTAGTTATTCGCTTTCAAGGCGCGCTCGACGTCGCCGATGGTCAGGTTGTATTCGATCAGCTTGTTGGGGTTGAGCTGCACCTGGTATTCGCGCGTCAGGCCGCCGAAGCTGGAATCGCCGACCACGCCGGGCACCGACTTCAGGTGGCGATTGATGACCCAGTCCTGGAGCGCCTTGAGGTTCATCAGGTCGTAGTGGGGATTGGTGCTTTGCAGCGTGTACCAATAAATTTGCCCGACGGGGCTGTAATCCGGCCCCAGCGACGGCTTGATGCCATCCGGGAGGGTGACGTTGGAAAGCCGCTCCAGGACCTGTTCACGGTTCCAGAGGTCGTTGGAATGGTCGCTGAAGGTCATGGTGACCACCGACAGCCCGAAGATGGTATGGGAGCGCATGGCGGTCATGTTGCGGATGCCATACATTTGGGTTTCGATGGGCATGCTCACTTGGGTGGCGACCTGCTTGGCCGCATGTCCGGGCCATTGCGTGATCACCTGCACCCACTGCGGCGCGATGTCCGGATAGGCTTCGATGGGCAGCCGGTAAAAGGAGATCGCGCCCCAAATGAGCAGCAACAGGCCGAGGATGAGGATCAGGAAGCGCTGCCGGAGCGCGGTGTCCACCAATTTTTGGATCATGAATCCTTCTTCCGGGTCGCCGCGAATCGCCGCGGCGCCGTTTGGGCCGGGCGGACCCCGGCTCGGGCGCATGTGGGCACGGAGGGCGCCGGCAAACTGCGGCGGAGGGCGAGGTCAGCGAGGCGTGGGAGCATGGCGTGGGGTTGGGCGTGGTTTCGCGCGCGGCGCTGGATTTAATGTTTTTGCTGCGCGGCCAGGCTGGCGAAGCTCAAGGAGTTTTTCACCACCTGCTGGCCAGCCTTCAGACCGTGGGTGATGATTTGCCAGCCGTCGGGGGCCAGGCCGCCCACGCGCACGGGCACACGCAGGTAATGGCCCTTGCCCTTGGGCCGGAACACCCAGTAGGAGTCGTGCAACTGGAACAGCGCCGAGGGCGGGAGCACGACCCGCAGGCGGGAGCGCACGGAGCTGAAGGTGACGTTGGCGAACATCTGCGGTTCCAGCAGCCCGTGGTGGTTGCTTAATACCACGCGGACTTGCGCGGTGCGGGTTTGGGCATTCAAGACGCGGGAGATGTTGCTGACCCGGCCGAAGAGGCGGACGTTGGGATAGGCGTTCAGCTTGATCTTGGCGCGGTCGCCCAGGTGCACCTGGTCCAGATCGTTTTCATAGACGCTGCACAGCACCCAGACGCGGGACAGGTCGGCGACGGTGAACAGCGCCCCCTTGCCGACCTCCTCGCCGGCGGCGATGTTCTGCTTGACGATGGTGCCGGAAACCGGCGAGCGGATGATGACGTGCGGAGACAGCGCCTTGGATCCCTTCACGCTGCCGCCCAGGATGCGAATCTCCCGCTCCGCGGTGCGCAGTTGCACCCGGGCCTTGGTCTCCCCCAGTTGCGCCAACTGCACCGCCTTCTGCGGCGCGGCGCCATGGCTGTAGAGTCCCTTTTCCCGCGCCAGCTCCTTGACCGAGTAGGTGAGCGCGGCCTGGGCGCTTTGATAATCGCTGATGGCGTCGGCCAGTTGCGGGCTTTTCACGATGGCCAGCACCTGACCCTTGCGCACCTGGTCGCCGAGCTGCACCGGCACTTTGGTGGCATAGCCGTTGGCCAGGGAGTAGACGTGCACGGTGCGGCTGACGTCCGGGGCGACGATGCCGGGCGCGGTCAAGGTGCGGGAGAGGCGGTCGGTTTTGGCGCGGACCAGCGCGAACTTGCTGGACGGAGGCACGGTGATGAGGCTGCCGTTGGTCGGCACCTCGATCACCTTCGGAGCCTTGCCGGGCGCGTGATGCGGCGTATTTTTCGCGGCCGCCGACGGGCCGCCGCAAGCCGCGAGGCCCAAGAAAGCCGCCAGGGTGACGAAGAGAGCGAAAGGTTTCATGATCCTTACCTTGATCGGTACCGCGTGCATGGGTTCCGCGTGGGCGGACCTGGGTCCCGCCGGAGCAGGTTGGGCGGAGGCGGCAGCGGGCCGGCGGAGGGCGATGCGGGGGAGCCTCATAGATGCGCCGCTCCGACGGTTTCCGCCAGCCGGGCGCGCGCGACCATGGCGGCGGCCAGCGCCTGGCGGTAGTTGAGTTCCACGGTGCGATAGCTGCGCTCCGCGTCCAAAAAGTCCAGCAAGCTGGCGGCGCCGCGAACATAGGCGTATTGCGCGATCACCAGCGATTGCCGCGCCTTTTGCAAATAGCCGGAACGGTACAGACGCACGACCCGGTTGTTGGATTGCAACTGGGCGTAGGCACCGCGCACCGCGGTGATGACTTGCTCGGCGAGCGCCTGCTCCAACTGGCGCGCTTCCTGAATGCGGGCGCTGGTGAGGGCGATATTGCCCTGGTTGCGGTCAAAAATGGGAATGCCGATGGTGGCGTAAGCGCTGAGATTGCCGATGCCGTAGATGTGGGTGTAATCCAGCGTGGTGGTCAGGTTGGGGACGGCATTGGCGCGGGCCAGATGGAGCTGGCCGCCCTCGGCCGTGATCCGCCGCCGCGCGGCGATCAGATCCGGCCGCCGCCGCAGGGCCTCCGCCTCCAGGCCGGTGACGCTGCGCCGCAACACCCGATAGCCCAGGCGGCCGACCACGGCATATTGGGCCGGCAGGGCGCCGAAGCCGACTTCCCGGCGCAGGGAGAAGAGCGCGCGCGTCAGCGCCACTTTGGCGCCGATGGCGTCGGTTTGGAAGGTGAGCAATTGCAGCTGGGTCTTCAGCAGCGAGCCATGGCTGATGCTGCCGGCGTGGTATTGTTCCTGGCTGATCTTGAGGCTGCTGTGGAAACTGGACAGCTCATGGCGGGCGAAGCGGAGGTTGGACTCAGCCAACAGCACCTGAATGAAACGGCGCCTGACGCCGTAGGTGAGCCGCCGGACATCGTTGTGCACCTGCTGGATGGTGACGCCGGTTTGCTCCGCGGCGGCGCGCCTGCGCGCATGGCGCTTGCCGCCGAGCTCCCAGGTATAGCTGGCGCCGGCGTCGAACTCGCCGTTGACGCTGAAGTTGTCGGTGTTGAGCTTGCTGGGATTGAAAACGGGGAGGAACAGCGCGTCGGTATCGAAGACCGGATTGGGGCGCAGCGAGGCAGTCAGTTGATTGGCCTGGCTCTGCACGATCAGCGTGCGCTCGGCGCGCAGCGTGTGGTTGTGGGCCAGCGCCAGGTGAATGGCTTGGCGGAGGTCAATGCGCACGCGCGCCGCGTGGGAGCCGAGTTGCAGCGGCGAGGGGTGCGCCGTGGGAATGGCGGGGGGCGGGGCGGGAAGCACGCTCGATGGGCGGGGAGGGGGCCGCCGCGGGTGCTGGTTCCGCTGTTGCCCCCACGCCGCCGGCACCAGCAACAGCAACGTCAGCGCCGCGGCCAGCGGCGCCTGTTTCCGCCACGACCGAACGGGCGCGCCGAGTTGGCGGGTCAGCGGCTTGGTGGGTGGATGCCGGGCCGGGATGACGCGCTTTGCGGGGCGCTTTGGGAAGGAGAGTTTGGATGCAAAGAGATGGCTCATCGTGTGCCGTACAGTGCAATGCGCCGACACGAATGAACCTCATCTCGGACGCAACCACCCGGGAGGCTGCAATCGCCGGGCCACACCGCGGCTGTAGTGGAAAACCCTTAATTCGCGGGTGCTCGGTGAGGGCGCTGGCGGGCGGCGGCGGCGGGGCGGCGGAAGATTTTACCGGCGGCGGCACGATCTGCGCAGTTACCGATGAGTCAAGCTTAAGGTTACCTGAAGCCTTCAGCTTGCCTTAATGTGGCGCGGATTCTGGCGCGATTGGCGCGTGCAGGGCGGTAAATGGATGGGCGTAACCGGTCATCTCTAGATAGCCGACGCCGCGCACGGCATGCCCCCGCCATTGGCCGCGCACCCGCACCGCGCCTTCCCAATAATCCACCGCCATGGGGGCGCGGGCGCGCAGCTCCTGGTCGTTCACCGCGGCGGTGATGGTGAGGCGGAGGCTGCGGCGGGGAATTCGCACGCGCCAGGCCACGGGATAGCGGGCGCCGCTGGCCGGGCTGCGCCAAATGCGGCCGGGGAGCATTTGGAAATCCTGCCCGGCGATTTGGGCGTCGCCGCCGCCGCTGCGCAGGGTGCCGGCCGAATGAGGATCCACGGCGCCGGAGCGGTCGCGGATTTGAAACAGCATCAGATCGCGCGGGGCGTTGCCGGGCACGCCGGGCGTTTGCAGTTGCAGGCCCAGCCAATCCCAGCCCATTTGATTCGCCGCCAATTGATCGCTGGCGAATTCGTGATCCATCCAGGCGGCGCCGCGGACAGCGTAGCGCCGGCCGGCGAAGCTGACGAAGCCGGCGGCGGGCAGGCGGGGGAGGGAGTAATACTCGGAGGCCTGGCCCGGCGCCGGGCCTTTGCGCGAATAGCCGTCCGGACCGTTGAACATGCGGCGATCGCGGCCGAACGCCAGGCGCAGTGCGAAACGGCCCCAGCGGGCGCGCAGCGAGCGCGGGCCCCAGTCCGCGAAGCGGGCGCGCCAATTGACGTTCCAAATTCGCGGTGGCGCGCCGCGCACGCCCGCTTGGCCCCAGGCGCCGCGCCGCGCGCGGGTATGGAAAAAGAATCGTCCGGCGGTGATGTCGGTCAGGGCGAAGTGGGCGAAATAGGCGTCTTGACGCGGGGTCGCGCCGGCGAAGGGGGAGATGCGAAAAAAGGTGAGTTCAAAGCCGAAGCGATGGCCATGCGGCGAGCGAAGATTGCCGGTGAAGTACCACCATTCATTGCCGTAGGCGGGGTGGGCGCCGGAGTCGCGCGGGAAGCGCCAGGGATAATGGGGCCGCGCCAGCGCAAAATGGCGCGGCCGCGCCGCGGGGCCGCGCCCCCGCGCGGGAGGAACCTGTGCCGCCCCCAGCGCCGCGCGGCCGGCGGGGATCACCCCGCCCCCCGCCGCCAACCGCACCGGCGCGGTCGCCGCGAACCGCGCCCTCGCCCCCCACCCCGCCCACCACCCGGGCCATGTGCACTCCACAACC
>OFHJ01000749.1_pt1 | contig 11119 bp, 11 predicted proteins | sample 1522001 | NCBI WGS metagenome assembly OFHJ01 (sample SAMEA2464838, study PRJEB22497) | soil metagenome | biome: Grassland; feature: Farmland; material: Clay | place: Australia | collected 2013-02-01 | depth 1.2 m | reverse complement strand
CTATTACATGCTCCAAGCAGATTTTGGTATGAACGGCAGAAATTCGCAAATCAGGCCCCTTGACCCACTGCTAAGCGAATACGAATCCGAATATCAGTACCTGTTCAAATGCATCATGGACATATGCAGGGAAAGCTCGCAATCAAGCGGAATGGAGAGGTATTACGGAATACCGAACATAGCACGTCGCGTCCTTGAATCATTCTTAGCATTCAAACAGCCACACATCAATGACACTCAAAGCCTGTATAAGAAGCTCGAAGCCATCAAGTTTGAAGAGGCGAAAAAGTGGCGCATCCTCAGATTTCTCGACGTTAATTCACATTCTGATCACATCGGCGAACCGGAACACGACATCTCTATCTTGTCCGAGACTCCCGCGGTACTAACGGATCTTCTAGCGATGATTAAATCTGAAGCTTCAAATCATTACGAGGGAATGTGCAAGAAACTCGGGCTAACCCCCTAGCAGGCCCAGCCAAAAAACATGGCACTACCTTCCTAACCGGAACGGATCAGTTCGGCCACACCCCACATGAGATAATCGAACCCGCCCAAATCCCCACGGGAGTCCAACATGCCGATGCGGTCGAGCTCCAGCCTGCCTGGTGCCTCCTTCCTCGAAAAAGCCCGGCAGGTCCTTACCTACTTCCGCTGCTGCTTCGAATGGTCCGATGACGCAGGACGCCTCGACCGCCTCCTCGAAGAACTCGCCGAACTCCCCACCCTCTACGAAAAACACTCCAGCCCACGCCACCGTCATATAAAGCTCTTGACCGAACCGCGCCCCCACTCCCTGCATCTAACCCACCGCCCCCATGAAACTCTCCATCCTCCTACAGGACCGTGCCCGCCTCCGCGAACTCCTCTTCCGTCTCAGCGTCCTGCTCAAGGGCCTCGACGCCGTCTTTGAAATCCTCGGAGCCATCGCCCTCTGGCTCGTCAGCCCCGGCTTCATCGCCGCCGCCGTCCACTTCCTCACCCAGGACGAAATCGCCGAAGACCCCCACGACCTCGTCGCCAACTTGCTCCGCCACGCCGCCGCCCGTTTCTCGCTCTCCAGCGAGCACTTCATGGCCGTCTACCTCCTCGCCCACGGCATCATCAAGATCGCCCTCGTCGTCGCCCTGCTCCGCAACCGTCTCTGGGCCTACCCCGTCGCCATCGTCATTTTCCTGGGCTTCATCGCCTACCAGCTCTACCGCTTCACCCTCGCCGGAGGCATCGGGCTCATCTTCCTCAGCGCCTTCGACCTCGCCCTCATCGCCCTCATCTGGCTCGAATACCGGGCCCAGCGCCGCCGCTTCGCCCCCATCCTCTAAATCCGTCACGCCCAGCACTTATCCACACAAAAGTGCCGGGAATTCACGGCTAAATTGCTATCCTTGAATTAGAGCACTTATATTTTAAGTATGTACATTTCATGCGATAATAGTCCTGCTGGAGGAAGGGAGGCGGGATGCAATCGTATTCACAGGATTTACGCGAGCGGGTGTTGTGGGCGCTGGATCGCGGGGAAGGGCCTACCTCGATTGCGCGGCGGCTCGAAGTCAGCCGTGTGTGGGTCTATCAGGTGCGGGACCGGGAACAGAAGACGGGGCGGCGCACCAGCTTTCAGATTGGCGGGCATCGCCGTTCACGAGTAGCCGACATGGAGTCGGTACTGCGCTCCTGGATCGAAGCCGAGCCTGATCTTTCTTTGCAGGAGATGTGCGAGCGGCTGGCCGGGCAAGGCATTTCGATCAAGACGGGAGCGCTGTGGCATCAACTGAACAAATGGGGTCTCACCTTCAAAAAAAACCCTGCACGCCAGCGAGCAAGATCGCGAGGACGTGCAGCAGGCAAGACGCGCGTGGCTTGAAACTCTGCCGCAGATGGATGCCGAAAGACTTGTGTTTATTGACGAAACGTGGGCCACCACCAGCATGACGCGGCGCTGCGGACGCGCTCCCCGGGGGAAGCGCTGCATCGCTTCGGCGCCGCATGGGCACTGGAAGACGACGACCTTTGTAGGCGCTCTACGCCGCCATCGAATGACCGCTCCCATGGTCACCGATGGGCCGATGAACGGAGAGATGTTCCTTGCCTACGTGCGCAACTTCCTGTGCCCGACGCTGGGGCCGGGCGACATCGTCATCCTCGACAACCTCAGCAGCCACAAGGTGAACGGTGTTGAGAAAGCAGTCTCCGCAACAGGCGCAACCCTGCTCTACCTGCCGCCTTACTCGCCAGACCTGAACCCCATAGAAAAGTTCTTCTCCAAACTCAAGGCGCTGCTCCGCAAAGCAGCAAAACGGTCTATCGACGAGCTCTGGGAAGAGATCGGCGCTGTGCTCAACACCGTCTCCCCGCAGGAATGTGAGAACTTCTTCGCATCCTGCGGCTATGTAAACACATAAATCAAAAATGCTCTAACGCAGGACACCGTTAAGCTTGAGCCGAGAGATGCTGACGTTCCGCTCGACTACCTTTACTGGCTCCTTCGCACCCCGCAGTACAGAGGCTACTGTCGCGCACACGCAACAGGCACGACCAATCTGGGATTGGCACGCGAGGATTTTTTGGCATTTCCCGCGCCTGAGCCCACGCCGGTGCAGCTTCATATTGTCAGGACGCTTGACGCGTTGGAAAGAAAGATCGAGCTGAACCGGAAGATGAACGAGACGCTGGAGGCGATGGCGCGGGCGCTCTTCAAGTCATGGTTTGTGGACTTCGATCCGGTCCGCGCCAAAGCCCAAGGACGCGCCCCCGGCCTCCCCGCACCCATCGCCGACCTCTTCCCCGACTCCTTCGAAGACTCCGAACTCGGTGAGATTCCGAAGGGATGGAGGGTCAGGCCATTTTCAGACACGATCGAGATCATTGGCGGAGGCACCCCAAAAACGTCGATCGCGGAATATTGGGATGGGAACATTCCTTGGTTCTCGGTGGTGGACGCGCCAGCCGCATCCGATGTTTGGACCATCGACACAGAAAAGAAGATCACGGAATCCGGAGTGGCGAACTCGTCCACGAAGATACTTCCTGAGAGGACAACAATCATCTCCGCGAGGGGTACCGTGGGAAGGTTAGCATTGGTCGGGGTTCCAATGGCAATGAACCAGTCTTGCTATGGCCTGCGCGGGCGGCTTGGCACTCGGGGCACATTTACATACTTTGCGGCTCGTCAACTTGTCTCGCTCCTCCAGCAGGGAGCGCACGGTTCAGTATTCGATACGATTACCCGAGAAAGCTTCCAGCGAATCCGAATTCCTCTTGGTCCCGCACGACTGGTCGATGCATTCGAGAATTTGGTTGAGCCATGTATGGCGCAAATGCGAAATACCTTATTTCAATCTGGTACACTCACCGCCCTGCGAGATGCGCTTCTGCCGAAGCTCATCTCCGGCGAATTACACCTGCATCAACAGGGAAGTTCTACTCCCCAGGAGGGGTAGTATGACGAATCATAGCGGAGAAAGGCATGAGGGGCTACGAGCAGCGCGGCTAATCATGGTAATGAGCAGTATTTCCCCGCTCTTTATACTGTGGGCCATCCGAGGAACGGACCTTATTCCAAACTGGTTCTTTCTGTCCCTATGCGGCTTGCTTGTCCTCGCCCCCAATGCCTATATCTTCTTCCGGCTTTGGGTGGCAAAGTCTCAGAACGAGAGGCGCAGTATTGTGATCGGCAGGTCTGAGGATCATCGAGATCACCTTTTGGTGTATCTGTTCGCAATGTTGCTCCCGTTTTACGCGACAAGCCTCGGAAACTGGCGCGAATTTTCAGCGACCCTTGTTGCTGTTGCTTTCATCGTTTTCTTGTTCTGGAATCTAAATCTGCATTACATGAACATACTTTTCGCATTCCTCGGATACAGAATTTTCACGATCTATCCAGCAGACGACGGGAACCCGTATTCCGGTGGCGAGCCTTTTGTCCTCGTCACTCGAAGATCAATACTCCCTCAAAAGCTTGAGATAAAGCCGTATCGCCTTAGCGATTCGGTCTATTGGGAGGACTAGTACGTGCCACTTGCTTTTGGTTTGGACACGATTGACACAGTAGAGTTCGGCGTTGGACGGGATAATGAAAATGGTGTTGAGTTTGTAGTCATTCCGGTGGATGCCAATGTTCAGCAAGCTCTCAGAGAAATGGCCTTCAACTCTCGGGCAATCATTAACGCAACAGAAGACGAGGTGCCAACCTATCAACCATCAGAAAAATATGAGTCGCCTGAGTACGTAGTGACGTCGACTCAGGGAGAGTTCTCCGGCACTTTGCGTCATCTGCACACCGCTCAAATGATGCCGACAGATGCTGGCGCACTGGACGACCCAGGTAATGTCTCCTGCTACTTTGCACGATTCTCTAATCGAGACATGCAGCATTTGACCGCGGTTCGGCGTGCGGCGCTGTTCAAAGGCATCCTCAAGAATAGGCTGCTCCAATTCGGCACTGACGCACTGAAGATTGTCGAACAAAAAACCTTCAGACTTGACCATGATTTTGATGTGCTGGTTGAGGACGAACAAATCCACATTCTGCGGGCATCTGGATTTGCGATAATTGCCGCACTTCACGATGTAATTCAAGCAGCAGTGCCTCGCAATGTCGCACGGATACAAGAGCAGATGCCATTTATCGATTTTTTGCCTATTGAGAGCTACGCTTCTCAACACCCTCGTGCTGCAAAGATTCTCGCTTCGATCTGTTCTGAAGATGAAGCGCGAAATGTATCAAAAGAGCGGCTATTTGCAAGTTGTACTGAATGCAGTGTGGCAATTGTGATGGATGGGGACACTATAAGAGTTTCACCAGGTTCCGAATTGAAGTTTCTGGAAGTGCTTGACAGGAGAAGGTATCGATTTCAATTGATCGAAGGCCAGGTCGAAAACTACCGTGCAGCAAGTCGCAAGAAGGTATAGTTCGAGGCGAAATGGGCGCAAATAAGTTTACCGAATCCGACGTTGAAGAAGCCGCCCTCGAATGGCTGGAGGCACTCGGCTACACGATTCTGCACGGGCCGGAGATTGCCGCAGGAGAGCCCGGCGCAGAGCGGGATGATTCCGGTTATCGAGATGTAGTTCTGGAGGGGCGGTTGCGGCAGGCGCTCGAACGGCTGAATCCTACGTTGCCGGCGGCCGCTATCGAAGACGCCTATCGCAGGATCACGCGCCTCGACACGCCCTCACTGGTTCCAAGTAACCATGACTGGCACAAAATGCTGGTGGACGAAGTGAACGTGGAGTACACCCGCCCGGATGGTTCGATTGCCGGTGCTCAGGTGCGCGTGGTCGATTTCGACGATCCGGAGAATAACGACTGGGTCGCAGTGAACCAGTTTACGGTGGTGGAAGGCCAAAATACGCGGCGGCCCGATGTGCTGGTATTCCTGAACGGCCTGCCCGTAGTGCTGATGGAGTTGAAGAATCCAGCCGATGAGAACGCGACGATCTGGAAAGCCTTCGATCAGATTCAAACCTACAAAGATCAGATTCCGTCTCTCTTCACCTACAACGAGATTCTGATTGTCTCCGACGGCATCGAGGCCCGCGCCGGGTCGCTGACAGCGAGTCGCGAATGGTTCATGCCGTGGCGGACGATTGCGGGCGAGGAGCTTGCGCCAGCCTCGATGCCGCAGCTTCAGGTGGTGATTGAGGGCATGCTCGAGAAACGGCGGCTGCTGGATTTTCTGCGCTACTTCATCGTCTTCGAAGACGAAGGCGGCGGCACGCTGGCCAAGAAGATTGCCGGGTATCACCAGTTCCATGCGGTCAATCGCGCCCTGGCGACGACGCTTGCGGCAACCCATGAAGAAGGCGACCGTCGGGCCGGAGTGGTGTGGCACACGCAAGGGAGCGGCAAGAGCCTGACCATGGCCTTCTATGCCGGACGACTGGTAATGGACCCGTCGATGGCAAACCCAACCATTGTGGTGATTACAGACCGCAACGATCTGGACGCGCAACTTTACGGCACGTTTTCTCGGTGCCATGAGCTGCTGCGCCAGGAGCCGATACAGGCTGTGAGCCGCGAAGACCTGAGGGCTCGCCTGGAGGTGTCTTCGGGCGGTGTGATCTTCACGACCATTCAGAAGTTCATGCCTATGGAGGGTGATCGTCAGCCGGGACTCTCGGACCGGCGAAACATTGTCGTAATGGCCGACGAAGCCCACCGCAGCCAATACGACTTTATCGACGGCTTTGCGCGGCACATGCGGGATGCACTGCCGAATGCGTCTTTCATAGGCTTTACGGGCACGCCGATTGAGAAGGCCGACATGAACACGCGCGCCGTATTTGGCGACTACATCAGCGTGTATGACATTCAACGCGCCGTGGACGACAAGGCGACTGTTCCCATTTATTACGAAAGCCGCCTGGCGAAGCTGGATCTGGATGAAAGCGAAAAGCCGAAGCTCGACCCGGACTTTGAAGAAATCACCGAGGGCGAAGAAGTAGATCGCAAGGAGAAACTGCGCAGCAAGTGGGCAGCCGTTGAGGCGCTGGTCGGAACGGAGAAGCGACTGAAGCTGGTCGCCGAGGATATTGTTCATCACTTTGAAGAGCGACTGACTGGGATGGATGGCAAGGCGATGATCGTCTGCATGAGCCGCCGCATTTGCGTGGACCTCTACGACCAGATCGTCAAGCTGCGCCCCTCATGGCATAGCGATGATGATGAAGCGGGAGTGCTGAAGGTCGTCATGACCGGATCAGCCGCAGACGGCCCTGAGTGGCAGAAGCACGTTCGCACGAAGCCACGCCGGGAGGCGCTCGCGAAGGATTTCAAGAAAGCCAAAAGCCCCTTCAAGATCGTGATTGTGCGCGACATGTGGCTTACGGGTTTTGATGCGCCATGCCTACACACGATGTATGTAGACAAACCGATGCGCGGGCACGGGCTGATGCAGGCTATCGCGCGGGTGAATCGAGTCTTCGGCGATAAGCCGGGCGGCCTGGTGGTGGACTACCTCGGCATAGCGCATGAACTCAAGCAGGCGCTTGCAGCGTACACGGAAAGCGGCGGCAAGGGCCGGACGGCGATTCCGCAGGAAGAAGCAGTGGAGAAAATGCTGGAGAAGTACGAGGTCTGCCGGGGCCTCTTCCATGGCTTTGACTGGTCGTTGTGGGTTAAAGGTAAATCCACGCAGAGGCTGGAGCTGCTGCCTAACGCTCAGGAGCACATCCTGCAACAGGAAGATGGCAAGGCTCGATTGAACCAGGCCGTGAAGGAGCTTTCGCTCGCATTCGCGCTCTCAGTGCCACACGAGGCGGCGATAAAGATTCGTGACGACGTTGGGTTCTTCCAGGCGGTGCGGAACGTGCTGAACAAGTCGGCAGGACAGGAATCCAGACCGGAGTATGAGTTGGAAGCCGCTGTTCGCCAGTTGGTCTCACGCGCCGTGACAACCGACGGGGTCGTCGATATTTTCTCCGCCGCCGGATTGAAGAAGCCGGACATCTCCGTGCTGTCGGATGACTTTCTGGCAGAGATGAGCCAACTGCCGCAGAAGAATCTGGCGGTGGAGATGTTGCGAAAACTGCTTTCCAATGAGATCAAGATACGCTCTCGCAAGAACGTGGTTGCGTCCCGGCGGTTCTCGGAACTGCTGGAAGCCAGCCTGCGGCGTTACCAAAACAGGGCGATTCAGGCGGCCCAGATCATCGAAGAGCTGGTAGCGCTGGCGAAACAGATGCGCGAGGAAGCTGCCAAGGGAGAACAGCTCAATCTCACAGAAGATGAAGTGGCATTCTACGATGCGCTGGAAGTCAATGACAGCGCCGTCAAAGTTCTCGGCGACGACACGCTGAAGACGATTGCCCGGGAATTGGTCGATACTGTTCGGCGTAACACCAGCATTGACTGGACCGTTCGCGAAAATGTGCGAGCGCACTTGCGCGTGCTGGTGAAGCGAATCCTGCGCAAGTATGGCTACCCGCCCGACAAGCAGGAAAAAGCGACACTCACTGTCCTGGAACAAGCTGAGGTGCTATCGGCAAGCTGGGCGCCGGCTTAGACTCATTCTGGCGTCATTATTTCCGGCCCTTCCGATCAATGAAAACCGTGCGAATGACCCTCCAACCCGACCTGCGCGAGAGGCGTGAGGCATTCGGAATGGCAGGCGTCTGGAATCTCTGGAAGAACCCGAAGACGGACCATTACGAACAAACGTTCGCCATTCTGACTGGCGGGCCGAACGAAATCCTGCGTCCCATACACGACCGCATGACGACCATCCTCGAACCCCACGACTACGCCGAATACCTGGCGCCGTCAGAGAGGCCGCCTCTCCATCTGCTCCGCATCTTACCCGCAGACGAGATGCACGTAACACCCGTCACTACCCCTAGTACTACGACACGACGGAATTTGCTCTAATGGCAAGTAATCGTTGCCGCGCGGCATTCATCGAATCATCACGCACTTGAATACTTGCCAACTTGCGGATAGTAACCTCAAAATCTTCCGATGATCGAAGATGGAATTATGGCGAAAAGTGAAGATAACCCTCCGCAGTCCCCAACTCAGCACTATTGGACGGTGCTCCCGAAGTTCATTGCCGCCGTAGGTCGTGCGACCACACTCACCCGTACAATCGGTGGAAGTCCAACGCAGTCTACCCGACAGTACTGGGCTTCGGTGCTTTTTGTTCGGCTATGTTCTGGCGCGATAAGTATTCTTCATCTCTGTCCCGGGAGTCCAGCAAATACAGCAGGGACGCATTGGGACTTTGGTTCTGTTGCACCCCTTGTCCGTAGTCTCGTCCAAACCGGGTCATTGCTGTTCTATCTGGGTACGGAGACGGTAGGTGAGGATGAATCCCAAGCTCGTGCACTCGTGATGCAACTGCGTGATTCCACGGAACGCATGCAAACTTATAGGAGCTTCGGAGCCAGTGACGAAATCATCCGTCGTTACCGATGAGCGACAAACCGAATCCGGATCGATCTCGCTTCGAACTCGTATTTCGCGCGATTGCCAGAGGAGATGCGGAATATCCTCACCAGAGGTGACAGATCAACGATTTTCACCGAGGATCAAATCTTGGACCGTATGGGAATCCTCGACCAGCCAGCGCGCGCCTTTCTCCAGTTCATTTCATCTCATGCCGACGTGTCCCCCCTCTCGTATTACCGCATTGGAGAAGGCGACATGGGCAGAGGGGAGGAAAACGACGGGGATGTGATCTATACGGCCACTGCCGTCGACCTCGCTTGCGACTTCATACTCCGCGCTGACACCGACATGCGGACCCTGTTCCGAGAGGCACTGGATGCCAGCGCTCAAAAGCCACAAACTGCTGCACCTAACGAGCGCTTCGAACGGGCGCTTGATTTTGCGCTCCAATGGGAGGGGACTCATATTGAAGAGGTCGCCGCAGGTGACGATTCGGGGGCACCGCTGTTGTGTTCTGAGTGCTTTCATGATGATGGCTTGCGTCTGAACTCCATGCAACTCGGCCAGCGGGATATGTCCAAATGCCCTAACTGCGGCTCCCAAAGCGGTATGAAGCTGAGTAAGCTGTGCGTTGCAGCCCTGGCGCAACAGTTTTTCGTATGGGGGACTATACAGAGACGAAAATATGGTGCATCCCCAGCCGTGCAATTCAATAAACGGCAGACCACCTCGATCAGTGTCGCACCTTGGCTTGAACCGGATCTTCGACTAATAGAGAGAACCCTTCAAGTCGGCTTCTTCCAGTATGGCCCAAGGCTGTGGATGGTGGGAGAAGTTGACCCCCTGAAGGCGCTGCAGAAAACTAACTCCAGGGCGGAGGTCATATCACGTATCCTCAAAGAATATCCAGGGCGCATTCTCAATACTGATGAATGCTTCTATCGCCTGCGGAAAGCTCCAACCAATCCGATTGACTTTGGCGAGTATGATCCTCCACCGCGCGAAAAACTGGGGGAAGGCCGGTTTGATACAGCCAAACTTCCGATTCTGTACGGTTCCCAGGACATCGAGGTCTGCCTGCACGAGTGTCGAGTTACCGCTGACGACGAGCTCTACATCGCAACGCTTACCCCATCGAGGACACTCAGGCTTCTCAATTTGGCTGAGCCGCTTGGGGAAGAGCACGTCACTGAGTTTGAGAGCCTGGATATGGCGCTGCACATGCTTTTCCTCGCGGGCCGCCACTCATATGAAATCAGCCGGGAGATCCCTACTGCGGCGTACAAGTGTCGATTTTACGGGCTGGTGTACCCTTCGTATTTCACTTTGCTCCGTACCGGTGCAACGCCTCTTGAGACGACATATGGCATCTCGCTTCGTATGTTTCCTGAATCTCGCGAACATACTCGAAAGAACACGATCTCAAATCTTGCCCTCTTTAGTAGGCCAGTTGCCGAGGGTTCGGTTTCGGTACAATGCATCAACAGAGTGATGCTCAACAAAGTTGACTACAAGGTACACTTTGGCCCTCTCCTTGTCCATGGATCGACCTCCGACGCGCCCGAGTGCGACAGTGGTCCCAATCATTGAGACCTCCCGATGAATCGCTCTGAACCAGATGCCAGATTGATGTATTCACGGGCCGAAATCAGATTTACTGAATGGAAAATTCGGTTGTAACGCTCGAACCGGTCAGCATCTGGCCTGTAATTTTCCACAGTCAGTGCCTGGATCGCTGTCAAATCCGCGTATTCTGGCGAACGCAGTTTCAGAATGTCGCCTCAATGCGAACATAAGTCTCATTACTGATCGTCGTGCTTGTGGGGAAGGGGCACCTTCCCTGACTCCAGCCGCCGGGGGTTCGGCGTCTTCCGTCACCCATCCCAGCGGGGCCCGTTCCTGCCCCGCAACGCCCGGCCCTGAAAACCCGTTCGGCGCAGCCTTCGGCTGATCCAGTCTTTCAACATTCGTTTCCGGGCGAACTATAGGCTTCGCTCGGCTCCTTCTGTCAATCCCGCTTGTGCAGCTCCGCGCGGCGCAGACGTGCGCGCCGTGCTCGCTTCCGCGCCCCTGCGGGCTTCGGGGATGGACAGCGCCTCACTTCGCCTTTTTTCGCCAGCCATGAAACGAATGTCTTTTTTTGGCCCACCCAGGGCCGAAAACGGACAAATCCAAACTTTGGAGCACATCATGGCAACCGTCACAGTCAACAGCACAGCAGCCAACAACGGCGCA
>OFHJ01000748.1_pt1 | contig 11122 bp, 8 predicted proteins | sample 1522001 | NCBI WGS metagenome assembly OFHJ01 (sample SAMEA2464838, study PRJEB22497) | soil metagenome | biome: Grassland; feature: Farmland; material: Clay | place: Australia | collected 2013-02-01 | depth 1.2 m | reverse complement strand
TCTTTGGGATGCTCAAGCGCGAACGGACCCACCGAACCCGATACCGGACACTGAATGCCGCCAAGGCCGACGTGTTCCATTATATCGAGCGATTCCACAATCCCCGCATGCGGCGCAGAATTGCCAGACGGGATCAGAAGTTTTCAACCCTTTTCAAACCGTCCGTGGAAACGGGGTAGAACCCGAGCTGCCCCCTGAAGATAAGGGTATTGCCGGACAATTTCCTTCCGCGGAACACCCTCAAGCAGCGCGCCTGATCGACGAGCAATTACTCGGTTGTTAGCCGAGGAGGCCGGTTATCACCGGCTCCATCCGTCTCTGCACATACCGTCCCTGAAATCCGTACAGGGGCGGTACATAACTGCCCTTCCGCTGCGGGATTGTGGCTACCTTAAAAGCAGGCAAGACTTCTCTGGGTATGATGGACTTAGGCACCGCTATGGCGCGCGACGGGCGTTTCACAGTGAAGTTAAAAAGTTGATGGGGGCACGGAACTGCAGGGTCACCACTGATCCCGCAGCCCATTTACGAAATCAAGGAACCAGCGGCAGATGCGTGAAGTTCTGCGGTTCATGTCTTTTTTTCGCTAAGCCAATGGGATGATGCGATGCGCCTAAATTTAAGGCCCCTACCAGAGCCTTAGTAGCGTGGCCAATTCTGTTTGTAATCCACATTTATGTCGCTTGTCCGTTGCTTAAAAGAGTGCATTGTTACCGTTTCGAAGACAAAAAAGATTGACATAAAACACGGAGGTAGTTTGAGGAATTGATGTCCCGAAGCTATTAGCAAATTTCGAACAGAAGCTTCGGCTTTTAGTCGGTAACGGGGGTATTGGTTTTAGTGCAGACGTTGGGGTCCCAATGGATTCCGGAACTGAAGGGTTCCGAAACACCGCATTGTCAGCTAGGGCGTGATTCGGGCAGGAATCAGAACAAAACGGATAACCGCTGATTATCTGTAGCTTGCGAGACAGCGCCAACGTCAGATGCAGGAAAATTGCTATGGCACATTGAATACACGTTTTTGCGCGACTTCCTGCTTGTTGTTGGACACACCGGCAGCGCGATGCGATCCATTTTGTAGCATGAGCAGACATGCGCAGATATTGAACCCCATCCCACCATCGCATTTCGATAACAGCGTGGCATACGGAGCAAGGCAAGTTCGCCTCAGGATAGCAACCGGCACTCGAGCCTGTCGACCCGCATGAAACCACGCGGCAAATATCGACCACGGCCTGCGCGCGCGCCAAGATAGTGTTGTACATCAGGCGGCTTAAGGGTAAAGAACCGCTTACCGCTCACCACGCACAAGCAACCCCCTGATGGAATCAGACAGCTGGCCACGATCGCATCGATGCCCCTCAGAGCTATCAATTTGTTTCCTTTTCCCTTGCTAAGTTCAGGAAGCTCGCTGACGGGGAAAATTAGCAACCGGCCTTCTTTTGTCACGAGCGCCAAGAGATCGCTTGACGCGTCGCGTATCGGACCGACACAAAATGGTGCCCCATCAAGAGCGAGAACGCCCTTGCCAGCCCGGTTCCTGCCTTGAAGGCTTTCAAGAACTACACGGAATCCGTACCCGTCGCTACCGCCAAGCACATAGCAATCCTCTGGTGTGCCTAGCGCAAGCGCAACAATCGAAGCGCCGCCCGCAAGATCAAGTTTTGAGGTCAAAGGCTCGCCCTGCGACCTTGCCGATGGCAAATCGCCTGGATTCAGCGTGTATGCACGCCCTCCTGAATCCAGCAAGACCAGTGCGTGATTGCTTTGGCCTTGAGCGGCCGCGAGGAAAGAGTCGCCGCCCCGATAAGAAAGGGCCTGTGTCTCGACATCATGTCCCTTGGCGCAGCGAATCCATCCAGCGCGCGACAAAACCACTGTAATCGGCTCGACGGGGATTACGTCGGACGATGACAGCGCTTGAGCCACTGGCCGCACGACAATCGGCGAACGCCGAACATCTCCATAGCGTTTGGCATCAGCATCGAGTTCCGCCTGAACTAATTTTTTTAGCCTGCCTTCCGACTTCAAGAGGCTGTCAAGGTGGCCTCGTTCCTTCAGCAAGTCGCACTGCTCAGACCGAATCTGCTGTTCCTCGATTCGCTGCAGGTTGCGTAGCCTTAGGTCGAGAATCGCATTTGCCTGCGCTTCACTGAGATCAAAACGATCCATAAGCACCTTAAAGGGGTCTTCCTCAAAGCGGATGATTCGGATCACCTCATCAAGGTTCAGATAAGCGACTAACAGGCCATCCAAAATATGGAGACGCTCGAGGACATTTGCAAGGCGATATTCCAGACGCCGACGCACAGTGCTGCGGCGATAGGTAAGCCATTCGCATAGCATTTCGCGAAGTGGCTTTACCCGTGGACGGCCATCAAGACCAATCACGTTAAGATTCACTCGCACCGAACGCTCAAGATCCGTCGTTGCAAACAGATGCGCCATCAACGCGTCGAGATCAACCCGATTGGATCTGGGAATAACGATAACCCGCACGGGATGTTCATGGTCGGATTCGTCCCTTATGTCGTCCACAAGCGGCAACTTCTTGGCTCGCATTTGCTCCGCTATTTGTTCTTGAATTTTTGCGGGCGACACCTGAGGGGGGAGATTTGTAAGCACAACTTGGACTCTCCCCTCAGGACCTCGCTCCTTGTCCCATCGTGCCCGCGTCCGGATCATTCCGTTGCCAATCTGATAAATCTTATGTAATTCACTTGGATCGCTAACGATCTCGCACCCGGTCGGAAAATCAGGACCTGGCATAACCGCGAGCAGATCTTCCAACTCGGCCTGCGGGCTCCCGAGCAGAAGGCGGGAAGCTGCGACGAGTTCACGGAGATTGTGGGGCGGCACATCGGTCGCCATGCCCACCGCGATACCAGTTGCCCCATTCACGAGAATGTTCGGCACCCGAGCGGGCAATAATCTGGGCTCGTTTATTGTTCCGTCAAAGTTCGGGGTCCAGTTGACCGTTCCCTGTTCTAGCTCAGCTAGAAGGGTCGACGCATAAGGCGTCAATTTAGCTTCCGTATAACGCATGGCAGCGAACGATTTGGGGTCATCCGGCGAACCCCAGTTCCCATGGCCATCCACGAGCGGATAACGGCAGGTAAAGGGCTGCGCCAAAGTCACCATGGCTTCATAGCATGCTGCGTCACCATGCGGATGAAATTTGCCAATAACATCACCAACCGTGCGCGCCGATTTTTTCGGTTTCGCGGTTGCGCTGAGACCAAGCTGCGACATGGCATAGATAATGCGCCGCTGGACGGGCTTCAGACCATCGGCTATGTGCGGCAGTGCTCGATCCAGCACCACGTACATCGAATAATCGAGATAGGCCTTTTCAGCAAAATGGCGGAGTGGTAAACGTTCGGTTTCTGTAGGTTGAATTAACATTGATCTCGCTGGTTATGCAATTAATATTTGCCTCCGCACGGAACTCAAATCGAACGAAGCCACCCGCGCGAAGACAAACGCGTCGTTCACAGGCAAGCAGCCAGAAACGGCTGGTCGCCTCTACAATAGGCGGCGTCGGCACGCGCTACGTCACAGTTCGGCCTTGTTCCCTTCACTTTCCAGCCAAACCCGCCGGTCAGCCGCACGTCGTTTTGCCAGTAAAAGATCCATCAGGGCAACTGCGCGATCGTTGGCGTCGTCTTCCAGCGTAAGCTGTACCAGACGCCTCGTGTCGGGCGCCATCGTGGTTTCCCGGAGCTGAATGGGGTTCATTTCGCCAAGCCCCTTAAATCGGGTAACTGTAGATCGTGCCTTGACGTTTTCCTCAGCCAAGTGACCGAGGATGGTGTTCCGTTCCGAATCATCGAGTGCATAGTACACCTGCTTCCCGACATCTATACGAAACAAGGGTGGCATCGCGATATGCACGTGCCCTGCAGCCACCAGCGGGCGGAAATGTCGCAGAAACAGAGCACAAAGCAACGTAGCGATATGGGCGCCGTCAGAGTCCGCATCGGCCAGAATGCAGATTTTTCCATACCGAAGTCCGGAGAGATCAGCGACACCTGGATCCACCCCGATCGCGACCGCGATGTCGTGGATCTCTTTGGAGGCAAGAGCTTCATTAGCGTCGCATTCCCATGAGTTTAGGATTTTTCCACGCAACGGCATGACGGCCTGCGTATCGCGGTTGCGGGCTTGCTTAGCTGACCCGCCAGCCGAATCGCCTTCTACTAGAAATAATTCCGTAAGGTCCGGATCACCGGAAACGCAATCAGCGAGTTTTCCGGGAAGAGCCGGGCCACTGGTGATCCGCTTTCGGGGAATCGTTCTGGCTTGTTTGAGTCGGGCCGACGCATTACCAATCGCCAAAGACGCAAGCTTCTCGCCAAGTTCAGGATGCCTATTCAACCAAAGGCTAAAACAATCGTGAATGACGCCTTGAACGAGAGACGCCGCCTCGCGCGACGCCAACCGTTCCTTGGTTTGGCCGGAAAACTGGGGTTCAAGCATCTTTACGCTGAGTACGTAGCTACACCCAGACCAGACGTCATCTGGAGCAAGCTTGACCCCTCGGGGCAACAGTCCGCGCAATTCACAAAATTCGCGCATCGCCTCCGTCAAACCGCTCCGCAATCCGTTAACGTGAGTTCCGCCCTGCGGGGTCGGCACCAAATTGACGTAGGATTCGGCTAGCGCCTCCGTAACGGGCGAGTAAAGCGGGTCCAGCCAGACCAGTGCCCATTCGACTTCTTCCTTTTCCAAGACCATCCGACTGGCAAAAGGGGCTGGCGGGATCATAGATTTCTCATCCAATACGTCCGCCAGATAATCAGCCAAGCCTGCTTTGTACTGCCACAGGCTTTGCTCGTTGCTGATTTGATTATCAAGGGTCACCCGAAGATCCGGACAAAGGACCGCTTTCGCCCGCAATATTTGCTTCAATCGACGGACCGAGAAACGCGGAAGATCAAAATAATGGGGGTCCGGCCAAAAGCGAAGAGTTGTCCCCCGGCGAGACCTTGGCGCGTCGCCAGAACGAATCAGGGGAGAAGCGACTTGGCCGTCTGAAAAGGCCATCGTATATTCCCCACCATCGCGGAAAACCCGGACTTCAAGATGCTTCGAGAGCGCATTGACCACGGATACACCGACTCCGTGCAATCCACCCGAAAAGCGGTAGGCATTGTTGGAAAATTTGGCACCCGAGTGCAACCGCGTCAAGATCAGCTCAATGCCGGACACGTTATGCTCGGGATGAATATCGACTGGCATTCCACGCCCGTTATCGGAAATCTGCAGCGAACCGTCTTCAAAAAGAGTCACGTCGATGCTTGTTGCAAAACCAGCGAGTGCTTCATCGACGCTGTTGTCGATTACCTCTTGAGCAAGGTGGTTGGGGCAAGATGTGTCGGTGTACATGCCCGGGCGCTTGCGCACGGGATCCAAGCCAGTAAGTACTTCTATCTGTTCGGCGTCGTAAGTTTTGTAGATCATGCGGTTATCCAATAATCAATGTAGCGCGCGGTTACAATGAATGGTGTTTCGTGTTTGCGAGCCGCTAAACTACACCATCACAGCGATTCTCGGATTATGAGCGAAAAGACTGACGTAATAGAAAACCGGGATCCGGTAGGCCGTTTCGAAGAAGCCATGCGCGAGCTTGAATCGGTAATAGCGCAGATGGAAGAAGGAGATCTGCCGCTCCAGAAGTCGCTGAGTCTGTTTGAACGAGGCGTCAGCTTAGCCCGAGAGTGCCGGAAGAGTCTGGATAATGCTGAGCTACGGGTAAAGACCTTGCTGGAACAACAGGACAATAGCGATAGCCGGGGGGTGCACTTGGACGAAAAAAGCAGTGGCTAGGCTGAAGGTTGACCGTATATGACTGCTTCTGATGTCAGCGGCATAGATGAAATGTTGCTCCGTTGGCGCGGAAGAATTGAATCGGCATTAGACACGGTATTGCCCGCAATCGATATTTATCCAACCCGCCTGCATCAGGCAATGCGGTACGGCACTGAAGGAGGTAAACGACTTAGGGCGCTCTTAGTCTATGCTGCCGGAGAAGTGGTGGAAGCAAATCCGGCCGATCTTGACGCCCCTGCATGTGCAGTCGAGCTTATTCATGCTTATTCCCTCATCCATGACGACCTTCCCGCCATGGACAATGACAGCATGCGTCGAGGTCGACCCACTGTCCATATAGCCTACGGTGAGCCGATGGCCATCCTGACGGGCGATGCACTTCTTACCCTCGCCTTCAGGGTCCTGACAAAATCCGGCGTTGCAAGTGCCGAACAACTAACGGAGATGATTCGCATCCTTGCCGACGCGGCCGGAAGTCGTGGCATGGTTGGCGGCCAGGCCGTTGACATTGAATCCGAGGGCAGAACCATATCTTTGCCCGAGCTTGAAGCGCTACATATCCACAAAACCGGCGCGTTGTTCCTTTCGTGTCTTCGCCTTGCCGCGTGTGCAAAGCCGGGGCTCCCAACTGATCGCCGGGAAGCGCTGGACCGTTTTGGAAAGGCGGTAGGGTTGGCATTTCAGATACAGGATGATGTGCTGGACGAGGAGGGATCAACCCAACAGCTCGGTAAAACAAAAGGCAAAGACCGAGCGCAGGAGAAATCGACCTACGTCAGCCTGATGGGCCTCGAACCGGCGCGTCAACGCGCGGATGAGTTGTTCGAAGAAGCTCGCCAAGTGTTGGCGGTATTCGACCAAGATGGCGCCGCGCTTCGTGCACTGATCGACCATATCCAGGCGCGACGGTACTGATTCGGCGTTCGAAACGCGACGGAATAGCAGACTGCTACTGGTTTGATCGGGACGTGACGCCACGACAGGTCTGCTGCAGGTTATCGACCGAATCCCCGATTAAGAATGATTACCGGCCATGGGAGGTCTCCTCGACACGTCAGAGACCGTCGATGGATGTATCGATTCACAGGGCATCGGATCAGGTCTTGCGCAGGCATCAGCAACCCCTAAATCGGATTCGCGATACCGGAACCATTGCAAACGACCTTTGAGGCGAACCACTTCACCCACGATCACCGTGCTGGGTCCACGAATATCCGCTATGACCACCTTCTGCGGTAAATCAGAAAGATTCGCTACAATGACTCGCTGATCAGGCAGAGTCCCACGTTCAATCAGCGCCGCAGGCCAGTCAGGCGCCAATCCATGGTCCCTGAGCGCTTTGCACAGGAGCGATACCGACGCCAACCCCATGTAAATAACCACAGTCTGATTACTGCGGGCCAGAAACTCCCATGGCAAGGATAATGTGCCATCCGCTCTGGGATGGCCGGTCACGAAAATACAGGTTTGAGCGTAGTCCCTGTGGGTCAGTGGTATGCCCGCATAGGCCGCACAGCCACTGGCCGCAGTGACTCCTGGCACTACCTGAAAGATAATGCCGTGAGCGGCCAGCTCTGCGATCTCTTCTCCCCCTCGTCCAAACATGAACGGATCGCCACCCTTGAGGCGTAATACTCGCTGACCCGCTAACGCCCGCCTTATCATTTCTTGGTTAATATCGGCCTGCGACAGCGCATGACAACTTCGCCGCTTGCCGACAAATACCCTTTCAGCGTCCCGACGTACTAGATCGAGAATCGCGTTGCCAACCAACCGGTCATATAGCACCACGTCAGCGTTCTGCATGAGCTGGAGTGCTCGAAGCGTCAATAGGTCTGGACTGCCGGGACCCGCTCCGACAAGATAGACCTCGCCGGGTGTGTGGCCTTCCTGTTCCAGCGCCCGGTGTATTTTTTCCGCCTTCTTCTCATCGCCGCACAAAATCGCAGTGGCACCGGGACTGTCCAAAAATCGCTCCCACACGTCCCTTGGACGAATTCCGGTAGGCGCGCGCCTTTGCACCTCACGGTGTCTGGATATAAATCGCGCAAGCGACCCGAGATTGGCGGGGAGGAGTTGCTCGATCTGTTCGCGCAGACGTCGAACCAACACAGGAGCCGCACCGCTACTGGAAATCGCTACCGCCAGAGGTGGGCGGTGCACCACCGCCGGCGCTATCGCACTGGAAAGTGCAATGTCGTCCACGACGTTGACAAAGAGATTTCGTGTCTCCGCCGATCGCGCGACTCTCCTATTAAGGACAGCATCATCAGTGGCAGCAACCACGTAACAACACAAGTCAAGGTGGGACTCGTCAAATTCCTTGGCCAAATACGCAATCGAGCCATCGGACACAAGGCGCTTCAGTTCATCATTCAGAGATACCGAAACGATATTGATCCGCGCGCCACTATTCAGCAGCAGGCGAATCTTGCGTGCTGCCACACTGCCACCTCCGACGACGAGCACAAGTCGTCCGTCCAGCCGGAGAAATACGGGATAAGGAGGAAGCTCTGTCACATGGTCTCCATTTGGAACGGTTTGACGACACGGCCCACAAATATCAGCTCTTTGATCAGACCGAAGCTACTGTTTTTGCAAGCGTGGTAACGCCAACTACGATCAGCAAGAAAGCGAGCGCACGCTTGAACGCATACGGATTCATCCGAAAGCCCACCCGTGTTCCTATCCAGATGCCTGGGAAACCGCCAACAAGCAGTGCGCAAAGCATCTTATAGTCCACCCCCCGCAAGCAGGCATGACCTAATCCCGCGATTGCCGTAACTAGCGCAGCATGAGCGAGATCACTGCCCACCAAACGAATCGGCTCACGTTGCGGGTACAACAACATAAGCAGCATCAGCCCTATAACACCTGCCCCTACCGAAGAAACCGTTACCACCGCGCCAATCAGTGATCCAGTCGCGACTGTAAGCACGCGACGACGGCTATCCGTGAGCAGCGCTGAGCCCGGGCGGCAGTGCAAGCTTCTGAGGAGTTTCTCCTGAAACAAGGTAAAACCCGCAGTCACAGTGATCGCAATCGATAATACCAACTTGATCGTTTGAGCCAACTGCGCCGGATCCTTTAGATTGTGCAGGCTCCAAAGCGTCACCATAACCGCCGGCAAGCTACCCGTCGCCTGGAGGGCGGTCAGACGCCAGTCCAACGATCCTTGGCGGTTGTGCAGCACAATCGCAAAACCCTTGCTAATCGAGGCGTAAAGCAGGTCGGTGCCAACAGCGAGTACCGGGCTTATCCCGTAAACCGTAATCAATAGAGGGGTCATCAACGACCCTCCCCCGACGCCGGTCGCGCCCACAGCAAAACCCACCAACAAACCAGCCACAGAAAACCCCAGTTCCCTCACTGGCCAAGACCTCGGGCTCAAAGGGAGACCACAGTAACGATCAGGATGCTGCACGCAAAGGAATAATTAGCTATCCTTTCATAACTGAATTGTCTATCTGCATGTCCATTGGTCCGATGAAACTACGTCAGCTGGTTTATGTACATGAAGTTGCAAAACGGGGCCTGAATGTCACTGCAGCAGCCGAATCCCTGTTTACGTCGCAACCCGGCGTCTCAAAGCAGATCCGTCTGCTAGAAGATGAACTGGGCGTCGACATCTTCCTGCGCTCTGGAAAACATCTGGCCGAGATTACACCTGCGGGCCGACGCATTCTTGAATATACAGAGGCATTACTTCAGGACGTTCGCAACATTGAGCGTGTATCTGAGGAATATCAAGACTCATATACCGGAGACTTGGCCCTCGCAACAACGCATACTCAGGCGCGGTACGCATTACCGAAGGTGATTGAAAAGTTTCGCCGCAAATATCCGCGTGTCAAACTACATCTTCATCAGGGATCGCCGCCTCAGATCGCTAAGCAGGCTGTGCAAGGAGAAGCCGACTTTGCCATTGCAACCGAAGCGCTAGAACACTTCCGGCAACTGGTCATGTTGCCCTGTTACCGGTGGAACCGCTGTGTTTTGGTGACTCCCGATCATCCGCTGGCGGCACGCAGAAACCTGAGCTTGCTGGACCTTGTCAAATTACCCATCATTACCTACACCTTTGGCTTCACCGGTCGCTCTCATCTGGATCGTGCCTTTGCAGCAATTCGGATGAAACCGGAAGTAGTCCTTACGGCGGTCGACGCGGATGTCATTAAAACCTATGTCCGACTGGGAATGGGCGTCGGGATCATCGCCGACATGGCCTATGACCCGGACACAGACGCTGACCTGGTGCGCCTTGATGCAAACCATTTGTTCGAGCCGAGCGTTACGCACATAGGGTTCCGTTACGGTACTTTTATTCGAACTTATATGTATGAGTTCATTGAACTGTTTGCCCCTCACCTTACTCGTGAGCTTGTCGATGAATTGACTTCTATTGCCGACCCCGAAGATCGTCAACGGCGCACAAAAGAGCTCTTTTCCGATCTGCTTGGGCAAAACCCTTAACGGCACCCGATCTCAAAACCGGGGCGGATCGAGACCGATTTCCAGAATGCTATTATGGTGAGGCTATAATTGCGGCCAACGTGACGGCGCCGCTGAAAGCGAGCGGTGCTAAGTGCGAATCCGGTCCGGCTCTTGAGCCGTGCCAGTCACAAGCGACGCTTGTCTCCTCAGCCGAAACTAGCAGCCTCCAGCGCACAGCCATCGGCCGGTCAAGCGGACCAGCAAGATTCCCACAGGGATTGAGATTATGAAAGTAACAGTTGAAGCATTCGGTCCAGCCAGAGTCTGGCTTGGCTCAGAACTCATCCGGATCGATGTGGCACTAGGCGCCACCGTAAAGGATGTGGCAACTGAACTATCTACGCGATATCCGGACTTTACTTCTCACAGGCAACGATGTGCCTTTGCATTACCGGACCGACTAGTTACATCCAACGAGGTGCTGGGTGACGGGGCGCAATTATCACTGATTCCACCTGTCAGCGGCGGCTGAAATGAACGAAGTGCATTCGCACCTTCATGATGGACCTCTTGATATCGCGGGTTTTCTCGTGACTCCACCTGCAGAACATGAGGGGGGAGAAGTACTTTTTGCTGGCACGGTACGCAACCTTCACAATGATCGCGCCGTCAGCGCGATCCGTTACCATGCCCACCGATCTCTGGCCGAAAAGCAATTGCGTGATATCGAGATAATGGGGAGTGAGAAGTTTGGCGTCTATCTACGGGTAGCTCACGCTGTCGGCTTTCTGGAAATCGGAGAAGCCAGCGTTGTAGTCCTGGCACGAAGCGCTCACCGCTCGGAGGCCTTCACC
>OFHJ01000747.1_pt1 | contig 11123 bp, 11 predicted proteins | sample 1522001 | NCBI WGS metagenome assembly OFHJ01 (sample SAMEA2464838, study PRJEB22497) | soil metagenome | biome: Grassland; feature: Farmland; material: Clay | place: Australia | collected 2013-02-01 | depth 1.2 m | reverse complement strand
ATAATACCCAATTCAATGTACTTATTTATAAATATACAGTATTCCATCAAAGCTCGGTTTTCCTTCACTCCAGGGTTGAGCCATCACTGGCAAACCCCTCATGCAAAAAAATTCGCAAGAAATAAATTATATCCCAATCATGTAGTTACTATCGGTCATCATGAATATCAGGGACCTTCTTGACAGCACATACTACCACCTGAGGAATGCTGAGGCATTCAGCAGGAAGGGTGACAAGGTGAGCGCCTACGCCGAATTCAACAAATCAGCCAAGCACCTGCTTGAGGCGGCAAGGATCAGCACGGGCAATATGAAGAAAATCAGGTTTGAGAATGCGGAGAAGCTCATTGCCATGGCTGATGAGATAGAGAGGGAGAACCCTGAGCTCATAGGGCACAGGGGTGCCAGCGGCACAGCTGAATCGGTGCAGCAGACCTATGAGGATCTTGGTGTTTCAGTTGTGGAGAACCTTGGCATAAGGTTTGACGATGTGGCCGGCCTGGACGATGTTAAGGAACAGGTGATGAACAAGGTCATATACCCGTTGAGGAATGCTGAACTGGCAAAGGAGTACGGCATCTCGCCCGGTGGTGGAATCCTGCTCTACGGTCCCCCGGGCACAGGCAAGACATTCATTGCAAAGGCCATTTCCACGGAGGTGAAGGCCAGGTTCATTTCCGTGAATCCGTCATCGCTGGTGAGCAAGTGGTTCGGTTCCTACGAGAAGAAGATAGAGCAGCTTTTCCGGCTGGCAAGGGAGAGTGCGCCCACAGTGATATTCTTTGATGAGATAGATGCCATGGCGCCCAGGAGGGCGGGAAATGAATCTCCCGTCATGAAGAGGGTTGTACCGCAGCTTCTTGCCGAGCTTGACGGCCTGAACAAGGATGACAGCAGGATGCTTCTCGTAATAGGTGCAACCAACAACCCATGGGACCTCGATGACGCAATCATGCGTCCCGGGCGTTTCGACTCACGGATTTATGTTACACCCCCGGACCAGGAGGCCAGGAGGAAGATCTTCGAGCTCTCCCTGAGGGGAAGGAAGGTCGGCAACACCATTGATTATGATGCGCTGGCATCAGCTACGGATGGATACACTGGTGCGGACATCACGTACATATGCCGCGTTGTATCCGAGAAGTCATTCAGGGCTGCTGTGGAGGATGGTGAAGTAAGGTACATATCACAGGATGATCTCATGCAGGCAATCCGCGAAACTCCAAAGTCCGTGCACATGAGCATGCTTGAAAAATACAGGAGCTTCGGCGACGACCACCAGTGAACTACTGCATCTGCTTCCGCAGCTTTGAGTAGTATTTCTCCGGAATCCCGGTGGATTCCATTGTGGATATCATTCCGCGGATCCTTTCCCTTCCATTTTCATCATGGTTCTTCACAGATTCCTTGAACAGGGCGGAAACCATCCTGCCTGCAACCTCATGGTCCAGGCACTCCGATGAAATGTAGGATTCAACGAAGGATGCCCGGTGTTCCCATGACTCATCGGGGAACGAATGGCTGAACACATGCGTTATGAATCTGTTCCTGCTCCTGCGGTCGTCAATCCTGCCGGCTATGTCCAGTATATATCCAGGGCTTGAGTAGAGGTTCTCCATGGCAATGAACTCCCCGATCTCCTGCCTCATTGTGCCACCGTATGAGGAGGCGAGGCCGGCAATAGTTTCCGGTTTGTCCTTCAGTGAACTCAGGACCCCATAATAGGGGAAGAGTTCCCTGTTCTTCCTGTATGCAGCCATGGCTGAATCAACGTGTGAGACCAGGATATCATGGGAGGGGCAGTTGCCTAGGGCTATCATGGAATCGGAGAGGATGCTGTCAGCCTCTTCCGGATCAGCCTCGGACATCCTCTGCAGGAAAAGCAAGCTCACTTTCCTGCATTGCTCCTTTGTTTTCTGTATCTCCCCGGCATGGGAGAGGTACTTCATCCTTTCACTATTGTCGGGGGCGGTCTCGTACAGCTGGAGGGCACCCTCTACAGTGGGTTCGGACTGGAACATGTGCTCGTTGTATGACCAGGAGAGCCTCTGTCCGGGATTCAGGGTGCCGGCGAAGCCCATGCTTCTCCTGAGTACCTTTGACACCCTTTCCATGTCTCCGCCGAATATCATTGCGGATAAGCCCTCTATCCATTCCGGAAGGGGAGCACCCGTTCCGTTGAGGAGTTCGCCATTCCTGAACACGGCAGTGCTCATTGCAACAGGGGATGCAGAACGGTCACTCCCGTCAAGAAGAAACACCCTGAAGAGGTTCCGCTCATCGGCTATGCTGGCTGAGTATGTTGTTATGGATAAATCCGCCGGATGGAGCGGGAGTATGGAGATCAGTGAAAGCATATCGGCGAAGGCCTCCTCCCTGTTACCGTCGGTTGTGTACACCACTGCCATTTCAGGCTGTGTCAGTGCGGCAATGAAGTATCCCAGTTCTGAAGCCGAACCGAAATACCTGGAAACATCAGGCATGGAAAATCTTCCTCCTGTGCCTATGTCAAGGACGGGTACCTCTGATACCCCCTCCTCTTCCTCAGAAGCGTGCGAAGGATAGCTGTCCATGCTCCTGATTATGCTTTCTATGGCGTGTTCAGCCCTTATCTTCTTCTCAATGCCAAGAGGAGGGACGATTATGAAGTGTGAATAATAGGATCCGCGCCTTCCCAGCTCATCATCACCTGCGTTCTGCACAACGGAAACAGCTGTTGAGCCGGAGGGGAGCATGTATGCGCGAAGGCACCTGTTGAATGAATCATGGGAGAACGATACGGGGAGCGCGTGTGCCTCTATGTACTCGGCATCTTCCCGGGAAATTCCCGGTGAAGCCGCAACAACCTGATACCCCCTCTTCCTCCCCCGGCCGGACCACCTGTAGTAAAGCTGGCGGCACTGCACAATTCCGGTCAATCCAGCATCCACCTCACAATGTCGGGAAATTCGCCTATCTTTCCTCCACCAAGTATGGCGACCCTGCGCCTGTTGCCCTCCTGGTACACATATGGCATGTTCATGGAATCAACCCTGATGCCGACCCGGAAGAACTCAAGGCCCGCTGGATCATAGAACTGGCGGAGGAAGGAATGGATGTAGGGCAGGTATTCCTTCATGAGCTGCTCCCCATGCATGTTCTGCAGGCTTTCCGGCAGCAGGTCGATCTTCGTGAATATTATTGCAGTGGGCTTCTTCACCCTTGATCCGCCGGAGAGCTGCCTGATGGCCCTGAACAGGTCCAGGTAGTGAAGCTGCTCCGAGTCCCACTTGGAGAATTCCTCACAGCTAACAGTAATAACATATTTTCTCGCCCTAACGAGTGAAATGGCTGAAGGGTTTTCCCTGAGCAGCTGTTCCACCATCCTCCCTGCATTCTGGGAGTCCTCGGCCACATCCCTCCACAGTTCTCCACTGACATCATTTATGGACAGACTCACCTTCTTCTGCCTGAACCTGCCGTTCTTCATGAGTGTAAGGCTGGTATCAGTCCTGAATTCAGACCTGAGCGTCAGCATGGGCCATTCCCCCTGCAGAAGCTTCTCCATGCCCTCCTTTATGATGGGGCTGGACTTCTCGATCACAAGCTCGAAGCCCGGTATGCCCTCAATATAACTGGCGGCATGCACAAAGAGGGCCGTGAATGTGGTCTTTCCGCCCCCAACGTACCCTGCAAGCGTTATGCCCTCGCTGTCATGCCCCTCCACGGACTTCTTCCCGGCATATTTCCTGTATGAGTCATCGTGCCTACCGGCCTGCGCTCTCACCAATGATCCTATGCCTGAGGGCGCTGACTGCCCTCCACCGTCCCCGGCGGCAACGGAACTGTTTCCAGTGAACAGCGGATTGTTTCCTGCATTCCACTGCTCCCTTCTCCTTCCGGGCGTTACAAGGAGGATGACCCACGAAATGGGGTTGAACAGGTTGAGCAGCAGGAACATTACGGAGGGGTTGTTGAAAAAGAAGAAGTAGTTGCGCAACCCGAAGGCTGCAATGCTGGAGCCGAGCCCAACGGCTATCATGGCCATGAGTACCTCATAGACTGCCAGGAGCACTCCATGCTTGAAGTATGCCCTCGGCTTAGATGCAACATAATACACGGTCCAGCTCAGCGGATTTACAATGGCAAGAAGGGCGAAATCAAGAAGCAGAACCGGGATGAACATCCTCCCGGGCACCTGAATAATGAGCTCTGAAAGAACAACGAAGAAGAACGTTATGGCGAGATACTGAAGCGTTATGTTTCGGCCCAAGCCTTTCACACCTGCACATCTTAAAGCCTGATCCTGACTTATAAACATTTTCAGCGGTTAACATGAACATTCACCGAAACCTCTCCCCGTCCATTGGAAGATCGTTGCGGAGGTATACCCCCGTAGCTACTTTTATATGAACATCCGTGCATGCATGAACAGCAAGGTCCTGTTCCTGAGTAAGTGGAATGCAACTCTCCAGATATTGCCGGAGATCATAACAGATAAACAGGAGGAGAGGCATGTCATGTTGCAGGAAGCAAGCAGAATGACAGATCATGTCTGCGGTTCAGAAGCGGATTCCATGTGCATAACGTTAAAACGCGGATAAAGGGGGTTGGAAGAATGGTTCAGTTGAGAAGGAACAAGAAGAGTCCTCATGAGATAGAGGTTGAAAGGAAGCTGCGCCTCAGGAGGGCTAGGGATTCAATGGAGAAGTTCTCCAGGAAGTGCGACACGCTGAGGGATACATATATGAAGCAGGCCGTGCAGGCCAAGCGCCTGGGCAATGAGGGGCTGCTGAAGAAGTTCGCTGCACGGCTCGTGAACATTGACGCCCAGCAGCAGAGGGCGCAGAGCTTCGTGCTTATGATGAATGACATGGAACTGAATCTCCAGCAGCTTGACAATATCCGCGATGTTACAAAGGCGATGAAGGATTTCGTGTCAGTATTCCAGGAGAACGAGGTTGATTACGAATCCATAGCCGGCCTCAAGGATGACATGGAGAAGGCCAACATAAACTCTGAAAAGCTCAGCGATACCCTTGACAGCATAATGACTGATGTGGGGGACAGCCTCACTTCCTTCGGGAATATCGACAGCGATTCACTGCAGTCCATGATGGACAGGATTTCGGATGAGGCTGAGACCGCTGAGAGGTCTTCAATAAAGAGCAACACTTCCAGCTCATCCAGGGCCCAGTCCGACGAGGATCTGGACAGGAAGATAAAGGACAGGATAGCTAACCTGGACCGCGATCGGGACTGATTCGTGTGCAACCTGATCCTGACGGGCAGGCTGGAATATGCGAGATTCCGCGCCGGATGGCGGGAGTGTAAAAGATCATGATTAAGGATGCAGAAAGGGAGGAATCACTGGGCAGGAGTGAGTGCGAGGACTGCCTGGACAGCATTGTGCCAGTAGACAGCCGAGACATGGCGGGAATACGCGCGCAGGGGCATCAGTGGATACTGTCGAGGTACCGGGACCTCAGGAATGCGTCGGAGAGGTTCGAATCAGGGTGCTCATCAATGTACCTGAACGATATACGCGAAGCCATCACCAGGAAATTTGATTTCAACATGGTGAAGCTCGCAAGTATCCTGAAGGATGATCCCTCAGTTGCCGGCACGGATGTTGAGGAGAGCATAAAATCCACCCCTTCTGATGAGATATCCGCCGTGGAACGGCTGGAGGGATTCTCGGATCTGGACGCCTACGATCCTGAAATGATAATTGGTGCGCTTGAGAGCAGGGCAGGATACATATACAAGCTTATAAAGGAATGGTACAGCAGCCAGATGGAGGAATTCAACACAATTCTCTCCGCTACGCCAAACGGACGCATAAGGAATACCGTGAAGAAGGAGATAGTGGACAGGTACAACAAGAGGCTGGAAACCATTTCAAGGGGCATATCCGGCTACATCCTCAGGGACCCGTCTGCAGCGGCACGCCTCTTCAATGAATACACGGAGATCGTGAACCGTGCCTATTATATACAGAACAGGTGGGAGGAGATCACTTCAAGCATAGACTACCTGCCGGTGAATGAAACCGAGCGCATGTATGAGGCGCTGGAGGAAAGGGAGAAGAGGATCACGGCCGAGACCAGGGAGAAGTTGAGAAACATGTATGAGTTCAGGGATTCCTCCAGTGTACTTGAAAAAATAAGAGAAACATACAAGGGCCTCATAGGTGAGCATGAAGATCTTGGCGAGAGGATAGGGGGCAAGATAAACGAGATCAATAGTGCCATTGAACGGGGAGAAACACTGCTCATGACACTTAACGCAGACATGGACCGGGACGATCCCAGGGTAGCCCAGGTGCAGGAGGCACAGCGGGAGCACCTCAGGGGGAGAATAGGTGAGATGAAGGAATCACTGGAACGCCTGATGGACTACGACACGCACATACTGGCACACATAGCAGGCCTCAGGGACAATGTTGACAACATAGAGGGCTATGCTGAACCGTCTCCCGATGGCGATATGGTCACGGTTGACGAGGCCACCCTCCAGTCCATGGATTTCCTGGACAGGATACAGGCAAAACTGGTGGAATCACTTCCGCTCAAGTTCTCTGATCCGGCGGGAAAGGGTGAGATCAGGGTGGCAACACGGGAGGACCTGGATTCCTCAATTTCCCAGGACCGCAAGTCCCTTGACAGCGGATCCATGCATCTCAACGGGCTCGTATATAGGTTCTCCAGGAAGAGAATCCTGACTGAGGCCCTGTCAGCGAGATTATCATTCTATTACCTTACCCACAGCAGCAGGTTTGACCAGTATGCCGTTGACAACCGACCCATCACTCTGTCTGAATTCACTGAATTCCTACTGTACCTCATTGACAACCAGCCCGGCGGCAGGACGCACTCGTATTCCATAATGTCATCCCCTACGGGATTTGACAGGAAGGTGATGGAGTACCTCACAGACAGGAAAAGGCTATACACGAGGAATCTTTCTCTCTTCATAATGGAGAAGGGATCAGACAGGTACTACACCAACGACCCTTCACCTGACAGGGAGATACTCAGGATAATCAACCTGAACCTTCGGGCGGAGCACATCCACATGTACAGGGAGCAGATTTCATCATACGCAAAGGATGCTGAATTTGCGTCCATTGAAAGGATATCGGAAGAATCCGGCATCAACATCGACTCACTGCTGAAGACCGCAGCAGAGATGGAGAAGGAGGGGAGGATAAGTCTGGAAAACACTGGCGGCATGCACATGATAAGGAAGGTGAGATGAACGGGAATATTCAAACCTAAAAAATCGGAGCTTGACAAGGTCAAGGTACAGGAAGTGGAGGTGCGCATGGAGGAGCTTGAACGAAAGAAGGTCAGGATCTCCGCAGAAGTCACGAGGGAAAGGGAGTATGTTGATAATCTAATAAAGGAGGGAAAGAACAGGAACTCCCGTGACCGCCGCCCTGTTGCATACAAGATCATGAGGCTGGAGAACGGCCTCCAGAGAAAAAACAGGATGCTTGAGGGTATTGAGAAGGAGATCCTCGGCCTGGACAACCTCCGGGGCATACTGAATTCCAGGAAGGAGCTCAACTCCAGGCCAGGCACACTGGACAGCATTGACATAGATGCAGTGAAGCAGGAAGCCATGAAAGACCGCATCGAGCGTGAGGATTACGAGAAGAAGCTCCAGGACCTTTCAGAACTTTCATCCCTTGATGAATCCAACGACAGCAGCATGATAGACGAATTCGCACATCAGCTCTGGGATGAGCCAGAAGAGGAGCAGGCCGGAGAGGCTGAACCCGAAAAGGAAGAGGCTTCAGACCTGGACGAGAAGATAAACAGGGCTCTCAAGCGCCAGAGGGAAAAGGAAAGCAACAATTCAGGGGAATAATGCCTTCAATGCATTTTCACAGAAGATTTTCTCCGATCAGTGAGACATCGCATATTTGATGCAATTATTACACTTCCATGCATGAAGTGGCACGGATGAATTATATACAACGATGCCAATGGCTGCAATGCTAAATGATTAGTGACCGTACAATAGCCCGCGAGATTCTTGAAAATATCATCGACATTGTTGATTACGTGATTATTGTGTCAACGCCAGGCGTAAGGGAGGCCGATTCAGGCTTCATGTGGTCTTCCTCATTCAGGGCACCGGCCTGTATAGCTTCATCGGCGACAGCGTGTACATGAACCTGTTCCTTCCCGAAGGATCAGAGGAGGAGAAGGACAAGAAGCTCTTCCTGAGCAGGATCAATGCAAAGCTCCAGGATGGTCTGTGGCAGGCGAGAAGGAGTCTTGATGAGTTGAACGGCATCTACAGCCAGTCCCTGAAGATGGCGATGAACGGCTTCAGGAGCCTTATTCTTGATTACACATACATCCTCAGGGGAAGGTACTATGCACATTTCATATTCAACAGCACGGACCTCCAGCAGATTTCATCCCTTCTTGTATCATTCGCAGACTCAGTAGACGGCCTCAGGGTCGAACACATGAGGAGGCTTGGGCCATCTTCACCTCTCTTCAGCGGCAACTCCGGGGAGGATGACGTGTCCGCTGTTACCATAAGCATTTCCACATCCGGCACAGCCGATGATTCCGCCCATGACACATTCTTCGTCATGGGGAGCAGGATGGAGCAGGGAAGGAAGACCATTGCAGGGCCCGGGTGTAGTATACAACGATCAAAATCTTGGTCAGCCAAACAGTTCCTGCATATACGTCAACCTTTACTGCTCAGAGGATAATGTTGAGAACATCATATCAAAAGACATTGCCCGATTCATGGATGCAACTAATCAGTCTTATTCTGTAAAGTGGTTTTTTGTCCGCTATGGAGAGGATTCCAATCGCCACATTAGATTCAGGATTTTTCCGGAAAACGAGGCGGATATGGGTGAACTCACCGCGCGTATTTACAAATGGTGTGATGGCCTGGCAGACAGTAATGTAATATTCTCCTGGAGCAAGGAGAGATATGTGCCAGAACTGTTCAGGTACAAAGGGGAAGCTGGGTTGAGGCACTCGGAGGAAATATTCCGTGTTGACTCTGAAGTGATCCTTAAGTTCCTGTCAAACCACAAGAGGACCCCACCGAGATCAAGGCTGTCCTTTTCGGTTGCATATCTCTACAGCCTATTTAACAACCTGATGGACGATGATGAAACCATTAGGACCATTTTAAGAGAGCTTTCCAACTATGTTCAGGGTGATATTTTTAAGGGAACATTCAGCCAAATTTTTAGGAACACCTATTCGCTGCTTGAAGAACCTTCCGCCGATGACAATGACAATTTAAGGGTCCTGAAAAAAGGAATCTCAAAAGCTGAGGAAGTCATGGGCACATTCATATCAACCGATTGCAGAGAATTTGTACAATCTCTTGAAAAAAGTGAGCTCAAAGACCTGCTTAGAAGTTACATACACATGCACTGCAACAGAATGTATGGTTTCGCACCACTTGTCGAAAGCAGAGTCACAGTGCTCCTCCATAGGCTGGACGAAAAGAGATATAATTTGAAGCAGTAGTATGAAAATCCATATTCGTCCCTGAAGCAAGGATACTCAGCAACACGATTAGCAGCCTAGCCTGAAATCAGGTACTAAGCCCCTTTGAAGGGAATATCACGGAGAAAGGGAATGAACGGAATGCAAGAGACGGAAACTCCTGATGAGAAAAATCGCGAGCATGCGCTTTCGGGGGCACACATTAGATATACGCTCATCAGTGGAGCTGCGTACACGGTTTCTAACTCCGTCTGGTTCTTCATCCTTCCGGTACTGCTCTACGAATTCGGAATAGACCCCCCTCTTCATAGGCCTCGTCTATTCATTTCTTGCAACTTCTTTAGTGTTGACGGTTTTGTGCTTTCAACAAGGGGAAAATGGCTCAACAACCGTACACAGATGATTTTAGGGGGATTGGTTGGCTTTTCGTCACTTATTACTCTTAAACTGGACTATTCCCTCTCTTTGTTGATAATTGTGGGCGTAATCAATTCTGTTGGAACAAGGTTATTCAACAACGGAAAATCCGTGACTTTTCTGCAGGAAGCAAACAGGGACCAGAATAGATTCTCCAGAAGATTCTCGGTATATGTAGCATTGGGAGAGCTTCCCCTTATTGTAAGCCCACTGATTGGAGTCTACTTCATTCAGGAGTTGGGAGCGGGGAATCTTTTTCTCCTGGCCAGTCTGTTTGCACTTGTCAGCATACTTTTTTCAGCGGCCTCAACTGCCTCTGGTACAAGCTCCGCGGGAAAGAGCTCTGCCAGAAGTGTTTCTTTGTCTGGACTCCCCCGATTCCTGTCTAAAAACGGTGTGACTGCAATATTCGTGGTTTCAGTGGTTATTGGTTTCATAAGTACTCTGACGGCATTTCTAGTTCCATTATTTGTCACGGTGAGGTTCGGAACCAATCTTATCCCGCTCGGTTATCTGTACTCAATAAGCTACGCTGGATTTTTTGCTTCATTCTTGGTGGGGGGAAGGATAAGTGACCGGTTAAACCCGTTTTTGTATTGGCATCCGGAATCCTGGTAATATCTATTTTAGAGATCTTTTTTGCCTCTTCACCAGTTTTATCAATAACAATAATCACTTTTACTTTGTGGGGAATGTTCATTCATTTCACCGTTCCAGCGCAGAATTCCCTCCTCTACGGCGGTATGGCCTACGAAGATACCAAATTCCTGACTCCGGTATTGAATCTTAGCAAGGAAGTTGCCGCCATAGTTTCACCCATAATAGGTGGAATTTTTTTCATGATAAATCCTGGTTTTCCATTTTACTTCGAAGCTGGTGTTATGATCATAATAGTCATTGCATTACTGAGCGTGAAAAGACGTGCAACAAGGTAATTAACAGAGTAAGAAATTCACCACGACACAAGTAATTACCAGTGGAACACAACACGGCAAACCCGGTCTCCTTGACAGCCTTTGGCACGAAAGTCCAAGGGAAAATGTGAAAATTCAGTGGAGTTTTGAGAAACAAATTAAATATCTGTAAAAAGGAAAACAATGGTGGGAGCACTGGGATTTGAACCCAGATCTACGGGTCTCTTCCCGGTTCATAGTTCCAGTCACTCATCATCAAGATCAGTTGACCCATAGCTAATCATACCCTGACTGGAGCCCGCTAGGATGCCTG
>OFHJ01000746.1_pt1 | contig 11170 bp, 9 predicted proteins | sample 1522001 | NCBI WGS metagenome assembly OFHJ01 (sample SAMEA2464838, study PRJEB22497) | soil metagenome | biome: Grassland; feature: Farmland; material: Clay | place: Australia | collected 2013-02-01 | depth 1.2 m | reverse complement strand
GCGGAAGCCTGGGGAGGATAATCGGCTTCTCTGATGTAAGCGGATGCTATGCCCATCCCTTCTTCCATGCTGCAAAAAGGAGGAACTGCGACGGAGATGAAGACAGTATAATGCTGCTTCTTGATGGCCTTATCAATTTCTCCAAGGAGTACCTTCCATCAACAAGGGGAGGGCTCATGGATGCACCACTGGTTCTAACCGTACAGCTAAACCCGGATGAAGTAGACAAGGAGGCCATGAATGTGGACACTCTGTACGATTATCCCCTGGAGTTCTACGAGGCTGCTGCCCAGGGAAAGTCTCCAGCTGAAGTTGAGGAAATGATGTTGACAATGGGAACCAGGCTCAAGAGAACAGGGACAATCCTTGGGTCGGGATACAGCACAGAAACCCTCCACATCAACAGTGGAGTGAAGGTCTGTTCTTACAAGACAATCGATTCCATGGAGGAAAAGATAGAAAGACAACTGTCCCTGGCCAGAAGGATCCGGGCTGTGGATGCAGATGACGTGGCCACCAGGGTACTCAATTCGCATTTTCTTCCGGATATGTATGGCAATTTCAGGGGATTCTTCTCACAGGAATTCAGGTGCACTAAATGCAACACCAAGTACAGAAGGGTGCCCCTGTCCGGGAAGTGCCACAAATGCGGCAACCAAAGCATCTCACTCACAATACACAAGGGGAGCGTCATCAAATATATGGCAGAAACGGTAAAGATTTCACAGGAATTCGAGCTTCCCTGGTACCTTAACACAAGAATCGACAACCTGGTAAGAACAATTAAGGGCACATTCGTCATGGAGGAGGATAAACCTGACAACTCGCTTGCCAGATTCATGGAGGATGAAGCTTAATGATAGGATCTATTTTTGTTACAGGGCCAGCAGGAACAGGCAAATCTACCTTCTGCGGCGCATTTAAGGACTGGCTGATTTCCAATGACTACAATGCTGCCATCGTCAACCTTGACCCGGGCTCTGAGTTCACGCCATATGAGCCTGATATAGATATAAGGGAGACACTCTCATTGAGCCAGATCATGTCAGAGTTCAATCTTGGACCAAACGGGGCCCAGATTGTGGCATCAGATCTCATACTGGAAAACACTGAGCCAATTGAGTCCCTCCTCAAGGAACTGGACGATTACTACGTTATTTTTGACACACCCGGCCAGATAGAACTTTTCAGCTTCAGGCCTGGAAGCCCCCTCCTTGTTGACAAACTTTCGCAGGGAAAAGCAATGATTGCTTTTGTAACTGACGCGGTACTTTCGTCATCACCTTCAGGCTACATTTCACAGAAGATGCTGTACGGGTCTGTCATGTCAAGATTCTACAAACCCATGCTCTTCATCCTGAACAAGACTGATCTCATAACGGATGAGGACCTGAACAACATTGAACGGTGGGAACAGTCTCCGGATCTGCTCTATGATGCCTTTATTGACGAGAAGCAGGACATGGTCAAGGACTATTTTTCGGCAGTCCTGCAGGCATTCCAGGAAAGCAGGATGCTGAACAAGGTTTATCCTGTTTCATCAAGGGAGTTCAGCGGTTTTGAGGACATCTACTCTGAAATGTCACTCTTCTTCACAGGTGGCTCGGACGCTGACACCATGTATCGAGACGACTGATTGATAAATATTCTATACGGATTAAAAAATAAGCCCTGAAACCCCTTTAAGAACCCCTTTTAAAAAGGGCTCGGTATGAGTTCTTAAAACTTTTTGTATCTTACATACAGGTCAGCAAAATGTTTTAAGTAAACACCGCTCCCATAACCATGGCGGTTAAGCACCACTGTATTATTTGCGGTATTTTGATCTACAGTGGAATGTATTGCTCTAGCTGCTCAAGAGAAATAGTGAGGACAAGGACACTGGACGATGAGAGCCTGGAGGACTGGATTACAAGGATCAGGTTCAAGGTCTTCAGATTCACTTCAAGCAGCAAAAGCGGTACATCGCTGGATAATTTTGATCCCTCAGGATTCTAATTTTGCCAATTAGCCTACCCTCGGAAGAAATTGCCACTATCAGTCATGATCCTATGTTCAACAGACCTGAACCATTTAATATCGTGGCAAAATACGAGTAGAGTAGCGAAAGTGTGATGTCAGGCATAAGTGAAACAGCAACAGGTGATGGGTCGGCAAAGCCGGGTAAAGACAGGTTAAGAGTTGTTCTACTTTACCTGCCCATAGTTGCCCTGACTGCTGTTGGCTTCGCCGCCTCCACAATCATAGGGAAGATCTCCGTGGACCTGGCCGGCCTGAGCACAGTGGCCTACATTCTTGGCCTCAGACATGCCGTTGATGTGGATCACATCGCTGCAATTGACAACGTGACCAGGAAACTAATGCAGGAAGGAAAGGATCCAATGTATGTTGGCACCTGGTTCTCCCTGGGGCATTCCACCATAGTCGTTGGGCTCATAGTGGCACTTATATTTTTTACACGCACAGTGAAGGGAGTAATCCCCGCTCTGCAAAGCAATGGAGCAATAGTCGGAACGGCAGTATCCGGAACGTTTCTCTGGATTATCGGCCTGCTGAACCTGGCAATAGCCATAAGCATATACGGCGTATACAGGGATCTCCGGGCCGGGAGAAACCAGAGCTTGGGGCTTGAAGAGATGCTGAGCAGGCGTGGTTTCCTGAACAGGTATTTCCATTCACTGTTCAGGATAGTCAACAAATCATGGCAGATCTACCCCATAGGAGTACTGTTTGGCCTCGGATTCGACACGGCCAGTGAGGTTGCACTCATTGCCATAAGTGTGGGAGCCGGTGTTTCCGGGCAGATTCCTCTCTGGATGATACTGGTCCTTCCATTCATGTTCACCTGCGGCATGGTTCTTCTTGACACCACGGACGGTGTAGCCATGAGGAAAGCCTATGGATGGGCTTTTATGAGGCCAATAAGGAAGATATATTACAATCTCACACTGACTGTCATTTCAGTCCTGGTCGCCCTGGCCATAGGGACAGTCGAGGTGCTCCAGGTATTCTCTCTGGAACTGAAGCCAAGCGGGGCATTCTGGTCCTGGATCATTGGCTTGAACTTTTCCGAGATTGGATACTTCATCATTGCAATTTTTGGCATTACATGGCTCATTTCAATGGCATACTATAGGTACAAGGGCATTGAGGAAAGTGCAGAAAAGATGGGGAGCGGCCTTTCCTGATCTGGGCCAGAATATGCTGGCATTCTTATGAAAGAGTTAGTAAAGAATAATCTCAAGCTGTACGGCTCTTTCTGGCAATAAACATAACTTTTCCTATGACGGTCTTTTTGCTTATGGCTCCGAACTTATTGCTGTCGGTGCTTCTCATCCGGTTGTCACCTTCCACAAAGTATCGGCGGCCATCCTGGGACATCTCCAGTCTCTTCACGCGTTTTATAAGAATTGTTCCGTCTTCCGGGCTTCTAAAAACAAGAACGTCTCCTGTTCGGATATTAAAAAAAATTCGTGTGGCCACAGCATAGTCCCCGTTCCTGGCATAGGGAACCATGCTGTTTCCACTTATTTTAAGGACTGTTAAAGGAGTCCACACTTTAGAGTTGCGGGTAAACTACTTCCTCGTGAGGATCGTAGGGTGCTTTGGCTCTCTTTGTCTTGATGCCTTTTGTCTCCCAGAAAATCTCTGAGAATTTGTTGACTTCATTGAGAAGTTTCATGGCTGCTTCCCTGTCAGGTTCCTGCTTTGATTTTCCGCCAAATTTCATGATGTTGAATACGATTTCATGCAATTCCGGGTGTGCCTTTACGTGGTCTGGCTTGATGTAGTCTCCCCAGATGATTCTTATCTCGTGTTTGCAAAGTTCAGCGTGCTTTTCCTTGACTTCTACTGCTCTGGCCATGTCGTGCACATAATCCAGCATTTCATCCGGCTTCTCTGCGCTTGGTTTTGGCAATGATCTCATCAGATCGACCATTCTTACTACTGTGAGTGCTGAAAGCTGTGCCAGATGCGGATCATAGATACCACATGGGTAGTCACAGTGTGCGTAAGCAGTCTCAAAGCCAATCTTGTCTTCCATTGTTCCAAAAATCTTTGCTAACGTGTTGGTTTTTTCCACTCTAATCACTGTTTATAGAATGACTTCACTTATAAAAAATATTGTTAGTTCTCTAAGGAAAACGGCAAATCGAGTTAAGTAGCCGATTTCTTAAAGAGGAGAGACTGGAAAACTGGAAGGGGAGCATTTTTCTTTGGTGAATTGGTTCAGAATAAATGCCAAATAATGTTTTTATAGGCATCAGATAATCAAGGCCCATGGAGGGCACCAGTACAATCCCAGTCAGCGAAGATGCAACCCCCTCCGTAATGGAACAGGTCAGGCAGCTTGTAAACTCTGATTTTTCGCAGGCAATTGAGAAAAAGATCCAGGAATTCTCCAGATTCAGGACGGCAACAAAAGAGGAGATTTTCGGTGAACTTTGTTTCTGTATACTTACTGCAAACACATCAGCAGAAATGGGGATCAAAACCCAGAACATCATAGGCCTGGATAATTTCATCCACATGGACCAGCCAACCCTTCGGGACTCGCTCAAAAATGCAAGGTACAGGTTCTACAACCTCAGGAGCAAATTTATTGCGGAATCCAGGTGGATTATTGACGAACTCCCTTCACTTGTCAATTCCGGAAACACCTTTGAAACACGTGAATATCTTGTTGAAAACATAAAGGGCATGGGTTACAAGGAGTCGTCACATTTTCTGAGAAACGTTGGAGTTTTTGATTTTGCCATACTGGATAAGCATATTGTCAGGATGCTAAAGAGAGAGATTCCGGAAACAGAAGTCAGGGTGGCATCACGCAGGAATTACCTCAAAACAGAGGAATCAGTACTGAGGATAGCTTCCGAGATGGGACTCAAACCGGGGATTCTTGACCTGTATATGTGGAAAATTGCTACTGGAAAGCTAATTAAGTAAAGTGCTGTTATTACAACTGATCACTCATGGTTATGTCTTTCCTGGATGTGAAACGGGCCGACAGGAACTACTCGTATTTCTACGGAGACCTGTACAGGCTCATGCTCAATGCAGGGAACGTGGTAGCAAAGGTTACTGCCGAGGAATTCGGAAACGGAAGGAACATCCTTGTAATATGCGGGCGGGGCAACAATGGGGGAGATGGCCTGGTTGCGGCAGCCTCACTTCTTGATCTTAACAATGTTGCTGTCCACGTGATTGGAGGAATCGAAAACATGAGGACTCCGGAATCAAGAAAGGCAGCCAAGTCATATTCCGGAAAAGTTGTGGAGCCTGATGCACTTCCTTCAGAAATTAAGAAAGCAGACATAATAATAGATGCAATGCTGGGGTCAGGCATCACCGGGAAGCCAAGGGACCCATACCCACAGATTGTCAAATCAGTAAATGCTTCCAGAAGCAAAGTAGTCTCAGTTGACGTTCCCACTGGAATGGGCTGGGAAGTTCCTGTCAAACCAAATTTGACGGTCACCTTCACAGATGTAAAGGAAGGGATGACCAAGAAGAATTCAGGAAAAATAGTGGTAAGGGATATTGGCATCCCGGAAAAGACGCTCAATTACAACGGCCCCGGCAACTTTGTTTTCTATCCTCTCCCGGAAAAGGACTCGCACAAGGGAATGAATGGAACGGTGGGCCTGGTTTCCGGATGGACCTATTACGGTTCAGCAGTAATCTGCGCAAAGGGTGCTGTTAAATCGGGTGCAGATCTGGTAAGGGTCTACACCACTCCCGAAAAGGTACCCGTAATTTCAACCTACGGGCCGGACATAATTGTCAAGAGTGCCGTAAAGAATAATCTGGCTGAGCTCAGGAAAAACGATGCAATTGTTATAGGCCCAGGGCTTGGAAAGGACCAGGACGTGGATGAGGTTGTAGCTTCCATAAAGGGCTATAGGGGAAAACTGATCCTTGATGCAGAGGGCCTTTCTTTCCTGGGGGTTCTGAAAAAAGATTGTCCCCGGGCGGACTTCATAATCACTCCGCACAAAGGGGAGTTCAGGAACCTTGCGGGAGAGGAGCCTGAAACTGAAATGGCTGTGAAGTTTGCTGAGAAAAACAAATGCACTGTCATACTGAAAGGGAGTGTTGACACTGTAACCGACGGGAGAAGGACAAGATATACCGAGGGGGGCAATCCCAGAATGACAATGGGGGGCACCGGGGACCTTCTCGCAGGCATTACGGCCTCACTTTCAGCTAAAATCCATGATCCATTCGAAGCCGCCTGCTTGTCTTCATTCATAAACAAGAGGGCAGGAGAAATGGCATTCAAGCAGAAATCCTACTGGTACGACATAAATGACATGGCCGAAATGTTGCCGGATGCCATGAAACTGGCACTGTGGTCATAGTATGAATAAGAATCACGTGAAGTGCAAAAGATTTAAATTTAACGCAGAGTAGTTGGGCTGCCATAATAAAATGGAGCATTGCAATGGAAACACCGGGGAATATTGAAAGTGAAAATGCTGAGAATGAGGATACAAGGAGCATTTATGATCTATTCCACCAGAATGCGGAGGCTAACAGGAGCAATCCTCTAATTATTTTCCATGGCAGGCACGTTTCCTATCACGTCATGCTTTCAATGGTGGATTCCCTTGCGGAATCCCTGAGGAAAAAGATGGAAATCTCAAAGGGAGATGCCGTAGGAATAGCCCTTCCACTCTCACCACAGTTCCTTGCGGCCTTTCTCGCAACCCAGAAAATTGGTGCAGTGGCTGTTCCACTGGATCCGGGGATGACAGATTTCGAGTTTCGCAACATAATGTCAATTGTCAGGCTGAAGGCCTTGTTTGTTTTGGACACTCTCCATTTTCAGCCCGCTGAAGATGACGGCCTGAAATACCTTGTCACAACAAGGCTCCAGGATTTTCTGCCTTTCGAGACCTCAATTCTGTACACAGCCAGAAATCTGGGCAACACCAGAAGGGTAGAACCGAAAGGTTTCCAGGTATTGCGTTTCACCGACCTCATTTACGATGTCAAGGGGGATTCTGTCACCACAGACCCTGTCAAAGACATGGACGTCGCCCTAATATCGCCGTCAAGCAGGGGACACCTTCAGGCAATGCATTTCACGCAGCACAATCTCATCTCCTCAGCTGAGGCCACATCCAGAAGTTTCACAAAATTGAAGGGGCGGTTCAAGATTGCCACAACTCTCCCGCCATTCCTTGCCGGTTCATTCCAGCTCTCAGTTGTACTTACCATATTTCTGGGTGGCACAGTCACTACGGTACTTGAGAGGGATAACTATTACCGGCTCTTCTTCCTCTGCAGCCTTTTTGACTGCGATTATATTCTCACAACCCCGTATGATGTTGGGAGAATTATTGAGGATGGGCTCCCAAATCTTGCCATAAGAAGCATGAAGGGAATGCTCTGCAGCAGTTACCTGTTAAATCCTGAATTACGGGGAGTTTTCGAGAAGAGATACGGAACAAGGGTAATCGAGTATTATGGGATCCCGGAAATGCTTGGTGTGACACACTTCCAGTCACAGGACAGGAGCAAGGAGGTATCCGGAAGCCCTGGCAGTACCATACCCGGTGTTGAAGCTATTATACTGGAGGAGAAAACTCATGAACCAGTACCCGAAGGAACCGTAGGCGAACTCTATCTCAAGGGTCCCGGGCTTTCATCCCAGTTCTCGCCCCCGTTATCAGATCCATCAGAATACTATGAGTACGGTTTCCTGGATTCCGGAGATCTGGCAAGAATGGATGAAACCGGAATTTTCATCGTGGAAGACAGGAGAAGGGAAGCCATTGTCTCAAGAGGCATTCTTGTGAGCTCCAGGGAAATAGAACAGACAATCGCAGGTGTAGAAGGCGTTTCTGAAGTTGCTGTGGTTGGCATCGCCAACAACAAGGGGGAAGAGGAAATTATTGCGGTGGTGTCTGCAGCCCAGGAATCTCCGGGACTGACTGGAAAGATCCTCAAGGCATGCAGATCCAGGCTCTCCTCCTACAAGGTACCGAAAAAGATAGAATTCAGGAAGGAACTGCCAAAAACAATGTCGGGCAAGGTCCTCAAGCGCCAGATCATTGAAGAACACACAACCCATCAATGAAAAGGTTTTTCAATAGCTTAGACTGGTGAGAACTATGCTTGATGAAGGCTTGCATAGAAAGAAAATTGCCGTAGTAGCCTTTGCACTTATCTCTCTTTTCCTCTTTTCCAATTTTCATAATGCGGTCATTCAAACGGGTAATGCACAACCTGTTTCTGTTTCACCCAATTCAACCGCATTGGGCGATGTATCATTCCTGGGAAGCGTTGCAAATTCCCCGGCCAATTATACTGGAAACATGAATGTACTGGTAATGTTCAATTTCTCCAACCAGGCTGCTTTAGAAAGCCTTCTGTTCAACCTTTCCAATCCAATGAGCCCTCAATACGGGCATTTCCTTTCGCAATCCCAGTTCAACGGGGAGTTTTCACCCCAGTATTCTACTTACAGCTCTGCCATCAACTACTTCCGGCAGCACGGTGTAAATGTGAGAGAAACCTTCCAGAACCGCCTAATTCTTTCTCTTCAGGGCTCCGGTGAGAATATTTCAAGGGCATTCAATACAAACATAACGGCCGCCAGTGCAGAACAGTCGGCTTCCTACAGTCCTGCATCACAACCGATGCTCCCCCAGTGGCTCGCGGATTCTGTGAGCAATGTCATTGGACTTAGCAGCATAAGACCGCAGATCAATCTTAATCTTTACAACCAGGGCTCATACCCGGCCAATCAGAATACAACAGGCAATTCTGCACCATCTGCAAAATCACAGTTCATCTACCCGGTAATGCCTTCACCTTATAACGGTGCCCAGTTACTCTATGGGTCATATTTCCAGCCTGCCTATAACGAGACTCCACTTCTGGAGAAAGTTATGCCAACCGGTGCAGTAATCGCAACTATCCTCTGGGGTGGTTCATACACATCGAACGGCAACACGGTCTATACCGGCCCATACAACCCTTCTGATCTTTACAGCTACTTCAACAAGACGCTTCCGGCCACCCAGCCCCACCCGAGTGTCTTCGGCGTGCCGGTCAACGGAGCTTTGCCCCCGGGAACCTCGGCCCAGAACGACACATCGGGAGCAGCTATTGAGAACACCCTTGACCTGGAACTTGCAGGAAGTACTGCCCCTGGTGCATACATCTACAATGTGTATGGAAAGAACAGCACTTTCACTGACCTGACAACTGCTTTCGAGACGATCCTGAGCCCCAGTTCATCACAGCCACAGGAACTGCTCAATGTGTCTGTCATTACGAATTCCTGGGGATCAAACGATACGGTCAGCAAGACCTGGAACCAGCTTCTGCAGGAATGCCAGGCCAGGGGAATCACCGTCCTTGCCAGTTCCGGGGACAGTGGCAACGATCTCAACAGCCCAAAGAGCGTTAGCTCAACTGAAGCTGTCCAGTTCCCTTCCACAAATGCCTTCAACACTTATGGCGTAGTGGCAGTTGGTGGAACCAACATCTCAATTTCTCCCTCAACCCTCGCACTCCAGAGCCAGCAGGTGTGGTATGTGCCAGGTACCCCTACAAATGGGGGAACTCTCGGTTCAGTTGGCGGAATAAGCAATTATTATACTGAACCTGACTGGCAAATCAATTCCCAGGCCAACCAGGTAATCAAGAACCAGGGGAGAGGTGTCCCCGACGTTGCTGCTGTTGCAAACAATACCCTGATCTACTATTCAAATGCAACAAAAGGAAGTTATTACATTGTGGCAGGAACCAGTGTCTCATCTCCCGTCCTTGCTGGAATAATCGCAGAAATGGACCAGTACAGGGTGCATGAAGGACAGGGGTGGCTTGGCTTCCTGAACCCATCCATTTACCAGCTTGGCACCGAACAGTATGACCCTTCACTTTCCGGAGGTTATACTCCGCCACTCATACCATTCTATGACGTGACCGAAGGCCACAATGCCAATTACAGTGCCCTCCCGGGGTACGATCTGGTGACCGGGATGGGCTCAATTGATGCTTACAATTTCCTTGCAGATCTTTCCGGGTCCAAGTATAATGTGACATTCAGGGAAACCGGGATGAATGCAACAAACAGCTGGTCCGTAGAGGTGAATGGAAACTCACACACATCAGTTGGCGAGTATGTTAATTTCAGCCTCATCAATGGTTCGTACCATTTCAGTGTCCCGGTCGTTGGATATAACGTATCTGATCCGGTAGCAGGCAACTTTACTGTGCATGGCTCGGCTGTTCTCATAAATCTCCAGTTCAAGAGGGGGTACCAGGTCAACTTCACGCAAAGTGTCCTTCCAACAGGCACGGCCTGGACACTAAATGCATGGAATTACACCGTTTCTTCCCTCAACAGGACTCTTCAGCTATACTTCCCCAACGGAACGTACAGTTATCTGGCAGTATCTTCAGATCCCAATTATTACGGGAGTTCCGGGACTTTCACGGTGAACGGAAACTCACAGGATGTGGCCGTGAATTTCACCCATGGCATTTTCAATGTTACTTTTATCGAGGAAGGGCTTCCCGCATCACAGACCTGGTCCGTAAGCAATGGAACCAAAACCTTAAGCACCAACAATACAAGCCTCACATTCACGCTTCTGGGAGGGCAGTATACATTCACCATTTATCCGGCCGGAAAGTACATAGCAAACAGAACCTCAGTCAGCCTTAACACGGAAGGAATGAACAAGACAGTCTACCTCAACTTCAGCTACGGATACTACATCACTTTCAATCAAACAGGTGTCCCTGCAGGAGTGAAGTGGAACGTCCTGGTAGCGGATTACAACGTAAGCTCTACAAATAACACCATCACTGTGGAAGTGCAGAATGGCACTTACAGCTATTACGCGTACTATACAAGTGCCGGTTCGACCCAGCATGTGAGTGGAACAGTGAACGTATCGGGTTCAAACATAACGGTACCCATCGTGTTCAAGACGCCAAGAACACTATCTGAGTACTATATACTGTACGTGACTCTTTTCATACTGGGAATTGCCATTCTTGCAATAGGGATCCTTATGCTGAGGAAGAAGTGAAAAACGGCAAAGGGCGAACTGAGCAGTATGATGGGAAAACCCCTTGAAATAAAGGGAAAACATCGACTTTTTTCCGTGTGGGGCAGCTTGCCCACGATTTCAGAAAACTGGAT
>OFHJ01000745.1_pt1 | contig 11195 bp, 9 predicted proteins | sample 1522001 | NCBI WGS metagenome assembly OFHJ01 (sample SAMEA2464838, study PRJEB22497) | soil metagenome | biome: Grassland; feature: Farmland; material: Clay | place: Australia | collected 2013-02-01 | depth 1.2 m | reverse complement strand
CGTTTGGACCTTGCGGCTTGTAGTGATCCTCAGAAGCAGCCGCGATGCTCGCATCCTCGCCCTGCGCCAGCGCGTAGTATCGTCCCATCAAGCCTTGCGTTTCCGGAAACTCGCCGACGACTTCCGTCAACAAATCCGCCTTACAGAGCTTCGCGGCGCGTCTCACCTTCTCAACGTCCGCGCCGACGAGAGGCGCAATCTCCGTCGCCAGCCGCTCAATGCGCGCAATACGCTCCGCCTGCGTGCCGAGCTTTTCATGAAACACGATCTGCTCGAACTTCGGCAGGCGGCCTTCCAGCTTCGTCTTCAGGTCGGTGTCGTAAAAGAATTTTGCGTCCGACAGCCGTGCGCGGATCACGCGCTCGTTGCCGGCCACAACTTCCGGCATATTCACTGATTCGATATTCGCGACCGCGACAAATACGGGCAGCAGCCTCTGCGACCGATCGAAGACGGTGAAATAGCGCTGATTGGTTTCAACAGCAGCAACGATGATTTCGGACGGCAAGCTCAGAAACCTAGGATCAATGCGCCCGGTGATGACGACCGGCCACTCGACAAGGGCTGTCACCTCGGACAGTAGCGATTCCGTGATCCGCGCTTGTCCACCATGCCGCTGGGCCATCAACTCGACACTCCGCCTGATCGCGTCCCGTCGGCTGGCAACGTCGGCATGCACTTTGGCCTGCCTCAGTGCTTCCTCGTAATCCGCCGGCGTCTTCAGTGAAATTGGCCCTGGGGCATGAAACCGATGGCCAAAGGTGCGGCGCCCAGCCTTTTTCCCAAAACGCTCCATGCGGATGACCTCGCTGCCGTATAGCAGCACCAGCCAACGAACGGGGCGCGCGAAGGTGTCATCTCCTGCACCCCATCGCATACGTTGAGGAACCTTTTCATCCATGCGGTCAAGGGCATTTTGGAATACCTTGGGAAGCAGGCTTGCCGTCCGACAGCCCTTCACGACAGTACGAAATACCAAATGTCCTTCATCCTGTTCCAAGGCAGCAATATCAACGCCACAGGATCGCGCAAATCCGGAAGCGGCAGAAGTCGGTTGTCCATTCTGGAATGCTATGGAGACTGCGGGTCCTCTTCTTTCCAGAACCCTGTCCAATTGACGGGGAGCCGTATCTGCCACTATGACCGCCAAGCGGCGCGGCGTCGCGTAGCTTCGCAACGTACCATGGCTGACGCCCATCTTTCCCAGCGCTTCAGCCGCCCCCTGCGCCAAGGAGTCGGCCAGTGGCTCGACATGGCGCGCCGGTAGCTCCTCACAACCGATCTCGATCAACAGATCCCTTTCGCGGGTCGCGATCATGCAACCACCGTGGACCGGCAGAGCGGGAATCCAGCCTTTTCCCGAGAAAGGTAGTAGGCCTCGGCGACGCCGCGGGCAAGCGCACGGACGCGAAGCATGTGCGCTTGCCGCTCAGTGACTGATAGAGCGCCACGCGCGTCAAGCATGTTGAATGCGTGGCTCGCCCGAAGGACTTGTTCGTAGGCGGGTAGTGGTAGGGGCGCTTCGGGCACGAGCAGATGGGCGCACTCCGTTTCCGCTGCCCTGAACCGATCAAAAAGCACCGCGATGTCAGCGTGTTCAAAGTTATACGCCGACTGCTCCAGCTCGTTCTGTCGGTAGACATCACCATAGGTAATGGAGCCATGCCGATCTTTGGTCCATACCACGTCATAGACACTCTCTACCTTCTGAATGTACATGGCAAGACGTTCCAGACCGTAGGTCAATTCAGCGGCCACAGGACGGCATTCAAGGCCTCCTACCTGTTGGAAATAGGTAAACTGCGTCACCTCCATTCCATTGAGCCAGACCTCCCACCCCAAACCCCACGCGCCAAGCGTCGGGGACTCCCAGTTGTCCTCGACAAACCGGATATCATGTACCAGCGGATCGATACCAAGCGCTTTAAGAGAATCGAGATAAAGCTGCTGGACATTATCGGGATTCGGCTTGATTAACACTTGAAACTGGTAATAGTGCTGCAGACGATTGGGATTTTCCCCATAGCGCCCGTCAGTAGGGCGACGTGACGGTTGAACATAGGCAGCCGCCCACGGCTCTGGCCCAATGGCCCGCAGAAACGTCGCCCAATGGAAGGTGCCTGCCCCCACCTCCATGTCCAATGGCTGGACGAGCACACACCCCCGTCGGGCCCAGTAAGCCTGTAATTTCAGGATCAAATCCTGGAAAGTCATGACACAATCTGGATGGCAAAACGTCGCGCAAGTATATCGAAGCAACCCGCGTCGGTGTCATTGTCGTAATTTCGTTGCTAAAAGGCGAGGGGACACAGGCATTGCACACAACCGCCTGCGGACGTATAAAGACGTTCAGCTTCAAGGGATGACGGCCTACCGGCAAAGCGACAATGTCGATCCGGCAGTGGTGGGTCGGTCAGCAATATGTCCGTGTCCTTGTCCATAAAATGGCACTATTTTTGCTGTAGTAAATGTTCGTGCGCTGGCGTGTAAATCGCTGGCCAACCACCCATGTATTCAGGAGATCGGCATGTCGGGTAAAGACGTCATCAAGATGATGCAAGAAAAAAACGTGAAGTACGTCGACTTTCGTTTTTGCGACACTCGTGGCAAGGAACAACACGTGACGGTTCCGTCGCACACTGTGGACGAAGCAATATTCACAGACGGGAAAATGTTTGATGGCTCATCCATTGCCGGATGGAAGGGCATCAACGAGTCGGACATGATTCTGCTCCCCGCTGTTGACTCCGCCTTCATCGATCCGTTTTTTGAGGAAGCGACGTTGGCGCTTACCTGCAACGTGATCGAACCCACCAGCATGACCGGCTACGGCCGCGACCCGCGTTCACTGGCAAACCGCGCCGAAGACTACATGCAGTCGACGGGAATCGCGGATACGGCTTATTTTGGCCCCGAGAATGAGTTCTTCGTCTTCGATTCAGTTCGTTCCGACGATGGTCTCTGGGGATCCTACGTTTATATCGAATCCGAAGAAGCCTCCTGGAACAAGGGGAAGGAATTCGTTGAAGGCAATACCGGCCACCGGCCGGGGGTCAAGGGGGGCTATTTTCCGGTACCCCCAGTGGACTCGCTTCAAGACCTGCGCTCCGCGATGTGTACCACGCTCGAGGAAGTCGGCATGGTCACCGAAGTTCACCATCACGAAGTCGCAACCGCCGGTCAATGTGAAATCGGCGTTAAATTCAATACGCTGACCAAAAAGGCGGACGAGGTGCTGCGGCTGAAATACGTTGTCCACAACGTAGCCCACACCTACGGCAAAACAGCGACTTTCATGCCCAAGCCGATCGTCGGAGACAATGGCAACGGCATGCATGTTCATCAGTCTCTGTCAAAGGATGGAAAGAATCTTTTTTCAGGGGATGGCTATGGCGGTCTATCCGAACTGGCTCTCTACTATATTGGCGGACTACTGAAGCACGCCAAGGCGCTAAATGCCTTCACGAACCCGGGCACCAACAGCTACAAGCGTCTGGTACCCGGCTTCGAGGCTCCGGTAATGCTCGCTTATTCGGCTCGAAATCGATCGGCATCCATTCGGATCCCCTGGGTATCAAGCCCCAAGGGGCGCCGGATCGAGGTCCGTTTCCCGGACTCGCTAGCCAATCCGTACTTCGCATTCGCCGCAATGATGATGGCCGGGCTTGATGGGATACAGAACAAGATCCACCCGGGCGAACCAATGGATAAAGACCTTTACCACCTCCCTCCGGAGGAAGACCTGAAGGTCCCCCGCGTTTGCCATAGCCTCGATATGGCCTTGGAGGCCCTCGACAAGGACCGTGAGTTCCTAAAAAAAGGCGATGTGTTCTCGGACGACCTGATCGATGCGTACATTGATCTTAAAATGCAGGAAGTGACCCGCTTTCGCATGACAACGCACCCGATTGAGTTTGAGATGTATTATTCGATGTAACTTACTAAAGTCTGTATCGATGCCCCGGTCCGATGCCGGGGCTTTTTTTTGGCGCCAAGCCGTTGCGAGCGTCGCCTAGGACCTGTATGTTGGGTGCATGCGTATTTTCGTAAGCCTTGCTATATCGCTGTTACTGTTCTCCGGTACAACGCTCGCTTCGACCACCATCTATCGTTGGGTGGACAATAGCGGGGTGGTGCATTACTCGGACAAACCACCAGCAAACAAAAACGCCGTACCGGCTAAGTTGCCGCCATTGCAAACATTCGAGCCGTCTCCTGCGGTGTCGGTTCTCACGAAACAGCCACTCGAAAACACGGTTGCTGAACACCAGGCCCCTCCGCCGCCGCGAATCGTCCAGCCCAAGAATCATGCGACACTGCGGAACGCGCAACACGTTATCGAGGTGCGCGTCAACGTCGCCTTAGCACCAAATCAGGGATTAACCTATTACGTTGATGGTAAGGCGCAGAACGACACGCCGACCCGCAGTACCCAGTTCCTCCTCAGGAATGTTTACCGGGGAACCCACAGTCTTGCGGTCGCGTTGATCGGTGAACGGGGAAAACCGATCGGGGTGTCCAAACCGATCATCGTCTACATGAAGCCACCTAGAATTCACCACCAAGAACACACCGGTTCCTGAGTCAGGTTTTGATAACCGGGTGCGCGGCTCTGCTGGAGTCAGTTTTCAGATCCACGGCAAGTACCCGGAAGGCACGTCGCGTGCGGAAGAAAGGGACGGTGCGCTCCGTCGCGTTGACCAGCACCCTCACTGACTACGCAGCATATCCCGCCATTTTGGTCGTGGCGATGGGCTCATGGGGCTTTTTCAGCATCAGCTGCTTGATCCCCTGATGGATAGACCCCAGATCCCGTTGGCGATTTGCGCGACGGTTGCTCGACGGTGCATGATCACCATGTCCAATGCAAGAATTGGCGCGGTATTTGCTTGAAGAGCGAGGATGAAGGGCACTAGCTCCAAGGGGGTACTTGCAGCAAGCGTCATGGACGGCATGACGACGGCGGTCATCGTGCTCAACCATTACCTCCGCGTCATCTCCATTAATACGGCTTGCGAGAGCCTATTTGCAATTGGTCGCCACCATACGGTTGGTCAGGACCTTGTCCATGGCATACCGCACTTTGCCGCCGTCGCTGACCGATTGCGGAAAGCCTTGATCACCGGTACCGGCTTCATTGATCGGGAGCTGCGACTGCAAAGAGGAAACAGCGAGCCACTTGTAGTGGATTGCACTGTCACTCCCTTTCTGCCGGAAGTCGGAATTGCTCCGGGGCTTCTCATCGAAGCCTCGGCGCTGGAACGGCATTTGAGAATTTCGCGCGATGAACTTCACTTGCTTCAGCATGAAGCCAGCCGCGAACTGATCCGCGGACTTGCTCACGAGATCAAGAACCCTCTTGGTGGAATCCGAGGAGCGGCTCAACTTCTGGAAAGAGACTATCCCGACGCGGCACATCAGGAATACACCAAAATAATTATTCGCGAAGTGGACCGTCTGCAGAATCTTGTCAATCGGATGCTCGGACCCAATCGATTGCCACAACCTACCACCCTAAATATTCACGAGGTTTTGGAGCATGTCCGAAAACTGGTGACGGCGGAAGCATCTGTTGGTGTAAGCGTGGTACGCGACTACGACCCCAGCATTCCCGACCTGACCGGTGACCGGGAACAGCTTATTCAGGCCTTCCTGAATGTTGCACGCAATGCCTTGCAAGCATGCGGCGAGAAAGGGATGATCCGTCTACGCACGCGAATGTGCCGTCAACTGACGCTTGGAAACGTCCTCCACAAACTGGCGGTCCAAGTCGATGTGGAGGATAACGGTCCCGGCATTCCGCAAAACCTGCAGGAGAAAATATTTTATCCCATGATTACGACACGCCCCCGTGGATCTGGCCTCGGCCTACCGATTGCCCAACACCTTATCCATGGTCATGGCGGCATCATAGAATGCCAGTCCCGTCCGGGAATGACCGTTTTTTCGATCTACCTCCCTCTCGAATTGCCATGAACGACCTTACTCCGCTTCACGTCTGGGTAGTGGATGACGACGAGTCAATCCGCTGGGTTTTGGAACGCGCACTCACCCGGGATGGCATGCAGGTGCAAACGTTTTCAGGGGGTACCGAGTTGCTCGAGGCCCTCGACGAACGAACCCCAGACGTGCTGATTAGCGACATTCGGATGGCGGGTATTCATGGGCTGGAGCTGATGCAACGCATCCATGAACGTCTTCCCAATCTTCCGGTAATCATCATAACCGCGCACTCGGACCTCGACGCCGCCATTGCTTCTTTCAAAGGCGGTGCATTCGAGTATCTGCCAAAACCGTTTGACGTCGATGCCGTCGTGGCACTAGTGCGCCGCGCAGCGCTGAGACGCGTTACCGAACCGGCATCCGAACCGGCTACCCAATTTACCGGGCTCGTCGGTGAAGCCCCGGCGATGCAGGAAGTGTTCCGCGCGATCGGCCGCCTAGCGGCATCGCAGATTACGGTGCTCGTCACCGGTGAATCCGGAACCGGCAAGGAACTGGTTGCGCGCGCGCTGCACCAGAGCAGTCCACGCGCGAACGGACCATTTGTCGCGGTCAACACGGCGGCTATACCTAAGGATCTGATGGAGAGTGAATTTTTCGGACATGAGCGGGGAGCCTTTACAGGCGCTGCAACCCAGCGTCGCGGCCGGTTTGAACAGGCTGATCGTGGGACTTTGTTTTTGGACGAAATCGGCGACATGCCCCTCGACTTGCAAACGCGGCTACTACGAGTCCTTCAAGATGGTCAATTCTATCGGGTGGGCGGCGTAGTCCCGGTAACGGTTGATGTTCGTGTCATTGCCGCAACGCATCAGGATCTCGAGCAACTGGTGATGGCCGGGCGATTTCGGGAAGACCTTTATCACCGGCTGAACGTCATTAGAATTCACGTACCTCCCCTTCGTGAACGCACCGAAGATGTCCCGTTATTGCTGAAGCACTTCCTTGCCGCAGTGGCTAGTGAACTTTCAACGGAACCGAAGCGCCTTCACCGAGAGGCCGTTGAACAGCTCCAAGCCTACAGCTGGCCGGGGAACGTTCGCCAGCTCGAAAATCTCTGCCGGTGGTTAACAGTGATGGCGCCCGCGCAGGAGATACTCCCACAGGATCTTCCTCCCGAGATCGGAATTCGCAATCGACCGCCTCTTGGTGATCACAAGGAAGCCGTCCAGCCCATCGCCTCGATCGATCTGGAAAGCGGATGGCAATCGCAATTGCGCGAATGGGTCCGCACACGATTGCAAGCGGGCCAGACCAACCTGCTAGCAGAAGCGGCGCCACAGTTTGAGCGGGCACTAATTGAGGTTGGATTAGAAGTTTGTCGTGGCCAACGGCAGGCGACGGCCCGCTGTCTAGGCTGGGGTCGCAACACCTTGACTAGAAAGATCAGGGAACTCGATATCAAGGATTGACTGCCGGCCACGCAAGGCCGCTACCTGAACACGGACCTTTCCTTCATTAAACGCTGGAAACAATCGATCCGACATCGTGAAGCGCTATGCTACTCCCATGTGTCTTATCGCGTTTGCATGGCGGATCCATCCACGATACCCGCTCATCATGGCAACCAACCGTGATGAATTTTACAAACGCCCGTCGATTGGGCTCGCCTGTTGGCGAGAGAACACCGCCGTCATCGGGGGACGCGACCTGCGCGGTGGGGGCAGCTGGCTCGCCGCGCGCGCAGGCGGTCGGCTGGGGGCAGTAACCAACGTGCGGAAGGGGGCCAGCAGCCCTGGCGGTCGATCCAGGGGGCTTCTCGTGCGTGATTTCGTCCTCGGGGAGGCACTTGCCGCGAGCTTCAGCGAAGATACACTGGTGGATTGGGAGCATTACGGAGGGTTTAACCTGCTTGTCCATGACGGCGAAGAACTAATCTGGGTCACGAACAGACCGATACCGGAGTGGAAAAGCGTGAAGCCGGGCATCCATGCATTGTCAAACGGCGCGCCTAGCTTTGTTGCAGGACAAAAGCTCTGGCCAAAGGTCGAGCTGAGCATCATGGCCCTCGATCAATGGACGCGAACCATCCCGGCATCCGGTGACCCCGATCTTTCTTCCATGTTCGCGCTGTTGTCCAACGAGCAGCCAGTCGAGGACGAGTTGCTCCCGGACACGGGAATAGGCCTTGAGCAGGAGCGCAGGCTCGCGCCACCTTTCATCCGTAGCGGCGACTTCGGCACTCGCGCATCGACCGTGGTGTTAGTCTCTTCCAGCGGAGAGGTAGTTATGGTCGAGCGCCGTTTCAACGCCGACGGCCTTCCCAATGGCGAAGCACGGATGACGCTCCCGCCGCGCCGATCACCGCAATCGCAACCCCCCGTCCACGGATAGAATCGTGCCAGTCAGATAAGCTCCTTCCGCTGAGAGGAGGAAAGCCACCGCGGCCGCAACTTCCTCAGGATTTCCAAGTCGCTGCAGGGGGACACGTAATAGCTCCTGCTCTCGCTGCTCACGGTCGGCCGGAATCGATTCGGCCCATAAGATATGGCCCGGCGCAACCGCGTTAATCCGGACCCGTGGGGCAAGTTCCGCAGCCAGCGTTTCCGTGGCCGCCCAGAGAGCAGCCTTGGCAGCGTTGTAAGCGACAAATCCCGGGCGCGCCCTGCGCGCAAGAGCATCGAGAATATTAACGACAGCAGCCGAATCCCCGAAATAAGGAAGGCAAGCCTTGAGAAGAAACAGTGGAGCCTTCAGGTTTGTGTTTACCAGCTCGCTGAATGCCGCTTCCTCGAGCTGACGGAAGGGGGTCTGGAAATAGCTTGACGCGTTATTGACCAGGGCGTCCAGACGGCCCCAGCGAGAATGAACCAACGCTGCTAAATCAGCGAGTGAGGCGGTTTCACCAAGATCAGCTCTGACCCAGCAAGCACTATCCCTTCGACGTGCGTTGCACTCGTCGGTTAACGCGTGCGCATCGGCTATCGAATTACGGCAGTGGATAGCGATATTCCATCCATCTACATGCAGTCGCTGAACGATGGCTGCGCCAATCCGGCGGGCTCCGCCGGTGACCAGCACGACCGGTCGGTCATTTGCATCGTCGCGCATGGAATCTGCCCTCTGTCACCTGCCGAGTTACCACTAATCAAGCCACTCGTCGTAGAAGCGTCGCCCCCAGTACAAGCCCACGCCGGCGCCGACCGCGCTCAACACGACCGCCGACGCTAAGTCGACCCGCGTCCCCAGCCACCAACCGAATGCACTGAACAGAGCGCTGGCAAAGAAACCGAGAAACGCTCTCACTGTCGCCTCACCTACGGCGTCGATCCAATCAGGCGCATCGCATGCAACTCGTGAATCACATAAACCAGACGCCGTCGGCCTTCAATGGGTCGAAGAAGGACAATAAAATCGATAAATCGCCTCTGCCTTATGATCACGACAGGTAATCGACCACGTATCGTTCGCTGGCCGCCTGCGATACCAGGTCTTTTGCCCGCAAATGCTCTGGATGTTTCTGGTAATTAGCCAGAGCCACCGCATCGTCAAATTTCGAATAGAGCGCTACGTCCGCCGAGCAGTCCGTACCACTTATATCGATCCCTACCTCGAGGTGACGCAGCCCCGGGATACGCCCATTCAGCGCCTCAAGCGCGGCTTTAATCTTTTCGCCCTGCTCCACACGCTGCCCGGCACTTTCGCCGTTGAGGCGCCATAAAACGATGTGATGAATCATACGGATCCTCATGCCTGTCAATCAAATGCCACGGTAGCGCGCTTGTGGCAATAGTGCTACACGGATGTCGGTTTACGAATTGTTGAACGGTCGGGGAGGACGCATAAGAAATCGGACGAAAAAAACCGCCGCGAGCGGATACTCCTCATGCTGATCGGCCACTCGATCACCGAGATATCCGGTTTGGCCGGGGTAATGCCTTCGCTGGATCCAGTCACCTTGTTTCTTCGTCTGCTGTCAACCACCTACCTAACAACTCGATTCGCTTAGTTCGGAGCAGCAGCCCCATCTGCGGGCCACTGGAAACGGAACCCGTTAGGTCGCGCGCCCGAACTGATGCGGCCACGTCTCGAGCGATTCTGAGGAAGTTGACCGGTTCATATTCGCAGTTTTCAAATCCCTTCCGCCCCCGAGCATCGCAAAGACATGCCTCGAGCGCCTGCTCAAAGAAAGGACTGTTCTGAAACGCGCGCAATCGCCCAAGCAGATCCAGAAGCTCGACCGGTTCACTCCGGGGAGCGCGGTGAACATTGATGTGCTCGCGCGCAACCACCATCGCAAGGTCACGGTGTCCTGAGGGTACCCGCAGGCGGGAGCAAAATTCTTTTACTAGTGGCACGCCTCGCTGGTCGTGCCCGCGATGACCTGGCAAAAGGGTGGGTGGGGTCAACGACTTGCCGAGATCATGTAGCAGTGCCGCGGTACGAACCGTTGCATCGAAGCCCATACGATGTGCAGCATCAACCACGCGCATCACGTGATCACCGGTATCGATCTCCGGATGGTATTTTGCTGGCTGGGGCACGCCAAACAATGCCTCGATCTCCGGCATGATGCGCGCCAGTGCACCACAAGCCCTGAGAGTCAGGAAAAACACCGAAGGTCGATACGTTTCATCTGCACGGCCGTCGCCTGACAAGGCACGCGCTTTCTCTTTCTAGGTGCTCGCGGGAACAAGGGGGTCGACCTCCCCACCCGCTACCATTCGCCGCATCAGCTCGCATGTTTCAGGCGCGACGACAAATCCCAGCGGAGCAAGCCGCGCGGCAAAGCGCGCAACTCGAAGCACCCGAACCGGATCTTCGGAAAAAGCATTGGACACATGCCGCAATACCCGACGCTCGAGGTCAATGTGTCCGCCGTAGGGGTCGAAAAGGCAGCCATCCTGGTCTCTGGCCATCGCGTTTATCGTGAGGTCCCGCCGCCCGAGATCCTCTTCCAGGCTAACGCTCGGATCCGCATTTACGACAAAGCCGCGATAGCCGGGGCCTGACTTTCGCTCCGTGCGTGCCAACGCATACTCCTCGCCGGTCGCCGGGTGCAAGAACACCGGGAAATCACGCCCTACCGCTCGATAACCCTCAGCAATCATCTGTTCCGGCGTCGCACCCACCACCACCCAGTCGCGCTCCACAACAGGTAAGCCGAGCAACAGATCTCGCACAGCGCCGCCCACTTCATAAATTTTCACTGTGACGCTCTTGCCACGATCCGAATCGCCAATGGCTGCACG
>OFHJ01000744.1_pt1 | contig 11200 bp, 9 predicted proteins | sample 1522001 | NCBI WGS metagenome assembly OFHJ01 (sample SAMEA2464838, study PRJEB22497) | soil metagenome | biome: Grassland; feature: Farmland; material: Clay | place: Australia | collected 2013-02-01 | depth 1.2 m | reverse complement strand
AATCTCCCGGCGCCGCGGGACGCACCCCGCCCCCCCTGCCGTCCCTGGGCCGGGAAGTTCTAGCCGCGGCGCGGCGCACTGGGCTTGCCGCGGATTGCGGCAGCGGGGCCGAGGAGGACGAGCCCGCCGCGCTCGCCAAGCTCGACACCTATCTCTGCGAGTTGAAGGAGCTGCAGATCCGGGACGGCCTGCACGTTTTCGGCCGCGCACCGGAAGGCGCCTTTCTCGACCAGCTTCTAGTCGCCTTGACGCGGCTGCCGCGGGGCGGCGGCCAGGGCAAGGACGCCTCGCTGATTCGCGCCTTGGCCGCCGATCTCGCACTCGGCGATTTCGATCCGCTGGATTGCGACTTGGGCCGGACCTGGACCGGCCCCAAGCCCGCCATCCTGCAGGACGGCCCGCCGTGGCGCAGCTTCGGCGATACCATCGAGCGGCTGGAAGCGCTGGCGAGCCGCCTGGTCTCCGGCACGCAAGCGCCCGACCCCGCGTGGGCGCGAAGCCTTGCCGTGCTCGGCGAAATCGAGACCCGCATCCGCCCGGCGGTGGCGGCTTCCGGGCCGAGCGAGATCGCCAATCTGCTGCGCGGCCTTGACGGGCGCTTCGTGCCGCCCGGCCCCTCCGGCGCGCCGACGCGAGGCCGACCCGAGGTGCTGCCGACCGGACGCAACTTCTATTCCGTCGACACCCGCGCGGTGCCGACCCCGGCCGCCTGGGCGGTGGCTTGGAAATCCGCCGCTCTGCTGCTCGACCGCCATCGCCAGGAGCACGGCGAATGGCCGCAGACCCTGGCCTTGAGCGCCTGGGGCACCGCCAACATGCGCACCGGCGGCGAGGACATCGCGGAAGCCCTGGCGCTGATCGGCGCGCGGCCGACCTGGGAACCGACGTCGGGCCGCGTCGCCGGTTTCGAGGTGCTGCCGCTCTCGATCCTCGACCGGCCGCGGATCGACGTCACGCTGCGCATCTCGGGCTTTTTCCGCGACGCCTTCCCGCGCCAGATCGAGTTGTTCGACGCCGCCGTCGCGGCGATCGCGGCCCGGACCGACGAACCGACGGCGATGAATCCCTTGGCTGCCCGCGTCGCCGCCGAGACACAGGCGCTGATCGCCGGCGGCATCGCGCCCGAAACCGCGGCGCGGCGAGCGCGCTATCGCGTCTTCGGTTCGAAGCCCGGCGCCTATGGCGCCGGCCTGCAGACGCTGATCGACAACGGCGCATGGCAAGAGGAGGGCGATCTGGCGGCGGCCTATCTCGCCTGGGGCGGCTATGCCTATGGCGCCGACGGCGAAGGCGCGGCGGAGCACGAAACCTTCGCGACCCGTCTCGCCGGCATCCAGGCGATCGCCCAGAACCAGGACAACCGCGAGCACGACCTGCTCGATTCCGACGATTACTATCAGTTCGAGGGCGGCCTCGCGGTCACGGTGCGCCATCTTTCCGGCGACCAACCCGCGCTCTATCACAACGACCACTCGCGGCCCGAAAGCCCGAAGATCCGCAGCCTCCGCGAGGAGGTCGCCCGCGTCGTCCGCGCCCGCGTCGTCAACCCGAAATGGATCGCTGGCGTCATGCGCCACGGCTACAAGGGCGCCTTCGAGATGGCGGCGACGGTGGATTACCTTTTCGCCTTCCAGGCCACGGCCCGCGTCGTCGCCGACCATCATTTCGATGCTCTCTTCGACGCCTATCTCGGCGACGCCGAGGTCGCCGGATTTCTCGAACGCAACAACCCGGCGGCGAAGCGCGAAATCGCCGCGCGGCTTCTGGAGGCGATCGAACGCGGCCTGTGGAAGCCGCAATCGAACAGCGCCCATGCGGCGCTTCGCCCCCTGGCCGAATCGACGAGCGGGGTTTCCCGATGACCGCGACCTCCGACGACGCCCACGACGCCGAAGAGATCAACCGCCGCGCCAACGAGAAGGCGCGCAAGCGCAAGGCCGCGCGCGATCGCATGCTGGCCACGAAGACGATCGAGAAAGGCCTGCTCATCGTCCATACCGGCACCGGCACGGGCAAGACCACGGCGGCGATCGGCCTCATCGCGCGCGCCATCGGCCAGGGCATGCGCGTCGGCATGGTGCAGTTCGTCAAGGGCCGCTGGGAGACCGGCGAGCGGCCGATCCTGGAACGGTTTCCCGACCTCGTCACCATCCGCACCATGGGCGAGGGCTTCACCTGGGAGACCCAGGACCGCGCCCGCGACATCGGCGCAGCCAAGGCGGCCTGGGCGGTGGCGAAAGAGATGATCGAGGCGGCGCGCGGCTCGGCGCCGCGCTACGACATGGTGGTGCTGGACGAGCTCAACATCGTGCTGCGCTACGACTACCTCGATCTCGCCGAGGTGGTGGCGACGCTGACGGCGCGGCCCGAGCGGCTTCATGTCGTGGTCACCGGGCGCAACGCCAAGCCCGAGCTGATCGCGGCCGCCGATCTCGTCACCGAGATGACGCTCGTCAAGCATCCCTTCCGCGACGGCGTCAAGGCGCAGAAGGGGATCGAGTTTTGACCGCCGCCGTGATGATCCAGGGCACCGGCTCCGACGTCGGCAAATCGCTCCTCGTCGCCGGGCTTTGCCGCGCCTTCGCCCGCCGCGGCATCGCCGTCCGCCCGTTCAAGCCACAGAACATGTCGAACAATGCCGCCGTCACCGCAGACGGCGGCGAGATCGGCCGCGCCCAGGCCTTGCAGGCCAGGGCCTGCGGCGCGCCCGCCGCCACCGACATGAACCCGGTGCTGTTGAAGCCTGAAAGCGACGGCATGGCGCAGATCGTGGTGCAGGGCCGCGTCGCCGGCCGCGCCGGCGCGCAAGCCTACCGTGCCACCGCGCCAACGCTTCTGCCGAAGGTTCTCGAAAGCTATCGCCGCCTCGCCGGCGCGGCCGAATTGATGTTGATCGAGGGCGCGGGCAGCCCGGCCGAGGTCAATCTCCGGCGCCATGACATCGCCAACATGGGCTTCGCCGAGGCGGCAGACGTACCGGTGGTGCTGGTCGGCGATATCGACCGCGGCGGCGTCATCGCGCAGATCGCTGGCACCCATCTTTTGCTGCCGGACGCCGAGCGGGCGCGGATCAAAGGCTTTATAGTCAACAAATTCCGCGGCGACGCCGCGTTGTTCGCGGACGGCATGGCCGAAATCGGCCGCCGCACCGGCTGGCCGGCGCTCGGCTTGGTGCGCCATTTCGCCGCCGCGAGCCGGTTGCCGGCGGAAGACTCGCTGGCACTCCGCCGCAGCCCCTCGTCTGCCAGCCGGCCGATCCGGATCGTCGTGCCGCTGTTGCCGCACATCGCCAATTTCGACGATCTCGATCCGCTCCGCGCCGAGCCCGACGTCGATGTGGCGCTGGTGCCCTTGAGCCAGGCGATGCCGGGAAACGCCGATCTCGTCATCCTGCCCGGCTCGAAGACGACGATCGCCGATCTCCGCGCTCTGAAGGCCGCCGGCTGGGATATCGACATCCGCGCCCACCGGCGGCGCGGCGGCGCCGTGCTCGGGGTTTGCGGCGGCTATCAGATGCTGGGCCATCTCGTACGCGACCCGCAGGGGATCGAGGGCGCGGCCGGCGCGGAATCCGGCCTCGGGCTGCTCGACGTCGAGACCACGCTCCTTGCCGACAAGACGCTGCGCCAGGCGCACGGCCGCGACGTCGAATCGGGCCTTGCCGTCGCCGGCTACGAAATCCACCTCGGGCGCAGCGAGGGTGCCGACACGGCGCGGCCGATGCTGCATCTCAGGGACCGCGCCGACGGCGCGGTTTCCGCCGACGGCCGCGTGCGGGGCTGCTATCTGCACGGGCTTTTCGCGGCCGATCCTTACCGCCACGACTTTCTCGCCCGGCTCCGGCCGGGCCGTGCCGGCGAGCATGCCTTCGAGCGCGGCATCGATGCCGTGCTTGACGAGTTCGCCGACCAACTCGGACGCGAGATCGATCTCGCGCGCCTTCTTCGCATTGCCGGCCTCGGCGCCACGGCGCCGCTCCGCGACGCCGGCTGAACGGGAGCCCCCATGACGGAAAAACTCGGCATCCTGCTGTGCGGCCATGGCAGCCGCGATCCAGCGGCGATCGCGGAATTCGCCGCCCTCGCGGAACAGCTGCGCCAGCGCCTTGATCTTTACGCGGTGACCTGGGGCTTTCTTGAATTCGCGCGGCCGGTGCTGCGGGAAGCACTCGACAAGCTGCGCGCCGCCGGCGTGCGGCGGGTTCTCGCGGTGCCCGGCATGCTGCTCGCCGCCGGCCACACCAAGAACGATCTGCCCTCGGTGCTGAACGCCTACCAGGCGGAACACCCAGACATGGAAATCCGCTTCGGCCGCGATCTCGCGATCGATCCGAAAATGCTTCAGGCGGCGGCGGCGCGAATCGAGACGGCGTTGACGGCAGCCGGCGATCGGATACCCCGCCACCAGACGCTTCTCATGGTGGTCGGGCGCGGCACCTCGGACCCGGACGCCAATTCGAACGTCGCCAAGATCGCGCGCCTGTTGTGGGAAGGCTTCGGCTTCGGCTGGGCGGAAGCCGCTTATTCCGGCGTCACCTTTCCGCTGGTCGAGCCGGCGCTCGAACACGCTGCGAAGCTCGGCTACGCGCGCATATTGGTGTTTCCCTATTTCCTTTTCACCGGCGTTCTGGTGCAGCGCATCTACGCGCACGCGGGGCGCGTCGCGGCGCGCCACCCGGAGATCGAGTTCGTCGAGGTGCCCTATCTCGCCGATCACCCGCTGGTGCTGGAGACGGTGCTGGAACGCATCCGCGAAATCGAGAACGGCACCGGCAACATGAACTGTCAGATGTGCAAATACCGCGTGCAGATGGTGGGCTTCGAACGCGAGATCGGCTTCGTTCAGGAAAGCCATCATCATCATGTGGAGGGCATCGGCGTCGGCATGCCGGCGGCGGATGGCAATCACGATCACGATCACCACCATCATGGCCATCACCATCATCACGACGACCATGACCATGGGGACGGGCACGATCACGGCCGTGCGCCCTATCCGCAGGCTGACCATCCCTTGGGGCCGAAAAGCCTGAAATCCGAGGCCGGCGATGACTGAACCGGCAGCCGCGGGCGCGCTCGATTATCTGCGCGAGCCGGCGGAAATCTATCGGCGCTCGGCGGCGTTGATCCGCGCCGAAGCCGATCTCGGCGCCCTCGGCGCACCGCTCCGGCCGATCGCCGAGCGCCTGATCCATGCGTGCGGCATGGTCGATATCGTCGCCGATCTCGCCGCTTGCGGCACGCCCATCGCGGCGGCGCAGGCCGCGCTTGCCGCCGGCCGGCCGATCCTTTGCGACGGCCGCATGGTGGCGGCCGGAATCATCGCGGCGCGGCTGCCGGCGGCGAACCCGATCCTGTGCCGGATCGGCGAGCCCGAGACCGCGGCCCTGGCGGCGCGCACGCAGAGCACCCGCTCCGCCGCCGCGGTCGAACTCTGGCAGCCCGATCTCGGCGGCACCGTGGTCGCCATCGGCAACGCGCCGACCGCGCTGTTCCGCCTGATTGAGCTGCTGCGGGCCGGGGCGGCGAAACCGGCCGCCATCTTCGCCTTCCCGGTCGGCTTCGTCGGCGCTGCGGAATCGAAGGAGGCGCTGATCGCGAGCGGGCTCGACATTCCCTATCTCACACTACGCGGCCGGCGCGGCGGCAGCGCGCTTGCCGCCGCCGCGATCAATGCCTTGACCGGGCCGCTTGCGCCGGAGATCGCGACTTGACCCCGTGGCTTGCCGTGGTCGGCATCGGCGAAGACGGGCTTGCCGGCCTGTCGCCGGCGGCGCGCGCCGTGGTCGAGAACGCCGAGGTGTTGGTCGGCGGCGCGCGGCATCTCGCCTTCGTGCCGGAAGACACCCGCGAACGGCTGGCCTGGACGCGACCGCTCGCGCGCCTGGTTGAGGACATCCTCGGGCATCGTGGCCGGCGCGTCGCCGTGCTCGCGACCGGTGATCCGCTGCATTACGGCATTGCCGTCACCCTGGCGCGGCACGTGCCAATCCAGGAGATGACCATCCTGCCCGCGCCGTCCGCCTTCAGCCTCGCCGGCGCCCGCCTCGGCTGGCCGCGCGCGGGCGTGCGCTGCCTGACGTTGCACAGCCGGCCGCTCGATCTGATTCAGGCGGATATCCAGCCCGGCGCCAAGCTTCTGATCCTGAGCGCGGACGGCGCGACGCCGAAGGCGCTCGCCCGCCTGCTCGACCAACGCGGCTATGGCCGAAGCCGGATCGTCGTCTTCGAGCATATGGGCGGGCCGAAGGAACGGCGGATCGCGGGCGAGGCGGCGACTTGGCGCGATCAGGCCGTCGCCGATTTCAACACCGTCGCGATTGAATGCGTCGCCGACCCGGGCACGCCGATCTTCTCGCGCGCGCCGGGCTTGCCCGACGACGCCTTTCGCCACGACGGCCAGATCACCAAGCGCGAGATGCGCGCGATCACGCTTTCGGCGCTGGTACCGGTGCCGGGGCAGATGCTTTGGGACGTCGGCGCGGGCTGCGGCTCGATCGGCATCGAATGGCTGCGCTGCGCGCCCACGAATCGCGCCATCGCCATCGAGCGCGATCCCGCCCGGCTTTGCCTGATCGCCGACAATGCCGCGGCGCTCGGCACGCCGGGGCTCGAAATCGTCGCCGGCGAGGCGCCGGCAGCGCTCGCCGACCTGGCCGCGCCGGATGCGATCTTCATCGGCGGCGGCCTCGCGCGCGACGGGGTGATAGCGCTGTGCTGGCAACGGCTGAAACCCGGTGGGCGGCTGGTCGCCAACGCGGTGAGCCTCGAAGGCGAGGCGGTGCTGCGCGACTGGCGGACGACAACCGGCGGCGAGTTGATCCGCGTCGGGATCGAACGCGCCGACGCGCTGGAGCGCTTCACCGCCTGGCGGCCGCTTCGCGCCGTGACTCAGCTCGCGGCGGTGAAGCGATGAGCGCGCGCGGCAAGCTCTATGGCCTCGGCGTCGGCCCCGGCGATCCCGAGCTTTTGACCGTGAAGGCGCTCCGCATTTTGCAAGCAGCGCCGGTTATCGCCTATCCGGCGCCGGAACAGGGCCCAAGCCTCGCCCGCGCCATCGTCGCGCGGCATCTCGACCAGCCCAAGGAAGAGATCGCGATCCGCATGCCGCTTAGCTCCGCGCGCTATCCGGCGCCGGAGATCTATGCGCAAGCGGCGGCGCGCATCGGCGAGCACCTCGACCGCGGCCGCGATGTCGCCGTGCTGTGCGAGGGCGATCCCTTTTTCTACGGCTCCTTCATCTATCTCTTTGCCGAGCTGGGGCAACGCTATGCGGTCGAGGTGGTGCCGGGCGTCTCGTCGCTGACGTCATCCGCCGCGGCGCTGCAAACGCCGCTCACGGCCCGGAACGACGTCCTCGCGGTGGTTCCGGCGCCGCTGCCGCCCGAGCGCATCGCGGCTGCGTTGCGACACGCGGACGCGGCGGCGATCATCAAGCTCGGCCGCCATTTCGCCAAAGTGCGACGGGTTCTGGACGAGCTTGGCCTCGCCGCCACGGCACGCTACATCGAGCGCGCCAGCATGACCGAGCAGCGCAGCCTCCCCCTCGATCAGGTGAAGCCGGAGACCGCGCCCTATTTCGCCATCATCCTGGTGCATCGCGCCGACGCGGCGGCGCGTCTTGCGCTCGGCACGGCGGCGATCGCATGAGCGCGGCGGAAACGACTCCCGCCCTGGTGATCCTCGGCCCGAGCGGCCGCGATCTCTCGCGCGCGCTGCGCGAGAAGCTGCCCGGCGCGGAAATTCACGCGCCGGCCGAAAAGAACATCGCGGGCGCCGATATCGCCTTCGCCGATCTCGGCCCGCATCTCCGCGATCTGTTCCGCACCGGCCGCCCGATCCTCGGCCTTTGCGCGGCCGGCATCCTGATCCGCGTCCTGGCGCCGGAACTCGCCGACAAGCGACACGAGCCGCCGGTCCTCGCCATCGCCGAGGACGGCAGTGCCGTGGTGCCGCTGCTGGGCGGCCATCACGGCGGTAACGAACTCGCGCGGCGGATCGCGAAAATACTCGGCATCGCCGCCGCCATCACCACTGCGGGCGATCTGCGGTTCCAGCTCGCGCTCGATCGGCCGCCCGCGGGCTATCGCCTGCGCAACCCGGAAGACGTGAAGCCCTTCGTCGCGGCGCTATTGGCCGGCGCGCGGGCTCGCATCGTCGGCGACGCGCCTTGGTTGCGCGAAGCCGCGCTTCCCGTTGACAAAAACGGCGCGCTCGCGATCCACGTCACAACCCAGGCGTTGCCGGGCGACAACGCGACGCTGATCTATCATCCGCAAACGCTCGCGCTCGGCATCGGCTGCGAGCGCGGCATCGCCGCCGCGGAGATCAAAACTCTGCTCGACGAAACCCTGGCGGCGACCGGCCTTACCCGCCAATCGCTCGCCGGCATCTTCTCGCTCGATCTCAAGGCAGACGAAGCGGCGATCCAGCGGCTCGCCGAGACCCTCGGGGTTCCGGCCTGCTTCTTCCCGGCGGCAACGCTCAAGGCCGAGGCGCCTCGGCTCCATCATCCCTCCGAGATCGTCGAGAACGCGGTCGACACGCCAGGCGTCGCCGAGGCTGCGGCCCTCGCCGCCGCCGGGCCCGCGGCACGCCTCATCGTGCCGAAGCGGAAATCCCGCCGCGCCACTCTCGCCATCGCGGAAGCGCCGACGCCGATCGCGACGGCAACCATTGGCCGGGCGCAAGGCGCGCTTTCCGTCGTCGGCCTCGGCCCCGGCCAAGCGGCATGGCGAACGCCGGAAGCGACGCGCCTGATCGCGGCCGCGAGCGATATCGTCGGCTACGGCGGCTATCTCGATCTATTGGGCGACGAGATCGCGGCTAAGCGCCAGCACCGCTTCGCGCTGGGCGAGGAGGAATTGCGCGTCGCCTACGCGCTCCGCCTCGCAGCCGAGGGCCACGCGGTCGCGCTTCTCACCTCCGGCGATCCCGGTATCTACGCCATGGCGAGCCTAGTCTTCGAGCTGGTGGAAAAAGCCCAGGTTCCGGGCGCGGACAGGATCGCAATCTGCGTCGCGCCCGGCATTTCCGCCCTGCAGGCGGCGGCGGCGCGGGCCGGCGCACCGCTCGGGCACGATTTCTGCGCCATCTCGCTCTCGGACCTATTGACCCCTTGGGACGACATTCGCCGCCGTATCGAGGCCGCGGCGGCGGCCGATTTCGTCATCGCCTTCTACAACCCGGCATCCGAGAAACGCCGCCGCCAATTGGCCGAGGCGCGCGCCATCCTGGCGCGCCATCGCCCGGCGGCAACGCCCGTGGTGCTGGCGCGAAACCTCGGCCGGCCAGGCGAGACGGTCGAGATCACGAGCTTGGGCGAGATGCGCGAAGCGGAGATCGACATGCTGACCCTGGTCCTGGTCGGCGCGACGACGAGCCGCGTCATCCGCCGCGACGGCGCGCCGCCCCGGGTCTATACGCCGCGCGGCTACGGCGCGACCGGCAAGACGGGACCGAAGACATGACGGTGCATTTCATCGGCGCCGGGCCGGGCGCCGCCGACCTGATCACCATTCGCGGCCGCGATCTGATCGCCGCCGCGCCAGTCTGTCTTTATGCCGGCTCGCTGGTGCCGCGCGCGGTGGTCGCCTTCGCGCCGCCCGGCGCCCGCGTCGTCGATACCGCGCCGATGACCTTGGACGAAATCGTCGCCGAAATGGCGACGGCGCACGCCAAGGGCCTCGACGTCGCCCGCGTCCATTCCGGCGATCCCTCGCTCTATGGCGCGATCGGCGAGCAGATCGCGCGGCTCCGCGCGCTCGGCATCCCCCACGACATCACGCCCGGCGTCCCGGCCTATGCCGCGGCTGCCGCGGCGCTCGGGCGCGAGCTGACTCTGCCCGGCATAAGCCAGACCGTGATCCTGACCCGTACCGCGATGAAGGCCTCCGCCATGCCCGCCGGGGAAGGCCTCGCGACGCTTGGGCGAAGCGGCGCGACGCTCGCGATCCATCTCTCGATCCGCAATCTGAAACGGGTGGTCGAGACGCTGATCCCCTATTACGGCGCCGACTGCCCGGCTGCCGTCGTCGCCTGGGCGAGCTGGCCCGAGGAGCGCGTCATCGAGGCGACGCTTGCGACGCTGCGGCCAAAGGTGCGCGAGGCCAAGATCACGCGCACGGCGCTGATCCTGGTCGGCCCGGTCTTGGCCGAAGGCGCGGCCCGGGCGAGCGCGCTTTACGATCCGGCGCATGTCCATATTCTGCGCCCGCGGCGGAAGTCCTAGCCGAGATGGCGACGCAACCAGAGCAGCACTTCGGCGACGCTCGCGACCTCGGGTGCCGTGGGCGCCGCGGGCCGCGCGATCATCACCACCGGCAGCGCAAGCTCGCGCGCGGCCGCGAGCTTGGCCGCGCTCGCGTCGCCGCCGCTGTTGCGGCTGACCAGGGCCTCGATCCGATGCGCGATCAGGAGCGCCCGTTCCGCCGCGAGGTCGAAGGGCCCGCGCCCGGTGACGGCCAGACCTTGGGCGAAGGGCAAGGGCATCGGGAGCGCATCGACCGTGCGGAGAAGAAACCAGCGGTCGGCTTGGCCGGCGAAAGCCGCGAGGTCCTTTTGCCCGATGGCGAGAAAGATGCGCCGCGCGCGCGCCGGCACTGCCCGCGCCGCCGCCGCCGCATCGGCAGCCTCGATCCAGCGGTCGCCCGGTTGCGGAACCCAAGGCGGCCGCGACAGGCGCAGGAACGGCACGTCGTGCTGGCGGCTCGCCGCGAGACCGTGAGCGGAAATCGCGCGGGCGAAGGGATGCGTGGCATCGACGACCAGATCGATGCCCGCCTCCTCAAGATAACGGCCGAGCCCGGCGACGCCGCCGAAACCACCGACGCGAAGACCGCCTTCGGGCCGCCGTGGCGCCATCGTGCGGCCGGCGAGCGAAGTCACGACATCGAGCCCTTCGAGCGCCGCCGCTTGCGCCAGCGTCCGGGCTTCCGCCGTTCCGCCGAGGATCAGAAGACGCAAGACTTTCGCCATGCCGGCCGGTCAGCCGCTTTTGCCGAGAAGGCGGCCCTGGCGGTCGACGACCACAACCTCGACCGCGACCGCAGCGCCGCCGAGCGCCGTCTCGGCGGTCGCCCCCGCGCGGGGGGCGGTCAGATCGGCAAGCGGCACACCGGCCCCGCGCGCGGGTTCGGGAACGCCCGGCGCGGGCGGCCGGCCCGCCGCCGCCGCGGCCGCCGCCCGGTTCCGCGCAAACG
>OFHJ01000743.1_pt1 | contig 11213 bp, 12 predicted proteins | sample 1522001 | NCBI WGS metagenome assembly OFHJ01 (sample SAMEA2464838, study PRJEB22497) | soil metagenome | biome: Grassland; feature: Farmland; material: Clay | place: Australia | collected 2013-02-01 | depth 1.2 m | reverse complement strand
TGGCACGCTGCACGTTCAGCTCGCCGCAGTTGTACGCGGCGATCGCCAGCAGCCAGTGACCGCCGAGCTGGTCGTGCAGCTGCTGCAGGTAGTTCAGCGCGGCCTGCGTCGAGGCGACCACGTCGCGTCGACCGTCGTACCACCAATCCTGCTTCAGGCCGAAGATCTTGCCGGTGCCGGAGGTGAACTGCCACATGCCGGCCGCGCGCGCATACGAGTACGCGAAGGGGCGGAAGGCGCTCTCGATGACCGGCAGCAGCGCGAGCTCGAGCGGCATGTGCCGCGCCTGCAGCTGCGTGACGATGTAGTACAGGTACATGTCCGCGCGGCCGAAGGCGCGCTGGAGGAATTCAGGGTGATTGGCGTACCACTGTGCCTCTTCGGCGACGATGCGCTTGTTCGGGTCGGGCAGCTCGAAGCCGGAGCGGATGCGCGCGAAGAGGTTCGCATAGTGCGGCTCGGGCGGCGCGGCAGGCGCGGGCGGCTGCGGCGCCGGAGCAGGGGTGGGGGCGGCAGTCGGCGGCGGCGCTACGGGCTTCGGCGTCACTGCCGCGGCCGGAACGACGCGGCTCGCGACCACTGGACGCACCGGTGCGCGCGTGGCGCAGGCCGTCAGTGCAAGGACACCGAGGACACCCAGGGCAGTGCGTGCCCAGCTCGCTGAAATCGCCAATTTCCCGACCCTCTCTGCGCCGTGTTAATTTCGAACCTCGCCGGCGCTTCGGGGAGAGGCCGACGGGACATTACAATAATCGGATCCAAACCCGAAATGTACCTTTTCATAACACATGATGGCTAGCCCTTGACGGGACAAACTCACAGTTCCATGCAATCCCAGTCGGCGCACGCGTTGATGCGCTGGTGGGCGAGCCCCGCGGGCCGCGCTTTGATCGCGGCCGAAGCGTTGGTGGTGGCCGAAGCGCTCGAGGACGTGTTCGGCTGGGAGTGCCTGCAGATCGGCGCGTGGGGCGAGGGGCGGCAGCTGTTGGAAGCGTGCCGGACGCGGCACCGCGCCGTTCTGGCCCTGCCGGGACTGTCGCAAAATGCAGACATCCTGGGTCGACCCAGCCAGCTGCCGGTGACGGGCGACTCGATCGACGCGGTGTTGATGCCCCACACGCTGGAGTTCGCGAACGATCCCTACGCCATCGTGCGCGAGACGGACCGGGTACTGGTCGGGGAGGGTCACCTGGTCGTGCTGGGCTTCCAGCCGTGGAGTCTCTGGGGACAGCGTGCGCGCTTTTCCCGCAGCGGCTTCCCCCCCGGCCTGCGCCGTGTGCTCTCGGAGCGACGGGTGCGCGAGTGGCTCGCCGTGCTCGGCTACGAGGTCTTCGCGGCCCGCCGCTACCTGTACCAGGGACCCTGGGGCGGGGGACTGGCACCGGGCGAAGGGGCCGACCGCCTGCTGCGCCGCGGGCTCACGTTTCCACTGCCCGCGGGGGCCTACCTGCTCAAGGCGCGCAAGCACGTCTACACGCTGACTCCGATGCGTCCGCGGCTGCGCAAGGCGGTGCTCGGCGGCCTGGTCAAGCCGGCCCCGCCGGTGCGTCACGGCGTGCGGCGCTCACCATGAACGCACCGCAGCAGCGCGCAGCGGCGGGCGCGCCGGTCGAGATCTACACCGATGGGGCGTGTCGCGGGAATCCCGGGCCGGGCGGCTGGGGCGCGCTGCTCATTGCCGGCGGGCACGAGAAGACGCTCTCCGGGGCCGAAGCGCACACGACCAACAACCGCATGGAGCTGATGGCGGTGATCGGGGCGCTGGAGGCGCTGAAGCGGCCGGTGCAGGCGCGCCTGTACACCGATTCGCAGTACGTGCGTAAGGGCATTACCGAGTGGCTGGCGAATTGGAAAGCCAAGGGGTGGCGCACGGCCGACCGCAAGCCGGTGAAGAACCAGGACCTGTGGCAGCGCCTCGAGGCGCTCGCCGCTGCGCACCGCATCGAGTGGCACTGGGTTCCGGGGCATGCCGGCGTGGCCGGCAACGAGCGTGTTGACCAGCTGGCCAACGAGGCGATCGACGCGCTCGAGCGCTCGCGGAGTGGGCACAGGCCCGCAAAGCTGTGAATATTTACAGGCGATCTGCGGCACGCTAAAACGAACAGCGAAGCCGAGGCGCGGCCCGGAAGCGGTTAAACTCTCGCCCATGCGACAGATCGTTCTAGATACCGAGACCACCGGTCTCGAACCCTCGCTCGGGCACCGCGTCATCGAAATCGGCTGCGTCGAGCTGATCAACCGCCGGGTCACCGGCCGGACCTTTCACCAGTACCTCAACCCCGAGCGGGACATCGATGCCGGGGCCCTGGCGGTGCACGGCATCACCCGCGAGTCCCTCGCGGACCAGCCGCGCTTCGGTGAAGTTGCCGATGCGCTGCTGGAGTTCATCGAGACCGCTGAACTCGTCGCGCACAACGCCGCGTTCGACGTCGGCTTTCTCGAGGTGGAGTTCCAGCGCTGCGGGCGGCCGCTGAAGATCTCCGAGCGCTGCCACGTGCTCGACACGCTGGTGCTCGCCCGCGAAATGCATCCCGGTCAACGCAACAACCTCGATGCGCTGTGCAAGCGCTACAACGTGGACAACACCGGCCGCGACCTGCATGGCGCGCTGCTCGATGCGCGTATCCTGGCGGACGTTTATCTGGCGATGACCGGCGGACAGACCGCGCTCGAGCTGGCCTCGCTCGAGCGCGAGCCTGGCGTCGCGGCCGCCCAGCCGGTCCGGCCGGCCGGCCGGCTGAAGGTGCTGCGGGCCAACGAGGCGGAACGGCACGCCCACGAGCAGATGCTCACCGTGATCGGCAAGGCGAGCGGCGGGAAGTGTCTCTGGCCGGGCGAGACGGCCGAAGAACGCTCTTCCTGAGCGCTGCGAGCCGGACCCGCTCTCGCGGGTGACCGGTGGTTAAAATAGCTCTTTACACGAGGGAAGCGTCGTGCCCGAAAAGTCCCCCACGCCCGCCATGCGCGTGCCACTGCTTGACCTGAAGCCCCAGTACCAGGCGATCGCCCCACGCGTGCGCGCGGTGATCGAGGCGGTGTGCGCAAGCCAGCAGTTCATTCTCGGCCCCGAGGTGAAGAGCCTCGAGGCGCGCCTCGCCGCCTACACCCAGACCCGCCACGGTGTGGGGGTGTCCTCGGGAACCGATGCGCTGCTGCTGGCGTTGATGGCACTCGAGATCGGTCCGGGCGATGCGGTCATCACCACGCCGTACACGTTCTTCGCCACGGCGGGCACCATTGCGCGCACCGGGGCGCGCCCCTTGTTCTGCGACATCGATCCCGACACGTTCAACATCTCGGCCGAAGCGGTGCGTGAACTGCTCACGGGGCAGTGCGAACGGCGCGACGGCTCGCTCGTGCACCGCGCCAGCGGCACCCGGGTCAAGGCGTTGATGCCGGTGCACCTGTATGGACAGGTGTGCCCCATGGAGCCGCTGCTGGCGCTCTCGCGCGAGGCGGGCCTGGCGGTCATCGAAGATGCGGCCCAGGCGATCGGCGCGCGCGATGCCGGGGGACACCCGGCGGGCAGCTTCGGCGACATCGGCTGCTTTTCATTCTTCCCGACCAAGAACCTCGGCGCGTTCGGCGACGCCGGCCTGTGCGTGGCGCAGGATGAGGCGCTCGCCGAGCACATGCGGGTGCTGCGCGTGCACGGCGGTAAGCCGAAGTATCATCACGCCTTCATCGGCGGGAACTTCCGCATCGATGAGCTCCAGGCGGCCGTGCTCAATGTGAAGCTCGATCACCTCGATGCGTGGTCGCGCCAGCGCGCCGAGAACGCGCGCGTGTACGACGAGGCGTTCGCGCGCGCGGGGCTCGAGGGCCAGGTGCTCACGCCCAAGGCATTGCCCGGCTTCCATCACATCTACAACCAGTACGTCATCCGGGTGCAGCGCCGCGACGCGCTGCGCGAGCACCTCGCCGCCGCCGGCGTCGGCACGGAGATCTACTACCCCATCCCGCTGCACCTGCAGAAGTGCTTCGAGTATCTCGGCCACCGCGCCGGCGATTTTCCCGAATCGGAGCGCGCCGCACAGGAGACGCTGGCGCTGCCGATCTACCCGGAGCTCACGCCCGAGCAGCTGCATTACGTGGTCGAGCGCATCGGCGCGTTTTACGCCGGGAGCGCCCCGCCGGCGCACCGCTGAGTTACCGGTCGCGACGAGCCACGCCATGCGCACCGCCCCCGGCCCCCGCAGCGCGCCCTGGTCCGAGTTGCAGGCGCACGCACGCCGCCTGGCCGGGGTGGCCACCTCGGAACTGTTCGAGCGTGACCCGGGACGCTTCGAGCGGTTCTCGCAGGCCGGCGCGGGCCTGTTGCTCGACTTCTCGCGTCAGCACCTCGATGAAATGGTGCTCGGCCGATTGCTGGAGTTGCCCGCCGCCGTCGATCTGGCCGGTTACCGCGAGGCGATGTGGCGCGGGGAGCGGATCGATGTGACCGAGTCGCGCGCGGTGCTGCACGTGGCGCTGCGCCAGCGGCCCGGCGAGCAGATCGGTGGCGCAGCGATCGAGCGCGAGGTCCTCGAGGAGCGTGAGCGGATGCTCGGGTTCGCCGAGGGCGTGCGCAGCGGGCGCATCCGCGGCAGCGAAGGTGCGCGCTTCGAACGGATCGTGAATATCGGGATCGGGGGATCGGACCTGGGCCCGGCGATGGCGGTGCAGGCGCTTGCGCACTTCGCACACGGCGCGCCGCGCTGCGAGTTCGTCTCGAACGTGGAAGGGTGCCGTCTCGCGGACGTGCTCGCCCAGGCCGACCCGCGCACCACGCTGTTCATCGTCGCCTCGAAGACCTTCACGACCCTCGAGACCCTCACCAACGCCCGGACCGCGCGCCAGTGGGTGTGCGAGCGGCTCGGTGAGGCGGCCGTGCCGCTGCACTTCGCGGCCGTTTCGGTCAATCACCGCGCCATGAACAGCTTCGGGGTGCACCCGGAGTACCGCTTCAAGATGTGGGACTGGGTCGTCGGGCGGTTCTCGCTGTGGTCCTCGATCGGAGTGTCCCTGGCCATGGCCATCGGTGCCGCGGCGTTCCGCGATTTTCTCGCGGGAGGCTGCGAGATGGATGCGCACTTCAGGGACGCGCCCTGGGCGCAGAACCTGCCGGTGCTGCAGGCGCTGATCGGTATCTGGAACATCAATTTCCGCGATCTGCCCACGCTGGCCGTGCTGCCCTACGAGGAGCGTCTGTGGCGCCTGCCGGCGTACCTGCAGCAGCTCGAGATGGGCAGCAACGGCAAGTCGGTCACGCTCGACGGCCGGCGCGTCGAGTGGCAGACCGCCGCGGTGATCTGGGGCGGCCCGGGCAGCAACGCGCAGCACTCGTTCTACCAACTGCTGCACCAGGGCTCACCGCGCGCGGCGCTCGAGCTGCTGTTGCCGGCGGTTTCCTCCTGCGGCAACGCGGCACAGCACGCTCTGGCCGTGGCCCACTGCCTGGCGCAGGCCGAGTCATTCATGCGCGGCTACCCGCTCGCGCAGGTCCGCCGCGACTTCGAGCGCCAGGGGCTGCCGGGCGCGGAGCGCGAGGCGCTCGAGCCGCACAAGGTCCACCCCGGCTCGCGCCCCTGCACGCTCATCGCCTTCCCGCGGCTCGATCCGCGCACCCTGGGGCGAGTGATCGCGCTCTACGAGCACAAGGTGTTCACGCAGGGGGTGATCTGGGGGATCAACTCCTTCGACCAGTGGGGCGTGGAATTCGGCAAACGCCTCGCCGATCAACTGGTCGCGAGCGTTCGGGATCCGGCCGGGCAGCCCGCCAGCGCACCGGGGGTGCAGAAAATACTCGAGCAGATTGCCGCGTGGCGCCGTGACGATGCGGCCCCGAACTCTCAGGAGAACCGTAATTGAAAGCCGATTTTTTTCAGAGCAACCTGCGCGAGCACCTGGATCTGTTCCAGGCGCTGGGCCCGTTGGGCGAGGCCGTCGAGCGGGCCGGAGCGCTCATGGCCGGGGCGCTGGCCGCCGGGCGCAAGGTGATGCTCTGTGGCAATGGCGGTTCGGCCGCCGACAGCCAGCACATCGCCGCGGAACTCACCGGGCGCTTCATCGGGGATCGCCGGCCGCTGGCGGCGTTGGCGCTCACCACCGATACCTCGGCGCTGAGCTCCATTGCCAATGATTACAGTTATGACGAGGTGTTTGCCCGCCAGGTGAGCGGACTCGGCGCCGCGGGCGACTGCCTGCTCGGCATCTCCACGTCCGGCAATTCCCGCAACGTCATCCGGGCGGTCGAGGCGGCCCGGGAGGTCGGCGTGCAGGTGATCGGGTTGCTCGGGCGCGATGGCGGCGCACTGCGATCGCTCTGTGATGTCGCCATCGTCGTGCCGAGCACCACGACCGCACGGATCCAGGAAGCGCACATCCTGATCGGCCATACGCTCTGCGGTATGGTCGAGACGACCTTGGGCCTGGCGTGATCGGGACGGCCATGGAACAGCTTCAAGCCGATTTGCAGCGCACCCGTGTGCTGGTGGTGGGCGATGCGATGCTCGATCGCTACCTGTTCGGCGAGGTGGAGCGCATTTCCCCGGAGGCCCCGGTGCCCGTGGTCCGCGTGACGCGCGAGGAGGACCGGCTCGGCGGCGCGGCCAACGTGGCGTTGAACGTCAGGGCGCTGGGACCTGCGGTCACGCTCATCACCGTGGTGGGCGATGACGAGCCGGCGCGGCGCCTCGAGGCCCTGCTCGCGAAACAGGCGATCGAGAGCCATCTCGGCCGCGACCCGCAGCTCTACACCAGCGTGAAGCTGCGCGTCATCGGTCGTGCCCAGCAGCTCGTGCGGGTGGATTTCGAGAACCAGCCCGACCACGAGGTGCTCACCGGGATGCTCTCGCACTTCGAGCACACCGTGCCGGCGTGCGGGGCGGTGATCTTCTCCGACTACGGCAAGGGCGGGCTGACGCACATCTCGGACATGATCGAGCGCGGCCGGGCCGCCGGCAAGCCGGTGCTGGTCGATCCGAAGGGCGGGGACTACGCGCGCTATGCCGGGGCGAGTGTCGTGACGCCGAACCGTACAGAGTTGACGCAGGTCATCGGACCGTGGTCGTCGGAACAGCAGCTCGAGGAACGGGTGGCCAACCTGCGCCAGGCGCACCGGCTCGATGCGCTGCTGTTGACCCGCAGCGAGGAGGGGATGTCGCTGTTCGATGCCGATGGACACGTGCGTATCGGGGCCGAGGCCCGAGAGGTGTTCGACGTGACGGGTGCCGGCGATACCGTGATCGCAGCGTTGGCGGCGATGCTGGCCGCCGGCTTGAGCCTGCGCGAGGCGATGCCGATCGCCAACCGGGCCGGCGGGGTCGTGGTCGGCAAGTTCGGCACGGCCACGGCGAGTTTCGAGGAGGTGTTCAGATGAGAGTGGTGGTCACGGGCGCGGCCGGCATGATCGGCAGCAACCTGGTGCACGGGTTGAATGCCATCGGCGTTGATGACGTCATCGCGGTCGACGATCTCACCGATGGGATGAAGTACCGCAACCTGCTCGGCGCGAAGCTGAGCGACTACTTCGACCGCAGCGAATTCTACGGGCGCTTCGAGCGCGGTGAGCTCGGCCGGATCGACGCGGTGCTGCACCAGGGCGCCTGCTCCGACACCATGGAGCACAACGGCCAGTACATGCTCGAGACCAACTACCGCTGCTCGAAGCGCCTGCTCGATGCCTGCCAGGCCCAGGGCACGCGTCTTCTCTACGCCTCCTCGGCGGCGACCTATGGCAACAGCACGGCGTTTCGCGAAAGCCCCGAGTGCGAGCGACCGCTGAACGTGTACGGTTACTCGAAGCTCCTGTTCGACAACATCGTGCGCCGCATGCTGCCGACCGCGCGCCATCAGGTGGCCGGCTTCCGCTACTTCAACGTCTACGGCCCGCGTGAGCAGCACAAGGGGCGCATGGCCTCGGTGGCCTTCCACCACTTCGGGCAGCTGCGCGAGCAGGGCAAGGTGAAGTTGTTCGGCGAGTACGGCGGCTATGGCCCCGGCGAACAGTCGCGGGATTTCGTGTACGTCGGGGACGTGGTGGCGGTGAACCTGTGGTTCCTGAGTCACCCCGAGCGCAGCGGCATCTTCAACCTCGGCTCGGGGCGCTCGCAGCCCTTCAATGATGTCGCCCAGGCCACGATCAACGCCATGCGCGCCGAGCGCGGCGAGGCGCCGCTCTCGCTCGCCGAGCAGGTCCAGGCGGGACTCATCGAGTACACGCCGTTTCCCGAGGCCCTCGTGGGCAAGTACCAGTGCCGCACCGAGGCCGACCTGACGGCGCTGCGTGCTAGCGGATGTGACGTCGAGTTCGCGGATGTCGAGTCCGGTGTGCGCCGCTATGCCGAGTGGCTGGCAGGCCGGGCTGACGGGGTGCTCATCGAGGGTGACGCGGAATGATCACCGGGTGGACGGTAGCGCGACCTGTCTGACACGGATTCATGTCAATACGGATGTATTGACGGAGTCTGCGCCCGACCTTCGATGCGTCAGGCAATTCAGGCAACCGCCTTCAACACGAAATCGACGTGGATCGCATCGTAGGGGAAGACTATGCGTCCCTCGGCCGTCTTGCTGATGATGCCGGCGTTCAGCAGCGCATGCACATCGGCATGCACGGCCTTCACGTCGCGCTCAACCCGGCGGGCGATCTCGCGAATACTCAGTGCCCCGGCGCCCGTCATCGCCTTGAGGATCTCCCATCGCCTCGCGGTGAGCACCTGCCACAGCAGCTCCGGCGAGGCGAAGCTGATCCGGGCCGTGTTCGTGGCCCTGCGATTCCCCACCGCGCTCGCCACCTCGTTCAACGCACCCTTCAGGGAGCGCACTTGAAGAGTCAGTGTTTTCATCGAGCCACCTCGCGATATCTCGCTCGAAATCCTGCAGCACGGCTCGTTTAGCGTGCGGGCCCGGTTTGGAGTTCACCGATCTCCGTGCCGCGATCGCGGTGCCGCCGTCCCCGGGGCGCTGGTCGTCAAATCTGCTGCACGTTAAACTGGGCCATGAGTAGATGCGTCTGCGCGGAGACTCGAGTACGGTCCGAGAAGAGGTCTGCGAACCGCCTTCGCGCAATCGAAAATGCCACGGTTCGCAAGATACCGCTGCGGTTTGACGCTTCAGGGGTGCGCTCGGGCCGCAGTGAATCCGGCTGGTGCACTGACCCCGATTGCCATTGCATCATCCGATCATGACCGATCGACCTCTCGCCCTGTTTCGCAAGATCCTCTCGAACGCGCACGCGGCCACCTACGAGTGGCCCCGCCCGCTCGTGTTCACGAACGGCGTGTTCGACGTGCTCCATCGGGGCCACGTGACCTACCTGGCCGCGGCCCGCGAGCTCGGTGCGGCGCTGCTGGTCGCGGTGAACAGCGACACCTCGGCCCGCCTGCAGGGCAAGGGGCCGGACCGGCCACTGAATCGCGAGGCCGACCGTCTGATCGTGCTGGCGGCACTCGAGAGCGTCTCCTTCGTGACGCTGTTCGAGGAGAAGACGCCCTGCGAGCTGCTCGCGCGATGCCGCCCCGATCTCTACGTCAAAGGGGGCGATTACGACATGGAGACGCTTCAGGAAACCCGCCTGATGCGCTCCTGGGGTGGGCGCTCATTGGCCATCCCCTTCGTGGAGGGCTATTCCACCAGCGCGCTGGTGTCGCGCATCCGCGGCACATGAGCGAGCGCGCCGCCTTCATCGACCGGGATGGCGTACTCAACGCCGAGCGCGGCTTCGTGCACCGGATCGAGGATTTCGAGCTGCTGCCCGGGGCGCTCGAGGCGCTCGAGGCGCTGCAGCGCGCCGGCTACCGCCGGGTCGTCGTGACCAACCAGTCCGGCATCGCCCGCGGTCTGTACACCGAGGCGGACTTCGAGCGGCTGATGGGCGACGTCCGCGCGCGCCTGCGGGCCGAGGGCATCACCTTCGATGCCGTGGAATACTGCCCGCACCTGCCCGATGCGCCGCTGCCGGAGTACCGCCGCGCGTGCGAGTGCCGCAAGCCCGAGCCCGGCATGCTGCTGAAGGCCATCCGTACGCTCGACATCGACCCGGGCGCCTCGTTCCTGGTGGGCGACCGGATCTCGGATGTGCAGGCGGGTCGCGCCGCCGGCGTCGCCCAGTGCTTCCTGGTCCGCAGCGGCTACGGCCTGTCCGAGCAGGCCATTGCCGTGGCCGACGCCGTGTACGACGACCTGCTCTCGTGCGTGGCGGATGTCCTGGGGACGCAAGGGATGCCGCCACGCTGAGGACCGCGGCATGATGTGGGGCCGCCGCTCGTGGCAAACTTCGCCGCAGTCACATTTTCGAACCAGAGGAGCGGCAGACCTTGAAAGGCATCGTTCTGGCCGGGGGCGCCGGCACCCGGCTGCACCCGGTCACCCTCAGCATCAGCAAGCAGCTGCTGCCGGTGTACGACAAGCCGATGGTGTACTACCCGATCTCGACGCTGATGCTCTCCGGGATCCGGGACATCCTCGTGATCTCCACGCCCGCGGACCTGCCGCTGTTCCAACGGCTGCTCGGCGACGGGTCGCAGTGGGGCCTCTCGTTCTCCTACGCCGAGCAGCCCCGGCCCGAGGGGCTGGCGCAGGCGTTTCACATTGGCCGAGCGTTCATCGGCCGTGAGCCGGTGGCGCTGGTGCTGGGCGACAACATCTTCTACGGTCACGGCCTGTCCGGGCAGCTCAAGCAGGCCGCCGGCCGCGCCAGCGGCGCGACGGTCTTCGCTTACCGGGTGCGCGACCCGGAGCGCTACGGGGTGGTGAGTTTCGATGCCTCGGGCCGGGCAACGACACTCGAGGAGAAGCCGGCGGTCCCTAAGTCGAACTACGCGGTCACCGGCCTTTATTTCTACGATAACCAGGTCGTTGACCTCGCGGCGGATCTCAAGCCCTCGGCCCGCGGTGAGCTCGAGATCACCGACCTGAACCGGCGCTACCTCGAGCGCGGCGATCTCGTGGTGGAACGCTTCAGCCGCGGCGTCGCCTGGCTCGATACCGGGACCCACGAATCGCTCATCCAGGCTTCGATGTTCATCGAGGCGCTCGAGGCGCGCCAGGGACTGAAGGTGGGCTGCCCCGAGGAAATCGCCTTCCACAGTGGGTTCATCGACGCGGCACAGCTCGAGCGCCTGGCCGAGCCGCTGGCCAAGAGCGGCTACGGCACCTACCTGTTGGAGTTGTTGAAAGGACCGCTGTAATGGAGTTTGAACCGACCGCCATCCCCGAGGTCGTGCTGATTC
>OFHJ01000742.1_pt1 | contig 11216 bp, 9 predicted proteins | sample 1522001 | NCBI WGS metagenome assembly OFHJ01 (sample SAMEA2464838, study PRJEB22497) | soil metagenome | biome: Grassland; feature: Farmland; material: Clay | place: Australia | collected 2013-02-01 | depth 1.2 m | reverse complement strand
AGCCTACCTTGCGAAGCATTTCGAACGCGCCCATGCCGGCGACTACATCGCCCTGCTGGCCTATCTCGAACGCGATACGGCGAACACAAAGGCGTTACAGGCGATCCGCATGAAGCTGCGCGATGCGCGGCAGACGGCAACCTGTCTCGGCTTCGGGCCGCGCTTCCAGCACTCGACCGGCCAGGCCTACAAGGGTGGTCCGAACACCGGCGTTTTTCTGCAAATCACCTGCGACGACGCCCAGGATCTCGATGTTCCTGGAGCGAAATACAGCTTCGGCGTGGTCAAGGCCGCGCAGGCGCAAGGCGATCTCGCCGTGCTCAATGAGCGTGATCGCAGGGCGCTTCGCGTCCATGTCAAGGAAGTCGAATCCGGTCTGAAGGAACTATCTGCGGCGGTTGAGCAGGCCCTGGCCTGAGACCAAATCTAGGGTCTTCAAATGGCGGGAGATTTCAGATGAAGATAGGCGTCGTTGGTCTTGGGCGGATGGGTGCCAATATCGTCCGCCGCCTGATGCGCGACAAACATCACTGCGTCGTCTACGACATGTCGGACGAGGCCGTGCAGAAAGTCGCGAGCGAGGGTGCCGAAGCCGCTGACGATCTGGCGTCTCTCGTGAAGGCGCTCGACGCGCCGCGTGCCGTCTGGGTGATGTTGCCCTCGGGCCATGTGACCGAAGAGACGATCGAGAAACTCGCCGGTCTCATGGACAAGGGCGATGTCATCATCGATGGCGGCAACACGTTCTACAAGGACGATATCAGGCGCGGGAAGTCGCTCGGCGAACGCGGCATCGACTATGTCGATGTCGGCACGTCGGGCGGCGTCTGGGGCCTCGAACGCGGCTACTGCATGATGATCGGCGGCAAGGCCGAAGTGGTTGATCGCCTCGATCCGATCTTCGCCTCGCTCGCCCCTGGTCTCGGCACCATCGAGCGGACCAAGGGACGCGAGGGGCGGGACCGGCGGCCGGAATTCGGATATATGTATGCAGGCCCGTGCGGTGCCGGCCATTTCGTGAAGATGGTGCATAACGGCATCGAATACGGGTTGATGCAGGCATATGCGGAGGGATTCGACATTTTGCGTAATAAAATGTCAGAAGAGCTGCCGGAATCCGAGCGTTATTCCCTCGACATGGCCGATGTTGCCGAAGTCTGGCGCCGCGGCAGCGTGATCTCGTCCTGGCTGCTCGACCTGACGGCGTCGGCGCTGGCACAGGACGAGAAACTCGACACGTTCAGCGGCTATGTCGAGGATTCCGGCGAAGGACGCTGGACCATCGAAGCCGCCATCGAAGAGGCCGTACCCTCCGAGGTGCTCACATCCGCTCTCTTCGCGCGCTTCCGCTCGCGCCGCGATCACACATTCGGCGAGAAGCTGCTTTCCGCGATGCGGTTTGGCTTCGGTGGCCATCAGGAGCAGGGACCGAAAAGCACGAAGAGCGGAGGCTGACCCATGGCAGACCTCGCCCAGCACGACGCCCGCGGCCGCGGCGAACAGGCGCGGAAATCGAGCGCGCCGTCTCCCGATCCCTGCATCATGGTGATCTTCGGCGCGGGCGGCGACCTCACCAAGCGGTTGGTCATGCCGGCGCTTTACAATTTGGCCAATACCGGCCTGGTCCCGGAATGCCTCGCGATTATTGGTGCCGATATCGCTGACCGTGACACCAAGGCGTGGACCAAATCGCTGCACGACATGCTCGAAGAGTTCGTGAAGGATCCGAATTCCGAAGAGCAACTCTCTAAGGTGGACGAGGATGTATGGTCGTCGCTCGCCGATCGCATGACCTATGTCCAGGGCGATTTCACCGATGACGGCTTCTACAAGTCGCTGAAATCAACAATCGAATCGGCCGAGAAGAAGCACGGCACCAGCGGTAATCGGCTGTTCTATCTGGCGGTTGCCGACCGCTTCTTCGGCACGATCATCGAAAAGCTGGGCAAAGCCGGGCTCGTCGAGGAGGATGATGACGGGCCGTGGCGCCGCGTCGTCATCGAAAAACCCTTCGGTCACGATCTCGACTCCGCCAAGGCACTGAACGAGCAGGTGCACGCGGTTCTCGAAGAACGCCAGATCTATCGGATCGACCATTTCCTCGGCAAGGAAACGGTCCAGAACATCATGGCGTTCCGCTTCGCCAACGGCATTTTCGAGCCGATCTGGAACCGCCACTGGGTGGATCACGTGCAGATCACGGTCGCCGAGACGGTGGGCGTCGAACAGCGCGGCAAGTTCTACGAGCCAACCGGTGCGCTGCGCGACATGGTGCCGAACCACCTGTTCCAGTTGCTGGCCATGACGGCGATGGAACCGCCGTCCGGTTTCCGGCCGGAAGCAATCCGCGACAAGAAATTCGAGTTGTTCTCGGCGATCGAGACGATCGATCCGGATCATGCCGTGCGCGGCCAGTATGACGCGGGCAAAGTCGCCGGCGAGAAAGCCCGTGCGTATCGCAAGGAGAAGGACGTCGCCGAGGATTCCGCGACGGAAACCTATGTCGCGCTGCGCCTCGCCATCGACAATTGGCGCTGGGCCGGCGTGCCGTTTTTTCTGCGCACCGGCAAGCACATGCCCGAACGTCTGACCGAGATCGCCGTCCGGTTCCGGCGCGCGCCGCTCAACACGTTTCACGGCACGCCGCTCGATTCCATGCCTGCCAACTGGCTGGTCTTGCGTATCCAGCCGGAAGAGGGGATCTCGCTGCAATTCGAGGTGAAGCGCCCCGGCCAGGTCGTCGCGCTCGAGCCGGTGAAGATGGATTTCCGCTATGCCGACTGGTTCGCGCCCGAGCCCAATGTCGGCTACGAAACGCTGCTCTATGACGTCATGATCGGCGATCAGACCCTGTTCCAGCGCGCCGACATGGTCGAGGAAACGTGGCGTGCGGTTGGCGATGTTCTCGACGCCTGGAAGTCCGCCCCGGATGATTTCCCGAACTATGTCTCTGGCAGCGCCGGACCTGAGGCGGCCGATCGCCTGATCGGCGAGGGCGCGCCGTGGCGGGTGTGGCGCGAGGTCGCGCTGCCCGAGGACAAGGATCGCCCGTCGAAGGAGGCTCCATGATGGTACGCGATGTCGCGCTTCTCCTGGCCGATGTCGATGGCACGCTGGTGACCGACGACAAGGAACTGACGGAAGAGGCGAAACGCGCCGTCGGCGCCTTGCGTGCGGCCGGCGTCCGGTTGGCGCTCACCAGCGGGCGACCGCCGCGGGGCATCAGGATGCTGACCGCGCCGCTTGCGATCGACACGCCGGTGGCAGGCTTCAATGGCGGCGTCATGGTGCAGCCGGATCTGGAGACGGTCGTCGTATCTCACAGCCTGTCCCGCGACGATGCACGCCAGGCGATTTCGCTGATGGAGAAGCATGGGCTCGATCCTTGGGTCTATACCAGCAAGCGCTGGCTGATCCGCGATCCGAAGGCGCCGCATGTCGACAAGGAGTCCAGCACAGTCCAGTTCGATGCCGAGGTGGTGAAGGATTTCGATGACGACGCGCTGTCGGATGCGGTCAAGATCACTGGCGTCACAGATGACGAGGACCGGATGGCGAAATGCCATGATGCATCGCAGGGCGCCTTCGGGTCCGATGTCACGGCTGATTTGTCCCAGCCTTACTATCTCGATGTCACGCATCGCCGGGCCAATAAGGGGCAGGTCGTGATCGAGCTGGCTCAGAGATTGCAGATTCCGGAGCGCCGCATTGCCACGATCGGCGACATGCCCAATGACATTGCGATGTTCGAACGCAGCGGCTTCTCGATCGCGATGGGGCATTCCAATGACGAAGTGAAAGGTGCTGCAAACGCCGTCACCGATAGCAACGAGGAGAATGGCTTCGCCAAGGCGATCTGGCGCTTCATTCTCGAACGCGAGGCTGCGTGATGACGCCGGCGCATGGAACCCTGCGTGTCGTCGAGGACGGGGCGGCCCTCGCGAGAGCGGGGGCCGATCTCGTCGTCGAAGCTGCTGCCGGCGCCGGGGACCGTTTCGTCATGGGTCTCGCCGGCGGATCGACGCCGAAGCCGCTCTACGAAACCCTCGCCACCCGGTCCTATCGCGAACGGATCGACTGGTCGCGCGCGGAAATCGTCCTCGGTGACGAACGTTTTGTCGATCCCGACGATCCTGCCAGCAATTTCCGGATGATACGGGGCGCGCTGCTCGACCATGTGCCGATCCCCGAACGGCAGAAACACCCGGTTCCCTTTCAGGGGCTCGACGTGGCCCAGGCCGCCGAGCGCTACGAACTGACCCTGAAAAGCCTTTACGGCACGCCGGAGATCGAGCCGGGACGGCCGTTCTTCGATATCTGCCTGCTCGGCATGGGCGATGACGGCCATACGGCCTCGCTCCTGCCGGGCCAGGACGCATTGCTCGACGAACGCAGCCATTGGGTGCTGCCGGTGACAAAAGGCCGTCCCGAGAAGCGCGTAACCCTTACCTTGCCGATCCTCGACAGCGCACGACTTGTCGTCTTCCTGGTCAGTGGCGAAGGGAAGCGTGAGATGCTCGAACGCGTTCTCTCGGGCGAGGAAACGAAGGTGCCGTCTGCACGGGTCCGGCCCGAAGGTCGGCTGATCTGGCTCGCCGACCGTGCCGCCGCAGGACGTTTCGCGGCGTGAAGGGCAAGGGCGAGACGTCAGACAAGCTGGCGCCGGTCGACCGCGCGAAACATGCCGCGGCAAGCGAGGCTGTAGGTTTCGTGGAAGACGGAATGACGCTCGGGCTCGGCTCCGGTTCGACCGTCGGATTCTTTCTCGACGCGCTCGCGAATGCTGTTCGCGAGAAGAACCTGTCCGTAACCTGTCACGCAACATCGCGGCGCACCGCGGAGCGCGCGCGGGAACTCGGCCTCGATGTCCATGACGATATCGCGTCGCTCGACCTCGCTGTCGATGGCGCCGACGAGGTGGAATTCGGCTCGCTGAACCTGATCAAAGGGCTGGGCGGTGCACTCACGCGGGAGAAGATGGTCGCGCAATCGGCGCATCGTTTCGTGGTCATTGCCGAAGCCGAGAAACTTGTCCGGCGCCTCGGCGAACGCGCGCCTTTGCCCGTGGAAATCCTCCGCTTCGGTGCCACGCGCACGCTGCAGCGGTTGCAGGATCTCGGGCTGCGCCCGAAGCTCAGAATGGACGGCGGCAAGCCCTTCGAGACGGATAACGGCAATCTTCTCGCGGATTGTCCGCTCGAAGAGAGGATCGATGCGGTTGCGCTGGATCGTGCCCTCCACGCGATCGCCGGCGTCGTCGAAACCGGCCTGTTCACCTTCGGCGTCGAGCGTGCGCTCCTCGGCCATGAAGACGGCAGTGTCAGAACTTTCGAAGGCGGTGTTGCATCGCGCGCCGGCGTGGGCCCCACCATCGCGGCCGTTACGCCCTTCGTGCGCAGGCTCAATCCGAAGCCCATTCTTCTGGTCATGGGAGTGTCCGGCTCCGGCAAGACGACGATCGGCATTCTGCTTGCGCAACTTCTCGGCGTGCGCTTCCGGGACGGCGACGACCTGCATCCGGACGCCAATGTCCGCAAGATGCATGCGGGTCATCCGCTCGATGACGACGATCGTTTGCCCTGGCTGCACCGGATCCGGGAGCAACTCGCGTCATGGTCGGCTGACGGGGGAGGCGGCGTTCTGGTCGCCTCGATGCTGAAGCGCCACTATCGCGATCTCGTCTTGCGCAGCCCGCTCGGCTTTCCCGGCGAGGCGCCGCGCCTCGTGCATCTGGTCGGCGACCGCGACGTGCTTGCCAAGCGGCTTGAGGCCCGGCGCGGACATTTCATGCCATCGGGCCTGCTCGACAGCCAGTTCGCCGCTCTTGAAGCGCCGGACGCTGACGAAAACGCGATCCCGGTCTCGGTGGACGGCACACCCGGCGAGACCGCATTATTGGCCTTGAGGCAACTCGGGGCAGCCTGACGGGCCGGCATTCGGCGAATGGCAGTGGCAGAAGACGGGCGGGGGAGATAACGGCGATGGGGCTGAAGATCGAGGATTACGCGCTGATCGGCGACCGGCAGACTTCGGCGCTGGTCGGCAAGAATGGGTCGATCGACTGGCTCTGCCTGCCGCGCTTCGATTCCGATGCCTGCTTTGCCGCCCTGCTGGGCTCGGAAGACAACGGCTATTGGCGCATCACGCCGGATGAGCACGTCACCCATGTCACGCGTCGCTACCGCGACGACACGTTGATTCTGGAGACCGATTTCGAGACGAAATCCGGCCGCGTCCGCCTCGTCGATGGCATGGTGCCGCATCCGCACGAGACGACACGGATGGTGCGCGAAGTCATCGGCCTCGAAGGCGAGGTGCCGATGCGCACCGAGATGGTCTTCCGCTTCGGCTTCGGCCGCATCGCACCCTGGCTCCGCCGCCTGCCGGACGGTAAGGGCATCACGGCGATCGCCGGCCCCGATATGGTCGTCATCTGGTCCGACGTGACATTGGTCGGGACGGATCATCGCACGGCCGGAAAATTCACGGTTGCCGAAGGCGACAGCGCTATCTTTGCGTTGGAATGGCAGCCTTCCCATCGTCACCTGCCCAAACCTTTCGATATTTCGGAAAGCCTGCGCCGGGCGGAGCAGCGCTGGCGGCGCTGGGCGTCGCGGGCGCCGGTGCGCAACCGCTGGGCCGAGCCGGTCCGCCGTTCGCTGATCACGCTGAAGGCGCTCAGCCATTGGGAAACCGGCGGCATCGTTGCGGCAGCGACCTCCTCCCTGCCGGAAGCGCTCGGCGGCAGCCGCAACTGGGACTACCGGTTCTGCTGGCTGCGCGATGCCACCTTCACCTTGCAGGCCTTGCTCGGTGCCGGCTACCGCGAAGAGGCGAAGGCCTGGCGCGACTGGCTCGACCGGGCGATTGCCGGCAATCCCGAAGACGTTCAGATCATGTATGGCGTTGCCGGCGAGCGGCGCCTTGCCGAATGGAAAGTCGACTGGCTTTCTGGTTATGAGAATTCGCAGCCCGTCAGAGCCGGCAATGCGGCCGTCGACCAGCGCCAACTCGACATCTATGGCGAGGTGATGGACGCACTCTATCAGGCGAACAAACACGGATTGAAGCAGGACGACAATAGCTGGCAGATCCGCCTGAAGCTGCTCGACCATCTCGAGACGATCTGGTCCGAGCCGGATGAGGGAATCTGGGAAGTACGCGGTGGCCGCAAGCATTTCGTCCATTCGAAGGTCATGGCCTGGGTCGCCTTCGATCGCGGCGTACGCTCGATCGAGGAATTCGGTTTCGACGGACCGCTCACCCGCTGGCGCGAGGTTCGCGACACGATTCATGCGGATATCTGCGAGAAAGGCTTTGACGCCGACCTGAACAGCTTCGTCCAGTATTACGGCGGCAAGACGCTCGACGCGAGTTTGCTGCTGATGGCCCTGGTCGGGTTCCTGCCGCCTCATGACGAGCGGATCAAAGGCACCGTCGCCGCAATCGAGAAGCACCTCTTCACCGACGGCTTCGTCCGCCGCTACAACACCGATGACGGCACCGACGGGCTGTCCGGCACGGAAGGCGCCTTTCTCGCCTGCAGTTTCTGGCTTGTCGACAATTACGTCCTGCTCGGCCGCCGCGCCGACGCCGAGAATCTCTTCGAACGCCTCCTCGATCTCGCCAATGATGTCGGCCTGTTCTCGGAGGAATACGACACCGAGAAGCGCCGGCTTGTCGGCAACTTCCCCCAGGCCTTCAGCCATGTCTCCCTCGTCAACTCGGCACTGCGGCTGAGCGGCGAGGACCTGCCCGAGCGTCACCGTTAGAGCGGTGCACGATTTGGCGCCACGCTCCTGACCTGACGGCCGGGTCCGACCGCGGCGGCTTCTCCGTTATTTCATCAGCCGAGCGACGGTCGGCGCCAAAGTCTCGGCGATGCGCTGCATGCCCTCTCTATCGGGATGCAGCGCCGGTTCGGGATGAGTGAAATGCGGGTCCATGTACAGCGCGGGGTCGGGCTTGCCGTCGCGCTCCAGCACATGGCCGACATTGCGGAACGTCACGTAGCTGCTGTGCGCGTAGATTGGCGCCAGTTTCGCGTTGATGATCCGTGTCTGCTCGCTGATCCAGGCCGAGCGGATCGAGGGCAGGACGCCAAGCAGCAGAATCTTCGCCTTCGTCACGCGGCGATGGACATTCGCCACCACGGCCTCGATCCCCGGCACCGTTTTCTGCCAGTCCCAATGCGGCCGGCCGAGATTATTGGCGCCGATCAGGATGATGACGAGGCGCGGATGCAAATGGTCAAGCTGCCCATGATCGAGCCGCCAGATCACGCTCGCCGTCGTGTCGCCGATGAAGCCGAAATCGAGCGCGCCATAGGGAGCATAGTAGCGGTCCCAGACAGGCTTGATGTTCTCGAACGGTTTCGGTCCCGTCCGTTGCCAGTATTCCGTGATGGAATCGCCGAGCCAGATCAGCCTGGCATCCGGATGTGCCTTTGCCTCGCGCAGCGTTATCTCGAACCGATGCCGCCACCAGGGCAGGCTCATCCGGCTGATCGGTACCGCGGCAAGATTGACGCGCGCCTCCGCCACGCCAGGCCCCAGGGCCGCGAGGCCGGCCGCGAGGCCTGTCGCGATCAGGAGGGCGGCGATGCCTGCCCGGATCGCTTTTCCCCGGATCGATCTGTTTTTGCTCTCCTGCGCCATGGCGCGGCATCTCCCGTGGTTCGTGACGGATCGTGAGCGCCGAAGGCGCGCGGATACAGCACCAGATAGCCTGCCTGAAACAGGCCGGCGACAAGAAACGGCGTCGCCAATGAGCCTTGTTCGAACAACGCGCCGGCCAGCGCCGGGGCGATGCCGCGCGGCACCTGGATCGACAACGCATTGACGCTCGCCGCCAGGCCGCGCCGATGCCCGCGCACCAGGCCAAGCGCCACGGCCTGGCGCGGTCCTGCGCTGCCGCGGTTGCAGGCCGAGCGCACTGCGTAGATCGCCGTCGCCAGCGCGAAACTCGGCGCGAAAGGCAGCACGAAGAGCAGGATCAGGCCGAGGCTGCGCATCCAGACGATCGTGCGCACCGCGCCGAACCGGATCGTCAGGCTGCCCGCCGTAAGCGACGCGACGCCCGAGGCTACGAAGGCGATGGCCAGAGCCGGCCCCACCGCGGCCGCCGTCACGCCGTATTTTTCCGCGAACCACCACGACATGAACGGCGCGATCAGGCCGATTGCCGTGCCGTTCAGCGCGTTGATCCCCGCCAACCGCCAGAGCAGACCGTGCTCGCCACGCCGCTGCGTCGTCTCGTCTTCCGCGGGGTCGGGCCGCGTCTCGGCCGCGTCCGGCCGAGCCTCGCTCGCCGCCGCGCGCGTATCCGCGGTCTCTTCAGGGTCCGGCGTAATCAGAACGAGAAACAGCGCGATACAGGCCGCGGCCAGCGGCAGGGTGAACATCACCTGCCGCGCGCCGATGATGCCGGCGATCACAGCACCCGCGCCCATGCCGAAAAACCCGAGCGAAATATTCACCGAAAGCGCATGGCCCAGCCGCCGCTTCTCGATGAACCGGCTCAGCCAGGATTGTTCCGCCGGCGAAAACGGCCCGGCGGCACCATTCGCGCCCCGGCCGAATCCACCGATGATCGCCGCCAGCGCCACCACCGATGTCGCCTGGCTCGCAAGCCCGAGACCCGCCGCCAGGATGGACAGGAATTCATAGGCGATCAGGAATTGACGGCGGCCGACCCGGTCGCTCAGAGGCCCGATCGCCGCTGTCAGCGCCACCGCGAACAGCATCGAACCGCCGAAAACGAGGCCGAGAAATCCTGCGCCCCAACCGAGATGCCGCGCATAGAGGGAGAAATCGACAACGAGCGCCCCCTGCGCCACCGACCGGGCGAGCCGCGCCGCCATCAGGCGCCACGCTTCCGCGGGAATGGCGCGGCTCATGCCCTGCTGCCCCTTACGCCCTCCGCTGCGTCACGGCAGAAGCGCCAGACTCAGTATGCCGAGGGCCGCGCAATAGGCGGCGAAGGGGCCGAGCGACCAGTTATCGTGGCCGCGGAAATACCGCATCAGGAATGCCGTCGAGAGAAAGGCGACGATGGCGGCGACGATCGCGGCCAGCACGGCCATCCCGAGCACACCATGGACCGCCGCGCGATGATGCAGCAGATGCGGGATCTCAAGCACGCTGGCCCCGGCGATCACCGGTGTCGCCATCAGGAAGGAGAACCGCGCCGCACCTTCGTGATCGATCCCGCGGGTCAGCCCGCCGACCATCGTCGCCCCCGAGCGCGAAATCCCCGGCAGAAACGCGAGGCACTGGAACAGGCCGATGATGAAGGCATCGATCATCCTGAGCTGCTCGATGCCGCCGACATGCGTCTTCCGCCGCCGCCGGAGCCTTTCGCCGAGCAATAGCAGGCCGGCATTGAGAATCAGGAAGATGGCGGCGATTTCCGGGGTCGCGAAAAGATGCGCCACGGTCTTCTTCACGATCACACCAATGACGACCGCCGGAATCGTTGCGACGATGAGGCGCAGCAGCAGCGCGCGCTGGGCGAGCACCTCGTCCGGCGTGCCGCGGCCGAGCAGGCCGAGCAGCATCTCCCACCAGGTCCGCCAGAAATAGGCAAGCAGCGCGATCGCCGTCCCGCCCTGCAGCATCACCACGAAGGGCAGGAAGGATGGCGCGTCCTGATTGATGTTCCAGTGCAGCAAGGCCGGCACGACAACGGCGTGGCCCAGGCTCGAGACAGGGAACAACTCTGTCGCACCCTGCATGAGCGCGAAGAACACTGCGGTCAGGGGGGTCATCATGGCTCCTTCTGCCGGTGCACCGTGATTGCGGCATTGACGTGGCCGCGGGGATCGCGCCGGTCGGCGACGGTCCTGAAGCATTCCAGGATGCTGCCGCCGGACGCCTCCCGCAGCCTCCGGGCATGTTCCAGCAGCTCCCGGCGGGCTTCCTCGGCCCGCAGGTGCCGCCGCTGCTCCTTAGTGCGCCGATGGTCCGCCCGCCGCCCGGCCCTGCGGGCCCGGTCTGCCAGGGCCCGCCGCGCGGCCCGCTCCCTGCGGCCGGCGCGCCGCACCCGCCTGCTCTCCCGCGCCAGCACGGCGCGGACGGTCTCCTCGGCCTCGGCGATCACCGCCTCAGCGGCGGTACCGGCACCGGGCACGGGCATGCGAAGCTGGTCGGGCAACGGGGCCTCCGGGGGAAAAGGGAGATGAGATGCCTTTTGCCCTACCGGGGGTCCCGTTGTCC
>OFHJ01000741.1_pt1 | contig 11248 bp, 9 predicted proteins | sample 1522001 | NCBI WGS metagenome assembly OFHJ01 (sample SAMEA2464838, study PRJEB22497) | soil metagenome | biome: Grassland; feature: Farmland; material: Clay | place: Australia | collected 2013-02-01 | depth 1.2 m | reverse complement strand
AGCTCGAACACGCCTGTCGCGGTCTTTGTGTCGAGGTTGCCCGTGGGTTCGTCGGCGAGCAGAAGCGCCGGCCGCGTGACCAGCGCACGAGCGATGGCGACCCGTTGCTGCTGACCACCGGACAGCTGGCTCGGCTTGCGGTCCTGAAAGGCTTCGAGGCCCACTGCTGCGAGCAGCATCCGCGCGCGCTCGATCACTTCGGCGGTGGGGCGCCCCCGCGCGACCATCAGCGGCATGATGACGTTCTCGAGCGCAGTGAACGCAGAAAGGAGGTGGTGGAACTGGAATACGAAGCCAATGGCGCTGGCGCGTAACCGCGTGCGGCCGGCGTCGTCCATCTCTCGTGTTGGCTGACCGAGCAGGTATACCTCTCCATCACTGGGCGAGTCGAGCAGCCCGAGCAGATTCAACAAGGTGCTCTTGCCTGAGCCGGAAGGGCCAATCAGCGCTGCGAAGTCGTGCCGGCCGAGAGTCAGGTCGATGCCGTGCAACACCTCTACTTCAGTGGACAGACCCAGGTTATAGGATTTTCGAAGGCCCGCGAGGCGCAGTACGTTTCCCTCGGGCATCGGGACGAGCCCCTCAGACATATCGGATTGCCTCGACGGGATCGAGGTGCGCCGCGCGCCGTGCGGGGACCATGGCCGACAACACACCGACGATCGTCGCGATCGTTATCGCTCCCGGGACGAGTGCCGGCGCCACCGGGATGTGAAACAGCATCGGCCCGAAGTTGTTGAACGCCCAGATGAGGCCGTAACCGGCGACCGAGCCCATGGCCGATCCCAGCAGGCCGAGCAACGCGCCCTGCACCAGGAACACCAGCAGCATCTGCCGGCGTGTGGTGCCCATTGCACGCAGAATGCCGATTTCGCGCGTGCGCTGTACCACGCTGATGGACAGCACGCGTGCGATGCCGAACGCAACGGACAGGCCGACGAAGAAGGTGATCATTCGCGTGGAGAGGCTTTGCGAGGCCAGCGCGTTCATGAGCTGCGCATTGCTTTGCATCCAGCTCTCGGCTTTGAGTCCGGTGAGCTGTCGGATCCGCGCCGCAGCCCGATCGGCCGCGAAGATGTCCCGTACCGTAAGGTCGATGACGGTAACGCCGCCGGGCAGGTCGAGCAACGATTGTGTCTGCTTCAGGTCGAGGTAGACGTAACGCTGGTCCAGCTCGCGCACGCCGAACTCGAAGATACCGGCGATGTTGAGCTGCGCCTCGCGACCTGCCCCGACCTGCAGAACGAGCTTGTTTCCCACGCGCAGGCCCAGGTCCTGCGCGAGCAGTGTGCCGATCACCGCATCGCCCGCACCGACGCGCAGTTGTCCGGAAACGATGTACCGGGCGAGAGGGACGATGCGCTGATACTGTGCCGGGTTGATGCCGACGAGCGCCACCGATTCGATGGCGTTCCCTCGCAACGCGAATGCGGGCCCGGTCACGACCGGTGAGACGGCGGTGATCTCCGGCATGGATTTCAGCGTCTGTACAACCTGCTGCCAATTGTTAATCGATCGCAGACGCTGCGCGCGCGGGGTTTCGAGCACCAGCTGCCTGATTCCATTCGCTGCTGGCACTACACGGTTGACCTCATCCGGCGGCTGCACCGTGATGTGCGCTTGGGTGCCGAGTGTGCGCTCGATGATGTTCGCCTGCAGTGCCGTGATCAGCGCGCTGATGAACACGATCACCGCGACGCCGACCGCGATTCCGACGAGAATCAGCGCGGTCTGCGTGCGACCCTCTCGCATGAACTTCACTGCGATGGTGGATTCGACCCACATTTGCGTCAGTGGTAACGGATTGGCATCTCTCTGCGCGCCTCGCTCCCGATACCCATGCCCGAGGCGGGAATCGGCTCGGCACTCACGCGGACGCGCGCGCCGTCCACTAGGTCCCTGTGAGTCGCCGCCGCTGCCAGCACCCAGTCACCCGCTTTCAGCCCCGCGGTGACTTCCGAGAGCGCCATTCCTTTGAGGTCCAGCGTCACGGGCTGCTTCGTTACGCGCCCGTTGCGCACGGCGAGCACGAACGGATGTGGCGTATCGGCAGCGAGTAGGGCGTCGTTCGGCACCACGAGCGCGTCCTGCCTGCGGCCGGTTTCCACGGTTACCGTGACGGTCATGTCCTGCCGCAGGAAGGCTGGGACCGGGTCCACTTTCAGGCGGACCGCGACGGTGCCGCGGCGGGCGTCGATGCTCGGCGCGATGTAATTCACGACTGCGGTGAATGGACGGTCGGGGAACGCGTCGGCGAGACACTGTGCCCGCTGGCCCAGCGCCAGCGCTGCCAGGTTCTTTTCATCGATGGGCACTTCGATTTCCGTGTCGCCGCTGCGTGCAATCTCGAGCAGAACGCGCCCGGGCTGCACCAGATCACCGGGCTCGACGTTGCGCGTCAGCACTGTCCCCTCCACCGCCGCGCGTATGACCGTCTTTTCAAGTTGCGCCCTGGCGGCCGCGAGACGCTCGCGAAGCTGACGCTCCTCGGTGTGACCAGGGGCGGCGGCCTCGGCCGCAAGCCGCGCCCGCTCCGCTGTCGTTCGCGCTACGACCTCGGCTTGCTGTGCCTGCTCGAGTGTCTCTGCTGCCACGAGTTGCCGCTCCAAGAGCTTCTCGCGACGCTCACGCTCGCGCGTGGCCTGACGAAGTTCGGCCTCGGTCTGCCTCAGCTCCGCCTGCCGCTGCGGGCGGATCACCGTCTCCAGGTGTCGCAGCGCCGCTTCGGCTTCGCGTACCCGGGCGACAAGATCCTCTGAGCGCAGAGTGATAAGGACGTCGCCGGGTGTCACGGTGTCTCCCTCTTTGACCCGGCGCTCCCGTACGGTGCCGGTGATCTCGCTGCCCACCTGCGCCCGAGAAGTCGCGATGACGCGGCCCGTCGCCACGACGTATTGCACCAGCGGGCCGGATTCGATGCGATAGCCGGGCAGCAGGGGACCTCGCAACTGAATCCAAGACAACAGCAGCGCGACCAGACCGAGCAGAACCGGCAGGATGACTCGAGGACGCAACATCGGCTTCAGATTCAAGCGGACAAGCCCCTGATCTGTTGATCGATTCGGGCCCCGATCCGATCTGTAGCCCGACAACGGGGTCGCCGGGTCTTTGACCTTATAAAAGGTCATTCGTCCGCCTGCCGTTGGAGTAACGGGACAGCGGCTGCGCAGCGCCCCCGCCGGGGCGATATTCAGGACGCGGATGCGAGCCCGCATTGTGCGCCTGTCGTGCAAGGTGGCGCTCTGCGTCGTCGGACACCCGAGCGAAGTGTCGCATTCGCCTAGGAAACCTCTATCAGTACTTGCCGAGGTTCTGGCGCATTAGGGGATTTCGACTTCTTTGACGAGGCCCCAGGAAGGCTTATGCTACGTCAGCGTTTTATCCTATTGCTTCTTCAGCGACCAACTGCCTCAACGGCCGGACCCGAACTTGAACCGGCGTTTGTGGATCCAATTTGCCAACTCGATGTCCGCCACGGCAACCGTAGCAGTCCGCTAGGATGTGAAGGCAGGCATGGGCCGACAGTCATGCCCGCTCGGCTGGCCGCGTTGGTCAGCTAAATTCGAGTCCAACTGAACCAGAAATCACGACTCGTACACCATTCCGCGGGGCCCGACCCACAGTCGTGTACAGGGGAACAAAGACACCCCGGATTTATAGACGACCGCTCAAGAGTGCGGAAGGCTTTCTGACTGCATTGCACGCGAAGTCCGCGCATGGCCGAACGAGCAGTGGCGGTGAAGTCTGAGGCGGGCGCTGTCGTGTAGCACAGGCCGATACGCAGATGTTTCGTCCGCGCGCCTCTGCTGGTGCAACCCATTGAATTTACCGATTCTTGTGCAGGCGCCCGGCAAGTGAGCGCAGCGCGTCTAAGCAGGCCTACGAAGGGATGGTGGCCAGAGGTGGAATCGAACCACCGACACGCGGATTTTCAGCCGCATATTGGCCACACATGGGCTTTTAAATCAATCACTTGCAGCGCTTGCCAGCCCCATTCCCAGGCCCACCCAGGCACAATTACGGCACACCCAATCTGAGCTCGGCACGTTCCCGGCACATCACCTCGTCGCAGGGGCCGGCACGTATGTCTGGGGCTTGGGGGCACTTGCACAAAAATTAAATATTATTTAAGTTTTGTGCATGCACTCAGACCACGCCACGGAGCCGACTTGGCAGGCACTATACGACATAGCCGCTGCCCAAGAAGGCCTCTTCACCACCAAGCAAGCCGCGGCCGCCGGCTATTCGCCCCCGCTGCTCGCGCATTACCAAAAGACCGAACGTATCGCTCGGATACGTCGCGGGATCTACCGCCTCGTCCACTTCCCATCCGGCGAGCAGGAAGAGCTGGTCACGGCATGGCTGTGGACTGACTCTCAGGGCGTGCTCTCCCACCAGACGGCACTCGCACTGCACGGGCTTTCTGATGTTCTGCCCGCCCAGATCCATCTCACGCTGCCCCTGAGCTGGCGTCTCCGACGCTTTCGCGTGCCGCGAGGCTTTGTCCTGCACCACGCTGATGTCCCGCCTAGTGAGCGAGCATGGGCCGGAGCGGTGCCGGTGACCTCCGTGCGCAGAACACTCAACGACTGCGCAGTCGCAGGTCTTTCTCCTGATCTGCTCCGCCAAGGCGCCAAACAGGCGCTTGCACGCGGCCTGGTGACGAGAGCAGAAACGAGCGCGGTGCAGAAAGCACTCAAGGCCTTTGGCGGACTCAGGGGATGAGAGTGCAGACATACGCCTCACCCCAAGCTTTCAAGCAGGCCCTGGAGCAGCGCCTGAGGACCGCATCGAGTAGCGGCGTCGACTTCGGGCGCCGACGACAGCTCCTGGTCTTCGACCGATTCTTGGCCCGAGTGATGACCGTTTTTGGTGACGCGGCTCTCCTGAAGGGCGGGCTCGTGCTCGAGCTGCGCTTGGAACGCGCTCGAGCAACCAAGGACATCGATCTGCGGCTGATCGGTTCACCGGACAGCGTGCTCGCAGACCTTCGGCAGGCCGGACAACTGGATCTCAAAGATTTCATGACTTTCGAAGTCAGCCCTGACACCGAGCATCCGCAGATCCAAAACGATGGTATGCGGTACGAAGGCCTCCGATTTCGTACGGAGTGCCGCATGGCGGGCAAGCTCTATGGTCAACGTTTCGGCGTGGACGTCGCATTTGGCGATCCCATCCTCGGGGAAGCTGAGATCGTAAGCGCCGAGGATACCCTTGCATTCGCGGGCGTGGCGCCACCGGTGCTGCGCCTATATCCGATCGAAACGCACCTCGCTGAGAAACTCCATGCGTACACGCTACCGCGTCCGCGGCCCAACACGCGCGTAAAGGACCTTCCGGACATTGCACTGCTCGGCACCATGCAACCGTTGGACGCAGAACGACTACGCCTGGCGCTGGCGCAGACCTTTGAATTTCGCGGCACTCATGCGGTGCCCTCGTCCGTTCCCGATCCTCCTATCAGTTGGTCCACTCCCTACGGGCACTTGGCCAAGGAAAACGAACTTGCGTGGACGACACTCGAGGAACTGACCACCGCTGTCGCGGCCTTTATCAACCCCGTGCTCGCCGGCAAAAGCGGTACTTGGCGTCCGGCGAAGTGGCAATGGTTCTAAAACGAGTGTCCCGCCTTGACACGGTCACGTCATGACATCTTGCGAGAACTCGAAGCCGCCGGCTCTTCGTTATCCGGCGTCGAGCGTACGTGCGGCGAACTCAAAGCAAGGATCGCAGCCCTCCAGGTAGAACTCACCGCGCTCTCGCCGATGTGCAATCCCAATCCGGCGCCGCCACTAGGTACTTCGGCCCCGCAGACCCCTGCCGACAAGGTGAGGTTATTCCAATCCTTATTCCGCGGGCGTGCGGACGTCTTCCCTCTGCGCTTCGTGAGCAAGAAAACTGGCCGCGGCGGCTTGCTCGAATAAATGGCTCCCCGAACTTTGCCTTCTCAAATCGGGCGGTAAATGCAGCGACTGCACCAATCAAGCCTTCATCCCCGTGAGCGAACGGGTGATCGTGGAGCATCTGCAGGGCCGGCATGTAATGGGCGTCTATCCACTGCTAGAGGATGAGAGCTGTTGGTTTCTAGCGGTCGATTTTGACAAGGGCGCATGGCAAGAGGATGTCGCGGCGTTCGCAGAAACGTGCCGAACTGCCCGCATCCCGGTTGCGATCGAACGATCCCGCTCGGGAAACGGGGCGCACGCTTGGTTCTTTTTCACCGCACCAGTCTCCGCAACGATCGCGAGGCGCATGGGCTGCTCTCTAATCACCGAGACCATGGATCGCCGCCATGAGCTGAGTATGGAATCTTATGATCGTCTCTTTCCGAACCAGGATACGATGCCTCGCGGCGGCTTTGGGAATTTGATCGCGCTGCCGCTACAGCATGAGGCGCGACAACAAGGCAACAGCGTCTTCGTGGACGAAGGATTCAAGCCGTTCGCCGATCAGTGGGCATTCCTGGCATCCATGCAACGGATCCAGCCCACCGATGTGGAAGCCCTAGCTCAGGAGGCAGCCCGCACAGGGCATGTTATTGGTCTTCGTATCGCCGACACTGACGAGGAAGGACTGACTCCCTGGACGCGGCCTCCATCTGGCCGAATCCATGTGCCGCCTGTGACTGGCCCGCTCCCGCCCGAAGTCAAGGCAGTGCTCGCTCAGCGACTCTACGTCGAAAAGATGGGGCTACCACCCCCTCTGCTGAACCAACTGAAGCGAATTGCGGCCTTCCAGAATCCCGAGTTTTACAAGAAGCAGCGGATGCGTCTGTCGACGACGATGACGCCTCGGGTCATCAGCTGCGCAGAAGAACTGCAGAGTCACATTTCATTGCCGCGAGGCTGCGCACCAGACGTGGCCGCACTTCTATTTCAGCACCATATCGCGCTGCTGCTGGAGGACAAACGGCACATCGGACCGTCATTGCAGCTTGTATTCAAGGGCGAACTCACCGCCGTTCAGAAGGAGGCCGCTCAAGCTCTGCTGGAACAGGATAACGGTATCTTTGTGGCGCCTCCGGGCATTGGCAAAACGGTTCTTGGCACTTACCTCATCTCGCAACGGGCGTGCAACACGCTGATCCTTGTGCATCGGAAGCCGCTGCTCGAGCAGTGGAAGGCCCAGCTGGCAATGTTCCTCGGTATCGAGGAGCAGGACATCGGGCAGATCGGCGGTGGTCAGCGCAAACCGAACGGCCGGCTTGATGTGGCGATGATGCAGAGCCTCGTCCGTAAGGAAGGAGTCGACGATCTCGTCAACACCTACGGCCATGTCGTCGTCGATGAATGCCACCACGTGCCGGCGTTTTCCTTCGAGCGTGTTCTATCGGAGGTCAAGGCGCGCTATCTCCTCGGTCTCACGGCCACGCCGCAACGGCGCGATGGCCGCCAAGCCATCACTGAGATGCAACTTGGATCCATCCGCTACCGGGTGGATGCCAAGAGCCAAGCGGCACGCCGACCGTTTGAGCACAAGTTGATCGTGCGAGAGACGGAATTTCGCATTCCCGCTGAACAGGCCGGCAGCAGTATCCAGGATGTTTATCGCGTCCTCGCGGAAGATAGGGAACGTAACCAGCACATCATCGATGACATCATTGCTGTGCTCCAGGAAGGCCGATCGCCCATTCTGCTGACTGAACGCAAAGATCATCTCGACTATTTCGCCGATAAGCTGGGAAGCCTCGTCCGGCATTTGATCGTATTGAAGGGTGGCACCTCCCGGAAGGAGCGCCGCCAGGCTCTGGAGCAGCTAGCTTCGATTCCGGACGCGTCCGAGCGACTTGTTCTGGCGACTGGTCGCTACGTCGGTGAGGGCTTCGACGACGCGCGCCTCGACACCCTGTTCCTCGCGATGCCGGTATCCTGGAAGGGAACTCTGATTCAATACGCAGGCCGCCTGCATCGCCATCATCCCCGTAAGGCCGAGGTTCGAATATACGACTATGTCGATCGGGAAGTACCGATGCTCTTGCGCATGTTCGAGAGGCGGCTAACCACGTATCGCGCGATTGGATATGCTCGAGGCGAGGCGCCTCTGGGACTTGCGGAGCCAGCCGCAGCAGAACTGACCGTCGAGTACGACGAGGAAGCGCTTCGGCACTTCGACTCCGCTGTGTAATGGATGCGGCCGCAAGCCTGATACCTCAGGGCGCTGACGAGCGTGACTGCCATGAGTCCGGTAACCGAGAGGAGCTATCACCATGGCAACGGTGAGAATGTATCGTGGGCACTGGGTTGCCGACTATTACGACGCCAAGAAGCGGCGACGAATCGAACGGCCCGAAGGATACTTTCAGAGAGCGACACAAGAGTTGCAGGCTGCGCAGGTGCTCTTGGCTGACCGGGTGGCCGAGGTGGCGGATGGACTGGTGCGGGAGGGCCGCGGAACTTTCGAGGAAATCGCCAAACGGTGGCTCAGAAGCAAGGTCCGGATTCGGCCGACCACGCGCCGCAGTTACGAGCAGCTCGTGGTCTGCTATCTGATCCCCTATTTCGGCAACCGCAAGCTCCGTTTGATCCAAGTCGCCGATATTGAACGCTTCCGATACGAGCTCAGCGAGGACACGCCCGACTCGATCAAGCAGGCCTTCGTTACTCGCCTGCTCAAGGCGAAGCCCGGTCTCGCAGAAGCTCGCGCCAAGCAGCGTGCGAATCAGGTGAAGCTGAGCAGCCGCTCGATCAATAAGGTGCTCACCGTTCTGAGCATGATCTTCAATTATGCGATGCGCAATCAATGGGTGACGCGAAATCCGGCTGAGTATGTCGACCACGCACGAGATGAACGTCCACTCGAAGAGCGGCGCTTGGACATGGATGTTCTCACACCCCAGGAAGTCGCGGCATTGCGGGACGCGGCAATGCCCGCTACCTATCGCGATGGGAAGCTCCTCACCAACAACTATCGATTACTGATCTCGTTCGCCCTGTTTACCGGCTGTCGTGTCAGCGAGATTCTGGGGGCGGCCTGGAGTCAGATCGATTGGGAGAGCGGGCAGTTTCACGTTCGCCGGACGTTCAGAGAAGGTCGATTTCAAGAACCGAAGACGCGGACCTCTTATCGGCGTCTCTCCCTGCCCGCCTTTCTGTTGAAGGAGCTGAAGGTGTGGCGATTGACGTGCCCCAACAGTCCTTATGATCTCGTATTTCCGAATCTCGACGGCCAGCCGATGAATTACGGGAATCTGATGCAGCGGGGGTTTCACCCTGCGCTCAAGCGCGCCGGCATCAGACGAATCCGTTTCCACGATTTGAGGCATACGTTCGCAAGCTTGTTGATCAGTAATGGCGAGGACATCGTCCGGGTGTCACGGCTGATGGGACACGCCAATGCCTCCTTTACGCTCAACGTGTACAGCCACATGCTCCCGCGCGAGCACGACCCGAGCGGCGATCGTCTCGCATCCCTGGTTTTTGGAAACAAAATGGAAACCGAGGACGGCTTGACAAGTCGACGCGAGTTGGCAGCCGCAAAAAGTCCCAGCCAATCAATAGGTTAATGGTGGCCAGAGGTGGAATCGAACCACCGACACGCGGATTTTCAGCCGCATAACGGCAATATATAGGCTTATTAATCAATGACTTGCAGCGCTTGCCCGACCCCAAACCAACCTATCCCTGGCACATTCCTGGCACACCCAATCTCAACACGGCACATTCCTGACACATCATTTCATCTTAGCCGCCGGCATGCGCTTCTTGGGGCTTGGAGCACTTGCACAAAACTTCAATTTTATTTAAGTTTTGTGCATGCACTCAGACCACGCGATCGAACCGACTTGGCAGGCACTATATGACATCGCCGCCGCCCAAGAGGGCCTCTTCACCACCAAGCAAGCCGCAACCGCCGGCTATTCGCCCCCGCTGCTCGCGCATCACCAGAAGACCGGACGCATCGCTCGGATACGTCGCGGGATCTACCGCCTCGTCCACTTTCCGTCCGGTGAGCAGGAAGAGCTAGTCACAGCATGGCTGTGGACTGACTCTCAGGGCGTGCTCTCCCACCAGACGGCGCTTGCACTGCACGGGCTTTCGGATGTTCTGCCCGCCCAGGTCCACCTCACGCTGCCCCTGAGCTGGCGTCGCCGACGCTTTCGCGTGCCCCAAGACTTTGTTCTGCACCACGGTGATGTGCCGCCTAGTGAGCGCACATGGACCGGCGCAGTACCGGTGACCTCCGTGCGCAGAACGCTCAACGACTGCGCAGCCGCTGGTCTTTCTCCTGATCTGCTCCGACAAGGCGCCAAGCAGGCGCTTGCACGCGGCCTCGTGACGCGAGCAGAAATGGGCGCGGTGCAGGAAGCTCTCAAGGCCTTTGGCGGACTCAGAGGATGAGCGTGCAGACGTACGCCTCGCCCCAAGCCTTGCAACAGCCCTGGAACATCCCCATGGTGAGTGCCTCTGAATTTCCCGCTGCTCAAAATTGAACGGAGTAGTGCCCTCACCTGATCCGCTTTCGATCAAAAATCACGCCCCTAGGTGGGTCGATTTCGGACGGTCGGTCGCCAACAGCCTGTTGCTCTACTTGAACCTGCCAGAATCACCAACCTTGGTAAACGGAAGCATGCGCCGGAGAGTATCGTCTTTGAGAACCCAGTGATGCCGTAGAGCTGCGGCGACATGCAGAAGGAGGACCAATCCAAGCGCAACCGCCAGGACGACGTGCACTGTCGCCATAAGATCTGAGAAGGATTGGCTCTTACCAACGAGATTTGGCAACGTTACTAGATTGAACCATTTCACCGCGAATCCGCTGGCAGATGAATCGAGCCATCCGGTCAAGGGCATTGCGATGAGAATCACATAAAGTGAGCCATGGGTGAGCTTCGCAAGCACCCGCTCATAAGGCTTCAGGTTGCTCGGCAACGCCGGGACCGGATTAGCCCAACGCCAAACGAGCCGCAATATCACCAGCATGAGTATGGTGATTCCCACCGACTTGTGGTAACCGAGCACTCGTCCAAATTCCGGTCCGTGCGGCAACATAGCGGACGTCAATCCCAGCGCAATTTGCGCTGCGACCAACGCGACGATCAACCAGTGCAAAGTTATCGACAAGGTACCCCAACGAATCCGAGAGTTACGAATTGCCATAGTGTATCCAAATCGTTGATTGCGGGAGGCGCCGCTGCGACGCACGACAGAAATTTGGGCGGTTTGAGTCTAGCCGGAGAAGGAACCCGGTCAACTCTGTTTCGGCAACTCAATAGTTTCCTTTCCTGCAACGAACGGCACTGGCACAAGCT
>OFHJ01000740.1_pt1 | contig 11273 bp, 8 predicted proteins | sample 1522001 | NCBI WGS metagenome assembly OFHJ01 (sample SAMEA2464838, study PRJEB22497) | soil metagenome | biome: Grassland; feature: Farmland; material: Clay | place: Australia | collected 2013-02-01 | depth 1.2 m | reverse complement strand
CCTCGCGCGCCCGCCCACCGGTCGCCTGGGCCCCCCCCCCCCGCCGGCGGGCTCGCACCCGCCGCTTGCGCCACGGGCGCCGAACCGGGGGCCTGAACCGCCGAGGGTGCCGACGCCGGGCTCGGCGAGGTCGCGAGCGCGGCCATGCCGCCAAAGCCGCCGCCGCGGCGCGGCTCGGCCTCGGCGCGGAACGCCGCCGGGGCGGGCGACGCCGTGCCCGTCTGGCGCGCGGCGTCGGGGCGCACGAAAGGCGTCACCACGCCGTTCGAAACCGGCGGCTGCACGCTGCCCGCCGCCGCCTCGATACCAGTCGCCACCACGGACACCCGCATACGGCCCGCCAGGCCCTCGTCGAAAGTCGAGCCGACGATGATATTGGCCTCGGGATCGACCTCGGAACGGATGCGATTCGCGGCCTCGTCGACCTCGAACAAAGTGAGATCGCCGCCGCCGGTGATATTGATCAGAACCCCTTTCGCGCCCTTCATGCAAACGTCGTCGAGCAAGGGATTCGCGATGGCCGCCTCGGCCGCGGCGGTAGCGCGATTCGAGCCCTCGGCCTCGCCGGTTCCCATCATCGCCTTGCCCATCTCGTTCATTACGGTACGGACGTCGGCGAAGTCGAGATTGATCAGCCCCGGCATGACCATCAGGTCGGTGATACCGCGAACCCCGGCGTGCAGCACATTGTCGGCCATGCGGAAGGCGTCGGCGAAGGTGGTCTTCTCGGTCACCACCCGGAACAGGTTCTGGTTCGGGATGATGATCAGCGTATCGACGTATTGCCCGAGATCCTCGATCCCGGCCTCGGCGATGCGCATGCGGTGGTTGCCTTCGAACTGGAACGGCTTGGTCACCACGCCGATGGTGAGCACGCCCATCTCGCGCGCGATGCGGGCGACCACCGGCGCGGCGCCGGTGCCGGTACCGCCACCCATGCCGGCGGTGATGAAGGCCACGTGGCAGCCTTGGAGATGGTCCGCGATCTGGTCCATCGCCTCCTCGGCGGCGGCGCGGCCGACATCGGGCCGAGCCCCGGCGCCGAGGCCCTGGGTCACCGACACGCCAAGCTGCAAGCGCTGCTCGGCGAGCGAACTCGACAGCGCCTGCGCGTCGGTATTGCCGACCACGAATTCGACGCCGGGGAGCTGCGAGTTGATCATGTTGTTCACGGCATTGCCGCCGGCACCTCCGATGCCGAAGACAACGATGCGGGGTTTCAGTTCCCGCGCCACGGGAACGGTCAAATTGATTGCCATCTCATTCACCTCCGGGAAGACAAGTTGTTGTCCCGCGCCTCCCTCTGTGGACGCCGTTTGCGGGGAAAACGGAGCCACGCATCAGAACATCACCCGCAGCCATTGGCCGAGGCGGGCGAACCCGGCCGTACTGCTTTTCGGCAGCCTGGCGGGTGCTTCCGTCTGGACATTGTCTGCGTACGCAAGAACACCGGCGCAGGCCGCGAATGCGGGTCCGCCGGTCGCCTCGGCCAAGCCGGCCATGCGAAGCGGCCGGCCAAGTCGTACCTGTTTATCCAGGATCCGAGCCGCAAGCTCGCGAACGCCCTGCAACTGGCTGCCGCCGCCGACCAGCACAACGCGTCGGCCGGCCAGCTTGTCAAAGCCCGAAGCCTTCAGGCGCTCGCGCACCATCTCGAATATCTCCTCGGCCCGCGGCTTGATGATCCCGAACAGGATCGAGCGCGAGACGTGATTGGGGTTCAGGTGTTCGCTTTCTCCCACCTGGGGAACGTCGATAATCTCGTTTTCGTCGCCCTTGCCGGAGAGCACGCTGCCATAAAGCGTCTTCATGCGCTCGGCATGAGCGAGCGGCGTCGAGAGACCGCGCGCGATGTCGGTGGTGATATGGCCGCCGCCGATCGGAATCGAATCGGTATGCACCAGGCTGCCGTCGTAGAAAATCGCGAAGGTCGTGGTGCCGCCGCCGAGATCGATGATGGTGACGCCGAGGTCGGTTTCGTCCTCGACCAGCGTCGAGAGGCCGCTCGCATAGGGCGCAGCGACGAGGCCGGAGATCTTAAGATGGCAGCGCTCGACGCAGGTGATGAGATTGCGCACCGGACCGGGCTGCGCCGTGACCACATGCAGCGCGACGCCGAGCCGGTCGCCGAACATGCCGCGCGGATCGCGAATGCCGGCGGTGCCGTCGATCGTGTAGCCGACCGGGATGGCGTGAATCACCTGGCGATCGCCGAAGTCGCTGGCGCGACCCTGATCGAGCGCGCGCCGGAGATCGTTATCGTCCACCGGATGGCCGGCCAGCGCCACCTCGATGCGGACCGTGTGCGATACCGGCTGGCCCGCGGTCAGGGTGAGAAAGACGTCCCGCACCGTGTCGCCGGCCATGCGCTCGGCGGCATCGACCGCAGCCCGCACCGAGGCCTCCGCCGCCTCCATGTCGACCACGGTGCCGGCCTTGAGCCCCTTCGCGACCTGATGGCCAATGCCGACCACGCGCAGCTCGCCGCCCTCGCGGCGGGCCAAAAAGCAGCAGACCTTGGTGGTCCCAACATCGAGCCCCGCGATCAGCACGCGCCTTCCTCCCCCGACACGACGTTCCTCCTCATTCCTCTCACCCCTTGCCGTTGTCGGCGTTGCCGTCCATGCCGTCGAAATCGACCTTGGCGCCGGGCTGCAGTTCGAGCGTGATCCGGTCGGCGAGCCGCATATCGACGACCGTCACCGCCTTTTCCAGCAACCCTTGCCGCCGTTCGAGATCGGCAAGGCGCACCCAAGCCGCATCGGCGTGGCGATCCGGCAACTCCACCGTCACGCCGTTCGCGAACAGGATGTTCCAGCGCCGATCGCCGACCCAGGTAGCGGCGGCAACCCGGCGAAACAGCGCCGGCTCGCCCATCAGCACGGAAAACAACGGTCCGGCCTTGGCGGCGGCGCCGCCGCCGATGACGAGACGGAGATCGCGATAATCAGCCGGCTCGGCCTCGGGCAGGACGGTGCCGTCGTCGTCGATGACCTCGACGCGACCATTAACCTGCCAGCGCGCGAAGGGCTGGCGCTCGACCAGGCGCACGAGGACTTCGTTCGGCAGCCGCCGGGCGACCGTCGCCGTCTTGACCCAACCGATGCGCTCGATGCGCGCCGCCGCCGCCGCGGTATTGAAGAACAGGATCGGCGCGCCGCGCCGCACGTCGAGCGCCGCGAGAAGCGTGCGCTCGGGCGTCTCGTGACGGCCCTCGACGACGATCTCGCGCACATTGAAACCGATGTCGGCGCTACCTCTGACAAGGGCGAGACGCGCCGCGCGGTATTTGGCAGGAAACCAGCCCGAGGCAAAGCCCCAGCCAAGCGCGCCGGCGACGATCAGCCCAAGGGCCGCGAAGACCAGCGGCTTGTAGCGCCAGAGCGAGCGGCGGCGCGGCCGCGTACGCGGACGCCGCGCGCCGCCTTGCGGCTTGGCCCGCGGGAGAAGCGGCGCTCCGCTTCGGGTTACCGATCGCATCCCGCGTCCTCCGTCATCCAGACCACGAGATCGGCGAAGCTCATGCCGCGATAGGCGGCGATTTCGGGCACCAGAGAAAGCGGCGTCATGCCGGGTTGGGTGTTGATCTCGAGAAGATAGAGCTTGCCCGGCTCGCCCGCGGTATCGTCATAGCGGAAGTCACTGCGGCTCACGCCGCGGCAACCGAGCGTTCGATGCGCCGCGAGCGCCAGCCGGCAGACTTCGCCGTAAACCGCGGCCGGCAGCGGCGCCGGCACAAGATGTTCGGTCTGACCCTCGGAATATTTCGCCCGATAATCGTAGAAGCGGCCCTTCGGGCGAAGCTCGGTCGCGCCCAAGGTCTCATCGCCCATCACCGCGGCGGTGATTTCGCGACCCGGAACGTAGCTCTCCACCAGAACCTGTTCGCCATAGGGCCAATCGGTCTCGGTGGCGACCTCAAAGTTATCGCCGTCGAGAACGATACGGACGCCGACCGAGGACCCTTCGTTGATCGGCTTGACCACGAAGGGCTTCGCGGGCGCGGCGCCGGCCTGCAATTCCCGACGACTCAACACGCGGCCCTCCGGCGTCGTAATGCCGGCATCGCGGAAGAGGCGCTTCGCCGTCGGCTTATGCATCGCCACGGCCGAGGCGAGAACCCCCGAATGGGTATAAGGCAGGCCGAGGATTTCCAGCAGGCCCTGGACCGTTCCATCCTCGCCGAAGCGGCCGTGCAGGGCATTGAACACCACGTCCGGCGCGAGATCGCGCAGAACGCCGGCAAGGTTGCGGTCGACATCGACCACGGTGGCGCGGAAGCCACGCTCGCGCAGCGCCGCCACCACGGCGGCACCGCTGACCAGGGAAACCTCGCGCTCCGCCGACCATCCGCCCATGAGCACCGCGACATGTCGGCTCATGCGCCACCTCCCCGACGCGTCGCCGGCCGGCCGATGCGATAGATCTCCCATTCGAGCCAGAGGCCGAAGCGGTCGAAGACGCGCCGGCGCACGATCTCGCCCAGTTCCTCGAGATCGGCCGCCGTCGCCGAGCCGGTATTGACGAGGAAATTGCAGTGCTGCTCAGAAACCTGCGCGCCGCCCACTTTCAGCCCGCGGCAGCCCGCCTCTTCGATCAACCGCCACGCCTTGCGGCCGCCCGCCTTGGGATCGCTTGGATTGACGAAGGTCGAGCCGCCGGTCCGCGCGTGCACCGGCTGGCTAAGATTCCGGTTGGCGGTGATATCGGCCATGCGGCGATCGATCTGCTCGCGATCGCCGAACGCGGCATGGAACTGCGCCCGCGTGAAGACATGCCCTTCCGAGATGCGCGAGCTGCGATAGCCGAGGCCAAGATCGACAGCGGTGAGGTGGTGCACCTGACCGTCGAAATCGACCGCCTCGGCGCTCACCAGAACGTCTTTGAACTCGCCCCCGAAGGCGCCGGCATTGACCTTGAGGCCACCGCCGATGGTGCCCGGAATGCCGCGCAGAAACTCGAGTCCAGTGAGGCCGGCGTCGCGGGCGCTCAGAGCGACGCTGACATCGAGCGCACCGGCGCCCGCCATCACCCATTCGCCATTGATGACGACATCGGCGAAGTTGCGCCCAAGCCGCACCACGATGCCCTCGATGCCGTCGTCGCGAATCAGCACGTTCGAACCGACGCCGAGGATGGTCACCGGTACGTCGACGGGCCGCGCGGCGAAAAAGGCCGCGAGATCCTCGACATCGGCAGGACGGAACACCACGTCGGCGCGGCCGCCGACGCGAAACCAGGTGCGCGGGCCGAGCGCGACATCGGCCCGATATTGGCCGCGCACCGGCGGCAGCCGATCGATCAGGGAGAGCTTGCGCGCCGGCATCATCCGCGGGCCTCCCGCTGCGACAGACGCCACGCGGCCTCAAGCTCGCTCGGCAGCGCCTGCGCCCAGTTGGTGATCGAGCCGGCACCGAGACAGACCACGACGTCGCCCGGCTGCGCCAATCCGGCGAGCAGCGACGCGAGATCTTCGGGCTTCGCCAGCGGCACGACATGGCGGTGACCATGCGCGCGCAGGCCTTGAACCAAGGCGTCCCGGTTGGCCCCGGCGACCGGCTGCTCCCCGGCCGGATAGACGTCCGCCACGATTACCGTGTCGGACTGGTTGAAGCAGGCGCAGAATTCCTCGAACAGATTCTTCAGCCGGCTATAGCGATGCGGCTGGACGACGGCGATGACGCGGCCGCGATAGGCTTGGCGCGCGGCGCCGAGCACGGCCGCGATCTCCACCGGGTGATGGCCGTAGTCGTCGATGACGGCGACGCCGCCCACCTCGCCGACTTTGGTGAAGCGGCGCTTGACGCCCGAGAACTCGGCGAGGGCTTTGCGCACCACCTCGTCGGAAAAGCTCATCTCGCGCGCGACGGCGACGGCGGCCAGCGCGTTCTGCACGTTGTGCTGGCCCGCCATCGGCAGGTCGAGATCGGCAATTGTGCGGCGTTCGCCGCTCCGCCGGTCGGTCAGGACCGCGTCGAAATGGGAGTTGCCGTTTTCGAACCGAAGGTTGACACCGCGGATATCGGCCTGCGGGCTGAAGCCATAGGTCACGAGCCGACGGTCGGAAATCCGCCCGATCATCGCCTGGACTTCCGGATGATCAAGACAGAGCACGGCGAAGCCGTAGAACGGAATATTCTCGACGAAGGTCTGGAAGGCGCAGCGGATGTTGTCGAAATTGCCGTAGAAATCGAGATGCTCGGGGTCGATATTGGTGACGACAGCGATGGTCGCCGGAAGCTTGGTGAAGGTGCCGTCGCTCTCGTCGGCCTCGACCACCATCCAGTCGCCGCCGCCGAGCCGCGCGTTGGTGCCGTAGGCGTTGATAATGCCGCCGTTGATCACGGTGGGATCCAGCGCCGCGGCTTCGAACAGCGCCGCGATCAGCGACGTCGTGGTGGTTTTGCCGTGCGTGCCGCCGACAGCGACCGCCGACTTGAGCCGCATCAGCTCGGCCAGCATCTCGGCCCGCCGCACCACCGGCAGAAGTCGGGCGCGCGCCGCGACCAGTTCCGGGTTGTCGGCCTTGACGGCGGACGAGACCACGACCACTTCCGCCGCGCCGAGATTCTCCGGCGCGTGACCGATATGGACTTCGATGCCGAGCCCCTTGAGGCGCGCGACATTGGCGTTGGCGGCGACGTCGGAGCCCTGCACGCGATAGCCGAGATTGTGCATCACCTCGGCGATACCGCTCATGCCGATGCCGCCGATACCGACGAAATGGATCGGTCCGATATCGTGGGGCAAGGCCCTCATGCCGCGGCCCTCCTTCGGTGGCCGCAGTGCGCGACCAAGCTCTCGATCAGATCGGCGAGGCGCTCGGCCGCATCCGGCCGGCCGAGGCCGCAAGAGCCCTCCGCCATGCGGGCGAGCGTTTCCGGCGCCGCGAAGAGTTCCAACAGCGTTTGGCCCAGACGGGCTGGCGTGAAATCGGGCTCCAAAATCGTCCGCGCCGCGCCGGCGGCCGCGAGCACCGCCGCGTTGGCTTCCTGATGCGCGTCGGTGGCCTTGGCATAAGGCACAAGGATCGCCGGACGCCCGGCCACCGTGAGCTCGGCACAGGTCGAGGCGCCGGCCCGCGCGATGCAGAGATGCGCCGCCCCGAGCCGCTCCGGCACATCGCCGAAGAAAGGCGCCAGATCGGCCGCGACGGCGCTCGTGTCATAGACGCCACGAACGCGATCGAGATCCTCCGGCCGGCATTGCTGGCTGATTCGAAGCCGGACGCGAAGCGCCGCCGGCAGGCCGGTCAAGGCTTCCGGGATCACCTGGCTCAAGATGCGCGCCCCCTGGCTGCCGCCGAGGATCAGGATCCGGATCGCGTCCGATGCCGCCGGCGGCGCATAGGCGCGTTGGCGCACAGCCTGGAACGCCGGACGCACCGGATTGCCGGTGAGGGCGAGCTTGCCGCGATCGGCCGGGCGCAGCCGCTCGACCTCGGCAAAGGCGGTGGCGATCCTGGCCACGCGCGGGGCAAGAAGCCGATTGGCGCGCCCCAGGACCGCGTTCTGCTCATGGATTGCGGTCGGCAGTCCGAGGCGGATCGCGGCCAACATTCCGGGCAGCGACGGATAACCGCCGAAGCCCAGGGCGGCCGCCGGACGAAGCCGTTTCAACAGCCGTCCGGCCGTCAGCGTGCCAGCAGCAACCTGGCCGACGGCCACAACCCGGCCCAAAGCGCCGGCGCCGGTCGGTGTGCCCGAGCGGATGACGTGGACGGCGGCATCCGGAAAGCGGCTGCCGTAATCGGCGCTCCGCCGATCGGTGACCAGCATAACCGGCCGGCCGCGCGCCTTGAGCGCTGCGGCAAGCGCCTCGGCAGGGAACAGATGGCCGCCGGTGCCACCCGCAGCCAGCATGATCGGCGCCGCCGTCATAGCCGCCGCTCCAAGGTCGGGTGCAGCCGCGTCAAGGCCAGCACGATGCCCATGCCGAACGCCATGGCGAGAAGGGCCGAGCCGCCGTAGGAGATGAAGGGCAGCGTCTCGCCCTTGTCTGGAATAAGGCGCAGGTTGACGCTGATGTTGATCACCGCCTGCAGGCCGAACTGCACCAGAATGCCGGAGCCCGCCAGCATGACGAAGAGGTTGCTCTCCGAGAACACCCGGCTCAGCCCGCGCAACACCACGAAGGCGAACAGCAGCACGATGATCAGGCAGACGATGAAGCCGAACTCCTCGCCCGCCACGGCGAAGATGAAATCGGTATGGGCATCGGGCAGCGTCGTCTTCACCACGCCCTCGCCGGGGCCGCGGCCGAACAGGCCGCCGGCCTGAAACGCCTGCAACGCGCGATCGATCTGATAGTTGCCGGCGCCGCTGGGATCGAGGAAGTGATCGATGCGCGCTGCGACGTGGGGCAGCATGACATAGGCGAGGCCGAGCCCGGCGAGGCCGAAGGCAAGCCCGGCGCCGACCAACGGCATGGAGAGGCCGGCGATGAAGAACTGCGCGAGGCCGACCGCGATGATGATCACCGAAAGGCCGATATTGGGCTGCAGGAACAGCACAACGAGGAGCGCGAAGGTCGCTCCCAGGGCGATCAGATTGCCGGGAAACGCCGGATTGCGCTTCTGCTCAGTGAGCAGCCAAGCCATCAGTACCGCGTAACACGGCTTGATGAACTCCGAGGGCTGCAGGCTGACGCCGAAGACGTTGAGCCAGCGGCGGGCGCCGTTGATATCCTGACCGACGAGGATGGCGAGCGCGCTCAACAGCAGAAACACAACGAAGCCAACGATGCCCATCCAGCGGACCTGCTCGACCGAGGCCAGCGAGGTCACGAACATGATGAACAGTGCCGGCGGGATATAGACCAGCTGATGCTCGATGAAATAGAGCGGCGCCAAGCCGAGTCGGATGGCGACCGCCGGACTCGCCGCCAGGATAAGCACGAAGCCGATGGCAATGAGGCTCAACAGCGCGCTTAAAAGCAGCCGGTCAACGGTCCACCACCAGCGGGCGACGATGCTGGTATCGGTGCGGGACAGCGCCATCACGAACGCCCTCCCATGGTCTTTCCGCCTTTGGCGGCCAGTGCATGCACGATATCGCGGAAGGCGTCGCCCCGTTCCTCGAAATTGGCGAACTGATCGTAGGAGGCGCAAGCCGGCGACAACAGCACCACGGCGCCGCGACGGCCATCGGCCCGCGCCGCGTCATAGGCCTCGCGGACGGCGCGATCGAGGGTGCCGCACTGGCGCACCGGCACATGGCCTTCCAGGGTCTTCGCGAACGCCGCCGCCGCCTCGCCGATCAGGAAGGCGGTGCGCAAGCGCGGGAAAAGATCCTCAAGGCCGGCGATCCCACCCGACTTCGGCAGCCCGCCGGCGATCCAATAAATCGTGTCGTAACAGGCGAGCGCCGTGCGGGTGGCTTCGGCATTGGTCGCCTTCGAATCGTTGAGGAAGCGGATGCCGTCGATCTCGGCGATCAGCTCGAGCCGGTGCGCGAGGCCGGGAAAGCTGCGAAGGCCGGCTTCGATCGTCGCCGTCTTGAGGCCAAGAGCGCGGGTCGCGGCAAATGCGCAGGCGGCGTTTTGCCGATTGTGCCGCCCGGGCAGAGCCGGAATGTCGTCAAGGCGAAGGCTCGGTCTAAGCGCGCCTTCCTCAAACAGCGCGCCGTCGCGCACCGAGATGCCATCCGCCAACGGTCGCGCGATCGAAACCGGCACCACATGGCAGCGGGCGGCCGCCTGCAGCGCGCGTCCGATCGCCTGCCCGTAGCCATCGTCGACGCCGATCACCGCCGTCTCGGTGGGTTTGGGGTGACCGAAGATGCGCCGCTTCAGCGCCACGTAGCGCTCCATCGAGCCATGCCGGTCGAGGTGATCGGGCGAAACGTTGAGTAGCACCGCGACGTCGCAGGCGAGCGAGGGAGCGAGATCGAGCTGGAAGGTCGAAAATTCGAGAACGTAAATGCCGTCGGCCCCGAGCGGCGCCAGATCGAGCGCCGCGGTGCCGAGATTGCCGCCGACCTCTGTCGCCCGGCCTGCCGTCTTCAGGATGTGGCCGATCAGCGCCGTGGTCGTCGACTTGCCGTTGGTGCCGGTGACGCCGACTAGCTTGGCCTCGGATTTCGCGCCGAGGAAAAGCTCGATATCGCCGATCACGGGCACGCCGGCAGCCGTCGCCCGACGCACCGCCGGATGAGGCTCGGGATGGGTGAAGGGAATGCCGGGGCTGAGGATCAGGGCGGCGACGGTACGCCAATCCAAGGTCGCCGGATCGCGCGTTTCGAATCCGTCCGCCGCTCGCGTTTTGGCCTTGTCGTCCCAGACCACGACCTTGGCGCCGCCGGCTTGAAGCGCGCGCGCCGCTGCAAGCCCGCTCCGGCCGAGCCCGAGGACGGCGACGCTTTGACCGGCAAATCGCAAGACGGGAATCAACGCCGTTACCTCAACTTTAGGGTTGCGAGACCGATCAGCGCCAAAATCACGGCGATGATCCAGAACCGGATGACCACGGTCGGCTCGGCCCAGCCCTTCTGCTCGAAATGATGATGCAGCGGCGCCATGCGAAAGACGCGCCGACCGGTCAACTTGAACGACACGACCTGGACGACCACCGAAATGGTCTCGAGCACGAAGAGACCACCGACGATCGCCAGCACCAGCTCGTTCTTGGTCACCACACTGACGATGCCAAGCGCGCCGCCGATCGCAAGCGAGCCCGTATCGCCCATGAACACCATCGCCGGCGGCGCGTTGTACCAAAGGAAGCCGAGCCCCGATCCCACCATCGCGCCGCAGAACACCGCCAACTCGCCCGCGCCCGGAATAAAATGCAACTCGAGATAATTGGCGAAGACTGCGTTGCCGACGAGATAGGCGATCAGCCCGAATGTCGCCGAGGCGATCATCACCGGCACGATGGCAAGCCCGTCCAGCCCATCGGTCAAGTTGACCGCGTTCGACGCGCCGACGATGACGAAGACCGCGAAGGGAATGAAAAACCACCCGAGCTCGATGCTCACCCGCTTGAAGAAGGGGATGTCGAGCGTCGTCGCGAACGGCGGCGTCGTGATATAGACGATCAAGCCCACCGCCAGGGCAGCGAACACGACTTCCAGCAGCAGCTTGAGCTTGCCCGGAATGCCGCGCACGTTGTGCCGCGTCACCTTCAGGAGGTCGTCGGCGAAGCCGATCATGCCGAAGCCCATGGTCACCAGCAGCACCGCCCAGATGAAGCGGTTGCGCAGATCCGCCCACAGCAGCGTGCCGACGAAGATGCCGAGAAGAATGAGGAAGCCGCCCATCGTCGGCGTTCCCTT
>OFHJ01000739.1_pt1 | contig 11289 bp, 11 predicted proteins | sample 1522001 | NCBI WGS metagenome assembly OFHJ01 (sample SAMEA2464838, study PRJEB22497) | soil metagenome | biome: Grassland; feature: Farmland; material: Clay | place: Australia | collected 2013-02-01 | depth 1.2 m | reverse complement strand
CGCGCGTGTCGCAGCGCCGCGAGGGCGACGAGGCGTGCCGCGGGAGGCGTACGGCCTGGGTGGGGGAGGGCTCCTGCCCTGCGTGGGCACCCGTGTTGGGCGGGGGCCCCGCCGGCGGGGGGGCGTCGCCCTCCTGGGCGGCGGGCATTTTAAGCGTTGCAGTCTGCACCAGCTCGGCCGCGCGCAGCGCGACCGTACGCAAGCCGGAGGCATACCCCACGTTTGTGCGTCTGGATCGCCCGCGTCGGGCAGCGCAAAATCGCCACGTGGGCTTCTATCGCCGCCATCTGCCGCATTGGGATGCGCCCGGCCGGCCGCTGTTCGTCACCTGGCGCCTGCATGGGGCGCCCGCTCCGCCAACGCCGCGCCCGGCGCTGCGCGGCGGCCCATTGTTCGCCTTTCGAGACCGCGCCGACGACGCCTCCGTGCGCGGCGCCCGCTGGCTCCAGCGACCGGAGCTTGCGGCGATGGTGGTAGCCGCGCTCGAATACGGAGAGCGCGAGCTGGGCCTCTTCCAAACGCACGCTTTCGTGGTGATGCCCAACCACGTCCATATTTTGTGGATGCTGAGGGCGCCCCTGGGTCGGGCGACCGGCGCCATCAAGGGGTATACCGCGCAGCGCGCCAATCGGATTCTGGAAAGATCGGGACCCTTTTGGCAGCGCGAGTCCTTCGACCGCGTCGTGCGCAGCCCTGAAGAGTCGGCCCGCATTCGCCGCTACATCGAGTGGAACCCGGTGCGGGCGGGTCTGGCTACGCGGCCGCAGGACTGGCCTTGGTCGAGCGCCCGAGGGAGGGAGCCGGCCCCCGCGCGGCGGACGTCCGTCGTGGGGTAGGGCTCCTGCCCTGCGTGCGCACCCATGTTCTGACGGCGTCCCGCCAGCGGCGGGGCCGTCGCCCTCGTGGGCGGCGGGCATTTTAGGCGTTGCAGTCTGCGCCAGCTCGGCCGCGCCCAGCGCGACCGTACGCAAGCCGGAGGCATACCCCACATTCGGCGGGCCCGGCACGGCGTCGTGGGGTAGGGCTCCTGCCCTGCGTGCGCACCCATGTTCTGACGGCGTCCCGCCAGCGGCGGGGCCGTCGCCCTCCTGGGCGGCGGGCTTTTTAGGCGTTGCAGCTCGCCCCGACCCGGCCGCGCGCAGCGCGACCGTACGCAAGCCGGAGGCATACCCCACTGGCGTCGAGCCCGCGCTCGGGCTGCTGCCCGCGCCCGGCGGCGGCGCGGCCGGTGCGGCCCCTGCGAGCCGGCGCTAGCCGACCGAGGAGAGCATCTGGCGGGCGGCGAGACAGAACTGGGTGAGGCGGGGATGTTCGAAGATGAGGGCGCTGGTCAGGGCGGAGATGGTCGCCTTGGCGTCGAGGGCGTCGGCGAAGCGGCTTTCCGGGCCGCCCTTCCATAGCTCGCGCAGCTCCTCGCGCAGCGCGTGCTCCATTTCCCGGGGATGGGCCTCGCCCAACTCTTCCTTCAGATATTCCCGCACGCCGTCCAGCGCGCCGGCGTCCAGCCAGGTGCCCTGGCAGCGGGGGCACCAGTCCAGCACGAGCTTGGAATGGCCGAAGACCGCGGCGACCAGCTTGGCGCCGGGGTCGGCGGCGCTGCATTTGGGGCAGGCGCGGGCGGTCTTCACCGCGGCCAGGCGGCCGGCCTCGTTCACTTCGTCGTTCAGCCAGCGCAAGGCGCCGCCGTCGAAGTGGTTTTTCAGCCGGCGCAGTTCATCGCGGAACAGCCAGACGCCCTTGCAGGCGGGGCAGCCCTCGAAGCGCATGTGATAGGCGCGGTATTCGGCCAGCGGCCGGTCGCAGGCGGGGCAGGGATCGCTGGTCGCCGCTCCCTTCTCGGCGCCGGCGACGGGCATGGCCTCGAGCGGCTGCTCGACGGCGCTGCTTTTGCGCCGCACGCGCTGGTTCCAGTAGGGCACGTGGACGTTGTTGACGAAGTCGGCGAAGCCGTGGCCGCTGACCGGCATGATGGCCGCCAGTTCGTCGTTAATTTGCGTGAGCTGGCCGCCGTCCAGCCAGAAGCCGCCGCAGCTTTGGCAATGGTGCAGGAAGATGTCCGTGGCGCCCAAGAAGCGCACGCGGTAGAGGCGGGCGTTGTCGCAACGGGGGCACTTCCGCGGCGCGTCCTGCTGTTCGGCGGGGTCGTCGGAGCAGAACTCGATGCTGCCCTGGACCTGGAAAGCCATTTTGTCCAGCTCGCCCCGGTCCAGCCAGAGGCTGCCGCAACGTTCGCACATGTCGTAGGTGATCTCGCTATCTTTGGTCGTCACCTGGTTATTCATCATCTCGATGCCGCAGTTCAGGCATTGCATGGGCGGTTCCCCCGTGAAGAGGACGAGTATAACGCCGCGGCCGCCGGCAGCCTGGCGAAGGGGGTGGCGGAGACGCCCGACGCGCCGTCGGGGCTGGGGCCCGCGCCGGTCAGTAGGTTTGGGCCGCGAGCCGTGTTGACATATTGATGCATTCGCCGGATGCTGGCTTCCATGAGGACCACGGTCCGTCTCGACGCCGCGTTGCTGCGGCGGCTGAAGGAACGGGCGGCGCGTGAGGGCCGCAGCATGACCGCGATCATCGAAGAGGCGGTGCGGGCGGGGCTGGCCCCGGCTGCGCCGGCCCGCGGCCGGCCGGTTCGTTTGCCCGTTTCCCGCGCCGGCGGCGGACTGCGGCCGGGGGTAGACCTGGACGACGGCGCCGGGCTGCTCGACCGCCTGGACGACGGGCATGTTCCTCGCTGACGTCAACGTGCTGGTCTACGCGTACCGCCCGGACTCCGTGCACCACGCGGCGTGCCGAGCGTGGCTGCGGGCGAGGCTGGAGGGCGACGAGCCGTTCGGCGTTAGCGATCTGGTGCTGAGCGGTTTTCTGCGGGTGGTGACCCACCGAAACATCTTCGCCCGCCCAGACCGGTGGGCCGAGGCGGCGCGATTCGCCCACGCGGTCCGTACCGCGCCGCGCGCCGTCCCCGTGGCGCCGGGGCCGCGGCACTGGGGCATTTTCTTGGACCTCTGCGCCACGGCGCGGGCGCAGGGCGGCCTGGTGGCGGACGCCTACCTGGCGGCGCTGGCCATGGAATCGGGCTGCGAATGGGTCAGCACCGACGGCGATTTCGCGCGCTTTCCGGGCTTGCGGTGGCGCCGGCCGTTTTAGCCCCAGGCGCGGCTTGGAGGGGCCGCGGGAACTTCCCGGGGCGGGCGAGCGTAATGCATTGCGCGGGGGCCGCGCCGCCGCGCCCAAAGGCCATGGTCAAGTTTTTCCTGTTTCTGATTCTGCTGTTGCTGTGCTGGCCGCTGGCTCTGGCGGCGCTGCTGCTCTACCCCATCGTCTGGCTTTTGCTGCTGCCCTTTCGGCTGTTGGGCATCGCGGTGGGCGGCGCGCTGGATCTGATCGCGGCAATCATTCGCCTGCCGGCGCGCCTGATCCGGGCGCTGTAGCGGCAGGCCGGCGGCGCAGGCACGCCGAGGGCAGTCCGAGAGGACAGACGGGCTGCGCGACGCCCGCAGGAAGCGGGGGCGGGCGAGAGATGGGCCACAGGCGACGCGCGGCAAAGACGCATGCGCTTGGGCCGGCGCGGACGGCACGGCCCGCAAGGAGCCGGGCGGAAAGGCTGCATGAGTTCGATGGTAGGCACGAGCGGACTCGAACCGCTGAACTCTACCGTGTCCATTTCGCGGACGATTTAGGACCGGAAGGCGCCGATTGATGCCAAGTGCTAGACGCTGCACCGCGTTGCGTGCACGGGCCGCGCTGCTGATTGCTGCCGAGTGCTACCGCGCAACGCCGCGAAATACGGTCATGGGTGGCGGGGTTGCGGCACAAACGCGGCACACCTTGCCGCGTCGGGGCTACGGGGCGCCGACACCGCCGTCCTGCCGCTCGCCGCGGTTGCCCTGGCCGGGCGCCGGGTCGTTGGTGGGCTCCGGCGACCGGTGCGGCGTCGGGTCCAGGAGGCCGAGGGTCACGGGCCGGGGTCCGAGGATCGGGTTGTAGCTGGGGACTGGCCGCGGCTCCCGGGGCCGGACAAGGCGCGGTGGAAAGTTTGCGGTGACCACGACCCCCATGAGCCACCATACGACCGGCGTGGCGGCAAGGACCGCGAGGGCGAGCCAGCCGTCTCGCAGGCCCATTGCCCAGCACAACCCAAAAGCACCCACGGGGGCCGCCGGGTAGACGAGCGGCACCAAGGCGGAGTCCGGCACAAGTTCGCATCCGCAGCCGGGACACCTGAACGACCTGCCGCCATTTGGCTGGGGCTTCAGCTCGCCCATCCTCGCGATGTAGCCGCAGTCTGGGCAAGTCATCGGCGGCGTGGCGCACTTGCGCGTCATCCGCAGCTCCCAGCCAAGGCGTCCCAGGGCGGGCACTGGACGATCCTATGGGTCTCCGCCCCTGCCGCGTTTATCCAGTTGGGGTTGACGGCGCTGGGCCAGCCATTCCATCCCGCCTCAAAGTCTTGGGCGCCCAGGACGGCTTCTTGGAGTGCCGGGGACGTCATTAGGGTAAATACCAGGCCGGTCCTCCAATTGCTCAGGAGCGCTCCCGCGGCACCGGCGCCCTCGGCTAGGTCGCCCAGGCCGAAGGAGGCTAGGGCCAGCGTGCCGTACCAGGACGCGTTGATGGCGCCGTCCGTGTTCTGCCAAATTTGCGCGCACCCGGGGCAGTTGAATATGTTGGGTTGGGCTGACTGGGTTATGGGACCCAAGCTGGCCGCCTGCCCCCCTCCGCCCGGTGCACCGCCGCCCGCGCCGCCTCCGCCGCCGGCCCCGGGAGAATTTGGGTGGTAGCTCATCTCCTCGACAAAGCCGTTCACGGCCGCTTGGAGGGCGGCGGCAGCACCCCCGAGGGCGCCGGAGACGCAGGCAGGGCCGCAGGCCATCTCCCACATCGGTGCGGGGGCAGCCTCGGGCGTGGCGGACACAGTGAATGTCTGCATCAAGTAGCCGCCGACGAAGCCTTGGCTGGGGCAGTTGAATTGGACCGGGCCGTCCGGGATGGGCTCGCCAGGCAGGGGTGCACCTTGGCAGACACCCAGCCCCAGCGGGTCGGTGGCGTTCATGGGGTTGTCGCCCACGTACGCGTAGGCGTTCCAACTCTGCGGATTGGCGGGGTTGACGGCAGCGAGGCCGGAGGGGTCGGGGGAGAGCCAGCGGGCCATCATCGGCTGGAGAAAGCGCTTGGGGAAGTCGTCCAGATTGTCCGGCGTGTCCACCCATTGGCCGGTGAACGCGACCGGCCCGGAGCCGGCGTACGCAGCGCCGTAGGGCGAATAGGCCAGTTCGCCCGTTGCCGTGCGCGAGGGCGAGGAGGCGAGCCGCCAGCTGCCCTCCCAATCCGCGTGGGCGTCACGCCGGAGATTACCGGTCCGGCGGCGCGGCCGGCGCGGCGTTTCCGGCGGCGGCAGGACATGCGGATTATATACACCGGCGGCGGGCTGGGGTCAAAGGCTACGCGCCGGAAGGGACCGCGCGGGCCGAGGCGATTGTCACTGCTTGCGACCGGGCCGAGCCCACCGGGGAAACTGGATGAGTTGGATGGTAGGCACGAGCGGACTCGAACCGCTGACCTCTACCGTGTCAATTTCGCGGACGATTTAGGACCGGAAGGCGCCGATTGATGCCAAGTGCTAGGCGCCGCACCGCTTTGCAGTCCCCGGCAGCGCGCCTGATTGCTATGGACAGCTATTGCGTAATGCCGAGAAATACGGTGATGGGTGGCGGGGTTATGTCACAATCGCGACACAGATCGGACTTGTCAACGACAACTCGGCCTTTCTGTCGAGGCCGCCTTCTTCGCTTGCGAACAGCTCCCCATGCCATCCCCATCGGTCGCCCGCGGGGGAGGACGGAACTTCTGGCAGGGCAAGCTCGCCAGTAGCGGTTGCACCGCGCGTATCCAGGCACCTAGCCCCCCCAAACGTGGGGGTTGACGCAGTGTGCTAATCAGCATAGTCTCGTGCGCATGTCGCGGTCGGTAATTACGGTTCTAGGAATCTCGTTGTTCTTTACTGTCGCCAGCTGTGCATGGCTTCTCCGGCGCAACGCGGCGCTCAGGTCTGCAATAGCGGGTGAAAACAATTTTCAGCAGGTGGGTGCAGGCCAGATCGTCCCCCTCTCCGAGGGTTTGACACTCATGGGAAAAGGATTAACTTAAGTTTTCCCTCGCGTACGCCGACTGTGCTACTTGTCTTCACATTGGATTGCGCATTCTGTCAACGTGCATGGCGCTCCTGGGCAACCCTGATCCGCTCCGCCGATAAAGATGGGGATCGTGTCGCCGCCCTTGATCTAGCAGACGGGTTCGTTAGCGACGACTTTCTTAAGCTCCATAATCTGTTGGGGCGGCCATTGATTCTTGCACAGGGTATTGACCCGCATGATGTGATCTCCTACCGCTTGAGATGGGTGCCCCAGACCATCATCGTGGGGCGGCAGGGGCGCTAATGACTGCGCTAGAGTGCGCTCGAGGCGCAAATCTCCAGGCCGCTGGCCTCTGTCGCTGCGCGTTACAATTGGGTCATTGCGGATAGCCCATGAGACGCTGGCTTGTTCAAGCAACGATTGCTGGGTGCGCCGCAGTGGTGACGGCAGCTGTGGGGGGGGCGGTGCGGGTCCGTGCTGGCTTGCTCACGCCCCCGCTGCCGTGGTCCCAGCCGGGCCGGTTGGTCAGCATTTCCGAGGTTTCCAGGGTGACAGGCACGAACATGACCGTAGCGCCTGTCGATTACTTGCGCTGGCGAGGCCGTGAAAGTCCGCTCACCGATATCGGAGCGTATGTGCTGCTTGGGCACCTAACGTTCGATGGCAGAAATGTTGCCGGAGCCGCAATCACTACTAGTCTGTTACATGTCCTGGGTGTCCACCCATTGCTTGGAGCCAGCGATCTATATACGTCGCGCGTGGGGCCTGCGAATGTACTGTTGTCTTGGCAGCTTTGGCGTCGCACCGCTGGGGATCGCGGAAGTATCGGGCGACGCATTGTGTTTCGGAAAGACGGCAAGACCACGACCATGCGTGTTGCTGGTGTGATGCCGCCGCACTTCACATTTCCAGAGCCAATTTTCCGCGCGGCGCGCGATGAGGCATGGGAGGGCCTCGTCGTCGCAAGAGGGTTAAAATCGGGAGCCGATCACTACCTCAACGTAATTGGCCGGATGCGGCACGGCGTGTCAATTGGCGAAACACGCGCCTTTCTAGAATCGAGGCTGCCTGCGCACAGCCGACGGAGGGAGCGCATTGCAGTCGAGCCGTTGGCGCAGGCAATGTACGCTGGCCGTGCGAAGGCTGCGATGATCGTCGCTTTGGCGGCATGGACGGTGGCCCTAGGGTCGGTTCTCATTTTGGCAGCGCTGCTTTCTACGGAGCTGACCGCTCGGTCGGATGAACTGGCTCTCCGGCAGATGCTCGGTGCAACGCCGGGGCGCTTGCTCGGCATGGTTGCACTCCGGGTTTTGGTGCCCTCGGCGACCGGTGCGGCCGTTGGGTGCGTGGCTGTGCCATGGACCGCATTTATGTGGGCAAGAGCGGCAGCCGAGGCTGGACCGTGGAGTTCAACGGCAAGCGCGGGCATCGCAACAGGGACGCTGGCCGCTCTTGCGGTTTCTTCGACTGCGTTGGGCGTAAGCTTGCTCGCTTGGCGGGCCCGAGGTGCTCAAGGCGCAGCCCGCGCGCGGGCGACTCTGAATCGAACATTGATGGCGATTAGTTGCGCCGGAGGGTTGATTTTGGCGGCCATCGCGCTCGCTATCGGCGGTCAGTTGTGGCATACCTCTTTGATTGAGCCTGGCACATGGGCTTCCCGCCTGCTCGTCGTTCGCCTAGTGCCTCCGAATCAGGAGCTGCTTGCGCGGCGTCATCGAATCGCATATTACCGTTCTATGATGACGGCAATCTTAGCTGAACCTGGCGTACGCACCGTTGGCGTGATAAACACCTTCCCGCCGGGCAACTATCCGTGGACGATATCCTATGGGGCACGGTCGGCTGTTGCAACGATTCCCGAGGTGGTCAGCACCAGCTATTTCAGAATGATGCATATCCCCCTGGTGCGGGGGCGGCTATTCAGGTTGCGCGACGCTTTGGGCGGTGTTCCCGTCGCAATAGTCAGTACTGTACTCGCGCGAGAGATCGAGGCGGATGGTGATCCAGTCGGAGAAATGATTCATGTCGGGCATACATGTAACTGCAAGATCATTGGCGTCGTCGGGCAGGAGCCCTTCGTAGTGCCGAGACCGGTGGCATCGGTGCCGCAACTGTACATCTCCTATCGACAGTTCCCGGACGTCGCGATGACGGTCGTGGTCCGCGCAGCGAATCCGTTAGGTCTCTGGCGCACGATGCGCGTGCTGATAGCGACCAGGGACCCCGCCGCCTGGGTGCCGGTTGTGAGCACGGTCAAGAGGCTATGGCTCCGCGCGACGGCGGTGGTGCGCGCCGCGGCGCGCCTTACTGGAGCTCTTGCGCTGCTCGCTGTAGCCATGTCTTTCTCAGGAGGCTTGGGAGTTGCGTTCGAAGCGGTGTGCGCGGAGCGCCGCAATCTAGCGATTCGGGCCGCTCTGGGAGCGACGCCGATTCATTGCATGGGTCAGCTGTGGCGCATCAGCTTGGTGCCCAGCATAGTCGGACTGCTATGCGGGGGGGGGGCGGTGATTGCGCTTGGGCGAGTGATCGCGGCGACGATTCCCGGTGCATCTGGGGTCGCTACGTCTTTACCCTATGCCACAGCACTGGTCTCGGCGGCATCGTTGATTCCCCCGGTTGTCTCCGCCTGGACCGTAATGAAGGAAGACCCGGCGAAGGCGCTCCGCGAACTTTAGGGCGATAGCGTGTTGCGAGTAGGCGTTCTCTTTCAGGTCCCCGTGCATCCTGTAGCTGCGGTAGCGCCGCAGAGCTGGATTGCCCGGAGCGTCGCGCGCATGTCGAAGCTCGCGCTCGCCGCGCACGCTCCAAATGTTCACGCCATCAGGGGCGCATTCGTCGGGCGTGCGAACGTTCTTCGCGCGCTTGCGGCTGCAAACGGGGTTGAACTCGTGTTTCACGTTCCCGACGGCAGCGCTGATTTGGCCCTCTCGGCCCTGGCACCGCACTCCATTGACGCTGCGAGCCAGGCCGGGCCGGTGGACGTATGGTTCACGGCGGACAGCTTGGGTGCGCTTGTTCCCTTAATGGCTGTTGCCGACGCCACTACTCCAGCGTCCTGCCTCGCGCACGGATTCCCGGGTGCGTTACGGCAGCACAACTGGTTTGTAAGATTAATTCTGAATAATCCCCGCCCATTCGATGCCGTCGTTTGCCACAGTCAGGCCGCACGCTCAGCGCTCATCAATTCTGTCGAGATGGCAAGAGCATGGATAGCAGCGCAGACTGGCAGTAGTCCGGAATTTCGTGCCCGCGTCGCGGTGATTCCAGGTTGCGTGGACACTGAGGCTCTAACGCCGGGGCCGAGGGACCCCGCTCGCCGAAAACTGGGCATCACCCCGACTGCGATGCTTCTCGTGTGGATTGGCCGGATCGCACAGGACAAATCGGATCTGACAGCCCTCGTTCGCGTCGTTGCTCGAATCCGTCGCCGTGTGCCGTCCTTGGAGCTCGTGATCGCTGGGACGGCCGAGGCTTCCGAGTGCGCCCGGCTGTCGAAGTTAGCCGCAAATGCGGGCGTCGGTCCAGCCGTCCACCTAATGCTCTCACCAAGTGAAGGAGCGAAGCTGGACCTCCTGCGAGCGGCTGACCTCTTGGTTGCCACATCGGAGGGCGCCGAGGAGGGATTCGGACTGACATTGGTTGAGGCAATGGCAACCGGGTTGCCGGTGGTCGCGAGCGATTGGAGCGCGTATCGCGAGGTGCTCGCGCATGGTGAAGCAGGATTTCTGGTTCCCACATTCACGATTCCAGCGCGGGCAGCCTCATTGCCCTTTGCAGCCGACGACGTAGCTGATACCGTCCGCTTCGCGAAGCGATCAGGTACCGATCCCCAGCTCCTGGAGGAGACGATTTGCAGGGTTCTGGCCGACAGCCACATGCGGCACCAAATGCGCGATGCCGCCCGGCAGCGTGCTGTTGCTCTGTATTCGGCTCCGGCCGTTGCGCGCGAATACGTTCGCCTCTGGGAGGAATTGGCATGCCTCGCACATGCAAATCCTGCGTTGCCATCTCGGCCGCCCCGGTGGGAGGGGTGCATGGAGCATTTCGCCACTCTAAAGGTCGGCCCGACCACTGTTCTAGGGCCGGTCCCGGACGGGTTAACGTGTGACGTAGCGCTGGATGGCAACAGCGGTGAAATTCCAACGAGCGCAAATCGTTTCCTTGGGTTCCTACGGAAACGCGGCGGACTATGCACGTTTGCTGATCTTTGCGCAGCCGAGATGACATGCGACCCGGACTACGAGCTAGCGATCGCTTGGCTTGTCCGTCACGGCCTGGTGAGACTGGGACAAACGGGCGATTTTGGGCCGCTGAGGGGTGCATAACTTAGCGCTTTCGGCCCGATTCGCGACGCCATCGGCCTAATTGCTGCTAACTAACGCACTCGGTAGTCATGGCCTCAGCGCGGAACACCGGCAGCGAGTCGGTCGGTCTCCGCTGCGCAGCTTTGGCCTACTTATGGGATAAGCGGAGATCATTTACGTTGTCGCCCGTGGCGGTTCCGCCGCCTGCATGCCCCTGCGCTTTCAGAACAAACTCTCGTCGTCTGCCGGGCGCCGAATTCGCCAGCTAGATTCCATAGCTAAGGGCACTGTAGTGCGTGCGTTCGCGCGGCCTTCGGTTTGTCGAGCTTCTTGTTTCATGGCGCTCTCCGGCGGTGGTTCCCGACCGCGCCGTGCGGGGCGGCGGGGACCGCCGACTCGCGCAGAATGCGATCAATCTCCGCCTGCGGAATGCGCACTGACCTCCCGAGTTTCAGGTAGCCGATGCGGCGCTGGGCGATCCAGGCGCGGATGGTGTGGACGCTGATGCCTAGCGCAGTTGCAGCTTGGGGAACGGTTCTCGGCGGCAGTTGCGGAAGTTTCATGGAACCCGACAGAATATTCTGTAGAATATGTACAATTGAACTATACTACAGAGTAGTCGGCGGCGACAATGACCGAGAAAATCCAAGGCCACAATGCGCATGGCGAAACGCATCCGAGGTATTTACCCGGGTGGAACATCGTGGGCAAAAGGGGTTCCTTCGGGCGAATTTAAAGACGATGCGCATATGGTGCGCATTACCCGGGGGAATTTATACGATCTCCACTGGGAATATGCCCGCGCCAGAAAATCCGGAAATCCCCTGCTCGCTCCGCACGGCGGGCTGCGC
>OFHJ01000738.1_pt1 | contig 11297 bp, 4 predicted proteins | sample 1522001 | NCBI WGS metagenome assembly OFHJ01 (sample SAMEA2464838, study PRJEB22497) | soil metagenome | biome: Grassland; feature: Farmland; material: Clay | place: Australia | collected 2013-02-01 | depth 1.2 m | reverse complement strand
CCTGCGACCTCAGTCGCGGGTCGTTTACCAGTAGCATTCCAGTACGGCCCGATGCGCTGAAAAGTTACCGTCATTCATCGCCGTTGTGCAACGGATCGTTCGGATGAGCCGTCCAACCGAGCTCAGAGCCCGATCAAGCTCTCGTGGACGATCGGAGGCGGCCCAACGGGGCTGTCGGACAGCTTCGTCGCCGCGCGCAGGGCGTCGCCGGCCGCCCGCAGCTGCTCCGGCGTTCGCGCGTGCACCACGGCCAGAGGCTGTCCTTTACCGACGCGCGCGCCGATGCAGGCGACGCCGCTCAGTCCGACGGCCAGATCGAGCTTCTCCCCCGCGACGCGCCGGCCACCTCCCAATGCGACCAGCACGTTACCCACCGACCGTGCCTCGACAGTCGCGACATAGCCGTCCGAGAGCGGAAAGACCGGCTCAACGAGCGGGGCCCGCGGCAGATACCGGGCCGCGTTCGCGAGCAAGTCGCGCGGCCCGCCGAGCTCTGCGATCATCCGTCCGAACCGCTCACCGGCCTCTCCCGAGCGCACGACCGCCTCGGCGCGCCTGCGCGCCGAGGCGCGATCGGAGGTCAGCTTGCCCATGAGCAGCATCTCGGCCGCCAGCGCAAACACGACCTCCGCCAGGCGCGGCTCGCGCGCGCCGCCGTTCAAGAACGCGACGGCCTCTTCGATTTCGAGCGCGTTGCCCACATTCCCTCCGAGCGTCTGCGACATGTCGGTGATGAGCGCGTGGGTGCGCAAGCCGGCCGCCTCGGCGACGGCGATGATGCTGCGCGCGAGCGCGCGTGCGTCCTCGAGCGTCTGCATGAAGGCGCCGGAGCCGGTCTTGACGTCCATCACCAGCGCCTCGATGCCCGCCGCAATCTTCTTCGAGAGGATCGAGGCGGTAATGAGCGGAATCGACTCCACGGTCGCCGTGATGTCCCTGATCTCATACAGACGCCGGTCCGCGGGCGCCAGATCGTCGGTCTGTCCGACGATGGCGCAGCCGACCGAGCCGACCACCCTGCGCAGTTCCTCCAGCGTCGGCATCGATCGATAGCCTGGAATGGCGTCCAGCTTGTCGAGCGTCCCGCCGGTGTGTCCGAGTCCCCGCCCGGAGATCATCGGCACGAAACAGCCGCACGCCGCGGCGATCGGGGCCAGCAGGAAGCTCACTTTGTCGCCGACGCCGCCTGTGGAATGCTTGTCGATGACCGGACCGCGGCCGCGCAGCTCATCCCAGCGCATCCGCACGCCGGAATCGGCCATCGCAGCCGTCAGTGCCGCGGACTCGGCAAAGCTCATGGAGCGGAAATACACCGCCATGGCGAGCGCGGCGACCTGCTCGGCGGGAATCGACCGGTCGGCCAGACCCCGGACAAAGCACTCGATCTCCCCGGCCCCCAGCTCGAGCCCGTCCCGCTTCCTGCGAATGACATTCTTGAAGATCATGGAGTGACTCCCCGATGTCGGCCATCCCCTCCGGGAATCTCGTTCGATCAGCTTCCCGAAAACACGCCCGGCTCCGCTGCCAGACACCGGCCATCCGCGCTCTCAGTCATCATCATCGTTTGCCACGTAGTGGCTCAGCGGAGCATGGTGCGCACGGGCCAGCCGCTCGAGGTAGCGCATGGTCCGCTCATAGCTCGCAAGGCCCCTGCTGCCGACCCACTCCTGGCGCATCTGCTCCCCGCCGGCAACCTTCAGCAGGCTGGTCGGCGTGTACCACTCGCTCGCGGGCGGCAGACGCTGTGCGAGCCCCTGGCGGTGAGCACGCGCCCCTGCCGGATGCCGGATCCGACCGCTTGCCGCCGACATGCGTCGCATCAGGGCCCGATTGCCGCATGCGCCGGGGTTGAGCGCCACGGGCACCTTCGGCACGGTCACGGACATCTCGGCGTCCTGCGGCGCTCGGCGCCAGATGCCGCCGATCACGGCCGCATTGGCGTCCCATTGCGACATCGGCGGCAGGCCGGTCACCGCCTCGATGGTGCGCACGATATTGACCTGGGAGTACCGCGTGGTCACGCGCGAGCGGCGAACCCAAGGCCCCAGGGCGAGGGCGAAGGTCCGGTGCGCGTCGATGTGATCGGCACCCGACTGCGCGTCATCCTCGGTCACGAACACCACCATGTGCTTCCACTGCGGCGTCGTGCTCAGATAGTGAACGATGCGGGCGGTGGCCAGGTCATTGTCGGCAACGTAGTAGTCAGGCGTGTAGTAGCACGGCTTGCGTCCCGCCGTGTGATCGTCCGGAAGCCAGATGTACATGAACCGGGGCAGGGTCGCGGCATGATGGCGCATCCATGCGATCGCCACTTTCGCTCTTTGGGTGTCCAGGATCATCCTGGACCAGCCCGGGAAGGCCCGCGCCAGATGGGACCGCAGCGGTTTGGGAATCGCGCCGGCCTCGGTGCGCGAGACGAATTCGCCGAAATCCTCGAAGCTCACTCCATGCGCCTGCAGATCGTTGAACAGATACAGCCGCTGCGGATACGCGATCCATGGATTCGACCACCGCCCGAGCGCCGAGAGGCTGATGTAGTCCGAGTACGGGTCGGACGTGACCTGCCGCGTGCCGGCCGGCCCGAATCCCGCCGCCGGCCCATGGCCGCCCGATGCGGGGACCAGGGACTGCGTCCAGCCCGGATTGGCCACCAGGGCGCGCCCGGAGTAGTACTGCTCCCAGGTCCGCTGGACGAAGTCGGAATCCGATGCGCCGGTGGTCCACTGGTGTCCCTGGGCGGTCACTTCGCCGTCGGCGTAGAAATTCACGAACAGCGCATCCCGCCGCGCCCAGTCGAACAGGTTCGGCAGCTCCCGCGGGCCATACAGCGCCAGGCGCCTGTCGGCCCACCGGCCGAGGCCGTTCAGCTTTCCCAACTCCTCGTCGAACGTCTTGTTCTCACGCAGGATGAACACGACGTAGCGGATGTGTCTGCGCAGCTCGCCCTCGAGACGGGTGTTTCGCTTTGCGAGTGCCGCGCGCGTCGCCGCCGAGAAGCCGTTGTCAGCCAGCGCGATCTCGGTAAGATGCGGCAGATCGCGGCGGATCCGCGCATAGGCGATGCGCTGCACGAGTCCGTGCATCATGTCCCCCACCCACTGGTGAAGCAAGTTCGGACCCGAGCCCATTCCCTTCGCCGATACCACATACAGCGCATGAGGGCCGGCGGCGACTCCCGTCGGATACCATCCCGTCGGAATCATCCCCAGCGCTCGGCCGCTGCGCAGATCGAAGACCGATACGTCATCGTTGCCCGCATTGGCCACGTACAGCCGCCCGCCGTGGATGGCGAGACCATCGGGATAGCTGCCGGGAGGCGCCCCCCGATAGGGCGAATCGTCGAAGACCCGCACCACGCGTAGCGTGCGCGCATCCACCTCCACGGCCTCATCCAGGTTCGACGCCGTGAACACCACCCTGCTGCCGCCCGGCACGGCCGCCAGAGCAGTCGGATGAACACCCGGGTCGGCATTGTCCGGTCCGGTCTTCGGCCCGACGCAGACACGGCCGACCCGCCGCAGGGTGCGGCTGTCCAGCACGGTCACCCCGCAGCCGCCCCAGTCGCTGACCACCAGCCGCCGGCCATGATCGGTCAGCACGGGCGCGAACGGATACGCCCCCGCGTTTGCATACCGCACCTCGCCACTGCGCAGCGCCACGCGCGCCACCGCGTTACTGAGCAGTCCCGTCACATACGCATAACGACCGCTGGGGTCTACCGTGACCCCATCCGGATAGAAATGCCGCCGGCCCCGGCGCATCCCCTGATACCAATAGGGATACTGGTCCTTTGGAAACGGGTCATAGCGCAGCCGATACCGCCTGACCGCTTCGAACTGACCCGTCCCGGCGCGCAGCGCGAGCAGAACATCGCTGGCGCCCCCCGCCGCGTACACCCGGCGGTGCGGCCCCGCCGCCAGTCCCTGGAAGAAGTCCTGCCTCGCGACGTTCAGCACCCCCGGCGCCGAAGCCACCGGCGCGGCGCCGCGGAACCCCACGGCCCGACCCTGCGCCGCGAGCGTCGCCGCGTCATACCGTGCCACGGACTGGGTATGCGTCGCGCCGTCTGCAAGAACGTACACCTGCCCGCTGGATGCGAGCACGCTGGATGGAAAATTGGCCGTGCCGGCAAGCCGCCCGACGGGACTGATCCTGCGCCCCGTCGCGATCACATGGGTCACTGCCGCGAGACCGCCCACGCGGCCGCGCGCGTGCCCGGCGCTCCCGCCGCCCGGCCCGGCCGCGGAGCACCCACAGAGGGCGGCCGCGGCCAGGGCGACCCAGGCGAACCTGTACGGAGACTCTACGCTCCGCTCGCGGACCTGGCCGTTCATCCTGACTTAGAAGAACGACGCGGTCACCGTCAGCCCGGCAAACATCGGCGTGTTGTAAATCGTCCAAATGAAGTTCGGCGTCGAGCTCTGATCCAGGCCCTTGGAGTAGAACGGCGACTGCTCGTTCAGCAGATTGTCGATGTGCAGAACGAACTTCAGGGACTTGAGCGGACCGCGGTTGAGGTCCCAGAGATAGGAGCCGCTCAGGTCCACCGTTCCATAGCCCGGCAGCTTATAATTGCTTCTGCAGGACGGATGAGCCTTCGTGGACACAGGCGCCGACGGATAACAGGTAACTCCGTACTCGTAGCTTGCGACGTACTCCGACCCAGTATAGTGGTAGGCAAGACTCCCGTACCACGGGCCATTGCTGTAATCGAGAGCGACATTTGCCGTCTCCTCCGGAATGTTCGCCCGGGGCATGCCGTCGAGGAACGAAATGCCGTTGACGTCAACGAAATTCTTGGTGTATTTCGCGCTGGTGTAGCCAAAATTTCCAGTGAGCTCCAGGTCATACGGCAGCACCACCCCGCCTTTGAGCGTGAAGCCCCGGAACAGGGCAGCCCCGGCGTTTTTCGTCGTGGTGATGCCGGTGATGTCGCTGTAGTTCGAGCTGAAGATATTCTGGAAGTTTCGATTGAAGAACGCCACCTCCCAGTCGTAATCAGCATTCTTGAACCGCACCCCGGCATCAATGTTGTCGACTTTCTCGGGCACCACGTTCGGCGGCACGGGAGTCTGGCTCGCACCGATATTTCCGTACAACGCGCTGATGTTGGGCGCCTTGGTGGAGTTGCCCCAATTCACGTACGCGTTCAGCTCGGGCGTGAAGGCATAGTTCACGCCCAGCGATTCCTGAGCCCACTTGTAAGTCTCCGATACCTCGCCGGAGTAATTATAGTAATATCCCTGATCGTCGTTCGCAAACATCGCCAACCGGTAGTACGTGACACCGGGATAGATGTGCAGCCTGTCATTCAGCAGCGCGATGTTGTCCTCCAGATAGGTCCGCATCCACGTCTGGCCGTCATGCTCGAGCCAGGCCATGTTATAACCACTGGTACCGATCGGCGCCGGCCAGGATCCATACCACGACTCTTCCGACAACATCGGCGCATTGATGCCCATCACGCCCGCCCGGACCGTATTGTGCGGCAGCAGGATCGTCAGACTGCCCATTCCGCCCCACTCGGCGTAGTTCTGGATGTAGTGCTGGTAGGCCGTACCCGCCGCAGCCGACCCGAACATCGACTCGGCCGTCGCGCAGTCGTATTTCTCCGGGAAAGGCTGTCCCGGCACCGGAGTCTTCGAGTTATAGCCGTTGAGCGCGCTACAGGACTTCAGCGTATCGGTCAGGTCATAGGAGTAGCCGGCATAATGATTATCGTAAATCGGGTTCGACCAGGCCGTGCGGTCATTGCTGGAAGCGACGTAGAAGACCTTCGCGTCGCCGATCACGTAGGGGTTCAACAGCGACTTCATGGACAGCGCCACGAAGGTATTATTGGTTGCCTGATTGGTATAGGCGACATTCTGCGGCCAGTTATAGTAGTGGCCCCTCTGCTCGAGAATCGGCGCTGGCACCTGGTTCGGCGGCTGGCCGTTTGCGTTGTTCACTGCCACGACCAGACGGACTTCCCCCGAGGACGTCGGCTGGACGGCCGCCAGGTAGTACGAATTCAACCGCTCCACGACGTTGTCCCAGGGGCCATGCAGCAGGGTGTGACCGAACTTCGCCAGGACGTTCAGTCCACCGAGGGAACTGATGGCCCCCGAGTTGACCGACAGGATCTCCGTCCCCACGGAACCGCCGCCGTTGTACTCACCGCCGGTCCCGGTCACATCCACATGGAAAGTCTGCGTCGGCAAGGCAGGCTCAAAGGCGATGGTGCCGCCGAGGTTGTCGATCGAAGACTGCGATTGTGTGCTCGCGCCGCTGTAAACGTTGGCCCCCGCGAGGTCCATCGCAACGAGCGGCTGGCCGATCGGCTGGTCGCCCTGGCCATACAGGCCGCCGAGGAATGTGTTGAGATCCGGCACGCCGTCGAAAGTGGTGCCGAGCTCATCGCTTTTGAATCCATCCAGTGTAAAGGCGGTGTCGCTGACGACGAACCCGCCGACACCCAACGAGCGTGAATTGAATCCGGGGACGTTGTTCAGAACGGTCACGACGCTCACCGCGGGGCTGACGTGCTCGAACTTGGTGGGGCTTACCGTCGCCACCGCCTTCTCCGCCGCCACGATGACCACCTTCTTCAGCTTGGTCTGCGGGGGATCTTGGACGGACTGGCTCTGAGCCGCACCCTGACCCGCGCTGTTACCGGCGCTTTGCCCCTTTGCGAAGGCCGGCGCGACCGTCATCAACGCCATGCAAGGAAGGAAAAGTGTCGCCGGGGCGATGATCTGTCGCACCACCTTACGGATCTCAATGGACATGCGGAGTCTCCTGATAGGGTTCGGTCGGGGTCCGAATCGAAGTCAGCCGACTTTCATCGGCGGCCCGCGCCGCCCGAATTGCCGACTCGGCTGTTTCTTGAAAACAGCGCGCATCCTAATCAGGACAGATGACAGCCTTATTACAACTCAACTTCATGTTGGAATGTTCTGCGCGCGACCCAGTTTCCAACGGGCGCAGTCATCCTTCGCGAGCTGACGCGCGATATCAATCCCTCTCGCATCATCTTCTCCGGCGTTGATTCTCGCCTCGGCGGGCGAGGCTGACGGCCTCCACTAAAACGTTTTATGCCAGCTTGTAAAACGATATACTTCGCGAAGCGGACTGTCAATGTCGAGCGCGCGCGCCGATATGCGCCCGCATGTCGCACAGCCGCGCTCCCGCGCGGGTCCTGAGCGCGAGAGCCTCACAGGGAATCCCCGTACGGCAACCAGATGTTTTTCATTTGTGTTGCTTCCCGCAGGAACGTACGGCCCTCGCCGTGCCGCTCTGACATCCAGTCCCGGCCTCGGCCGTGATTCACCCAGGTTCGCTTCAGCGATTCTGCCGCCTGCGTCTCCACGCGCGCGCTGCCTGACTTCGTTCCGAAGTACCAGAGGCAGTCGACCTCATCGTGCAGCGCGAGCGCGCCGGCCAGCGCTTCCCGTTCGCCGGTCACGACGTTCACGACGCCCGCCGGCACATCCGAGGCTTCCAGCACCTGGCACACATCCAGCGCCGGAAGCGGCATGTTCCCGCAAGGGACGATCACGCAGCGATTGCCCATCGCGATCACCGGCGCGAGCAGGGAAATGAAGCTGAGGAGCGGCGCCTCGTCGGGGCAGATCACCCCGACCACGCCGATCGGCTCCGGCACGGCGAGGACCATGCTGCGCGCCGGCGGCGCATGCACGAGCCCGTCGTACTTGTCCGCCCAGCCGCCATAGACAAACACACGCGCAACCGCCGCATCCACCTCTGCGCGCGACCGTGACGCCGTGCGGCCGGTCAGGCGGCCGAGGCGTGCGGCGAGCTCCTCACGGCGCACAGTCAGGTTTTCGGCGATGTAGAACAGGATCTGGCTGCGCAGGTGCGCGCTCGTCTCGCCCCACCGCCCGGCCAGGCGCGCGGCCTCCACCGCATCACGGACGTCCTTGCGATTCCCATCGGCCACCCAGGCGGCCAGACGTCCTCGGGAATCCGCCACGGCGCGCGAGCACCCGCCGTCCGGGCGGCAATGCTTCCCGCCTATGTAGTGCTTGAAAGTCCGATCGATCCGGCCTCCAGGGGTCCCGGCGCCGGCCGGCCGCAGGCTCGATGCGTCCGCGGAGGCCTGCCCGGACGGGTGCCCCGCTCGATCCGGGTGCGATGCGGCGACCTTCGAGGCGTGCGAGAGCGCTTGCGCCTGCGATTCGGATTCCCCTTCCGGGCGCGCACGCCATGCATCGCGCTCGCGCATGTACTCCAGCATGCCCTCGAGGCCGCCCTCGCGCCCGAAGCCGCTCTCACGCATGCCGCCGAAGCCGCAGGCGGCATCGAGCTCGTTGGTGGTGTTGATCCACACGACGCCGGCCTCGAGCGTCACGGCCAGCTCCAGCGCGCGATTGATGTTCTCCGTGTACACCGTGGCGGCCAGGCCATAGCGGGTATTGTTCGAAAGCTCGGCCGCCTCCCGCAGCGTGCGGAAGCTCGTCGCCGCCAGCACCGGACCAAAGACTTCCTCGCGCCACACGGTGTTCGCCGGCGAGACGTCCGTCAGCAGCGTCGGCGGATAGAACGCTCCCTGCCGCGGCAGGGCGATCTGCGGCTGCCACACGGTTGCGCCCTGTGCCTGCGCCTGCTCGACGAAGCGCTGCACCCTCTCGAGGTGAGCGGGCGAGATCAGCGCGCCCATGTCGATGGCCTTGTCCAGCGGATCGCCGACACGCATGCGGGAGAGCCGCGCTTTGATCTTGCCCACCAGCACGGGCAGCACGCTTTCCTCGACGATCAGGCGCGATCCGGCGCAGCACACCTGCCCCTGGTTGAGCCAGATCCCATCGACCAGACCCTCCACCGCGCCATCCAGGTCCGCGTCCTCGAAGACGACAAACGGCGACTTGCCACCCAATTCGAGCGTCAGCGCCTTGCCGGTGCCGGCCGTGGCGCGCCGGATGAGCCTGCCGACCTCCGTCGAGCCGGTAAAGGCGATCTTCGCGATGCCGGGATGCGCCACGATCTGCTCGCCCACCCGGCCGTCGCCGGTCAGGATGTTGATGACACCGGCAGGCACGCCCGCCTCGGCGCACAGCCCGGCGAAGTAAAGCGCGGTGAGGCTGGTGTCCTGCGCGGGCTTGAGCACGACGCAATTACCGGCGGCCAATGCCGGCGCCATCTTCCATGCCAGCATCAACAGTGGAAAATTCCACGGAATGATCTGCCCGACCACCCCGAGCGGCTCGTGGTCCGCGAGCTCCCGTCCGATGAGCTGAGCCCATCCGGCGTGATACGTAAAATGGCGGGCCGCAAGCGGGATGTCGAGGTCACGCGCCTCGCGGATCGGCTTGCCGTTGTCCAGCGACTCAAGGACCGCGAAGAATCGGCTGTGCTTCTGGATGAGACGCCCGAGCGCATACAGCACACGAGCCCGCGCGTACCCCGATTTCGCCCAGGCCGGGAACGCCGCCTGGGCGCAGGCGACCGCCTCGTTCACGTCCTGGGCGCAGCTCTGTGTCAGCCCGGCCAGGCGCTCGCCGCTCGCCGGGTTGACGCAGGGAATCGGCGGACTGTCCTGCTGGGATGACCTCCACTGCCCTGCGATGAACAGGCCGAATCCCTCCCCGTGCGCCGCCAGCCACTCGCGCACGGCCCCCGCCTGTTCCGGGGCCGGGCCGTAAGCCAGCCTGTCGAAGATTTCCGGGACACTGCTCATCGGGTCCGTCTCCTGGCGCGAGTGCTAGCTCAACGGATGGCGGCGGATCGCCGAATACCGGCCCGTCACCCGGTGCTCGAGCTGGCGCTCGATGTCCGCGAGCAGGCGCGAGGCTCCGAAACGGAACCGCTCCGGCACCAGCCACTGCTCGCCGAGCTCCTCCTTCACCAGCATCAGATACGTCAGGGCCGTCTTGGCGCTGGCGATCCCGCCCGCCGGCTTGAAGCCGGGCCGTTGCCCGGTTCGCTCCGAGAAATCCCGGATCATGCGCAGCATCACCAGACTCACCGGAAGCGTCGCGTTCACCGGCTCCATCCCGGTGGAGGTCTTGATGAAATCCGAGCCGGCCATCATCGCGACCAGCGCCGCTTTGGCAATCCTGTCCATCGAGCCCAGCTGCCCGGTACCGAGAATCGTCTTCATACGGGCCGGACCGCACGCTTCCCGAAAGGCCCGGACTTCCTCGTAGAGCGCCCGCCCGTGCGGCAAAAGCCCCTCCTCCAGCCCGATGAGGAAGACGCAGCGAAATTCCAACCCCTTGGCGGCATGCAGCGTCATCAGCACGACCTTGTCGTCATCCGCCGCCTCGTCATTCTCCATCACCAGCGCGACATGTTCGAGAAACCCCTCGATCGTCTCGAAATCCGCCAGCGCCCGCACAAGCTCCTTGAGATTCTCCAGCCGCCCCTGAGCATCCGGCGTCCGGCTCTCCTGCCACATGCCCGTATAGCCGCTCTCGTCGAGAATGATCTCCGCGGTCCGCACATGCCCCTCGTCGCGCAGCATCGCCCGCCAGCGCCCGAGACCCTCCAGCAACGCCCGCAACCCGTCGCGCGCGCGCCCCTTCACGCCGCCCTCTTCCAGCAGACGCGCCGCGCCTTCCGCCAGCGGCAGACCCTCCGCCCGCGCCCGCTCGTGAATCCGCCGGAGCGCCGTATCGCCGAGCCCCCGCTTCGGCACATTGACGATCCGCTCGAAGGCCAGATCGTCCGCCGGCCTGAGCGTCGCTCGCAGATAGGCGATCGCGTCCCGGATCTCGGCCCGCTCATAGAACCGCAACCCGCCCACGATCCGATACGGCATCCCGATCGCGATGAACCGCTCCTCGAAGGCCCGCGTCTGAAACCCGGCCCTGACCAGCACCGCGCATTCCGAGAGCCTGTGCCCGTCCCGCCGCAGCGCCTCGATCCGCGCCGCCACCATCCGCGCCTCTTCCTCGGAATCCCAGAACCCCAGAACCTCGACCTGCCGCCCCTCGGCATCCTCGCGCCCCGGATGCAGCGTCTTGCCGAGCCGCCCCTCATTATGCGCGATCAGCCCCGAGGCCGCCGCCAGGATCGGCGCCGTCGAGCGATAATTCGCCTCCAGCCTGATCACTTTCGCGCCCGGAAAATCGCTCTCGAAGCGCAGGATGTTCTCCACCTCCGCGCCGCGCCACGAATAGATGCTCTGATCGTCATCGCCCACGCAGCAGATATTCTTCCGCGCCTGCGCCAGCAGCCGGAGCCAGTAATACTGGACCAGATTCGTATCCTGGTACTCGTCCACCAGAATATACCGGAAGAACCGATGATACCGCGCCAGCACCTCGGGCTCGCGCTTGAACAGATCGGTGCAC
>OFHJ01000737.1_pt1 | contig 11301 bp, 14 predicted proteins | sample 1522001 | NCBI WGS metagenome assembly OFHJ01 (sample SAMEA2464838, study PRJEB22497) | soil metagenome | biome: Grassland; feature: Farmland; material: Clay | place: Australia | collected 2013-02-01 | depth 1.2 m | reverse complement strand
CCGCTGCGCGCAGGATCCTGCCGCGCGGCACGGGCCGTACTACGAGTGGGGACACATGAAGGCGGGCAAGCTCGTCCACCGGCTCGTGTCTGCCGAGCAGGCAGTGCTGCTGCGCCGGGCGATCGGCGACTACCGCAGGCTCAAGAAGCTCCTGCGCTCCTGGGAGGCCGAAACCGAGCGCCTGATCGACGCTGGCGCTGACCGGCAGCGCTGAGCCGGCTCAGGACGGCCGCGGGAAAATTGACCGGAAATGCCCTCGGAGATGCGCGGAAAGTGGGGCTTAACGAAGCAAAGCGTTGATTTAGGCGATGGCGACGCCGAGAGTCAGTTGCCAGACCCTGGCACGCGCCGCGCGAATGCCGGCAGGTCTGGCCAATTCGGCACAGCATCTGAATACTTCAGGACGAAGAATCCCCAGGGTCTAATGGAGGTGCTCGCGGTAGCCGCTCGCTATCGAGAACTCACCGAGAGCGCAGATGCGCATACAAAGGAGCAATTGGATGCAGTGTTTCGATCAGCACGTCGCAATGCTCCGGCAAACTTTTCTCGTGACCTTAACAACGCGAAGAAGCAGCAGTACTTCAACAGCGGCGATGAGATCGTTCTGTCTCACTATGGCCAAAGCTACGTTGAGGCGCTGCCCGACCGCGAGGCTGCCAGAGCTGTCGCGCGGCCCAAGAAGGCTGGCAGGACGAAGCGACGCAAAACCAAAGCTGCCGGCAAGTGAATCCTGTGTCAGCGCTAGACTTCAGCGCAGCGCTGTTCGCCATTCCCGAAACATTGCGTCAGCCCCTGCTGGATACTTTTAGCACGATCGTCCGCAACTATCGCGAAAGTCGGTGGGAGCCATCGGAACTAAACGGCGGGAAATTCTGCGAGGTGGTTTACTCGATTCTGCGCGGCCACATTGACGGCAGGTTTCCGGCCTCTCCTTCCAAACCGCGAAACATGGTGGCAGCTTGCATGGCCCTTGAAAATGACGGCGCAAGTCTTCCGAGAGCCGTGCGCATCCAGATTCCCCGCATGATAATCGCGCTGTACGAGATTCGGAACAATCGAGGCGTTGGGCATGTTGGCGGCGACGTTGATCCAAACAACATGGATGCCCGTGTGGTGCTGGAGATGGCGAAGTGGATCCTTGCGGACCTGGTCCGAATATTCCACCCCAACAATGTAAGCACAGAACATGCCAGTGCAATAGTTGACTCACTCGTGGAAAGGACAGTTCCGGCAGTATGGAAAGTCGGCGATATCCGCCGAGTCCTCGACCCGAGCTTGAAGGCTCGTGAACAGGTGCTGTTGCTGCTGTATTCTGTAAATGGCCCGGCGAAGGTTAGCGACTTGTTTTCGTGGGTGGAGCACTCCAATTTCAGCGTTTTCAAGAAAAAGGTGGTCGGCCAGCTTCACAAAGAGCGGCTGGTAAATTTCAATGTCGACACGGGTCTTGTCGCACTATCACCGACCGGCACCCACGAGGTTGAGTCAAAGCTGCCCCTAACCGTTCCGGCTTAAAGGCAAGGCCTCTGATCCCGCCTCCAGGCCTACGCAAGTGTCCGTCTTGGGGCGACCACGACAGCCTCGCCCGGTGCGCCGCTCCCGTTTGCCTTCCTTAACCTGGCAGGCCATTCCTGGACGTCTTCAGACTTTCGACCTCACACAACATTCAGCTGATGCGCATCGCGTGGGCTGGACCGCTAAGGTACAGCCTCAGCGTCCGAGATAGTGCGTCGTCACACCTTCCCGGCTATGCCCCAGTTCAGCGCCCACGACAAGGCGCGCAGCTCGATCCGCCTCGCGATCAACGGGGGCGCCGCCGCGGACGGGCGAATCAGCGCCCGCCAGCTCGCGGTAGCGCTCGTTGGCATATTGGTGCCGGAGCCCGTGGCTCGTGATGCCATCCTTGCGCGTGATGCCGCAGGAGCGCACCACCTGGTAGTAGTGATTCTTCCATTGGGCGAGCTTGCGCTGGGGATCACTGGTGCTCGAGGAGCGCGTCTCGCAGAAAGTCTTTGCACGATCGAGGAGCGCCCGTTGGCCTGGTGTGCGGATCGGCTCCACCCGATCTCGGCCGCCTTTGGTGCCGTGAGTGACGCTGAGATACGTCCCCTGGTCGGCAATATGGGGCCGGAGCTGAATCGCCTCCCGAGCTCGCAGCCCGAAGGCCAGCTGCAATTCGAGTTGCAACGCGACCCGCTCGTCTTTCTGGCGAACCTGCTCGATTTTTGCGGCGATATCGACGCCCTTTGCCGTCCAGCTCTTGTCCTCCCGAGCGATCGACGAGCGGGCGGTCGTCCCTGACCCCAGATAATGCTCGACGCCGCGGACCATGCCGGCCTTGCCGATCCATTCCGCGAAGGTGCGGAAGATCGAGAGATTGTTTTGCAAGGTGGAGGCGGAGAGCCCCCGCGCTTCCCAGTCCTTGGCCAACGCCTCAATATGCTTTCCGCGGAGGCTCGTCACCGCTTCCATCCGAAACTTGAGCTCGTGCAGCCGCTTGAAGCCGGCGTATAGCACATCGGCGCGCTTGTCCTGGGTGGCGAAACTGGCCACTGCCCCGTCACGTCGCGCACCGTTGTGCGTCTTCAGCACGGCGGCGAGCGATGCCTTCCACCCACCGATGGCGCCGGCACGTTTGCGGCCGGCACCGTGATTTCTCGTCATGTCTCCGATCTCCTCTGCTCTGGCCAATCAATCTACTGGGCGATTCCGGAGTCCATGGAGGGCTCCGCGGCATAACTTGAGCGTTTACGTGCTTTCCCGGATGCTGTTTCCAGCCATACCGGGAAACCGCTCTTGGGGAGCGGACGGCGTTGCACCGTGCCTGTCCCGCAGGACGGTTCGTGGGGGGACCACAGGGAAGCTCCTGATGCCCTCTGGCCTGCCAACGGCCAGAATCAGGAGGGCGCCCGAGAGCTACGGTAGGCGGTCGCGCAATCGACCGCCTACCCGAGCGGCTTTCGCATGGGCGCCGGGGGAGCTCGCCGTGAACGGCGATGGGAAGAGTAAGGAGCCCGGGCAGCTCGTGAGCGTATCGACCAGCACCCCGATCCTCGAGAGGATCGCAGCCGCACTACCGGGCGCGAGACGGCTTTGGGATACGACGTTGCGCACGTCGCCAGCGTTGTAAATCGTGTCTGCTTCACAGCTTCGGACACCAGAATGTTGCCCCAGTTCCCGATGAAAGTCGAGAGGCATTGAAGCAAGCTCCTGACCGCGCCAACTTTTGCCTCATCCACCCGTAATAGTTGGAACACTGCGGCAGGCCGCGTCATATCAGCGAGTCGCGGCAACCCCTGGCGCACTCTCTTTTGGCTCAGGCGCCAAAAGAGAGTGCGCCTCTGTTGCAGGAGCGTCCATGGAAGTCTGCTTGGCGCCGACGACGGACCGGAATCTCTCTCTGGGGCAGTTGTCTGGTTACTGCTTCCCCCGAGTCGGGCGCGGCCGAGCTGCAACAGAGCGGCACGGCTGCGGCGGTCGCCTGCGACTTCGCCTGATCCCGCTCGGCGGCAGCGAGCCGGCGTCAGCCGGCGTTGCCTCCCTGACTCGACCGTCCATTGGCGTTTTCTTTCCTGCCTTGCTCGACAGAAGTCACGGTCGCCCCCTTGCCCGCCTTCAGGCGTTCAAGGTAGCTCGGTCTTGCATCGACCGCCTTCACTGGATTTCCGGATTTCAGCGTTTGTTGAAAACCGCAAAATCGGTGAAAGGCATTGATTGCCTTGCCGCTATCCGCCAAGGCTCAAGGATGCGGTTATATTCACCGCGAGTCTCGACGTCGGGCAGACACGACCCGTGCGCGTCCTCCTTGGTCCGAGACGACGGACGTCGGACGCAAATCAGGATGGCGACGACGAGCACAGCGCTTAGGCCGGGGCGCGATCTGCGGCGCGCCCTTTTATTTGGTTGCGCAGTCGTATACGGTGCCTCGATCTTCCGATCGGGGGCGCAGGACATGGTTGAGGAGTGGGCGCGGAGGCTCACGCACTGGTGGCCACACAAGCACGAGGGGAGTTCGTATCCCCTTGTGCACCTGTATCCGTTCCGATTCTCTATCGAGCTTTTGGCGAGCGAGAAGTACGCGGCCCGAGCCGTCGAGATTCGCGTCGGTTTTTCATGCCACACATTTACCCGCAAACCGCGGGGCGAGGATGGTGACGTCCAGCCATACTTCCAGAAAGGAGAGGAGGTGCGGCTATTTTGTCATGAGCGTTACCTCCTCTCGAAGTCACTGGCGGACATCGTCAAGAGCCTGCCCAACCGGAAATGCTACTTCGCGGGACGTGAGAATTACTTCATCGTGGAGGGTCACGAGCTGCTCGCGGCCGAGCAGGAATACCGGGTGTTCTTCGATGTCCGCCACACTGGCAAAAGCCATGCTGTGCTGCTGTTTGTGCAAAGCGCCTACCCGGCGAACCGCAACAAGGGTGCCCCGCACGGGATAGCGAGCAAGAAAGTTGGATTCCGCGTGCTCGTGAATCACGCATTGCGGAATACGAAGCCGACTCCACCTCCGTAAATGCAAACCCCGCCACGGAGGCGGGGTTCGTACGCCGATCCTCTTGGTTATCCCACGCTTGGTGCGGACCCTTGCGGGCGGGCAGACGCGCTATCGGCTATTGCGTCACGGTATGCACTGTAAGGCCGGGCCCGCCCCATTGCAAGGGGGATGACCCGCAAAGTGCCCTAGATCACGCTTCCGGCACTTTGCATCTCGCCTTCGGCGAGATGATATCCGGTAAGCTATTGATTCTCAAGCGTCCAGAGCCTCTGGGTGCCAGAGCGCCGGCCTGCCGATGGCCCCGGTGATGCCCCTGGTGGTGCTGCCGGTGACGGCCATCGTGACTGTCGTCGTAACGATCGTCGTGACACCCTCGATGCCCCTGGTGAGGCTCCTGGTGATGATGGTCATGGCGATGGGCCCGGCGATGCGCCCTGCCCTGGGCCTGATCGTTATCCCGGAGCTTCTCTCCCCCGAGCGGTCGGCATTCTTGCGATCACGCGGTCGATTGCTTCAATCTGTCGATCGATCTCATCGCCGACACAGCGCCCTACGATCAGGGCGATGTCCGCGTCGAGTTCCGCGTTCTGGAACCGCAGGGCGGCACAGACGGTGAACACGGCGGCCATGACGAACTTCAGACGCAGACGGACGGCGGAAAGAATCCCCTCAGGAGCCTCGGGCGGTACCCGGCGGGATCGGGAACGACGCGGGACTGAGCGCGCATTCCTGGCACGAGTATTCTTGGCGGCAGCCATGTTCGGACCTCCACAGAAGGTTCGGATGTGGTGAGCCGTCCGCCGTGGGTGATGTCCACGACCGGCGGCGCCTTGCCCAGCGCGGGCGTCAGTGGGGTACGAGCAGGGGTATCTTCAGGGCTCCACAATCAAGAAATACTGGTTCTTGCGGCATTTCCGTGCCGCATTCGAATCCTATTCCCGGCACCATAAAATCAACGGGTTACCCAAGACCTTCTAACCCGACTTTGACACTTGCGAGGCACATGTCGGGGGTGGTCCGAGGCGCGGGTAAGCACGCCGGCATCCCCGTCCTTCCCCGTGTGATCTGATCGTCCGATGCTCCTGTTGCGGCGAGTGGCCGCATGCCGAGGGCGGACGATGAGCGATGAGAAGCGAGAGGGGCTGACGCTGGGGGAGCAGCGGTACCTGGAGCGGGCACGGGAGGCGGAGAAGGAGGGGACGTCGCTGCACGCCTACTATCGGGCCCACGGGCTGAGCCTGAACATGCTGTACAAGGTGAGGCGGCAGTTGGTGGGCAAGGGGATCGAGGCGCCGCCGGCGGATCGGCAGGTATCGGCCGAGCGGTCCAGCAAACTCGTGGAGATCCGTATCGCGCCGGGGATGGGAAAGGTCGAGATGCCGATGGCGGGATGGGTGTGCCGGCTGCGTCATCCGAGCGGGTGGATGATCGAGTGCGGAATGTGGCCGGAGCCGAGGTGGCTCAGCCGGGTTGATGGAGGTGCGGTCATGATGCGGCTCTGGGGAGAGGACCTGAAGGTTTACCTGTATCGAGAGCCGATCGACATGAGGCGTGGCCGTAACGGCCTTGCGGCGCTGGTGCAGGAAGCGATGAAGCTCGATTCTTTCTTATGTGACGAGCTGTCATATGTGACGGCCGGCGGCAAGCACGGAGCCAACCGGTTGATTGCATGGACTTCATGCTTGCGGCCGGCGACACATAAAAACGATCTGCGGTGGCTGCGGCACCGTTCACCGCAGCTGGTACGATCGCCGCCTTCGTCGTGACGCCGATCCCCTCGCAGTTTGGCGACTAAATTGAGGGTTGCCGACTCGACTTGCGGGGACCGCACGGGACTCTTGTCGCCAGACCGAGCTGTGAAGCTGGCGCGGCGCAGCGTATGGCCGCTGAAATCCGCGCTCGGCGCGAAGCGGGGCTGACCTGGTAAATCGCCAAGCGTCACCCGGTGGCAACAGCTCAGCGCGGGCTGCTTTTGAGAAAGCACGGACCGTCTCGTCAAGTGTTCGTTGGAATGACATATAGGCTGCATGGTCATTCCATACATTCCCCTGTAGCGCCACCGTCGCATCAATAAGTTCTGAGGCAGCCTGACACGTTTGCTGAGAAGCCACAAGCTGCACCATCAGCGCACTGGCGATTAGATCGCTCATTCTCTGCGTAAGCGCATCGATGAAGTCTCGGTAATTCTCCTCCGTAACTTCATGGAGGCGCGGCCTCGTGTCGGCAATACCCACTCGAAGCGCTTGCACTGCCGCAAATAGCTTCGCGTACAACTCGACGCGCAAATGGTGGAAACGCGTCCGGTCTGCTTCTGAATGCTCCATGCGGATGCGCTCCATGGCCGCTTTGTTGGCGTCTCGGTTCGCCTTCACGCTCGCGAGAAAGCCGATTAGACCGCCGGCGACAGTCCCACCGACTGCGAACAGTGCGCCCACGGGAAGCCCGATGCTGCTGCATTCATTCGCGCAGTTTACGCTTACGCTGACCTGCCTGATAGCGGCTCCGGATCATCTCACACCCGGGCCGGCGGTCCGCGGGGCTGTTATTCACAGCGGCAGCTCTTCCGTCCGAAGGCTGGCAGCTGCTCTCAACCTCTGAGGCCAAGCGCGCGCAGCCAGGCATCGACCTGCCCGAATGCATCCTGCTGCCATTGCTCGGGTGAGCGGTCGCCGAGAATTGCGGTCTGCTCGACGAACTTGCGAACGCAGGTCGGTCCGTAGCTGTCCACGCCGTCGAACTTCTCCGCGATGAATCGGTAGCCGTTTGCAGCGCTCGGATGGGCCAGGAGTGGCTGGCACGCCTCCACAAGCGAGGCGATACCGTCCGGATAGTTCCGGATACAGTAGTAGATGTCGTAGGCGTCCTTCTGCTTGTAGCGACCCCGGACAGCATGGCCCTTCATCGCCAGAAGCGCCGGGATTGAGCAGACGGCGATTTCCACCCGATTGGTGCCGCCAGCGGGCATTGACCCGGTAATCGCCACCATTTGGTAAAACCGAAACGCGAGATCCGCTCCGTCGGCCCTTTGAACTGCGAACTCGTTGATCAGAGGCAGTACGTTCTTCACGATCTCGGCATCGCGCGGCATCAAGAAATCCACGACGACATCAATCGGGCCTCCTTCGGAGGCGGGCACCTGCCGGACCAGCTGAAAGCGCCGCAATTCCTTGCGCTGCTGATATCCGTGCCCCATCAAGGCCTCGACGAGCATGGCGTACTCGCCGTCCCCGAGTGCTTCGGCGTGGAGGCCCAGATCGACATCGAGCGTCCCGACGTGAGGCATGTCCTCGTTGTTGAGGAGCAGCCACGGAACCGCCCCGCCGATCACGGCGAATTTCCCCTTGAACGCTCCGAGTATCTGACCGACCTCGATCAGCACCGACTTCACGGCCGCTGTCGTGCGGTCGTCATAGTCGGATGCGGACTGCGGTTCCGGCGGGGTCACGTCTTCCATCCCATCCTCTCCCGTCGCAAGTGCTCGGCAGCTTCCCTGCCTCGCTCGCCAGCCGCGGATAGATCTAGATAGGTCCGCACCAGACCGGAGCACACGGCCCCGGGAGCGGGCTCGACCGCGTCGCGGAATACCCCATCGTCCTCCGGCACGGTGACGACGACATTCTCTCCCTTGGCTGGCGACGACAGTGCCAAGGCGGTCTGCAACCGCTCGAGGCCGTGCTCGTCGGCGTAGAAGAACTGCGTTCCGGTGCGAGCGAATGGCGCAAGCCAGTGGGCCGCCGAAAACGAGGCGAAGATCGCCCGTCCCTTGTCAGACCCGGCACGAAGAACCCGGCGTGCGGCCTCCTCGAACGCGCCGCCGTGCAAGATCGTGTAGAACCCGAGGCGCTGGCCGGCGGGAGGCTCATAAGCGTCCCGCCAGGCATCTAGCAATCTATCGGGGTCAGCCAAGAACAAGCCCTGCGGCGACGCCTGCCCCCATTCGTGGTCAAGCAAGCCACTGCGCACGTTGCTCACGTGACCCAGGCTGACGTCCGCCGCTTCCGCGAGCTCGGTGACCCGCCAAGTGCGGGCTGGGTCGCGGAGCATGACGGTCAGCACCTGTGCCGACTTCGGCTTGAACAAAGATTTGAGCTCGCGGCGCTCGACAGCGGACTTGCTGGCGACGGCGCGTTCGATGAACACTGCGTCGAAGGCGAGACGCACGTTGCCTTCGAGGTCCAGAAAGCCCACTCCCTGCTCGCGACACAATTCCTGCGCCGCGGGGGAAAGGAAAGGCGCGATGAGGACGGGGATCACGTCACGTCCGAGGCCAGCGACGTAGCTGCGCAATTGCAGCAGCCCCGCTCGCACATAGCGGGGCTGGCCGCTCTGCTTAACCTCGCACGCCAGAATATGGCCCCTGCCGGCAACGGATAGCTTCGCGACGATGTCCAATTCAGCATGGTCGATTCGCGACTCGCGAGTGATGCTCTTGAGCTTGATTGCCGGGACCTGCTCGAGGACCGCACGAAGGGCATCGACGGCCCTGATTTCCGTCTCTTTCACTGAATTCGCCATTTTCAGCATTTGCTGAAACTGCCTATTTCAGTGAAATTTGTCAAGCGTCGCCACCGCGCATGGCCCCCGACCCCTGAACTGATGGTTATCGCGGGGCTTCTCTCCGCCGAGCACCCGGCAGTCTTGCGATCACGCGGTCGACTGCCTCAATCTGCCGATCGATCTCGTCGCCGACGCAGCACCCCACGATCAGGGCGATGTCCGTGTCGAGCTCGGCGTTGTGGAACTTCAGGGCCGCGCAGACAGTAAACGCAGCGGCCATGACGAACTTCAGGCGCAGGCGGACGGCGGACAGAATCCCCGCCGCAGAGTCGGGGGGCGATGATGCAGAGCTAGTCCGACTATCTGGACGCACTGCGCACCGGCGCGAACGTGCTCCCGTTCCGCCGACCCAGCGGCACTACCTGAATCATCTGAGCGCCAATTATTGCATCGCGTATCGTTACGCGATACGCGATGGCATGATTAGAAGCTTCCGGCATGACGGCCTTGAGCGGTTCTTCCGGACTGGCTCCAAGGCTGGCATCCGGCCCGAGCACACCAAGCGGCTGAACGTGCAGCTTGGCCGCCTGGACGGTGCAGCCTGCCTGGACGATATGAACATGCCCGGTTGGCGCTTCCACGGACTGCACGGCGACCTTGCCCGGCACTATGCGGTTTCGGCGAGCGGCAATTGGCGGCTCACGTTCAAGTTCGAGGGCAAGGATGCCGTGCTGGTCGATTATCAGGACTATCACTGACGGAGATACCCATGACTCGCATGTACAACCCCCCGCATCCCGGCGCGGTTCTGGCCGATACCGTGCTTCGCAAGGACGGCGGCATCACCGTGACCGAGTTTGCCAAGCGGCTGCGCGTGTCGCGCGTGGCGCTCTCCCGCGTGGTCAATGGACACGCTGCGGTGAGCACGGAGCTTGCAATCCGGCTTTCTGCCGCACTCGGTGGCTCGGCGGAATCGTGGCTCAACATGCAGACCGCCTACGATCTGTGGCGCGCCGAAAAGAAGCGCCGCCCGAAGATCGCACCGATGCGCGAGGCGAATGCCTGACGGGCGCACGGAAGTCTCACCGGACGACCGTGCCGCATCATCTGTCCGGGCAACAAAACCGGGAGCGCACAACATGTCGGCAGGTCGGTGAGCGGGGAGCCTCAGGCCATTGGAGGCTCCCCGGAATAATTGAGTATGACGCTGTCACTGGCAAATCGACGGATGACGAAATCTACCTTTCCGGAACAATGTGGAGTGTCTGACAGAAGGGCTTTGGCCTCTTGACGGAAACCACGGGGGGCGCAGGCCAGTCTCTCGCTCCGATGTTCGTCGCGCATGGAGGTAGCAACATGGGGCCGCGTGATCTTTGACTACTTGTGCAGCCAAGGCGACATTCTTGATCTGCTACACAACGGCTCGGGCGCGAGCAAGGGAAGCGGGAAATGATCTGACCGGATACACAGACCATATCGCAAGGCGACCACACCCATGCCGCTGTTACTGCGCCGCGCGCCGGCGCAGCTGCGCGGCGATCCGCCTGCCGGCTGGCCGAACGCACAACGCGCCGACCCTTCGCAAATACCGAAAAGTGTCACCCATGTGTCCGGAATAAATCGTTACCCATCTGCCCGAAAGGGCACTGCACGGTGTGACCGGCATGAGGCGCATTCAGGAACGCGGAAGCCGTCACCGCTTCGATTCGACCCACATCCGCCGAAGTCTCGCTTCTTATCCGAACGTTCACCGGCCCGATCATATGACTGACGTTGGTGGATGATCCAGGAGGGCTGCAGCGGCGATGAAGCGCCGGACGCCGGCGCACTTTGGACGCTACGAGGAGACGCGGCCCACACAGTTAAGACCCAACCACCCTCCGCGACGCAGCCGCGCGATTGCGGCAGCCGCAGGCGGCCGGACGGGTAAATCCCTGCCGTGCCTAAGCTTATGGTTATACCCGGATATTATTGACTAGGATTTTGCATCCGGGTATAAATATGGCACGCAGTACTGGAATCTGACCGCGTGCCTGACTTTCTCTCCACACCCTGTACCGCCTTCGAGGGCCACCGCCGGTTGCTGTCCGGCCCGTTGGTCGAGGTGGCCCTCGCGATCAAAACGGCGGTCGAATATGGCTCGCCCCGCCCGCTTCTCGGCCTTTGCCAAGTGGCCCGCCGCGTGGGCCTACCCGGTTTTCGCCGGCCCGCAACCGCCAACACCCAGCCACTGGGCCCGCCCCGGGAAAAAACCCCCCCGGGCCCCCGCCCCCGCCCCGCCCCACCCCCCCCCCCCCCCCCGGAAGATG
>OFHJ01000736.1_pt1 | contig 11349 bp, 10 predicted proteins | sample 1522001 | NCBI WGS metagenome assembly OFHJ01 (sample SAMEA2464838, study PRJEB22497) | soil metagenome | biome: Grassland; feature: Farmland; material: Clay | place: Australia | collected 2013-02-01 | depth 1.2 m | reverse complement strand
GTGTGAAACGCGTGACCAGGCCACGATACAGGGCCTAGTCTCTCGGGTACGGAACGCTCCTCGGCGGCCACGGCTGAAGCCCGTCTAACTCATTGATTTGGCGTGGGGTAGCTGCTACATAAGTCCGGTAATTAATCTGGAGCGTTTGGTTTGCGGACGTCCTAATTTCGTCGTGATGGCGTGGCCGATTGCGGGGCTGGTAACGGGTAGTAGTGCCAATGTTTGTGGAAAAGCCGCGCACGGTGGTGAGTCTCGAGCTTCCTAGTGGGAGAAGTTCAATGAGACGCGTAACAAGGTGGATACGTCCTGTTACGGAACGTGAGAAGACACGGGTTAGCAACCAAGCGCGCAACTGATGTACATATTTAAATCGTTGTTTACGCGGTTCCATGACAAGACATTGGGTAGCCTCATACTTCCGATCGTCAATGTGTCCCACCCTCTTTGTGTACCACACTCTTTAAAAAAGCGCGCGTCGAGCAGTCGAAGGTCAAGTCCTGAGAGTGCTGGAAATTCGTGAGCGGGATGCGGGGACCTTCACGACGGACGCGGTGCGCTCGGCGTGACGGTGGTTCAGGTGCTCGCGTAAGTGTTCCAGTTGTTGCAGTTCGAATTCGGTGATCACGATCTTCTTCCAGTTGTCGCTGGCGCGGATGAGCGCGGCGTACATGAGCTTCAGCACCGGTCGCTCGCCGAAGGCATGCGGAATCACTTTCGTGCGCCGGCGCTCTTCGCCAAACAGGCGCTCGAGCAGATTCGTGGTCCGGGTCACCCGCCGGTGCGCCATCGGTAGCTGCAGATGCGCAACGCACGCCTCGAAGTCGTCAGGAAGCAGGCGGTCGCGCTCGGATCGTCGCGCTCGTAGCGCGACACGAAATCCTCCTTGGCCATCGCAGCCCGCTTAGGGCTGCCCGCCTGATAGGGGCGGCCAGCGCCGCACCCTTGATCTCCCGCCAGACCTCGTCCGGCACCTTGGACTAGAGATTGCGGATCTTGTGTGCCAAGCAGCGCTGACGTAGGCTCTTCGGAAACACTTCTTCGACGGCGCGGATCATCCCGGGTGCGCCGTCGGTGGCATCGAGCACCGGATCGGCGAGGTTGCGGGCCTTCAGATCGTGCAAGAAATCGCGGCAGCTCGCTGTGTCCTCCTTCGTCCCCGGCGCCAGCCCCAGCAACACCTTGTGGCCCGTCTCGACGATGCCCCAGGCCCAGGCCGCGAGCACCGCTTCCCGCGGCTGGCCCAGGTGCAGTTTCTCCGCCACCCCGTCCACGAACAGGTAGAGGACCTTGAATTCGGCCAGATCGCGGCTCGCGAAGGCCTGGTAATCCGCCCACAGCCGCTCGGTCAGCTCGGAGGACGCCGATTTCGTCAGCACGCAACGGCCCGAGGCATCGGTAAAGGCGGCCTCGATGTCGCGCACCGAAAGTCCACGCGCGTACATCTCCACCGCCACCCGTTCGAGCTCCTCGGTGCGGCCGCGGATCACCTCCCGAATCTTCGAACGAAACGGCTCTGCGGTGTCGGCCACCTGCGGTACTGCAAATTCAATCGAACCCTCCGCAGACTTCACATGTCCCGTCCGATAGCCGTTGCGATAGCCACGTCCCCGCGCACCATGCTCGTAGTAGCCTCGGCTGAGCACGTCTTCGGCTTCCGCTTCCAGCGCCTCCTCCACGATCAGCCGCGCCGCCTGGCGCACCAGACTGCTGCGATCGACCACACTCTCTCCGGTCATCCTCTTCTTCAGTTCATTGCGCGTCCTCTCGGACGCCAGTACTCTCGCCATCGGGATGCTCCTTTGCGTTGGCTCGATTCGAACGCTTCCACACGTTCAAACCGAAGGATGCATCCCACTCAAATTTTCCAGCAAGTCTAGGACATCACCCAGTCGAATCACGATAAAATAGGTTTCATGTGGGAACAACATCGCGTTGAGTTTGATACCACGGGTCGCGGATTTTTCGAGTTGACCGGTTGCATTCAGAGCCTGCTTTCTCATTCGTTGGTGGATTTGGGAATATGCCACCTCTTTTTGCGGCATACCAGCGCAAGCCTTTGTATAACGGAAAACGCGGATTCCGCCGTTCGTGATGATCTTGATCGCTGCATGCAACGATTAGCGCCGGATGGCGATGTCCTGTTTGAACATGTGCAGGAAGGGCCAGATGATATGCCGGCGCATATACGAAGTCTCTTAATGGGTTATGAACTCACTGTTCCCGTGAATGAAGGCCGCTTGCTGTTGGGGACTTGGCAGGGGATCTACTTGTGGGAGCATCGGCAAGCTCCTCATCGCCGGGAGCTAGTGGTCACACTCAACGGTCGGAGCCGACGCACTTCGCGCTAGTAACGCTGCTCAGCTGTTGCCAGCTGTGCCATAATGAATAAAAAAGTTACCGGGGGAAGCGTATTTTCCTGCCAGATTTTTAGTGGATCGTGTGTGTTGAAGAGTAGCGAATTCTAGGAGTTGGCCGGTTGCGTGGCGGGCTGATATACGCGGAATCCGCGACAATCCCAAGGCAGGGGGGGGTTAATGCGGCCAATATCGGTGTGCGGAGGGGGCCATCACAAAGCCGGTGCACCGCTTGGCTTTCACAGTGTGGCCTGCGTTAGACTTCCGAGTCGATGTTGGAAACAGACATCGACGCTAGGATTGCGTCCGTACCGCACCGGCACATCGTTAGCCCGCATGCTCGTGGTCGTGTTCAGGGTCTCGTCTGGTGAAACGATCCGCATTAACGAACCCCGCTCATCACGTTGAAGCTTTGATGGAGTCGTTTGCTCCGACGTAGCATCAAGGGAATGAATTATCAAACAATCCGGCGGAAGCGCCGGTTAAGGATTTTGCCGTGTCGAATGAAAGTCTTGCGAAACAATCGACCTCAATCAGTGCTGGCGAAACAGCGCACTCTCCGGTCGATATAACAGCTAACTATCAACCTGAAAAAATACGGCGGAAGCGCCATGCCAAGATTGTCGCCACGCTCGGCCCGGCGAGCGCTTCTGTTGAGGTTATCCGTTCGTTATTTGAAGCAGGCGTTGATATGTTTCGCCTCAACTTCAGCCATGGAACTCACGAACAGCACCAGCAGCGGATTGCTATGATCCGTCAAGTGGAACGCAGTGTTGGTCGCCCGATTGGGGTGTTGATGGATCTCCAGGGACCGAAGCTTCGGGTAGGCACCTTTGCGGACGGACCTATCGCCTTGGCAAGTAGTTCGTCGTTTCGGTTGGATCTTAATGAGGCGCCAGGTGATTCGACCCGCGTGTGTCTTCCGCATCCGGAAATATTTGCGGTACTAAAGCCTGATACGGATCTTCTTTTGGATGACGGAAAGATCAGGCTTAGGGTTACACGCTGCGGTGAAGATTTTGCCGATACGGTTGTGACGATTGGTGGCCAGCTCTCCGAGCGAAAAGGCGTGAATGTTCCTCAGGCGGTCTTACCGCTTTCGGCGTTGACCGCGAAAGATCGTCGTGATTTGGATTTCGGGCTCGAGCTGGATGTTGATTGGGTGGCGTTGTCGTTTGTACAGCGTCCTGAGGACATTGATGAGGCACGCGAGATTGTCAAAGAACGTGCACGCATCATGGTAAAACTGGAGAAACCCGCAGCGGTTGGTTGTCTGGAAGAGATAATTGCGCGATGCGATGCAGTGATGGTGGCGCGTGGTGATCTTGGGGTCGAGCTTCCTGCCGAGCAAGTCCCTGCTATCCAGAAGCGTACGGTACGTAGTTGTAGATCGGCTGGGAAACCGGTGATTATTGCCACGCAAATGCTTGATTCCATGGTGGCATCACCAGTACCTACACGAGCGGAAGTGTCCGACGTCGCGACAGCAGTATACGAGGGAGTTGATTCGGTGATGCTTTCTGCAGAATCGGCTAGCGGAAAGTATCCTGTCGAGGCAGTTGAGATGATGGACCGAATCATTTGTCAAGTTGAGCAGGATCCTGTGTATCGTCAACTAATGTCGTCGTCCTACACGCCGGCACAGCCGACCATGGCAGATGCGATTTGCAGCGCTCTTGGTTGCATTACAGATTTAATGCGACCATCTGCGATCGTCACTTACACAAGTTCAGGTCATACGAGCCTACGTGCGGCCCGAGAGCGTCCAAAAGCGCCGATTCTCAGCATGACCCCCATGATTGGTACAGCACGGTCGCTTTCATTTGTTTGGGGTGTGCACTCGGTGCATACGCATGAAATCGCAGATGTACCGGAAATGGTTGAGTATGCGTCGCAAACCGCTTTAAACGAGGGTTTTGCTAAGAACGACGATATCATCGTAATCGCAGCAGGGATGCCATTTGGGACGTCGGGCACGACAAATCTTCTTCGTATAGCGCGGCTTTAAAGGTGGAGGTGCATCGTGCGGGGGCGCCCCTTTAGTCTGATAACGGATGCCCTTATACCCTAAATTGAGGTTCGGAATAGATCTGGAGGCAGCATTAATGAGACGCTTAAAGATATCGTGGCCAAAAGGCGAATTAGTTGCCGATATAGCGGATAGCCCCACTGCAGAGAAATTATTCGATGCGTTGCCATGTACGTCGCGCGCTCAGGTCTGGGGCGAGGAAGTTTACTTCGGTGTCCCGGTAACGGCGGCTCTGGAAAGCAACGCGAGGCAAGTCGTCGATCCAGGTACTGTCTGTTTCTGGGTAGCCGGATCATCGTTGGCCTTGCTCTATGGCCCAACTCCGGTGTCGCAGGGCAACGAGTGCCGACTGATCAGCAAAGCCAACGTGTTGGGCAAGATCGACGGCGATGCGAAAAAGTTGAAGACGGTTGTTGAGGGTGACGAAATTACCGTGACTATGGCCTAGAGGAGGAAAGTAGTGTGGTGTATGGGCCGAAGACAATGAGAGCAGTGGAAATCCTAGAGCCGGGGGGGCCATCCGTTCTTCGGGTGACGCAGCGTCCGGTCCCTGAATTGCAGGCCGGCGAAGTACTGATAAAAGTTGCTGCTGCCGGAGTTAATGGACCGGACTTGTTCCAGAGGCGGGGCGCATATCCGCCACCGCCAGGAGCGTCCGATCTTCCCGGGCTGGAAGTCTCGGGGACAGTGGTCGCGGTAACACCTGAAGTATCAGGCCGAGTTAACCTTGGCGATGAGGTCTGTGCCCTTGTAACCGGAGGCGGTTATGCGGAGTACTGCGCGGCGCCTGCAGGCACCTGCCTTCCGGTACCAAAGGGGCTAACAGTCCAGCAGGCTGGAGCGTTGCCCGAGACATTCTTCACGGTTTGGTCTAACGTTTGGGACCGGTGTCGCCTTGCCCAGGGGGAAACACTCTTGGTCCAGGGAGGAGCTTCTGGCATCGGTGTTGCTGCGATTCAGATGGCTCATGCGCTTGGGAATCGCGTGATCGCGACCGCAGGCTCAGACGAGAAATGCCGAGTTTGTGAGCAGTTGGGTGCTGAACGGGCAATTAACTACAAATCCGAGGATTTTGTCGAAGTTTCCCGTCAGCTTACCGATTCGAAGGGTGTGGACGTGATTCTCGATATCGTGGCTGGCGACTACGTCGAGCGCGAGGTGAAAGCATTAGCTCCAGACGGTCGTATCGCTATCATCGCGCTGCTTGGCGGACCTAAGGGCACTGTGAATTTTTCAGCGGTAATGGTCAAGCGCCTTACTATTACTGGCTCGACGCTCAGGCCACGGGACATCGGGTTCAAATCGGCGATTGCAGATAATCTGAGGAAGAGAATCTGGCCTTTGATAGGCGCGGGGAAAATCAGGCCAGTTATCCATGCTACCTTCCCACTAGCGGAAGCCTCAGACGCGCATGCTCTGCTGGAGAGTCAGAGACATATTGGCAAGGTGCTACTAACCCCCTAGCATTGTTTGCACCTTCAGAGGGGTTGACGGGGGGTTTATCTGCAGCAGCTTGCTCTATGCGGACAATGTGTTGGTCAGCGTGCCGATTCCCTCAATCGATACTTCCACCGCAGCGCCCGGCTTGATCGAACCAATGCCAACCGATGTTCCGCAGGCAATGACGTCGCCGGGTTGCAGGGTGACGTCTTGTGAGATAAGACTGACCTGTTCTTCAGGGCTGAAGATCATGTCTGACAAGGGATAGTTCTGCCGTTCAGCATCATCCATTCGGGTGATGACATGTGCATTTTTCCAATCCAAATCCGTGGCAATCGCTGGCCCGACGCAGCTGAAGCTATCAAAACCCTTGGAGCGACACCACTGCGGGAAATTAACGTCCTCATTTAGTAGTTCTACGGCAGTGACGTCATTTACGCATGTATAGCCGAAAATGTGATTAGCTGCTGCGGAGAGTGGGACATTGCGAGACGTTTTCCCGATGACAATGCCGAGCTCGCCTTCGAATGCAATCTTTCCGGAATATGATGCCGGTCGGATAATAGGGTCATTCGGGCCTGCTAATGACGTCGAAGGTTTGATGAGGAATAGTGGGTGACTCGGGGCGGCTTTGCCGAGTTTTTCCGAGAGCTCCCGAAAGTTGTTCCAGAGCGCGACAATTTTGGTGGGCACGCACGGACTCAGAAGCGTCGCTTCTGAGAGGGGGATGCTGCCCCCTTTTTCGTTTGATTCTGACCACGGCTCCCCAGAGTATTCAAAGATCTCTTGTCGGTCCAGTACCCCATATCCGGTTTTCCCGTTGTGTCGCTTGAAGCGCACCCATCGTTGCATGGCATTCCCCTTGTTCCGTCCTGCAAATAGTGAAGGCTGGCTTTTCCTCGTTCGTTAACAGGTATGGCGTCGCACTTAAATAGAGTTACCGCGATATCGGTCTTGTCCGTCCGGATAGTAAGTAGGCAGATAGCCATGCAATTGACATTTACCCATCCTGCTTCGTGGTAGACGTACCTTGACGCGTCAACTGTGCTGGTTAGCGCCCATGCTGGTATCCCGCCAGCTCGCTCCAAGTCTTCATTAAAGAGACGCGGCCTGCCGCCACCACCAACTAAGGTTCGTTGATTGTTTTGGCAAGTAGCTTTGTAAGTGCAAACACTGCGTCGATGTGAGGGGTCGGCGTTTTTGTGAGGCGGCCAAGTTCAACGACCGACCCCACAAGGGCGTCAACTTCCGGAGCACGCCGCGCCTCTATATCCTGCAGCATAGACGTTTTGTGCTTGCCAACACGTTCCGCTCCAGCGATGCGCTTTTCCAAAGGAACCCGGAACTTGATGCCAAGCTTGTTTGCAACAGTCTGGGCCTCCGACATCATGTCTGCTGCCAGTTGACGGGTAAGTGGATATTGACAGATATCTACCAGGGTGGCGCGAGATAGTGCACTAATGGGGTTAAACGTCAGATTGCCCCAAAGTTTCAGCCAAATTTCCGCACGAATGTCCTCAAGAATAGGGGACTTAAAGCCGGCCCTGATGAAGCTTTCCGACACCCGTTTCACCCGTTCGCTGGTTGTGCCATCCAACTCGCCAACCGGAAAGCGGTCACCCTCAATATGCCGAACGACACCCGGCTCCAGAAGTTCGGAAGCCGGGTAAACAACGCAGCCGATAACTCGCTTGGGGGCGATGTTGTCCCCGATGACACCAGTCGGATCAACAGATTTTATGCGGCTCCCCGCCAAATCGCCGCCATGCTCATAAAAATACCAGTACGGTATGCCATTTTGCATGGTGACGACCATCGTGTCGGGGCCGAATAGCTTTGGTGCATCGAGTGCGACTGCGTCTACCTGATGAGCTTTCATTGCAAGAATCACGAGATCTTGCTGACCGGCTTCACTGTAATCGTTGGTAGCCTTCACATTTTTTGCTACATGTTCCGTTCCGTCATTCATAACCAGCTTCATGCCGTTTTTACGGATTGCCGATAGGTTGGCCCCTCGGACGATAAAGGTTACGTCTTCACCCGAAAGAGCTAGTTTGACTCCGACATACCCGCCAATAGCACCCGCACCGATAATTGCGATCTTCATCGTTAACTTTTCTACCGTGCATGAGAACTGCAAAACTCACCGAGACTGGCAACTTCATGAATTGCCAGCTCTCCCTAGGTCGACGCGCTCGATGGCGTCAGCAGAAACCAGAGGCGCCCCGTTTCTTGGCGCCCTGAGATAGAGCCCAACACTGATGGCCACTGCGCATTGAAAGAAGTTGCATCACGCGTAGTGCCCCCCTAGAAAACAAGCCGATTATTATGGCTGCGGGTTATGTTGTGCTTTAAAACTGCGTACTAAATATTACTAAGTAGCACTATTACTAAGTAGCACTGACAATCATACCCATATCGGGTCATATTCAGTCAAGTGCGGACTCATGGTCAAGGCCGATGTTGCGGGCAAATGCTGGATCCCGATTGGTGCGCCAAGTCTATATATCTTACGGCGGATTTGGGTAATCTTGTCGATTGGATCCCAGCTGGATAAAGAAAACTGGCATTACGCCACCCACCCCCCATACGCTGGATAAACGCTCAGCCTTATTCGCTGGCCCATGCGAACTAGTCGGCAATCTTCATAAAGTATACTCGTTTGACAGAACCGTTTGACGCCATCCCGTGGAATCATCACTGCATCATGCTCAGAATGAACTGGGTCCCTGGAATCCAGGAATCGAGTCGATTATTCCACCCCGATTATTGCCGTTAGCAACGATCTTTCGGCCCGAGAACGTCTTTACAAGCGTCGAGCGAGCGCGGGAACTGCAGGACGTTACGGGATTGGATCTTAGTGAACTGGTTGTATTTCGACCGGAACGGCTGGTTTTGCACGAGACCCTCATACGTGTAACCAGCGATCTGTCGGTCCCTGACGGTACCAGATATGAGGACCTGGGGATCAACTTTCGGCAAATGGTCGACGTAATCCTCGCTCGTTACGTGAGCCACCGGATGCAAAAGGCCGCAGAACTGTATACCAGGCTTCAGAGCGATGTGAAAGAAGTTGTCGACGAAGAAATCGCGCTGGCGGCTAGTCCAGTGAAGAGGCCGGGTTCGTCATCTAGGCAGAACGGGCTTGTGAGGTGGTTCGGTCTGGGGCGACGCGCGACGCGCACGCAACGCGGTGTCGGCATGCTTGGGCTGTCGTTGCCGGAAGTTGCCGATCAGTGGGCAGTGGCCGCTGCGGCGGAAGCAGATGGTCTAAGAAAGGAGGTGCTGAATGCACTGGCAAAAGCGGCGAGAGCGTTTTACCGGAGGGCTGGCCATTCTTGGCCAGCGCCGGCACTCTTCTCAGACATCGCCGTTGGGTTGACGTGTAACGCATTTTGCAGCGACGAAATCGGTCGATTTATCGCACCGAGCCTCCTTGAGGCGGCGGAAGCTGAGGGGTACAGGTACCTGCCTTCACAGGCTCATCCAATTGTAATGAACACCAAGGGGCCTTCGGCTTCGGGCAAGAGTACGCTGCGGCCGTTGCAACGCAAGTTCGTCGGCGCTATCGGCGCACGCTGGGAGGATTTTGCGCTTATCAGCCCGGATATATGGCGCAAGCAGCTGCTGAACTATTCTTCGCTTGGCTCCGACTACCGTTATGGGGCGATGCTGACGGGCGAGGAAATGGCGATCATTGATGACAAACTGGACCACTATATGGCTCGGTCCGCAGAAAGGGGGCGAGTTCCGCACCTGTTGATCGATCGCTTCAGGTTTGGAAGCTTTAAGGTGAAATCCGAAGAAGTGCTGAATAACCTGCTTAGCAGATTCGGGCACAAGATTTACCTCTGCTTCATGATTACTCCACCAGAGGATATCGTCGAGCGAGCTTGGGTCCGAGGCCTCCGTCATGGTCGCTACAAGGCGGTGAGCGACCTACTGGATCACAGCGTTGAAGCGTACACGGGAATGCCGCGCCTGTTTCTCGCGTGGGCTCAACGCCGCGACAAATGGATCAATTACGAATTCCTTGATAATAGCGTTTCTCTTGGTCAGCGCCCGAGAACCATCGCATTTGGAAGCAACGGAACACTCGTCGTGCTTGATGTAGGCATGATGCTCAACGTAGAACGTTTCCGGACGATAAACATCAGCGCAACATCGCCAGCCGACCTTTATTCCCAGGCTTCGATAGGCTCGGATCTTCCACAGGCTTATTCAGGGTTTCTGGTGCAATGTGTCAAACAGCTTCCTGAAGTTTTGTTCGCGGAACAGGAAACAGGGCGCGCCTATCTGCGCGTCAAGAGACGACAGGTGGTTTGGGTCGACCCGGACGCCTTGGCTCTGGTTCAATCAAATCAGGCGGCATCAGATGCTCTGCGCCGTGCCGTACCGGACCTTGACGAGGAAAAATACCCACGCGTCCATAAGGTTCAACACGTTCGGGATTTGTTGGGTTCTGATCAGGTCGCGACAATCGGAGACTGGGGAAACCACGCGATTGATTAGCCTCACGCTTCGACGAGGTTCGGCGCGAGATGAAGAAGCATGCGGTGCAGGCGGCCTTCTCGGTGGGCGCCAGATTGATGGCGCGGCATCCTGCTTTTCACAGGTCATTTTGCTGCTTGACACCTTTTGCGCCCGAGCTTCCATCTGTGCCGGTTCTGTCGCGCTGGTAATCTCTTGTGTTCATGAGGGTTGACGGGTCGGGGGAGGCTTATTTTTTCTAAGGCGATCTGTCCGACGGACTCGCTTGATTGATCATTGACCTAAGGGGTTGAGTTCGCGGATATTGCGGTGATAGAGTTACGCAGCCCTTCCGCTGCTAGCGAACCGGTTCGCGGATACAATGGGCCTGTCGTAAGGCGAGGAGGAGCTTTACTGACTCAAAGGGGCTATATGCGTCCGTCCCATGGCGAGTCAGGTTGCCGAACGTAGATGAGAGGGACTCCAATCCCTAGTTTGTGCTTGAACGCTGGGCATAGGAGTAACAAGGAGGGGGGAATCTAAAGAAATGGGGCGTTTGGCCAAGGCATCGAACCGTAACGCGGAACTCGCCAGATTTAGTGCTAGAGCCGGTTTCTACGCACGACCCCGATCAGCGCTTTTTTACGAGCCGAGTCGCCAATTGCGAAGGTCGCGCCCTTGTTTGCCGGCGTCTGTCCTGCGTAAATGTTAAGGGTTTAAGGGCCGTTCCCCGGTGCAATGTTAAGGTAAGGAGCCAGCAGTTATATAAAAGCAATCAGCGACGCAACACCGTGGGAATTCTACTAAAAAGTCACACATATTAAGGTCATCTGGTAAGGAGGAAACACGATGTCTCAGGAAACCGTAAAGCACGTAAGCGACAAGGAGATCCTCGGCTATAGCCGATGGGTGGTCTTTGTTGCTGCCTTATTTTCAATGGGACTAATCAGTCCGTTCGAAGACGCTTGGAGTTCCATGGCGGGCCGAATTGGACATATTTATAACTGGAGTCCGATTCAAATCGGGTGGATGTTTGCGCTCTTCGTGATTTTTGAG
>OFHJ01000735.1_pt1 | contig 11360 bp, 8 predicted proteins | sample 1522001 | NCBI WGS metagenome assembly OFHJ01 (sample SAMEA2464838, study PRJEB22497) | soil metagenome | biome: Grassland; feature: Farmland; material: Clay | place: Australia | collected 2013-02-01 | depth 1.2 m | reverse complement strand
ACCGAGCCGGTGGAGTTCACCTTCATGTTCCTGGCGCCGGGGCTGTACCTGGTGCATGCGCTGCTCACCGGGCTGGCGTTCATCATCACCAACGCACTGGACGTTCGGCTCGGCTTCGGATTCTCGGCGGGCCTGTTCGACTACATCCTGAATTTCAAGTATGCGACGCATCCGCTGCTGCTGCTGCCGATCGGAGCGGTGTATTTCGGGCTGTATTACGGCATCTTCCGCTACTCGATCGTGAAGTTCGACCTGAAGACGCCGGGCCGCGAGAGCGAGCTGCAGCCGGAAATGGCGAGCGCTCCGGTGCCGGTCGGCGAACGGGCACTGGCCTACATCGCCGCGCTCGGCGGCGCGCAGAACCTCGAGTCCTTCACTTCGTGGACGACTCGGTTGCGCTTGACGGTGCTGCCCCATAACGCGGTCAACGATCAGGCGTTGAAGTCCCTGGGCGCGGTCGGAATGGTGCGCCCTTCGCCAACGGCCCTGCAGGTGGTGATCGGCCCGGTGGCCGAGCAGATTGCCGGGGAGATGCGCGAAGCGCTGCAACACATGCCCGCCATTGCGGCACCGGGACCGGGCGCGCCAGCGCCGGCCGAGACCCCGGCGCCGGTTGCCCCGGCACTGGACGCCGGCCGCATCGAAGGGTTGCTCGCGGCCATTGGGGGTAGCGGCAACGTGACAGAAGTCGTTGCCGCCTCATCGCGTCTGCGCATCGCCATCGCCGATGCGGGCCGGGTGAACCGCGAGGCACTGCAACGCCTGGGCCTGCGCGGCTGCGCGCTGGTGGCACCGGAGTCCTTGCACGTCATCATTGGCCCTGCGGCCGTGGCCACGGGCGAACGCCTTCGAGAGATCCTCACGGGGATCGCGTCAGGGCGCTGAGACGACCGGATGCGCCGGAGCTGGACCGGCAGCGGAATGTGATCGCTGCTTTTGCCGAGGGGCCGGGAGGCGGTAGACGTCAGTGTTCGCGTATGCATCCGCTTCTAAGGCGATACGCAAATTGACCTAGCGCAGATCGACGGCGCCACCGACGCTGTTGCTTTCTCGCAGGTCGCTTCCCCGTTTGACAGTCCCGAAGGGAAATTCTATGCCCGGAACAGTTGCCTCGCCGGTCGTGATGAGTACTATAGTCGACAAGATATTCTCCTGAGGCAGGGACGCCGCGGGGAGCCAACATCCCAAGGGTGCGGGCACCGTACGTTGGGCGCCGCCGAGCAGGGACGAGTTGAGCGGTTTGAGCTGGAGGGGCAAGGGTGCGGATCACCATCGCATACGGAACGAGATACAGCTCGTTTCCCGGAAGCCGTGTACGTGCGTCTCTCCCGAGCACGATCCTGTCGTGAACACGCGAAGGATTGAAGCGTCGCTCGGTGCAGGCGCCGTCACAGCCACGGCGGATATCCCAGCGGCCGTAGGGTCGCGAGAGGATCGGGCCCAGGCGTTGGCCGAGGTCGCTCGCCAGCATCACGGGCCACTGGTGCGATTCCTGACGCTGCGGACCGGTTCGGTCGAGGTCGCCCAGGAGATTGCTCAGGATGCATACGTCAAGGTCCTCGCAGTTGAACGTCAGGGTTCGATAGCGTCCCTGGCGAGCTACCTGTGGCGCTGCGCGCTTAACCTGATGACCGATCACGGTCGCCGTCGTGCCGTGCGCGAGCGCTTCGCGCAGGCGGTCCGCGCAGAGGCGGAGCAGTTGGCCCCTTCGGCCGAAACCGTGGTCGATGCCCGCCAGCGCCTGGAGATGATCGAGAGTGCGCTCGGGCATCTGCCGTCCCGCTGCCTTGAGGCCTTCACGCTCCGGGTCGTGCAGGGCCGGCCGTTCGACGAGGTCGGCCAGGCGATGGGTATCAGCGGCAGAATGGCGAAAATTTACGTGGCACGTGCGCTGGCTTACTTGCAGGCCTCGCTCGAGGACGATGAGCGCGACGGGGGTGCCCGGTGAGAGCGGCGCAACTGTTGCGGGACTACGAAGAGTCACGCTGGCTGGAGGCGCTGGAATGGCATGCACTGCGTTGCAGTACGGCGCAGATGACCGCGGCGCAGCGCATCGCCTGGCACGCTTGGTTGCAGGATCCGGACAACCGGCAGGTCTATGCCTCGTGCGCTCGCTTGCATCGTGATGCACAGGCTGTGGACATGCCGACGCTGCGGGACCGCGCCGGTGCGCCGCGCGTTCCGAGACCCCAGGACCGCACCGCTCGAGTGCTGCGCTGGGCCGGGACGGCAGGCGCGATCGCCGCGACCGTTTGCGCGCTGATCATCGCGGACCCGACTGGCTCGAGACGGCCCCGCGCTCCGATGCAGGCGAGGGCGGCAGCGCCCACTCTCTATCGCACCGGACCCGGCCAGACCCGGCGCATTCGCCTGACGGACGGCTCGATCGTCATCCTCGGCGCTGCAACCGCACTCGACGTGTCACTGACCCCCCGCACCCGGACCGTGACGCTCGAGGGGGGCGAAGCATGGTTTCACGTGGTACACCGGCCACACTGGCCCTTCGTCGTGACGGCCGGCAACGGCACGATCCGCGATCTGGGGACGGCGTTCGTGGTCGATCGCGAGCCCGGCCGACTCGAAGTCACCGTGACGCAGGGCAGGGTCGAAGTCTCCGTGCACGCTCCCTCCATGCAACGCCGCGTCCGCGCGAATGGCGTCGAACCGATCCAGTTACATCGCGGCGAGCGACTGATCTACAGCAGAGGACCGCATCCCGCGCTCGACCATGTCGATCCGCGATTGGCACTCGCCTGGACCACTGGGCGACTGGAATTCGCCGACGAACCGCTGCAGAGCATCGTCGAGAACGTGGATCGATACTCGCACTACCCGATCCGCGTCTCGCCGGCCGCGGCCGGGCTCCATCTCACGACGCTCGTCATCAGCAGCCGCATCCCTGCCTGGCTCGAAGGGTTGGGACGCGTGGTGCCGGTAACCGTGGTCCGCAACGACGGCACGGTCTGCATTCGCCTCCAGACGTCAATACGGACGCACTTGAGTAACGAATGCACCGACCCGTGAGTTGACGCAAAGCGCGACGTACTGCAGCCGAAAATAAAACCAACACCAAGACGAAAATCCGAGGCCAACTCGTTCCCTTCCGTAGCGGCTGTCCGTCTCTCGCCCAAGACAACAGAGAAGTCGGGGGACGGGTTATGGTGTTTTCCAAGTTCGGACTGGGCCGGCGTCGTGTGCAGTCGCACAGGAGTTGGTTGAGAAGCGTACTGGTTGCGGCATTGTGCGTGATCCCGCCGATGATCTCCCGGCCGGCATCCGCGGGGCCTCTCGATCAGCTCGTTTCATTCCACATCCAGTCGGAGTCGCTCAGAAAAGCACTGCTGGATTTCGGACGCCAAGCCAACCTGCAAGTCATCCTCCCCGGCGGGACGGAAACACGCCGTACGGTGCCGGGTCTCTCGGGGCATTACACCGTGCGTGAAGCCCTGAAGAAATTTCTCGCCGGCACTGATCTGCGCTACTCGCTTACCCGTCGCACGCTGGAGATCTTCGCAGAGCCTTCGACCCAGAAGGCACCTGCTGGGTCAGGGGCACCGCATGAACCCGCTCATCCGGGTCGGATGCTGTCCGCGCAGCAGATTGTCGCGCCGAAACGCCAATCTGGAATCCAAGCGCCGCCGATGCTACGGCAGGTCATCGTGACCGGGAGTCACATCGAAGGAGGACCACCGCCTTCTGAGCCCATCATGACCATCACCGCGAAGCAGATCCGGGAATCCGGCTATCAAAGCGTCGAGCAGCTGATGAACTCGTTGCCCGAGACACTCAATTCGGTCGGCTCAGAGCAAAATGGACTGGCCAGCAATACAGATGCCGGCAATACCGGATACGGTGCTGCAGTCGATCTATTGGGGCTGGGATACGGCTCCACGCTCGTGCTGGTCAATGGTCATCGTCTTGCGCCCGGTGGAATAAACGGCGCATTCACTGACATCTCAGTCATACCGATGAGTGCAATCAAGCGTGTTGATATCGTCATGGACGGAGCATCCGCAATATACGGCGCAGATGCGATGGCTGGGGTGGTGAATTACGTTCTGAAGGATCGGCAGCACGGCGCAGAGACTTCCGTCGAATACGGACTCGTCACTCGCGGGAGCCTAAAGCAATACCAAGTATCGCAATCAGAAGGCATGAACTGGACGACGGGCCATGCGCTCATTGCATATCAGTACCGAGATGAAACGCCATTGAATGTTCTCGACCGCCCGTACAGTGCCAGTAACGCTCCTGGAGATTTGACCCCCGGTCTCACGCAGAACAGCCTCTATGTCTCTGCGGATCAGTCGGTATCACAGGGAACCCGAATTACGGGCACCGCATTCTATTCTCATCGTCGCGACAGGCTTTCCGTGTCGGAATATTCCGTCTCCCTGGTGGGTCGAGCGAACGTCACTCAGTTCTCATACGGCATTGGCTCTGACAGCTCGTTGCGTCGTGGGTGGTCGCTGAGAACTCACTTCTCGTACGGTGGAAACAACACAAGAACGACGACCGCCGATGGCTTACTCGGCGGAAACGACAAGCTTGCGACAGGCTCATTAGTTGCAAGTGGAGGTGTGCTGAGAGTGCCGTCTGGAATGATAAAGATGGCGTTGGGAGCCCAAATACGATACGAGTCTCTGAACAGTCTCTTCACGGGCCTGTATCAACTGAAAAACATTGCTCGACACCGTACAGTGGACTCGGTCTTCATAGAAGGACAATTCCCGCTCATTGGGGGCCATGCTCTCAATACCATCGGACAGAGGCTCTCCTTGGATATTGCGGCACGGTTTGATCATTATTCTGATTTTGGGTCCACTCTGAATCCACGTCTTGGTATCGCCTGGAGACCGTTGCGCGGCATCAAGTTCAGAACAACCCTGAGTTCGTCGTTTAAGGCGCCGAATTTCTTTCAACTCTACGGTGCCCAGGGAAGCGAGTTGCTGAATTCGTCGACGCCGCAGCTCCCGCCCGCACAGACTGTCGCGTATCTCGAGTTGTATGGCTCGAATCCGGGTCTGACGGCTGAGAAATCAGTGGAATGGACGGCCGGCTTTGATTGGAACCCGGTGCAGATTCCGGGCGCGTCTATGAACACGACGTTTTATGATGTCAGATTCAGGAATAAGATTTCCGAGCTTGCGATACCGCCGTTCTCCGCCCTCAACCAGGGCGGGCTGTACTCTGCCTATATTGAGAACAACCCATCGGCTGCCCAACTGCAGGCATATGGATCTGCACGGTACGGCTATTTCAATGTCACAACGCTGCCGGGATATGGTCCGGCCCGTACCTTACTCGATGCAGTCGCCGTGGTCGATGACAGATTCCAGAATGTCGGGAGCACAAACGTACAAGGTCTCATGACGGATGCCGAGTATGACCACGAAATTCACGGGTACCGATACGACGTCGCATTTAACGGCGTTTATATATTCCAGTTCCGAGATCAGTCCGTCGCGGGTGCGCCAGCATTCAGCATTCTCGATACTTTGGAAAATCCCGTCCGATTCAGGGGGCGACTTTCAGCCGGGCTGCACCATGGTTCGTGGAGCATGAATGCATTCCTGAATTACACCAAAGGTTACAAAGACATTAATCCGATGACCCCGGTGCCCGTGGCATCGTGGACTACCGTGAATCTCAGTGGTTCGATTCGCCTCTTTAAAGGAAGCGGGGCGTGGGGTAAGACGACAGCATACTTGTCTTGCCTAAACTGCTTCGATCGCGCACCGCCTGCCGTTCGACGCTCCAGCGAGCTGCTGGGTTATGACGCGAGTAACGCAAACGCCCTTGGTAGGTTTGTGTCGGCATCCATTTCAGTGCGGTGGTGAAGATGCGTCAATTCAGAGTGTCTGGATATCGCGCGCGAAGTCAGGCGCGGGATACTCACAACGTCAATCATCAGTTTCTGTCCGCCTTGTTCAATACGGCTCTCTGTGCCTTGCTGACTTTCACGTTGAGCTCGATTGAGACATTGGCTTTCGCGACCCCGGGAGGGGTAACGGGTTGGCCTGCGGGGGAGCGGGTGCTGAGCTTTGCAGTGTCTCCGGGTGGAAATCGTGTAGCCGAAGTCGTTCAAAATGATGCCGATAGCCGGGGGGTCGAGCGAATTCTCATCAGACCTATTAGCGGCGACGCGGGGACTTCTCAGGTTGTCTATGTCGGTCGGAATATTGGCATGGTCTTGTGGTGGAGCCAGGATAAAATTCTCTTCGTCATTCGAGAGCCGCATGGAACTCTCATAGAATGGAAAGATGCCGCTACCGGGAAGCGCGGGACTCTTCTGCGCACGTCTCATGGCATCTCGGTAGATGCATACAATAGGCGCGCGGGTGTTTTGGCATATGCCTATTCGGTCCCCTGGAGTTGGAAAGGGCGGAACTCGGTGCGTGTGACGGGGACGATGACGACGCTCGAGCTGATTTCGCCAAAATGGGCGCGTTGGCCAGTCCAGGTCAGAGTACGGGCCCTTCGCATTACGAAACATGACGGGGATCTGGGTGCACACGGGCTCCCGCTTGCCATGCATACCTTTTCTCTCGCACCCACCCTTGTGTGGCGGCATCGACACCTCATTGGACTTGTTTCGTCAATGAGATCCTGGCGAACGAAGATATTTGATCTTGATACCGGACGGCGCATTTACCCCAAGCTCCCGCTGTTTAGAATGATGGCGATTGGCGTGTCACGGAACGGGGCTCTCGCCGTGGTGTCGAATCACGTCGAGCGGACTTTCAAGAGAGATCAGTGTGGCTGTCACGGCTCGCTGAACGTATTTCGGATTGGGCGGCACGGGAGTGTCAGACGGATTGGCGCCGTGAGCCGCAGAATCTTCGTGCAAAGTGTGCGCAAGATTTGGGTTGCGAGGCAGGGTCGGATGTTCGTTCAGACGAGCGGCTTCATCAGGCCAGGAGGTCCGATTCGATGGTCTTTGGAAGAAATCGACACTCGGGACGACAAGCTCTTGCGTGTGTTCTCGTGGCCTCACGGGGATCTTGGGAGCTATTCTCAGCCATGCCAACTGGTAGCGGCGCGCCACGTTGCTGTGTGTGTCGCTCAAACGTTGACTGACCCTCCGCAATTGGTGGTCGTCGACATAAGAGATGGAAAGATTCGTGATCTGGGAAGAATGAACCCCCGTCAACACAAGCTGGACTTTACATTTCGACTCGTGAAGGTTCGGAATTGTTTTGGGTACTACAGCACTGGATTCCTCGCAATACCGCCAGGAAGCGAGGGAAAGCGCGTGCCGCTAGCGGTTATGGCGTACGGCTTTTCGGAACGGTACTCGAAAGATGCCCAGTGGATCACGTCCTATCCGGTGGCACGTTTCGTCCATGCGGGAATCGCCGTTCTTCTCATGAATTGGGCCCGAACAGGCTCGTCTGGGGATGGGCCGTTTATACAAGCGAAGCGCGCTGAACAGAGTGCCGTTTCCCTTTACAAAAATGCGATTTCGGCAGTTCAGTCGACAGGTGTTCGCGTTGGGCGTGCAATGCTCATGGGATGGAGCTTCGGAGGTCTCTTTGCGGCTGACGCAATAGAGAAATTGAACAAGTATGTGGCCGCGCAGATTGGTGATCCGGCCGATTACAATGTCACAGAGTTTGCGCTGGGTGGCTCATACTGGCGTCTGCAGTCCAGGCTCTTCTTTGGTGGGCCACCGGTTGGCGCGGATCTTAAGCACTACCAGTACCTGGATCCTTCGGGTAGCGGAAAGGCCGCACATGGTCCAATTCTGTTCGAATTTGTGAGCAGAAACCCGGATGCCGGTCAATTCCTGGCAGAATGGCAAGCGACTGGGACGTTCGTCGAAGCGTTCGCGTACCGGCGGAGCGTGCACTGGTTAAGCGTCCCTGCTGAGGCAAGAATCTCCCGTCTGAGAAATCTATACTGGGCGGAGATCAATCTCATTGGCCGGCGTGCAGTTTCACCCGAGCTGCTGCAGCGTGTCGGGTTGACTGTCCCGCCGGGTCGGGTGAGTGGGGGTGAGGTGGTTCGTCGGTAGGAACGCAACACACTACAGGAACGAGCGGGACGACCATATCCGGGCCCACACCTCAGCCGCTAGAGCAGCACAAAGTGGGAGGAGAGCATCATTTTGCGCGGTGGTTGTGGAAACCTTAAGGGAATCAATCAGAGTTCTGTCGAGCAGATTGTGTTTGTCCAAGAGGCCGTTGAGTAGAAACTCTGCGACGAATTCAGTACTTCGGCGGAGAACGCCCGCGAGGCTGTGAGTGGTTTCGCCCTTTGTTTCACGGTTGATAATGACGGCAGGCATATTCGGACTGAAAGCGCGTCTCGCGAGTCCGCGCGAACGGCCATCGCACAATAGATCGTAGGTGGGAACCCCAAGGCAGAATTCAATCAGGGGCTGGGAGATAAGGGGGTGATGAGATATTGAGTCCAAGGATCCCGCGATGGGTCGGTGGCGATGCAATACTTCCAATAGGAGCCTTATCTGTTCCGCTTTTCCGGGTGGAAGTCGACCGGCAAGAGAAATCCACGGGTGTTGGGCGGAGGTTTGCACAGCGAACTGATAGGCGCTCTTCCAGTTGAGCGAAAATCCCGGGGCCAGTGATGAGCGAAGACGGTGGTATACCGCATCCCTGAAGAGGTGCGGGATGGAGGTACCCGTGAGTCGCGCAGCATCTTTTGCGACTGTGACTAGTTTTGGGCGCATACCGTGGGCTGCTAGGAAATCGGTCACACCAAGATTCGTCGGGTATGCAATGAAGAGGTGGTCGCCCCCTTCGCCTGTCCACATTGCGTCAAATTGATGTGCTGACTCAAGGCGTGCTACGTACGCGGCTTCATGGGGGTAAAGCAGGGACTGAATGCTCGGCTGTGCGCCGATTGGTGTGTTCAGGCAGGATTCGTTCAATGTGAAATTTTCAAAGCCCCAGGCACATTCCACGAGTGGGGCGGTTGCGTGTAATGCTGCGAGACGCGCGTAATCACGCTCGTCTTCTCCCGGCCCAGCGGCGTAGCGATTTATGCAGACCACATGAGGCCGATGTCCGCAATTGGCGAGTAACGAGAGGACCAGGGAGGAGTCAAATCCGCCCGATAGACTGTGAAGAATCCAATTGTGTTCACGAGCCCAAGCGTCGATACAAAACTGGGCTGTCGCATGAAGTTCTTCACAGTAGTTCTCCAGCGAGACCTCTCGGGTGTGATCGACGAAGTGGGTGGGATTCCAGGTAACCGTGATTGACGGATCAGATTGACCGCCTGCCAGTGTCTCGCCGGCCAGAATCTCCTGAACGTCGGTCAGGGCAGTTTTGCGGCTCTGCATTTGCCCGTCGACCAAGAACTGCGAGAGATATTCCCAATTCACTGCAATTGGTCTGGGTGGTCCGGTTGAGGTGTTCCAGTCCGACCGGGAATAGATGTGTCGTGCATCAGAGGTGACGAGGGTCACTCCTCGCAACGTCGTGTAATAACATGGATTGCTCGCTGAACAACCCGGGTATGCCCGCCACTCGCCAGTGGTTCGTGAGGAGATCAACGCAACGAATCCTCCCCAGTAATGACGGCTGAGATTGTGGATAACTTGATCCGGGGAGAGCGCCAGGCTATCGGTCGACATGATTTGCGCCTGGGTCAGTGCTCGAGTGGATGAACGCGAGAAGATAATTCCTAAGATGATTCCGCTGGCATGTCGCATGACGTGCACCGGTAATGCGCGCCTTGCCGAATATCCAGTCAGTAGCGTTAAGCCCGGACGTTCAAGGCGTGGAAGCCATGTCGTTCTGGAGAGGAGACTGCGCAGAATTGCGGCTTCCTGCGCCTGGGCTTGGACCCGCGGATTCCACAACAGGGCAATGTAAGGTATGTCCACGGTAGTAATTCATATTGCCATGATGGGCTTGTAGAGCCGGCTGCGATCGAGGTGATCGTTGAGAACCGTTCCACGATATTGGACCCAGCAATGCGCCGCGAACGGATCCTCGCGGACTGCGAATATCCAGTTGCCGCGGATTCCTCGACGCCCTAGATACAGCATCAGGGCTAGTGAATCGTATAGGCACACGCAGTTGCGAGGATACCAAGGCCTGACTGCAAGGAACTTGCAGGTTACGGATTCGACTTCCCACGGGGGAGGGTCGTAGAGGTCAGGGCGCTGCCGGACAGCGGCGGCACGAAATCGCGCCACAATCCGCAAGAGCGTTGTGCGGTGGAGGGCGATGTCGGCGTTAGCTAACGTGTAAAAGATCTCAATCCGGTCTGCCAGTGGTATCGGGAGAACTTGAGTGCGAGTTTCGATCGCAAGTTCTCGAGTTGCCGCAGGTGGTAGCGGTCCCGCGGCATGCGCAGGTGAGTGCGCTTCGCACAGTATTCCCGCGGCAAAGAGTTCTTCGGTGAGCTGTTCTGCAACCCCGCATCCATCTATGCGGTCATCAGGTATGTTGCTATCGAGTTGCCAGCCACATATCAGTGGAGCCAGGAATCGCATGCGCGAGGCGGATACGCCGAGGTATCGGTTGCGTCGCAAGTCGAGAAAAATGCAATTCCTGCCGGTAGTACAGGCAAATACGTCGGGCGCTAATTCGTACATAATCCCTGTCCATGTCGAGTGATGCGGCACAGGTGAAGGCGATGCGCGGCCGCAGCCGCGCATCGCCACCTTCCCTAGGTCCGTTCGTATCCGGGGATGACTCCCTGTTCGAGGAATGTTCCTCTGCCGCCCTTGGTCTCGGTTGAGATGCTGCCAAGATTCTGCATGGTCGTTCTCCTCAATTGAATGGATGGAGACTGTTGCCACTTGGATCGGCGCCACCTTCCGAGTGACGCCATCACTCAATGGCCGGGGAGCATTTTTGTCAAGACGCGTATCAACGAGTTCGTCCCTGCTATCAACGAGTTCGTCCCAGGCCGCGGTTACGGGGCGGAAGCGGGGCGGTGGCGGCAGATGCAAGACGGGTGGAATGTTGGGAACTCGATGTCTTTCGTATCAATAACTTATGAGTTCGTGGCTCCGTGCCGCGAGTTGGGTCGGGTGCCGGGAGCGCCGGTTCAGGGGCGACCGGGAGGCGCGCTGCCGGATAGTGATCGAGAGCGACCGAGAGGCGGGAGGTGGGGAATTTCCCAGGAAAACGCTGCAAGTTGTTGCTGGAAGGTCGGGGTTCAGGTGTACACGACGCAGCAGAAGCTGGTCTGTTGGATGCTGCCGGAATGTCGGACGATGGAGAGTTGCAGTGGCGAAATGGTACGAGTAACGCAGTTTTTGTAGGATGAAGGGGAGGCTGTTGTCTTTGTGTCAGGGCGGCGGATGTTCGAGAAGTTCGATGATGTCTGAAAGAGCGCGCGGCCTCAGCGCGGACTGACCAGCGCTACGGGGATGGCAA
>OFHJ01000734.1_pt1 | contig 11362 bp, 4 predicted proteins | sample 1522001 | NCBI WGS metagenome assembly OFHJ01 (sample SAMEA2464838, study PRJEB22497) | soil metagenome | biome: Grassland; feature: Farmland; material: Clay | place: Australia | collected 2013-02-01 | depth 1.2 m | reverse complement strand
GGAGGTCAAGGCCTCGGAGGAGCGAGAGTGGGTGAGATTCCTGCCCCAGACATAGAGGCCCCAGGGCGCAAACTCGACCCCGGCCCGGGCATCGAGGAGATTCAAGGGCTTCTGCACCGCGCGATTGTCGACCTGCCAGTACTGCTTGCCATCGTGGGTGTAATCCATCCGCAGGGTGCCGTTGTAGCCATCGCCCAGCGGCCGGTCATACTGGAACCCCGCCTTGAGGTTCCACGGAATGGTCTTCGGCGTGTGGTTGCCGTCGATCCCCGGGAAGGCGTTGCTCACCGATGAGCTGTCGATGATGTCCGTGTGGGTGGTGCCCAGCCCGGCGAAGACCTGCAATCCGCCGGTCACGACCGCCTGGGCGCTCAGTTCGAGCCCGCGGATGTGCACACGATTCAGGTTCTGGATGATCTGCGAGCCGTTGGTCGCATTGACAAAGAAGAACTGATAGTTGTGGTCGACGTCGTAATAGTAGTCACCGTTGACGATGAGCCGCCGATCGAGCCAACTGGTCTTGAAGCCGGCCTCGTAATTGGTGAGTGTCTCGGGATGGAAATACTCGGAGAACGGCGCCGAGATGCCCGGTGAGTTGAAGCCGCCGCCGCGAAAGCCCGTCGAATAGGTGAGGTAGCCGAGCGCCCGCCTCGTGAAATGATAGGTCAGGGTCGCTTTGGGCTCCGAATCCGTCTCGGTCTTGCGCGCCACATCTCCAAAGCCCGGAGCGGCCAGGTTCGTCTGAGCAACGGTATTTGAATCGTAGCGCAGGCCGACGGTGGCCGTGAGCCGGCTCGTCAGGTCATAGTTCGCTTGTCCGTAGAGCGCCCAGGAATGGTTGTGATCGGCCTCGTTGCGGTTGATGATCACGGCGGCCGGATTGTAGAACTGGTCCGATCCGGTCGGAATCTCGAAGAACGCCCGGGTCAGCAGGGACTTCGTCGTTTGCTCGTAATAGGCTCCGACGATCCAGCGCAGCCGCTGCGCATTCCTCGAGGCAAGATGGATCTCCTGGCTCGTGATCGCGGTCGACAGGTTCTGCCCCTGCCCCACCGGGCCCAGGAAGCCGAACAGACCACCCGGATTGATGGTCGGATTGGTGAAGTCCAGAGAGCCGCGATAGTCCTCGGCGAGATTCGTGTATCCCGTGACAGCTGTCAGAGTTGCAAAGCCCATATCGGCGTCGATCTTGAGCGCCAAGTCGCTCACGTGACCGGAGGTGCCGCCGGGATAGTCGCTCTGGGGCGGCTGAATGTCATTCGGATTGCCGCTGAAGACCACGCTGTCCCAGGTCGCGCCTCCCTTGAAGCCGTTGTAGTCCCCGCGCAGATCGAGCGTCAGCCAGCTCGTCGGCAAAGCAAGCAGCCGCGCCCGGATGGTATCGTCGTGATTGACCGCATCGACGTTCCTGCGGAGGTAGGGGTTTCTGATGAGCCCGCCGCTGCCGCGGGCATTGCCGTCGATGCTGAACAGCAGCTTGTCCTTGATGAGCGGTCCGGAGACGCTACCCGTCGCCCCATAGGCATCGCCGTTGCCGTATCTCAGGTCGAGATGCGAATGAAACTGGTTGGTGGGTCCACGCGTGGTGATGATCATCACGCCGCCGATGGCGTTCTGGCCGTACAAGCCGCCCTGGGGCCCCATCAGCACCTGCACCTGCTTCACGTTGAACAAGTCCATCAGAAGCTGCTTCTGGCTGTTCTGCGCCACGCCATCGACCACCACCAGCATCGGCGGATCGGCGTTGTTGATCTCCGAGACGCCGCGGATCGTCACGAAGGAATTGAGGAACGTGAACGAATGCGCCACCGTCACGTTCGGGATGAGATTGAGTGCCTGCTGGGTGTTCGTGACGCCGGCCGCCGCCAGCTGCCGTCCCGAGAGCGCCGTCACCTGTATGGGTACGGACTGGATGTTCTGGGCGCGTCTTTGCGCGGTGACGATCACCGGCTGAAGCTGCTGGGTCGCAGCCGGCTGCGCGCCGAGGGCGATACCGCCCCACGCTGTGAGAGCAACGGCCATCAGGCCTGCGGCGGTGCGCTTCATGTCTGTCCCCCGAGGTTTTTCGGTGCCATGGTTGGATTGGTCCAAGTGTCGCCTCTGGTCGATTGAAGTCATGGTGTTGCGGCAAGGGTCTCGATGGGCACGAACGGGTGATCGAGGTTGAAGGCCTGCGGCCCGAGCACCGCCAGGGCTTCGCTCGTGCGCAGGGCCGGCGGCGCGCTGACCCCGAGCACGCTGACCCGCTGGCCATAGCGCAGGCTCTCCGTCGTGATCGGCTCGGCGGTCTCCCGATCGACCACGACGATCAGATCGGGGACGATGGCGATCACGCGTCCGTCCCGCTGCGCGCAGAGATTCTCGTTCTGGAACTGGATCTCGAGGCGCGCACCCCGGCCGTCGATCGCTTCGAGCACACAACGCCCGAGAACCCATCCCCGCGTCGTCTCGCGCTGCACGTCGACGATTTTTCCCTCGAAGAGCAGCTGGGCGTGACGGTAATAGGATGTGGTGCGCAGGTACGCCACCAGCGCCGCGACCGGCTGGCCGGCGCCGCGGCCTGCGCAGATCGCCCGGCCGATGCCGTAGGCGGCCGACAGCGTCGCCGCTACGGCGGTGCGCTTCGCCTCGGCGCCCGTCATGGGATAGCAGGAGAGCATGGCCGAGGCGCCCATCTGCACCACGAGCGCCCGTCCGATCTCCTCGGCCGCGACCGCCCCGCCCGTCTCGATGATGACGCTCTCACCATGCTCATTGGCGATCACCATGGGCGTGCAGGTGACGCCGTAGACGTTGAAGGACACCATCTGGATCGAGGGGAAGGCACGGCCCATCCCATCCGCATCGACAACAGGCAATCCCCGCATGGCTGCGTACGCGACCGGCAGCGTCGCATTGATGCCGCCGCACTCGGCCGCGATGATGGCATCCGCGCGGCGACCCAGGAATCGCTCGAGCTTCGAAACCGCCAGATGGGCCTCCTCGAGCGAGAACAGCTTCTCCACCAGGACGGTGGGCGCGCCCATGCCCGCGACCGAAAACACGTTGGCATCATCCGCCAGAGCCTCGAGCGGCAGCAGCTCCGGGGCGCCGTGCAGCTCGATCGCGTGGGCACAGCACAGCCGGCCGATGTACGGATCACCGCCGCCGCCGGTGCCGAGGAAAGCCGCCCCGCGCGCAAAGTCCTCGAGCATCGCGGTCTCGATCTTCATGCGCTCACCTCGCCCGCCGGCGTCCCCTGCGGGCGCGCCAATGCCAGATCGCCCGTGACCTTGACCCGCAGGCGCACCGCGCCGCCGGGCACGTAGGCGATAGGCAATTCCTCCACCTCGACCACTCTCAGGGAATCGGGGACTGCTCCGGCGGCGAGCGCGGCGCGTCGGGCCTCCTCGGTCGCCGCCGCGATCGCGCCTTCCCGTCCGAGCTGCTGGTACGAATACACCCGATCCACCTCGCCGCCCGCCTGTGCGATCGAGGCGCCGATCGCGTTGGCAACCCCCGCGGCCTGGGGAACGATCACCTCCGAGACTCCGGGAATGTCCCGGTGGATCAACACCGAGCCGCCCCCAACCAACACCAGGGGAATGGTGTCCGCCGAGGTTTTCATGCGGTCCAGGCCCTCGGCGAACAGCCTATGGATCTCGGCGACGCCGGCCTCCACCCGCGCCGGATCGAGATCGGCGACCCGCGCGGCATCGCCCATCCGGGCGTAGCCCGCGGCGACGGCGATGTCGCTCGCCGTCAGCGTGTCCCCGCCGAAGACTCGGGCCTGCTGCGCCAGCCGATAGCCGACCGAGCGCGGGCCGACGCGCACTCCGCCCACCTCCGCGCGTACGAGACTGCCGCCACCGAGCCCGATCGACAGCAGATCGGGCATGCGAAAGTTGGTGCGTACTCCGCCGACGTCCGCGCTGATCGCCGACTCGCGCGGGAAACCGCCCACCAGCATGCCGATGTCGGTCGTGGTGCCGCCGATGTCCGCGACCAGCGCATCGCTCAGCCCCGACAGGTACGCCGCTCCCCGCATGGAATTGGTCGGACCCGAGGCGAAGGTCAACACCGGATATTGCGCCACCCGCTCGGCGCTCATCAGCGTGCCGTCATTTTGACTGATGAAGAACGGCGCTTCGATGCCGAGGGCGCGCAGCGCCGCCGCGAACGCCGCCACGACCTCGCGCGCCATGCCCGCGAGGGAGGCGTTCATGATGGCTGCATTCTCGCGCTCGATGATCCCGATCCGTCCGATCCGGCTCGACAGCGTCACGGCGATCTGCGGGGCTTCCTGCGCAATGATCTGCGCGGCCCGCTCCTCCATCTCGGCATTGACGGGCGAGAAGAGCCCGCACACCGCGGCGCACTTCAGTCCCTGGGCCTTCATCTGGCGCGCGGCCTGCGCGACCCGTTGCTCATCGAGCGGGGAATTGATTCGTCCGTCGTAGTGATATCCGCCGCGCACACAGTGCACGTTGTGGCCGATCGCCGTGACGAAATCCCGCGGCCAGTCCATCAGCGGCGGTACGCCGCGCGCGGCCGGCAAGGCGATGCGCAGTATCCCGACCGGCGAGAGGTTGCGCCGCTCCACGAACGCATTGGTGAAATGCGTGGTCCCGATCATCACGGCGGCGATGCTCGCGGGCGAGCGCTCGGCGCCCGAACCACCGTCCTCGAGGATGGCACGGATCGCCCCCACGATGCCGTCGCTGACGTTGGGCGTCGTCCGATGCTTGTGGAATGCGATCAGGCGCCGGCCGTCCATGAGCACGGCATCCGTGTTCGTTCCGCCGACATCGACACCGATTCGAAGCACGCCTCAATCCCCCGCCGGGGCTAATGCCCCTGTGACCTAAGCTTTACCCGGCGCGAATCAGGCGCCAATGGAAAAAAAAGCTAGGAGCAGCGGGAATTTCGGCAGGAGGGTCGGATCGGGCCCGTACGGCGCCACCCTACCGATACTGGGAGGGTTCGCCCCTCAGCACGCCCAGTTCCCGGGCCCGGACGATGGCCTCGAGGCGCCCGTGGGAACGCGTCTTGGCGTAGATGTTCTTCAAGTGGAAGCGCACCGCATGCTCGCTCACTCCGAGGCGGCGAGCGATGACCTTGTCCTTCAGACCCCGATCGAGCTGCTGGAGAACATCGAGTTCCCTCGGGCTGAACACCGGCCTCTGCCGGGCGGCCTCGCCCGTGAGCAGCGCATGCAGATCACATGCCTGCCGGCGCAGCGCTTCGTCCGCGAGCACGCGGCCGGCCTCGGCGAGCAGCGCTCCGAGCGCCGACCCCTCGCGCAGCACGGCGCGCAGATAACCCGTGCGCGAGACTTCCGCACACACCTCGCCCATGCGCGCCAGCGCCTCGGCATGCTCCCCCATGGCCTCCAGACACATTGCCGCGAGCACGTTCAGCCGCAGCACCATCCGCGCTACACCGCGCGAGTGTCCGTAAGCGAGCGCCGCGTCGCAGACCCGCATGCCCTCCTGATACCGTCCGTGACGCGCCATCAGGCGCACCCACGCCGTGGCGAGGCACTCGACCTCCCGCCAGGAGGCCCCCTCTCCGTCGGCAAGGCCGGCATCGGCGAACCGCGTCGGGCTTCTCTCGGCCACACGCAGCGCCCGGTTCGGCTCGCCGGCGAGGGTCAGGGAGGCGACGCGCAGCGCATCGAGCAGCGGCACCAGTTTCGCAAGGCCGAGACGCTGAGCGTGCGCTTGCGCCTCATCGAGCATAGCGAGCGTCTCCTCGAGCCCTCGATCGAGCAGGTAGACTTCGGCGCTCGCGCCATAAGCGGCCGCGTAGATCTCGAACCAGGCCTCGGCGTCGCGCAGCCGCTTGATTACCTGTGAGAGGCGCCGCTTCGCATTGCCGAGAGCGTTGCATTCGAGATCCAACTCGGCCATCAGGGCATCGCCGATCAGGCCCAGACCCGCATCGTGCGGGAAATGCCTGCGGCTCTTGCGGCGGCCCCGCTCGTAACGCTGCAGCGCCTCCTGGGTGTCCCCGCGGGCCATCGCGATGGAGCCGGTGTGAAAGTCGATGAAGTTCGTGCCGTAGATCGAGCGGAACGCCAGGCAGTGCGCGGCGGCTTCCTCGCCGTAACGCCATGCGGCATCAAACAGCCCGCTCTGCAGGTGGGTCACGCACAGCACGGTCTTGTGATGCGCCAGCTCGACGTCTTCCGCGGCCGGATCGTGCAGGCCCTGGGCGAGAGAGCCCAGGTGCGCATCGGTGAGCGGCAGGCAGCAGTAGATCACCAGCATGGACAGGATGAACAAGCCCTCGCGCCGCAGCGCCGCAGCCTCGGCTTCGGCCGGATCCTGCGAGAAGCCCCGCGTGGCGGCGGCGACCCGGTCGTACTGTACGCGAGCCTCGTGCAGGCGCGACTGCTTGATGAGCACGATGGCGCGTATCAGCCCGAGGCGCGGCATCGCGGCAATCATCTCCTCATCGATCAGCCGCTCCGCTGCGATCACTTCCTGCATGCCGTGACGGATCCAGATCGAGACGCCCCCCGCCTGCAGGATCAAGGCGCCGGTGAGCATCTTGTCGCCGGCCGCCTTCGCGTGACGCAACGCGGCCAGAAGATCCTGTGCGTCGGCCAGCCATTGCGCCGCGCGCCGGTGGATCAGCGCGCATCGGGCCGGATGCCGCTCGGCCAGCATCGCGAAGTGCTCGCGCAGCATGGGATGCAGCCGCAGATGACCGGCGGCCCCTTCCAGGGGCGGCATCAGCGCGGAAAGATATTCGAGACCGCGCAGGATCTGCGTGGAGTCGTGCGCGTCGCGCACACGGTCAGCGAGCTCGACGCTCACCGAATCGAGCAGGCTGACGTCGCACAGGAACTCCCGCTGCGGCTCGGTCAGTCCGCGGACAAGCTCTTCCGTGAAATACTTCGCCGCCACCGCCTGCGAGACCTGATTGCGCAGCACGCCGTGCTCCTCCAGCGGCTCCTTCGCCGCGAGCGCGCGCAGAATCTGAAACGCCACGGGCCAGCCTTGCGTCTGCTCCCGGACAGTGCCCAAGTCGGGGGCCGATACCGCTCCTTCCAGGCAGGCGTTCATTTCCGCTTGCGTGAAGCGCAGGCTCCCCGCATCGATATGGCTGACCTGCCCGATCAGCGCGAGGTGCGACAGCGAGAGCCCGGGGTTGGCGCGGGCGGCGAGCGCCACGTGTAGATTCTCTACAGCGTACCGGATCAGAGTATCGAGCTGGCCCTGGGCATCTGGGCTCGTGACTCGTTCGACGTCATCGAGGATGAGGCAGATCTCCTGCCTGGCACGCGCGGCGGCATGCAGCACCGCATGGATCGCGAGCGTGCCGGCCGCTGAGCCTCGCTGGCCGTCCTTCAGCAGCCCGGTCGCAGACATGTCGACGCCGGCCTCCTGCAGCGTGAAAGCGAGGTAAGCGGCCAGCCGCTCCCCGCTGTCGTCCGCATCGAGCGTCAGCCATGCGACCTGCACGCCCTCGGCAAGCAGCAGTTCCCGCCACTGCGCCAGGAGCGTCGTCTTACCGAAGCCTGCCGGGGCTTCGAGCAGAGTGACCCGGCGCGAACGGCCCGCCGAAAGACGCTCGAGGAGCCGCGGGCGCCTGAGCACCACAACGGCTTGTCTCGGCGCCGATATCTTCGTCTTCAGAAACACGGGATTGAACGGACTCCTGCTCACATCAGCGGTCGGCGCGGCAACCCTATTTTGGCACCGCATTGTCTCACTGAAAATGTTACCGATCCGGGTGGTTGCCTCGCGTGAAATGCTACTCGCAGCGGGGCAGCCATGCTCTCCCGCCTCGCTCAGGGACCTGCGCGGCTTGCGGCGTCAGACTGCATTCCACTGCTCGGCTTGGGATGCCGGCCGGAAAGCGGCCGGGGCAGAAGAGTTCGGTAACATCGTGGATGAGGCAATCGGTCACAAAATCATGTGAGGCAATCCGCACACGTTTGCCGTCTTCGAACGTCGCCATTGGCGTTCGTCCACAGCACATCTTGCCCTGGGGTGCGTGCGTTCATGGTTGTACACAATCAGCCACGCGTCAAGATTCGCTTGCGGCTCTTCGATCGAACTGTAGATCTTCTTGCGGAAGGCGACCGGATAGGACTCGTTCGGGATCGTCTTGTGGAGGTGCTCGCAGATGCCATTGATCTGCGATGAGCCTGCCCTGGTGTGCGAGTGGTCGATCTCGTTGACCGCCAGATACAGCTGGTGGTCGTGCTGCTCGACAGGGAGCTGCTCGCAGAGGTTTCAGCAACCGTCGACATTGCGCTCATTCTTCGTGGTCTCGAAAATCCCGGGCGTTCGGACCATCCCAGGGGCTTCCGCGTGCTCCGAGACTGGCTTCGGCAGCGAGGTGCGAAGGTATTCAACTACTCCATACCGATAGATCTTGACCCGATTCAAGTCTGCTTGCTTCCAAACCGGCAATCATGCTGTCAGACACGCTTTAAAGACCTCAGCTCTTCCGGAGAAGATCCTGGACCGCGGGGAGGTTCCGCACCTCATGCGGGGAGCCTCGAAGCATCTCCTGATCGAAACGCAGATGCGGGAACTTCTCGCGCACGATTTTGGCCGCCGCTTCTGCCTGCAGAATGTCGCGTCGCTTCTTCAACGGATCGCGATCGAGCTGCTGGCTGAGCCAGATCTTGTGCACGGTGAATGCTCGCGGATCCGGAGCCACCATTGGCGCCGGTTCCCCATCGGCTCCGATCACGACCGATTGGAACTTCTCGCTCGCGAGCAGCCACTTCATCTGCTGCAGCCACGCCGGGGTGAGGTCGGAGTCGGCCATCCGGTCTTTCTCGACCTTCCACGGCGGGGAGGGCGATTGCTTGACCAGATCGACGAAGAACCCGTGACTGTTGACCGCCCGAAAGCCTCCGCGAGAGGACTGCTCAAAGGAGCGGTCCACCTTGCGAAGAACAGCAAGCACGCCCGCCTCGGCAACGTCCGCATCGAGAAGCGCCAGGTTGACCGACGCCCGAGCATCCCAGAGGAAGTCGACGTCGGTCGTACCGGTGAGGCCCGCCGAGAGCATCACGCCGGCGGAGGCCTCGTAGCCATAAAGCGCGTGCGTGCCGATCACCATCAATCTCTTCTCGAGGAGCCCGAACTCATCGAGCTTGCGCAAGATGGCGGTCACCACCGAAGGAACGCGATTGATTCGCACCCCGCGGCACATCCCCGAGAGCTCCTCGAGCGTCGCAGTAGCTGCATCCAGGCGCTGCTTCGCGGTAGCTTTGCCCTGGATGAACTCGGTGAAGATGCGCTCGTTCTCTGCCGTGCGAGGCCCCAGGCTCTTCGTGCCTCCTCGGCGATTGATGACCTTGACAAGGTACTCCCTACCCTTGACGGTCTTCCAGGTCATCCCGCCCTCATACCGACGCCACGCCGCAAGAGCTTGGCGGTAGGCCTCGAACGCCTGCGACGCATCGATGAGGACGCGTTGCTGGTTCGGAGTCATCTCTACGTATGGGCTAATCTCCATAAGTACATGATACATAAATAATTTCCTTTCACTCAATCATTTTCAGTCAAATGAAAGGAAACGATCTCAAGAGGGGGCACACCACCGAACCGACTCGGTAGCGATCGGGCTGCAAGCCCCGGCTCGGGCCCGCAGGCCTATGCGGCATGGCGGGGTGCCAATCACGCTCGACCGTGATCAGGCTGCAGACCTACCGGGTCGCGCCCGCAATCTGCACTTCTGGACCTTCAGCGTACGTGCGGGCAACACACCTGCCATCCCTTCGGTGAACGCGAACGTGCGGTGGGTCGTGGAAGCGGAGCGAGCCACCGAGCCACCGCGGACCCTCGGCCGCGGACGAGTGCGAAGCCGAAGGCGCTACCGAGGCCACCGATCGAGGCGCAGCGGTTCGTGCCTGTGGCGCTGGAGAGGCCTGCGGCGGCCGAGCCACGGATCCGGATCGAGGTCCGGAGTGGCTGGAATATCCTTCGCTACTCGGGTTTCCGGCGCCACGACTGCGCGTGTACAGGCCCGAGACGGTTATCGCTGAAATACTTCAGGCAATTGTCTCCGGCGGCCCGCTCGTGCCTCGAAAGCCGCTAAGCTGCCCCGTGGCGTCCTGAGAGCCCCCGGGCCGGTCCGACAACCCCTCTTGAGATGCGCCCCGCTACTGGGTGTCATCGGCAGTCTGATCTCCGTGTAGATCGGGCGGTGTGACCGTCGAGGTTCTGGGGGGCGATTTTCTTCGGCCCGCCGTTTTGTAAATCGTCTTGTTCTCTTGCGTCCCCGGACTGGGCGATGCCGGCGACGGGGTCGGTGCTGCGATCGCCGGTGCCCCGGGCATGATGCCTCCCGTTGGGGGGAGGCGATGAAGAGAACCAAAACACGCAAGTGCCTGTGCTGCGGGGAGTTATTCGAGCCCGACCGGCGCAACGCCAAGCCGCGGAAGTGCTGTGGGAAGAGCTCGTGCCGGGCCGCCCTGAAGGCCGCCCGACAGCGTCGCTGGCTGGAGCAGCCGGAGAACCGGGACTACTTCCACGGCGCCGCGCACGTGGAGCGGGTGCGGGTGTGGCGCGCGGCCCATCCGGGGTACTGGCGGCGCGGCTGGCCTGGGCTCGCGGATGCGCTACAAGACGCTCATGGCGGCCAAGTCATTGAAGCAGCAAAGGATTTCGCCACTCCCGCGGCGCGTGCGTTACAAGACGCACTGCGCCTGCAAGGCCCGGTTTTGATTGGGCTAATCGCACACCTGAGCGATTCTGCGTTACAAGACGACATCGCCGAGGCTTCCCGCCGGTTGCTACAACTGGGGCAAGACATCCTCTCCGGGAGAGCCCCCGATGCCCCGCAAGCGACTCCTGCGCACCTGAGCGGCTGCGGCGCGTGCCGGCGCAGTTCAGCTGGATCGACCAGCGCCTGGTACGCGAGGGATACCTCGCGCGCTGCGACGCGCACGCCCTGGCGTTGAATCTGCTGCTGGTGACGGTCGCCGACGCACAGGGTCTGAGCTACTACGGCGATACCAGCGTGTGCCGGTTGCTGTCGATGACGCTGGGGGATCTCGAGCGCGCCCGCGCGACATTGATCGGAGCCGGGCTCATTGCCTACGAGCGCCCGCTGTATCAACTGCTCGCCCTCGATCCGCCCCGCCCGCCACGCTCCCCCGGTATCCAGAGTGCAGGCCGCCCTGGCACGCTTGCCCGCCGCTCTGCAGCACCGTTCAGCGCGCTCATGATCGACTACGAGACCTACTGCAAGATCCGGGACCATCGCACCCGGCAGGGACTGTCGATCACCCAGACCGCGCAGGCGCTGGGGCTGCATCCCGAGACCGTCGCCAAGTGGTCGCGTCTCGAGCACTACCGCGCGCGGGTTCAGCCCAAGCGCCCCAGCCGCTTCGATACCTACAAAAGCC
>OFHJ01000732.1_pt1 | contig 11398 bp, 11 predicted proteins | sample 1522001 | NCBI WGS metagenome assembly OFHJ01 (sample SAMEA2464838, study PRJEB22497) | soil metagenome | biome: Grassland; feature: Farmland; material: Clay | place: Australia | collected 2013-02-01 | depth 1.2 m | reverse complement strand
GTCGTGCCTTCCATGGCCCTATCCCCTCATCCGAATCGAGGGCAGCTATAGATTCAGCACTTTCCCGGCTTGTCACGCACTCCTTCACCCGATTGCCCTGCCCCCCGCGCGGCTTGCCGAAGCGGTCGTGACATGGGATGCTTTATCAAAGATTAAAGCCCGCCATCAGAGCGGGCCGGCAACAAGAATTGCGGGAGGATACCGATGGCGGAGATTGCGGTTGGCCGCGTGATCAGCGGCCAGCGTGAGTTATCCAGCGATGCCCTCATGGAGCGTGCAGCCCGGGCCGCGAGCGGATTTGCCGAGCTCGGCGTCGGCGCCGGCGACTCCATCGCCGTCGTGCTGCGGAACGACTTCCCCTTTTTCGAGGCAAGCTTTGCGGCGCAGCGCCTCGGCGCCTATAGCGTGCCAGTGAACTGGCACGGCAAGGCGCCGGAGATCGCTTACGTGTTGAAGGATTGCGGCGCCAAGGCGGTGGTCGCCCATGCCGATCTTCTGCCCCAGGTCGCGCCGGCGGTGCCGCCCGGCGTGCCGCTGTTCGTGGTGCCGACACCGCCCGAGATCATGGCTGCCTATGCCCTGCCCGAGGCGCTTGCGGCGCCGCCGGACGGTGCCCGGCTGTGGAGCGCGTGGCTCGAGAGCTTTCCGCCGATGCCGGAGGGCGCGCCCGGCGCGATTTCCAGCATGATCTATACCTCCGGCACCACTGGCAACCCGAAGGGGGTGCGGCGCGACATGGGGCCGGGCGCGGCGCCGGCGATGGCGCGGCTCGCGGCCGAGGTGATGGGGATCCGTGCCGAGCAGGTCACCCGCACCGTGATCACCGGCCCGCTCTATCATTCGGCGCCGAATTTTTTCGGCCTTTACGCGGTGCGCTCGCGCGGCCTCGCCGTGCTGCAGCCTCGCTTCGATCCGGAAGAGCTGCTGCAGATGATTGAGCGCTACCGCATCACCCATCTGCATATGGTGCCGACGATGTTCGTGCGGCTTCTGCGTCTGCGCGAGGCCGTGAAGCGGAAATACGATCTGTCGTCGCTGCAATGGGTGGTGCATGCGGCCGCGCCGTGTCCGGCGGAGGTGAAACGCCGGATGATCGAATGGTGGGGCCCCGTGATCGTCGAATATTACGGTGCGACCGAGACCGGCGCCGTGACTTTCCACACCTCGGAAGAGGCGTTGGCCAAGCCCGGCACGGTGGGCCGGCCGCTGCCGGGCGGCGAGATCCGAATCTATGACCCGGAGGGCCGCGAGCTGCCGACGGGCGAGATCGGCGAGGTCTATCTCTGGCTCGGCGGCTGGCCGGACTTCACCTATCACGGCCTGGCGGAAAAGCGCGCCGAAGTCGGTCGCGAAGGTCTGGTGACGGTCGGCGACGTCGGCTATCTCGACGAGGACGGCTACCTCTTCCTTTGCGACCGCGCGCGCGACATGGTGATCTCGGGCGGCGTGAATATCTATCCGGCCGAGATCGAGGCCGTGCTGATCGATATGCCCGGCGTCCACGAATGCGCCGTCTTCGGCATTCCCGACAGCGAATTCGGCGAGGCGCTTTGCGCCTATATCGAGCCGGCGGCGGGCGCGAACTTGAGCGAGGACGAGGTCAAAGCGTTCCTCCGCATGCGGCTCGCCGATTTCAAGGTGCCGCGGGTGATGAATTTTGTCGCCGGATTGCCGCGTGAGGATTCCGGCAAGATCATGAAGCGCAAGCTCCGCGCGCCCTATTGGGCAAACGCCGGCCGGCGTATCTGAACGGGGCGGACGTCATGGAACCAGCGCGGCGGTTTTGTCGTGGCGAAATCGTCGCCGCTCGGCCATGATGGCGCCATGAACGACATTCGTCTCCATTCCGCGCCGGCGGAACGCAACCGCGAGCCGATCCTGAACGTCTTGCGCGGGCATCTTGCGCGCCAGGGTCTGGTGCTCGAAATCGCCAGCGGCTCCGGCCAGCATGTCATCCATTTCGCGAGCGCCCTGCCGGCGCTCGATTTCCAGCCGACCGATCGCGATGCGGCGGCCCGCGCCAGCATCGATGCCCGGATCGCCGAGGCCGGCCTCGGCAACGTCCGCCCGGCGCTCGCGCTCGACGTCATGGCCGATCCCTGGCCGCTTGCCGCCGCCGATGCGATGGTCTGCATTAATATGATCCATATCTCGCCTTGGGCCGCGACCGAGGGCCTGATGCGCGGTGCGGTGCGCATGCTGCCGCGCGGCGGGACGCTGTTTCTCTATGGGCCGTATCGGCGCGACGGCCGGCATACGGCGCCGAGCAACGCCGAATTCGACGACAACCTGCGGGCGCGCAACCCGGAATGGGGTGTCCGCGATCTCGAGGCGGTGGTCGCGGAGGCGGCGAAGAACGGCCTGACCCTGATTGCGGTCGAGCCCATGCCGGCGAACAATTTCTCGGTGATCTTCCGGAAATAGAGGCCGGCGCGGGGGACGGCCGGCCGCGCCTAAAGGCCGGCCTCGTACCACCCGCGCGTGATGCGCACGATGCGGACGACCGAGAGCATCACGGGCACTTCGACCAGGACCCCGACCACGGTCGCCAGTGCCGCCCCCGACTGAAAGCCGAAGAGGGCGATCGCTGTCGCGACGGCAAGCTCGAAGAAATTCGAGGCGCCGATCAGCGCCGAGGGGCCGGCGACGCACCAGGCGACGCCCATCCGCCGGTTCACCCAATAGGCGATGCCGGCGTTGAGATAGACTTGCACCAGGATCGGGATGGCGAGAAGAACGATCACCAGGGGCTGCGCCGCGATCGCTTGTCCCTGCAAGCCGAACAGCAGGACCAGCGTCAAGAGAAGCGCTGCGAGCGATAGCGGGCCGAGCGCGGCGAGAGCGCGCGCGAGCGCCGGCGGGCCGCCCCGGCGCAGAAGCAGCGCGCGCCAGGTCTGGGCCGCCGCGACCGGCACGACGATATAGAGAACGACGGAGAGCAACAGCGTGCTCCACGGCACCGTGATCGCGGAGATGCCGAGCAGGAGCCCGACGATCGGCGCGAAGGCGAAGACCATGATGGCGTCGTTCAGGGCCACCTGGCTCAGGGTGAAATGCGGCTCGCCGTCGACCAGACGCGACCAGACGAAGACCATGGCGGTGCAGGGGGCCGCGGCGAGCAGGATCAGGCCCGCGATATAGCTCTCGATTTGTGCCGCGGGCAGCAGCGGCCGGAACAGATGGCCGATGAAGAGCCAGCCGAGCAGAGCCATGGAAAACGGCTTGATCATCCAGTTGACGCCGACGGTGGTGACGATGCCGCGCCAATGGCCGCCGACCTCGCGCAGCGCGGCGGGGTCGATTTTGAGCAGCATCGGCACGATCATCAGCCAGACCAGGACCGCGACTGGGAGATTGACCTCGGCCACGGTTGCGTCGCCGATGCGCTGGAAGAGGCCCGGCATCGCTTGGCCGAGGACGATGCCGGCGACGATGCAAAGCGCCACCCAAAGCGTCAGCCAGCGCTCGAACAGGTTGAGCCGCTTCGGTTCCGGCGTCAGGCATGCGCCGGCTTCTGCCGTTGCGTCGTCGGTCATGGCGTGGCTACTCAGGTTTGTTGCGGAACGGGGAGGAGGTCGAGAACGGTGTCGGCCGGGCGGCAGAGCTTGGTGCCGAGCTGCGTGACCACGATGGGGCGCTCGATCAGGATCGGGTGCACCAGCATCAGATCGATCAATTGATCGTCCGTCCATTTGGTGTCGCCGAGACCGAGGTCGTCATAGGGCGTGCCCTTGCGCCGTAACAGATCGCGCGCGGTCATGCCCATCTGCGCAAGCAACGCCTTGAGCCGGGCGCGCGACGGCGGCGCGGTCAGATAGGGGATGATGGTGGGTTCGATTCCGGCCTGGCGGATCAACGCCAACACGCGCCGCGACGTGCCGCAGGCCGGGTTGTGATAGATGGTGACGGTCATGACGCCTTGTCCTTCGTCGCCGCGTCGTCGCGGAGGCCGCCGATCTCGATAACGCGGGCTTGCTTTTCGGCGCGACTCAAATCGCGCTCGTGGAGCGCGACGAAGAGTTGGATGCGGCGTTCCAGCATGCGGACGGCCTCACGGAAGGCCTGCATCTGCTGCGTCTCGCTGCCCGTGGCCGCGGCCGGATCGGGAATGCCCCAATGGGCGGTGATCGGATGGCCGGGCCAGATCGGACACACCTCGCCGGCCGCCTGATCGCAAACCGTGAAGACGTAATCCATGGACGGCGCGTCGGGCCGGGCGAACTCCTCCCAGCCCTTGGAGCGCAGCCCCTCGGTCGGCAGGCCGACCTGTTTGAGCAGCCGGATGGCCAAGGGATGCACCGCGCCTTTCGGATGCGAACCCGCACTCCAGCCCTTGAAGCGGCCCTTTCCCCAATGATCCAGAAGACGTTCGGCGATAATGCTTCGCGCCGAATTGCCGGTGCAGAGAAAGAGCACGTTGCTCACGGGTTTTGACATCGCGAATCTCACGCCGTCGCGGCAGGGCAGCAGGCGGGCTTGGACTCGCTTCGCTCGCCGGCCAAGGCTGCCTTCGAGGGGCCGCAGCAAGCCGTGGCTCCGGCGCTGTCATCGAGCGGCGCGATGGCGGCGCCGCGGCCGTAGACCGTGCTCTCGCCATGGGTGAGAAAGGTTTCCCACGCGATGCCCTCCGGATCGGCGATCCATTGCTTGTCGGAGTTCGCGTAGCAGCAGGTCGTTGCCCGCTCCTCGACGATCGGCCGCTCGGCCTGGGCCAGGCGGCCGAAGACCTCGTCGAGCTCGGCCGCGTTCTCGGCCTGGATGCCGAGGTGCGCGAGGCCGGGCTCGGCACCGCGCTCCGAGATAGCGAAGTTGACGCGTGGATCGTCCAGCATCCACTTCGCGTAATCGCTCTTAAGCACCGTCGGTTCGGCGGCTAAGAGCGTGGAATAGAAGCGGACCGATTGGTCGAGGTCCGAGACCGAGACATGCACGTGCAGGCGCTTCATGCGGATCTCCGTTTGGCGAGGCCGCGGGCCGCGGCCAAGGGAAGGGCCGGATTGCAGGCCGGCGCGCAAACCACCTTGCCCTGGCCGCAACAGTTTTCCGTGAGGTAGACGACAAGGTCGTTCATCGCCGCAAAGTCGGCGGCGTAGATAAGCTGCCGCCCGACCCGGCGTTGCGCGACCAGGCCGGCGCGCACCAACGCTTGGGTATGAAAGGTGAGCGAGGAGGGCGGGACCCGCAGCCGATCGGCGATGACGCCGGCGGAGAGCCCGTCGGGGCCGGTCTCCACCAGCAGCCGATAGAGCGCCAGCCGGTGCTCGTGCGCAAGCGCGCCCAAGGCCTTCACCGCTCGTGTCATTCTCATGGAACCCTCCGATAATTCGACTACAGTCGTATATATTGCGGCGCGATGCCGTGTCAAGCGGCATCCGCGGGCCGAAGCATTGGGCGGTGCGCGCCAACGGCAAACGGTTCGCCGCGTTCGGGGCGGTGCTTGTCATTCGTAGCGGAGCGCCTCGATCGGGTTGAGGCGCGACGCCTTCCGCGCCGGGGAATAGCCGAAAAAGACGCCGACCGCGGCTGAGAACAGGAATCCGCCCAGAACCGCCGTCGGCGAGAGCAGCGTCGGCCAATGGGCGATGCCGGCGATCAGCATCGATACCACGACGCCGCCGACGATTCCGGCGAACCCGCCGGCGACGCTGAGCAGGACGGCCTCGACGAGAAACTGGAACAGCACGTGGACGCGCCGCGCGCCGATCGCCATACGGAGGCCGATCTCGCGCGTCCGCTCGGTGACGGAAACAAGCAGGATGTTCATGATGCCGATGCCGCCGACGAGAAGTGCGATCGAGGCGACGATCGCGAGCAGGAGGGCCATGATCCGGCTCGATCCCTTCGCCGCCTCGGCGATCTGGCTCAGGTTGCGTACCGCGAAGTCGGCGTTGTCGCCGGGCCGAATGCGATGCCGACGCATCAGAGTCGCGGTGATCTGGCGGATCGCGGTTTGCACCAGCTCGGGCCGCGCCGCCTGCGCGAAGATGAGATTCACGTAGCCGGTGAGCCGGGGCGGAATGCCGTAGGGGTTGACCGGGGCCGGGAAAACGCTGTTCAAGGTGCTCTGTGCCTGCGTCGGCGCCGCGACGCCGAGGACCTTGCGTTCCGCCGAGGTGAAGGGAATCAATACCACGTCGTCCTGATCCTGGCCAAAGGCGCTTTGCCCCTTTGCGGCGAGAACGCCGACGACCCGCATCGGCGAGCCCTTGATGAGGATCATGGCGCCGACCGGATTTTCGTAGCTGCGAAAGAGTTGTTGGCGCACGGTCGCGCCGATCAAGGCGACCATGGCCGCGCTGTTCTCGTCGCTGGCGGTGAGGGCGCGGCCTTCGGCGATGCGCCAGTTCGAGAGCCTGAGGTAGGCCGGCGTCACGCCCTGGATGCTCGTGCTCCAGTTTTGGTTGGCGTATTGGATCTGGCCAAGCTGGCGGATCACGTAGCTTACCGCGCCGATCGCGGGATCGTCGCGCAGGATTGCCTGGGCGTCCATGACGGTCAGCGTCGAGGCGCTGCCGAACCCGGCGCGGACGCCGCTCGCGGTGGTCGCGCCGGGAACGACGATCAGAAGGTTGGTGCCGAGGCTCTCGATCTGGCGCTTCACCGCCTCGTTCGCGCCCTGGCCGACCGCGACCATGGCGATCAGTGCCGCGACGCCGATGAAGACGCCGAGCGTCGTTAACGCCGAGCGCAGCTTGTTGCGGCCGATGGTCTGCGCCGCTGCGGCGACGATCATGGTGGTGAAGGCCCAGAACGGCCCGGTCATAGAAATCTCGGCGAGCCCCTCGGCCTTGTGCTTGCGAAAGCGCGGCGGCACGCCGCCGGCAGTGCCCGGCTCCGATGCCATCGCGGCGTTTCGCCGGTCCGAGACGATCTGTCCATCGCGCATGGTAATGACGCGATCGCCGAATGCCGCGACGTCAGCCTCATGGGTCACGACGATGACGGTGAGGCCCTGCTCGCGGTTCAGGGTACGGAACATCTGCATGATCTCGTGCGAGCTCCGGGTGTCGAGGTTGCCCGTGGGCTCGTCGGCGAGCAGAACGGTCGGCCCGTTGATCAGGGCACGCGCGATGGCGACCCGCTGCTGCTGGCCGCCGGAAAGCTGGCTCGGACTGTTGTGTTCGCGCCCTTCCAGGCCGACGAAGCGAAGCGCGTCCCTCGCTTCGGCCACTCGCGTCTCGCGTTCGGTTGGCCCCGATGCGGCATAAATGAGCGGCAACGCGACATTCTCGAGCGCGCTCGTGCGCGGCAGAAGATTGAAGCTTTGAAACACGAATCCGACGCGCTCGCTGCGGATGCGGGCGAGTTCCGGTTCGTCGAGCCCCGCGACATCGATCCCCTCGAAGAAATAACCGCCCTGGCTTGGCCGGTCGAGACAACCGATCACGTTCATCAGGGTCGACTTGCCCGAGCCGGAGGCGCCCATGATGGCGACGAACTCGCCGCGCTCGATGGTCAGGTTGACCTGATCGAGGGCGCGCAGCTCGACGCCGCCCAAGCGATAGACGCGTGAGATGTTCCGCAGTTCCAGGATCGGCTGGCTCATGGCGCGCCGGTCGCCGCTAACGCCGAACGCCGGAGAACGCGCTGGCCGGCATTGTCGCGGCGGCCGCGTCGCTTCGCGCCTCGCCGAGGATGACCATGTCGCCGGGCTTGAGGTCGCCGGCGGCGATCTCGGCATAGCTGTCGTCGTCGAGCCCGATAGTGACCGGCACGGCGACAGGCTTCCCATCGCGAAGGATCCAGACCCGGGATTGACCGGGTGCCGCCGGCGGTGCGTCCGGCGGCAGGAAGCGCAGCGCTTGGTCCGGTACCCGCAGAACGTCGTCCTTGCGGGCGGTGATGATCTGCGCGGTCGCCGTCATGCCGGGCTTGAGGAGCAGCGCCGCGTTGTCGACGCCGACCACGACGTCATAGGTAATGACGTTCTGCACCGTCTGCGGCGCCTGACGTACCTGCACGACCTGGCCGACGAAGCGGCGGGTGGGGAAGGCCTCAACCGTGAAGCTGGCCTTATCGCCGGCTTTCACCGCGCCGATATCGCCTTCGCTCACGTTGGTGTCGACCTGCATCTTGGTCAGGTCGGTGGCGATCAGAAAAAGCGTCGGCGTCTGGAAGCTCGCAGCGACGGTCTGGCCGATGGTGACGTTGCGCGAGACCACGGTACCGTCTACCGGCGAAGTGATGTCGGTATAGCCGAGATTGACCTCGGCGGCCTGCAACGAGGCTTCTTTCTGCTGGATCTCGGCTCGGTCGAGTACGATCTGCGCGGCGGCCTGATCGAGGGCGCTCTTGTCGCTGTCGACGGTTGCCTGGGGCACGACGCCCCGCGTCGAGAGGCGGAGGTCGCGCGCATAGACGGTTTTGGCGTAGGCGAGATTGGCCTGGTCCTTGACCAGCTGGGCGCGGGCGACGGCAACATTGGCCTTCGCCTGGTCGACGGCGGTTTGATAGGGCCGGGGATCGATCTTGGCGCAGACCTGGCCCTTCTTCACCTCGGTGTTGTAGTCACAATAGAGACCCTTGATGACGCCTGAGACGTAGGAGCCGACGATGATGGTGAGCACCGGGTTCACGGTGCCGCTGGCCGAGACGGAGACCGCGATGGGGCCGCGCATCGCTGCCGCAGTGACGTAGCGGATCGGTGTCGGCCGCCCGAGAAGCCAATAGCCGAGGCCGCCGAAGGCCGCGGCCAGGATTGCGAGCGGCATGATGAAAAGCGGCCGCAATCGCCGCTTCGGCGGCGGGCGGCCTGAGCCGGCGCCGGGTGTGGACGTGCGTGGGGCCGAGCCGGCGACGCCGCGCCGCGCGGCGTCCGTCTCGGATGGTTTCGGCGTGACGGTTGCCTGATCGCTCACTGCCTCGCATCCTGTACGCCGTTCTAATGACTCGGAGCACGATCGCGAAACGCGGGTCCGCCTTTTGGGATCGTGTTCCAGGATGTCGGGGACGGAAGGGGCATGGTTGGCGGCCCTGGCGTTTCGAGCCTGCCTTTGCCCGGCCCGACCTTGCCGCAACGCTAGAACGGCATCGGGCTGGCCATCTTGATTCAGGTCAATCTGGGGGCGTGTCTTCGCGGCGCTACGAAGCCGCTGTTGCGCGCTGCGACGTCGGCTGCGGGCAGTGTCTCATTTCGGGCGCGCGACACATCAATCACAACCGGCGGCGCGCGCCGCGAGTCGCTCACGAGCGACCAGTACGAGCAGGCGGCACGAGCGGGATTGGAGCCGAGCGGCCGCGATCCCGCCCGCGAGGAAAACGCTACTTGCTCGCTTGCTTGAGATAGGCGAGCAGATCCTGCACCTGCGCCGGATTTTTGAGGCCGGGGAAGGGCATCTTGTTGCCGGGTATGACTGCTTGTGGGTCCGCGATGTATTTGGCGAGAGTTGCCGCGTCCCAGGTGATGCCGGACTTCTTGACCGCGTCGGAATACGCGAAGCCGGCTTCGGTTCCAGCCTTGCGCCCGAATATACCATGAAGCGACGGACCGATCTTGTTCTCGCCCGCCTTCAGGCTGTGGCAGATCGCGCATTGGGCGAAGACTTCTTTGCCTTTCGCGGCGTCGGCCGCTTGGGCATGGAACGGCGCGGCCAAGAGAGCCGCGACCGCGAGGCTTGGCAGAAGATGCCGGATCATGGGAGACCTCATATTAGTAGGGACTGGATAGTGACTGGACAAGACAACCACACGGCCGCCCCGCCGCTAGCCGGCGATCGGCCGTTTGTGGATCGGAAGTGCCACCAAACCGGTCGTTGAGACGGCCTGCTGAAAGGCAACGGCATGAAAGCACCGAAAAATAAACTTCCGGTTTCCGGCAGGAGATGCCGGCCGAAAATCCATTCCCGTTGATCGCGACCCAGTGCTCGGCTCCGGGTCGTGGGAGCCGAGATTTGCCGCCGCCGCCATCAACGCGGTATGGGAAAGTGTAGCGAACGGCCCACCGTATATCAATCAAAGACAACCTCGGGTAAATACGTATAGCCAGACGTCACCACTCGTTAGAGGGCTGTCACGAATATCAGGCGTATAGTTAAGAAACAAGCTTCTCTTGTCCTGACGGCCGCGGCGAAGAGACCGCGGAATTTTCTTACTTCCAGATATAGAATTATTTTTGTTCGCAGTTATATATTTGTAGTCAGGGTGGTCTTTATCGGCCCCTGGTGCCGGCAGCGGCGGGGATTGCAGCCCGGCGCCGCTTGCCTCGGACCGAACTTGCTTTACGCGTCAAATCGTCGCGGCGGCGAAAAGCTCGTCGAGTGCAAGCGGCCGCGCGGTGATGTGCTGCTCGGCGGCGAAGCGCACCAGCGCCTCGATCTCGGCACGGTTCTCATTCACGCCGTAGCGCCAGTAATCCGCCCCCATGACCGCTTGCACCCGTGCGACATCGTCGCCGACCCAAGGCAGGCTCACGCGCAGGGCATTGATCTGCGCCAGATCCTGCATCGCCATCGCCTTGGCCTTGACGAAGGCTCGGAACACGTTGGCGGCAAGCCAGGGATGGCGGTCCACGAGGTCGCGGCGCACGCCAACCAGATGCATGATCGGGAAGAAGCCGGTCTTGCGGAAATAGGCTTCCTCCGCCGCGCGATAGTCCGGAAACAGGCGGCCGACCCCGGCGGTGCCCGCCGCGACGCAGGACGGCACGCGCGGGCTCACGATGGCTTCGATCTCGCCCGCAGCCAGCATGCCGGAGAGCGTCTTGCCGGCGGGAACGGCTTGATATTCGATCTCCGCCGGCAGCTTGAGCGGCACACGTTCGCCTTGCTTCGGCGCCTCCAGGCCGCCGTGGCGCCAGCGGATGTCGGAAGCCTTGACGCCATATTCATCGGCCAGGATGCCGCGCACCCAAAGTGCCGCGGTCTGCTGGAACTCCGGTGTGCCGACGAGGCGGCCTTTGAGGTCTTGCGGCGTCTTGATGCCGCGGTCGGTGCGGATATAGATCGCCGAGTGGCGGAAGGCGCGCGAGAGAAAGACCGGCACGCCGATATAGGGGCTCTGGCCGCGGCTGCTCACCACCAAATAGCTGCTGAACGAGAGCTCGCTCACGTCAAACTCGCCATGGCGAAGGGCACGGAAGAAAATGTCCTCGGGTTCGCCCGGCAAGCCGATAACATCGCAGCCATCGACCTCGACGCGTCCGTCTAGGATCGGGCGCGTGCGATCGGAAACCGTGCAGGCCAGAGAAATTGTCAACCGTCCCATAATCCCCTCTTGCGCCCGGCCGAGAAACCGACGGAATCTAAGCAGGAATCCGTTGACCGTGCCAGATACCGTAGGATTGCGATCTGAAGTTCCGAGATGCGGGGTGTGGCATGTCAGGACATCCTCGTGTGGTTTCGACATCGGACCAATTGAGGGCTTTGCAAGAACTGGCGCGATCGGAGCGTCGGGAAGAAGC